>Ga0116229_10010745_pt1 | contig 13659 bp, 3 predicted proteins | sample S1TSphgellanicum_3_FD_87313 | JGI IMG/M metagenome (GOLD analysis project Ga0116229, IMG submission 87313) | Host-associated microbial communities from peat moss isolated from Minnesota, USA - S1T2_Fc - Sphagnum magellanicum MG | ecosystem: Host-associated > Plants > Peat moss > Unclassified...
CTCCACCACCACCTCCCCCTCCCTCACCACCTCCTTCACCCCCATCAATTAGTGATTAATTCCTTAAAGCCATACATGAACAAGTGCTTCACTTTGAAATATGTTAACATGTTGCAATGGATCAACAATGTGTACAAACTTCACAAATGACTCCTACAATTGTGCAAGGAAATGGCCAATGGACTTTATGACCATGGAATTCAATCAAACTTTCAAGATGTCATATAACTTTGGAGGTGTTATAATGAGTCCATCACCAACAATGTAAATACATTTATGTATTTCAAAAGAGATGGGGTTACAATTGTTGTTTTCAAACACTAATTATGCATTATAATAATTTAAATACAATGAGTAGTTTGAAGTTTCAAAATAATTAATGTATATTACTTTCGAGACTATTGTTGCAATGTAATTTGAAACGTTGGTATGTTTGTAATATTCAATGTTCAAGAAGTGCAATTAAGACCTTATATTAAAGTCTTATAAATAAAGTTTTTTAGTAAAGTAAAGACTTATTGTACGATCTTGTGATTTTGGTCAAGAAATGTTCCCGATGGTATTGGTTATGACATAAGTAACTTAGGAAATGATTATTCTAATTTGAAATAAATGATTTTGTGTATTAGGTCATCATAAGAATCCATGATTTGAAAATAAATAAAATTGGGGTGTAGTGTTGATAATATCAAATAATAATTTTTAATGTAAAATCAAATGTTTTCACTTATTTTATAAAGTTTCAAGTTTTATTTTGTTTTTCACACCTTACACGAATATGAATAATAAAAATACTAAACTTGATTGTACACATATATCTGTTGTTTTATGTTTACTAATGTAACAAAACTTTAAGAAAGATTAACCAAACAAGGGTTTTGGGTTCCTTGTTCTCCACTAATGTTTTCAAGGTTATGTAAAACACACCAAGGTTTTTTTCTTTGTTTTCAAGAACACATCCTTGAACATAAGACGGCTTTGTCAACTAAAAGGACCTTCCCACCATTTGCATGCAAATTACCTTTTCACATTCAAATAAATCACCTTTTGTGTTTTACATTAGAACGCACATTTCAAAGGTGTCTTGAAATTTTCAAGTTTATAATTAAGGAACGTCCTCGCGTGCATGCCTTCCCCCATACATTTGGTTGCAAATCAAATTCTTGGTTTCAAAACCATTATTGTTGTGTATTTAATTTTTAGTTTGAACATTGTTTCAAGCTAAATGTAGTACAAACAAGTCAGGTTCAAACATTGAATAAATAAGTAAATTTGCCTTGTAATTAATAGTGTTCATGAATAATATTTGTGAAAAACTTGAGTGAATGTTACATGGACATACATTTACAAAACATGATAATCGAGCCATTTGTTTCAAGCATTTGGCCAAAAAAATCAATGACCATTTAAGGAGAGATGAAACCTTGTGCCAACAAAATAGGAAGTCTTAGGCTCATGACCTTAGACTATCCGTGTAGTAAATTATTCAAAACATAATAATTATAATGAAATGAATGAATCTTGAATTTCATCCTCTCTTCACACCAATAATTGAATACAATGTACAATTATACCCAAGTGATGCAAAAAAATAATGTAATTGTTAATCAACCACTGTATATTCTAATGCTAGGTATGAAAGGAAAACACATTACCAAACATCCCAAAGTGATCTTCTCATGAACATAATGCACACCCTAGCTATTTACTTACAAGGAAATTGAGAAAATGACTCTAGTAAAATGAAAAAGATCAATCTATTATTATCTAAGATGGACAATATTATGGTTGTTATGTCATGTGACATGTTTTATTCATTTATTGGCTTTGCACCCATAGGGAAAGAGATTACACTTTGGTGTAGGATTTAGGCATAAAATTTTATTTGAATTTGACACCTGATGTTTTTGTGACTATGGACTCATATGGAGGGGTACTATGTGTGCATATAATGGATATAAATGTTCCATAGATCTGAATGCATCGAACTTTTAGATCCATTGAAGGAAGGTTTTTAATTTGAAGTTTGAACTTGCGATAAAGGGCATAGTTGTTACGTGATGAGTTAGTTATTTGTTGGCTTTGCACCCATAGGGAAGAGACTACACATTGGTATAGGATTTGGGCATAAATATTTTGCTCAAACATGAGCTAGTGGGTGAATGACATTTAAAGATTTAAGGACAATACGTGCATCAAAGAGGATATTGTTTAAATTAGGTGGGTATTATGAAGGAACATTAAATTTACTAACCTTAGTTTTATCATATGTTTTAATATCCAAATATTAAAATCATCCTAAACTTAATTTAAATTTTATGTTTGCATTAAATTTTGGTATCGTATATATTTTTTGAATTTCTAGTTTTAATTGAAGTTGTGACACATCTAGATATTGTTCACCACAAGGATAAAATGTTTAGAATAACATGTTTATTGATACATCTACTCCCACACAACATATCTTCCTATATTATTTCCTTGATGTCTCTTAACAAGGTGTAAATCAAAAGTATCATTTGCCCCCACCCAATCACTTGTACTCCCACAATAATAACTACTAAGTTTTCAACCTTGGGCCAAAAGAAGATTTACCATGTTCATAGAATCTTTAATCTTCTACCTTCTAGGTGATAATGTTCCAATTAAATGGCACTAGTCATCTTGCAGTAAATACACATACAAATACAATGTTCTTATTATATATAATGTATCTCATTTATATTATTTGGCCATACATCATATCCATTGTACATATGTTTTTTTTTTAATTCCCTAATATTTGGGATTAATGTTTTAGCATAGATGCAAGGTTAAATGGTTCATTTTTGGTAGATAAAAAGTCCCTAAAAATCCATTACTTGGTGTCAAATTAACATAAATGGGGGACTATGGGTTGGTTAATGACCTAATTAAATTCATATGAAATTATACCCATTTGGACATCTTTTTGACATACATTTTACAAAGAAAAACCATTATCAATCCAACAAAAAATGACCCATGTAAAGACTTTTGAAAATAAGGTCCAAATTTTCATCATTTAAAAGTCCATAACTATATTTTGGTTAAAACTTTTGTAATGAAGTTTTCAAATCTATGTTTGTGGTTTTTTTCATCTATCCAATGTTAAGTCCCAATAAAACATATTTTAAAAAATTGATATTGAAAATTTCATGTGTATGGAAAATGTAGATGGTTGAAACAGTCCATATGTTTTCACTTCAAAAGTCCATTACTACATAATGGGTGAACATTTATTATGCACAAATTATATAAATAGTTTCTTATTGAAGTTGAGGATTTTAAACCATGTCCCAATTATGCATATAAATGCTTTTATAACATGTTAATTCATTACACCCTACAAAAAAATACAATGAAACCCAAAAAGTGAGCCATTATAGCTTGCATTCACCTTTTATACCCTTTAGTTTTGAAAATAAAAAGAATCGGATTGTATAAGTAATTAAATTATAATTTTTACCCAACAACCCATATATCGAACTTTATATTTTTACTCATGTAGATTTCCAATTCCAAAAGTTTGTTTTCCTTTGATTTGCAACAATGATTTACTAATATATATGGTGCAACTTGGTTATATTGTAGTAGTATTAATTCTACTATTGAAAAACCTATTAGTCAGGTGTGACTTGAGGAAATACTAGCCTTATATTAATACTCGTTTGGTATGGGCCTTGAAATAATATATATATACCTATTTTATATTAATACCAATATACGCTTAACTTTCCATATACTAGGAAAAACTCAACCTTGAATCAAATACTAGTACCAAATTGATGTGAAATCTCTAAAAAAATACCCAATACCAATTGTTGCCATGTATGAGGGAAAAAAAAAACCAGTACTAGGACTTAGTATGGTCTATTCAAAAGTTGATATTAGTCCAACATTAGTCTAAAGTTTAAAGTCTAAAGTGCTATTATGTGTGCATATGATGTGTGGGCATAGAAATGCATGCATATAAATGAGAAGTTCTAAATGTGGCACAAGAAAATCTTAGATGGAACTTGCCATAAAGGCCAAAATCATTACATCATTAGTTGTTCATTATTTATTGCGAGGTAAAAACATTCAAAATTGTCCAAATAAACATAGCACGTAAATTAAACGTCAATTTTCTTCTACACATTTTTTCCTTGAAAATAATCTTGACGATTTGAAATTTGACCCAAGTCAAAGTTGATTATTCTAACAATTTTTTGATTAATTACTTGAATTTGTGAATAATTGTGTTAGGAGCTTATTATATTATTAGAAGGATTCTTCGTGAATTGTTGAGCATAACACCTAAAATTTTCAAAATAGGGCTTTAAATATGGTCAAACAAGGATCCTAATACCAAGGCCACACATTATGTCCAATCGGGGAATTTAAATGGGTTGTAAAAAGAACAAGATCTCTAAAAGTTTGTTTAGACTGAAATATCATTTACCAAGGCATCTCACACAAATGGATTGTAATTTTAAAGTATAATTTAATATCCGAAACAAATGAATTGTAATATTAAACAACAACAACCTAAAGCCATGTTGTGCCACTTTAAAAATAAACCTTAAATTGATAGTTAATGTAACCTTCATTCCTAAACAAATTGAACATTTATATTAGGGTTTATATGTATAAACAACATTTATACATATATAGTAAAGCTTGGTTTAGGGTCCTTCACAATGTTGGGTGTTTCAACCTTGTTAGATGTTTGGACACAACAATGGATTATCCTATAACTTGTAAGTTCGTAAAACACCAAAAAAAATTCCCTAATATTTTTCATTTGGAACTTAACACTTCAACCCTAATCCAAATTTCCTAATATTTTTAAGGAGCCAAACACCTATACCTTCAATTGTAAACCTTAAAGACTTCATTTTTTAATATTTGGAATATGATAGCTGCACTCTAAACCAAATCTTAATAAATTGTCTCTAGATTGTCACCTAAACCTTAAACCCTAAATTATATGGACAAATTTTGTGAATCATAAAGCTTGTTGAGTTCAAGGTCCATTCATGTTGCTGGGTGCTTCCTTCTTTCACAACAATGAAGAATGAATGAATTTATAAATAAGCACTTGGATAAGTTTGCTAATACTTTGTATTTAGAGCCAAACACTTAAACCCTAAACCAAATTCTTTAATGATTTGCTTTGGCACCTAAACCCCAAACCTTAAACCCTAAAACTTAATTTCTCTTCCTAAGGACTTGGGTTGGTGAAACATTTGGACATGAAATTTTCTAATGTTTCGTATTTGGAGTTTGATACCTAAACCCTAAACCAAGATTCCTAATCAATTGTAGTTCCAAGAAGCCTAGCACTTTAAACCCTAAATCTTAGACCTTAAACCCTAAACTATTCTAAACCTGGCACCTAAACTCTCAACTCTAGACCCTAAACTCTAAACTGCTATAAACCTTAAACCCTAGACACTAAACCCCTAAACTGCTGTAAACGCTAAACTGTTGTACCAAACCTTAAACCCTAAAACCTAAGTTGTTCCCTAAACTGGGGTCCTAAACCTTAAACCCTAAGTTGTGCCCTAAACTGGTGTCCTAAACCCTAAACCCTAAGTTGTTCCCTGAACTGCATGGCTGAATTTTGCTGTGAATCGTGAAGATGGAGCTTGTCCATGATTTGTTGCAGTTGTGCCGTGACTTGGATCATGGTGGGGCGCTTGGAAGCGGAATCGAGAGTGCAGCTGAGAGCAAGCGCCAGAAATTCGCCTACTTGTCGCGGATCTCCGGCGGTTTCCAGCACCACTTTGTCGCAGACCTCGTGTTGTCGGTTTGCAGCGACCAGGAAGCGCACCCAATCCACGAGATTAGCACCAGGCTCCACAGCACTGAACTCGGGAGCAGTGGGTCGTTTGCCGGCAACGAGCTCCAGCAACACGACGCCGAAGCTGTACACATCGCCTTTGGTGGTGGCTTTCCACGTCTGGCTGTACTCGGGAGCGACATAACCCGGAGTGCCGGCGATGATGGTGCTCACATGCGTGTTGGGTAAGTCCAGAAGTCTGGCAAGTCCGAAATCCGTCAATCTCGCTTCCAGCTCTTCGTCCAGCAAGATGTTGCTCACTTTCATGTCGCGGTGAATGATCATGGGTACACATTCATGGTGAAGAAAGCAAAGCCCACGAGCAGTACCATGAGCAATCCGCAGTCGAGTCGACCAATCAAGCTGCAGCTGGGAAGAAGAAGAAGAAGAAGAAGCTGCAGTAGCAACAGCAGCGGCAGCAGCGGCAGCAGCAGATGGTGGTGGTTTTTTTGTGTTTGAATCCAAGTTGCTGAGGACTCGATTCTGATGATCTGCTGCTGCTGCTGTTGCAGAATACAACCAGTGGTCGAGGCTTCCGTTTTCCATGAACTTGTAGACCAGAAGTCGCTCCTTGTGTCTGCAGCAATAGCCCAACAAGGGTACCAGATTCTGGTGTCGGATGTTGCCCAGAGTCTCCATCTCCGCTTGAAACTCGCGTTCTCCCTGTACGCCGTTCTTGAACAGCTTCTTGATGGCGACTTGGGTGTTGTCAGGTCCCAGTCTCGCTTTGTACACAATCCCAAATCCTCCGTCTCCTATCACATTCGCGTCGCTAAACCCATCTGTCGCTAACAGCAAGTCCGAGTACGTGAGCGATTGCAGACACGGCGGCAGATTCACCCCATCAAAAGACGCCACAGGGATCGTCTTCACACGCCGCCGCTGGAGACTGAATCTCCTCCCCCATGATGATGAACCAGAGCTTGATGATCCGCGAGTAGACGATTTGCCGCTGCCGGACACCAACTGATCCGACCCAAGTTTCTTGCTGTTGAGCTCAACATCTTGCCGCCGCAGTAGCAGCAGCTGCTTCTTCCTCCAAGACTTGCAGGAAGCACACAACAACCCGGACAAGACCAAAAGCAACGCTGTGAGACAACCCAAAACGCTGACAGTGAGAGTGACGATAAGCTTCAGATGCTTCGGCATGACTGCAGACGCCGGCGCAGCAGCAAAACCAGAATTACCATTACTACTACTGGGATCAGTCGGACATCTCTCCGGCAGATTGTCGCCAGTCCAAGCGGAGACATTCTCCCATGTGGGGTTGAGGTAGAAGCAGAGCTTGGTATCACCCACGTAGATATCAGGCCCGAAAGTCACAAACTGGTTGGCTTCCGGCAAGGGACCAGTGAGATCCGGATTGTAGGAGATGTTGAAGAGGGAGAGAGCCGTCAAGTTGACGATGGAAGAAGGAATCCCACCAGAAAGATTGTTGTGGGAGAGATCTAGAGTCTGCAGTTTCTGGCTCAAGGAATTGTTGTTGCACAAGCTGTCGGGAATGGAGCCGCTGATCTCATTGCGACTCACATTGATGATGTACGCATGTAGATTCCCAATGCTGCTCGGGATCGGCCCAGACAAAGAATTCTCTCCCAGAAGCAAACATGCTAAGGGAGAAGATGCACTGAATTCCGGAATCTGACCTGTGAGATTGTTGCTAGACAGTTGCCAGTAGCTCAGTGCCACTGCTTGTTTCTCCCCTCGTAGAATCTTCTCCCACCCTTTCTGACACCATTGCCGGTTCAAGATCCAGATGAGATTCGTGAACGGAGGAGCATAGTAGCCAGGAATCCAGCTCGAGAGAATGGAACACTCGCTTAGATCCACCGGTGGCCATTGCAGACTCTTCTTGTTGTTAGCAAACGTGATATTCGCCTTCTGACCCAACAAAGAAAAAGTCGCTGGAATCTCACCAGTCAACTGATTGTGATACAAGTTCAACCACAGCAAACTCCCGCAGTTGGAGAGCTCCCCAGGAATCGATCCCGACAGCAGATTCTCCGACATCTGGAGCCACAAGAGATTTTGTAATTCGCCGATTGTCTCAGGGATGCTTCCCGTGAGCTGGTTTCCGGAAAGATCGATCGCTGTGACTTGTGAGAGGTTACCGATCGTCGACGGCACACTTCCCGTGAGCTGGTTTCTGGACAATCTGAGGAATCGTAAAAGACCCAAGTTGCCGATCTCTGGAGGGATGAAGCCACTCAGATTGTTGTGACCCAAGTCCAGATGCAACAGATTCGAGGAGCTTGAGAAAAGCTCGATGGGAATGTCGCCTGTGAAGCTGTTGGTATGCATCACCAGGAACTGCAATCTCTGCAGCTTGCTCAACCAAGAAGGAATGAGCCCGGAAAACTGATTCCTGCTCGCGTCCAGTAGGTAGAGCTCCGTACACATGGTCAAGCTCTGGGGAAGATTCCCGTACAACTGATTCTTCCCGAGTCCCAAGCACTCGAGATTCCGTAGTCCACCTATCTCATCCGGCACCAACCCAGTTATCTGATTCCCTTGCACATTCAAGAGCCGCAACTGCGTGCAGTTGCCGATCTCCGGAGGAAGAGATCCCCACAGATTGTTGTAAGAGAGGTCCAGAAACTCTAGATTCTGGCAGTGGCCCGGAGCCGTGAAGAAGGAACCCAATATCTCACTCACCGAGGAAGTGATGTTGTTGTCGCTCACTGCGAAATGCATAATCTGGTTCGGAAAATCCTCATCCCCTCCAGGAGCTCCAGGAGCAGCTTCAGATCCTCCTGCAGCAGCAGTGATGGGCAGACCAGCGGCAGTCAGGTTGTTGCTGCTGAGATCAAGAGTTTTCAAGCTCTTGCAGGATCTCCAAAGCTGCTCGGGAACTCCATCGACGAGGAGGTTATTTGAGAGGTTGAGCAACCTCAGATTGCCGCAGTTGGAGAAAAGCTCTTCCGGGATTGCTTTCTCGAAGGAGTTGGAAGAAAGATCAAGCACTTGCAAGTTGGTCAGGTTTCCGATCTCCGCAGGGATACTGCCGTTGAATCTGTTGTGAGCAAACACAAGGGAAGAAAGAGCCGTCAGGTTTGCGATTCCCGGAGACACTACCCCGCTCAAGTTGTAGGAGGTGAGATTGAGCTCCGTCACACGGAGCTCCTCCAGCCAGATTCCGCACTGCACTCCCGACCATCCACAGGGAGAATCAGCTGCTGCTGAGTTGTTGCTGTTGTTGTCGTCGGATGTCACCCACTCTTGCAAAGGCGTGGAGATGTCTTTGTTTTCTGCCCAGAGCTCCATCTTCCAAGCAAGCAAAACTGCTTCATCCTGCCTGATCAAAGCTGCTGCTGCTGCTGCTGTTGCTGTCGTTGAGAATTCCATCCTCAAGTTCGACGAAGACAACAACTCCTCATGTTTCAAACCTAGAGAAGAATTCTCAAAACAGTGAAACTCTAGATTGAATCAGCAAAACAAAAGAGGAGCAAGAGATGCAATGTCCAGCTACAGGAGCTCTCATCATCATTGAATGCATTTGAGAACTTCTTCTTCTTCTTCTTCTTCTTCTTCTTCTTCTTGGAGACAGTAGTTGCAGGATTGATGATGGATGTACTACTACTACTACTACCCACCTCGTAAATTGTTGTTGGGGAGCTGAATCTGCAAGGCAACATGAGGAATGGCACGCTCCTCAAGAGGATTCTGATGATGATCATCAGTCCAGATTCTCATCTTGAAGTCCATGAGGAGCTGCTGCTTCTGCTGATCATCCGACCGGCTGCTGCCATGTCCTGGAATCTCATGACATGCCATGATTGAAGCTGAAAGTGCCATGATACTGATTACCTGAAAAAGCAGCTGCAGAACTTGAAGCCTGGAACTGCAAATGATGCACACAGAAGAAACTTGCATGTTGAACTGCAGTTACATGCTTGCAATTACATGTCTGAAATCCTCTCGATCTGCAGCTGCTCCTGTCACGGATGAAGAAGCTGACAATAGCCAAGTAATTGCAGGAATTTTGCTTGGGAATTTTTTTGCTGCAGCTGCCGGGGCAGTGGAGTGATGCATGGATGCATGGAGTCCAGGTCCAGTTTTTTGCGATGAAATTGTGTGCTGCTGCTGCACCTAGCTGGAGATTTTCTCAGTCAGTCACAGAATTTCACATAATTTTGTAACAGCAACAAGCTCAAGTCAGCAGCAGCTTAGAACTGCTAGTTTGTCGTGCAGCAGCTGGATTGGATAAAAGCTTGTATTGATCAATGCATGATGGGGTTTGAACTTTGCTTGCAGCAAAAGCTTGAGCTGTTGGCCAAAGTTTTGGATTGTGGTGCAGCAGCCAGCTTTGATGATCAATTGTGGTGGCAGGGAAGAAGAAGAAGAAGAAGAAGAAAAAGCAGTTGTAACCTGTGAAATTCTGCCATGGATGGTCATGATCCACATCAAACACTCTACTGCTTTGCACTTTTGGGTCACAAAGTCTAAAAGACAACAGTTCTCCTTGCAACTTTTACACATGCTGCTGCTATTTTGAGTTTGCAGCCATGATGATCATGTTGTGAATTCACAACTTTGACAACAACTTGGGGACAACTTCTTTCTAGTGCGCACTGTGGCACAGCAAGCAGATGTATAATTTTTGCTATACAAAATTGTGCACAAGAAAGTGTGCTTCTACAACCAAATTTCACATTCAAACTCCACAACATGACCAAAGACTTTCTCAAGAAGAAATTGCAGATCTGACTTCTCTCACCTCCTCAGAAGTCTCTGCTAGCTACTACTTAGTACTAGACTAAACTAGAATTTTACTCAAACTTTGGACAACAAAAGTTCTTTAATAGACTCAACATTCAAGCACATTTTTCCAGTGCCAACAGGGAAATAATTGCCGCAACTTCAACATCAACTCTTGCACTCCATCTCTTGCAACATCATCTTTATTACTACTACTAACTAGCACCGAAAAAATTCCACATACTTTGAGGACAACATACTTTGGCAGATGGAAAAGTTTCACCACTTTTTGAGGACCAAGACTTTGTTTTTTTTTTTTTTCTTTTGCAGATTTTTGGCAATCTGCACACTAGTGTTGTTCATTTCATGACTTTGACCAACAAAACAATTTGTTTATAGGATTTAGGGTTTAGGGTTTAGGGTTTATGATACTAATTAGTTGCAGAAGACTATATACTTAGTGCAACTGAAATTGGGTTTAACTTTGCAAGTTCCAATTTTGGGTTGCAAGTTAAATTTCTAGCTTCAACTTCATTCAATCACCAACAACAAGTGATCTCTCAACAAACTTTAACTTTGAATTTGAAGATTTCTTTTGCACCAAAAACATAAGACTACTATTACTACTATTACTATAGTCCCTTCTTATGTATGTATGGCATTTGGGTGTTGAATAATTATTTTTTATGCTTCAAAATCTCACTTTGGGAGTAAGTAAGCCAAAAAAAATAAAAAAAATGGTTGAAAATTTGGCAAAATAAATATAGACAGCTTCTTTGGCAAATTCTCTGAAACTCTGAAACCTTTTATTTACAACATTTTTTTTACTTTGCTTTTTTTTTCTTTTTTTTTTTTGGGGGGGGTGAAAATGAGGAGAGATAATGTTTCACTAAATATTATAGGATAGAAAAAATTGTTGTCAATTATTGGATATGGGTGTTCTACAATTGGTGGACTGGTCTCAAGCTTTAGAAGCTCAAGGATTTCCACCAATTTTTTTTTGCGTATTTTTCTCGGCTTTGTAATTTTCTTAGATTTTGACATCTCAAACACATAATTAATTTCTATATTAAAAAAAAACCAAGATTTTCAAAAATAATTTAACTAGTGAAGAAATTGAAAAAGGTACTATATTATGTTACCACTTTTATTAGAACTATTTGAAGAATTTTTTTTTGTCATCACAAACTATGTCAACTAGAATTTATAGCTTTTGTCTTCATTTCAAGGAGATTTAAACTATTACTAGAGTTCATAACTTTGAACTCTTGTTGGGGTTGTTTTTTTAATTATTATTATTATTATTATTATTATTATTTTAAATTTTGGGGTTTGGGAAATGCCATATTTCTTCAGTTGGGTTTTTGGTCCTTCTTCCACTTTGTTTTTTAAGTCACATTTTTTTCCTTTTGGAAAATGGCTAAAAACAAAACACATATTCCATTCTTCTTCTTCTTCTTCTTTTTCTTTTTCTTTTTTTCTTTCCTTTTCTTTTCCTCCTTTCTTTCTTTGTTTCTTTTGTTTCTTTGCAAGAGGAAAGGATGATGATTTTGCAATCTTTAACTTGATTCTTTATATATAATATTATATAAAGAATCAAGTTAAAGATATATTTTATAATATATAATATTATATTAAAAAGGTGGCCAGCTACCTAGAATGGTGAAATTAATGATTTTCATTTTATTTTTCAATTCACTTTCACCCCATTAATAATATTTGGGGATTGTTGTCTCTAGTCTCTACCACTAAATTTTGAGGCTGCTAGTTTTTTCCCCCACAAAATTCAAACTTCCTATTGACTTTTTTTCTTTTTTGTGGATTCAAACAAAACCTTGAGCTACGGAGAATTTAAGACTAGTTCAAAATTGGGCTTGGGTTTTTTTAATAAATTAATTAAATAAAATATTATTTTTTAATTTTAAAAAAACAAACGGACAACATCCATTGCGAAAAATAAAACTTCAAAGAACAACAGTACAGGCCAGGGGAGGGCGGTCACTAAAATGTAACAAGGGGTGTGTCACATTGTGGCCTTGCCATTTACATTAAAAAGTATCTTAAGGAAATAAAATAAAATAAAATTATGAAAACTCAAATATTTCACCATGCAAAAATATAATCTTCAAAAAATCTTCTAAAAAATCCAAAATCCTTGAAGATGTTATAACTCTATAACTAATCTCAAGTTTCAACACAAGCCAAAATATCATCTTTCAAAAATCCTCACATAAAAATAGACCTATAAATTATTACCTAAGGGCCAAAATCCCTTAAGCTACTATACTCTATAATGAATCTAAACACAATATCCTTGCCTTGGTAGGCAAAACCAACAAACAAAACTAATCAAACAACATAATGGAGTATGGTGTTGTAAATGGATCCTAAATTGCAATAACATATTTTATGCATAACATCATGGATGTTGGTTTAAGTGGGTTTAAATGCATGCTCCAAGCAAGACTTGCTCTTTAAAAATCTTCTCATTCCTGTGAATCCACAAACACGAGATCACTAGGCCTTTCAAAAGTGTTCACATTTGCAAATATTGGATGTTGGCTTGGGGAAGAGGGTTTTATTTTTATTTTAAACATTAGATTAATCATAAAGTCACCCTCTCTTTCACCTCCTATCCTCTCTTTCTTTCAGTGGTATCTGCAAAGTAATGAAATTTTATTAAATCTCAGTATGAAATGCTGAAACTCAGCATTTAATGCACAAGGTTCGAGAGTAATTTGTCGTAGTCCTACGTGTAGGAGCAGTGAAAATATATATATATATGTAGGAGTAGCAGCAGTGGAGGCGCTCAGGAAAAAGGGAAAAGAGGGAATGAAACTCAGTTGTTTACAACCAAAATTGGTGGAAAAACTAGTTTGGGTCCCAGTTATTTCTTTTTTGTAAAAATCATTTTCATTCCCAGCAGCAGCAGTTATGCGTTTGATGCCCTATTATGCCGAAACTGACGATTCTCGCCTTCCTAATCACCTGACTTTTACAGATAACTTTATTGCATGAAGTCAAATCTTTCCACTTTACAAGCCACCTGTGGAGGAGAGGATGCTTAAGTCTGAAGATAATAAAGTAATCCAAAGAATAATTCTTGATTTTAGGTC
>Ga0116229_10010746_pt1 | contig 13659 bp, 9 predicted proteins | sample S1TSphgellanicum_3_FD_87313 | JGI IMG/M metagenome (GOLD analysis project Ga0116229, IMG submission 87313) | Host-associated microbial communities from peat moss isolated from Minnesota, USA - S1T2_Fc - Sphagnum magellanicum MG | ecosystem: Host-associated > Plants > Peat moss > Unclassified...
AACAGCTTCAGCACTTCTGCCCATACACATAAGAACTATGGGGAACAGCTTCAGCACTTCTGCCCATACACATAAGAATTATGGGGAACAGCTTCAGCACTTCTGGCCCTACACATAAGTGTTTTGGGGGTACAGTGCCCAATGGTTGGAACATGTCATTTCTGCTGACCAAGGTCAGACACTCCAATTCTCAATTTCGGACTCTGCCACACAAAAATGTAGGAACAAGGAAACAATAAAATCCAACCCAACACATGATGGTGGGCCTTGGGGGGCATGGGTGAGCATCACTAATAACTACTTAGATACCCTTGTCTCCAAGCTGACAAAATGGGTCTGTATTTCTTTAAATAAAGAAATATACCCCCCCCTCCCCTTTACCTAAAAGCAAAAAAACCTATCCCATCCTCTCCTTTAAAAAAACAAGGAAAAACTAGAGGAGGCTTTGGAACAACGATTCAACCTACCATTTTAAATGGATTTCTTGAAGGCTTTTGTTGAAGTACTATGAAGGTTTTGATTCCTTTTTCTCTTTTGGAAAACCAACTTTTATTATAAAAGGAAAGAGTAATCAAGCTTGGTGTCATTCTTAAGTGGCCCCCCCACATTTTCAATCCATGGCGTACATTTTTGAAATGAGAGGATTCATGTTCTTAAGCTCAAAAAGTGTCCTTTTGTCTTGGAAATTACATTGTGCACTCAAATGTTTTAAAAGGGGTGAAGGTGAGTGCTTGTGGTTCAAGATAGATAATACTTGAAACGAATTTTGTTGCCTTGGTGAGCTTCGATTTTACACTTGAGTGACCTTTTCACTTGTGAATAAAGCAAACCGTAGTAGATGATGTATGACGATTTCTCCAACAAGTAAAATAGTTATTTTTGAAGAAATGCAAATTACATGCCTTGGTGGACGAATTGGAGGCTTTGAGCATTGTGCATGCGCAACCCCCAAACCTGAACAGCTATTTCATAAAACTAGTACTTGATTTGGTTCCATTCGGAAAAAGGAAAAATTTCACCACATACATTCCAAACCTAAATGCACCCTTGCATACAAAGCCATTTTAATCTTTGTTCTTAATTTAATGTTCTTGACACAATATTGATGTCTCTTGTTGAAGAAGAATGCAAAGTTGGGGAAATTTTGTGCACTTGTCATGTGTGTGGTTAATTAAATCTTTCAACATCTTAAATGTCTACAACATGCAAGAACAACCACAATATTAAGATAATGGCCTCCAGTTTCCAAGTTCTTGCTTTGAACATTGTGGTGTAGCTTGTGTTCATCTACGTGCAGGTTGTTGTTTGGAATTGGATTTCAATTTCCTACCCCTTTTGGCCTCCTACAAATAAATAAACGCCAATATTTGCCTTAGGATTTGTTGTCACTTTTGTCAATGCTTATGCGTGACACCAAAATGATTCCCAACTTAAATTAAGGTAAATTAATGCTTATGGGGTCATCTATCAAATAAATAGTCAACCAATTATTTTTCAGCTTATACTCTACAAAATCCAAAAATGTGAACAAGGCTCAAACCCATAATAATATGGTACAGCCTCTTTTTAATTTTTTAATTTTTAGTGATGGAGCATTAGTGGTGGTGATCATCCCCAAAAGGATTTAGCATTCATGGACACAAGTTATTGGAAAACTCTCAAAACAGTAGAAAATCTGGCGAACTCTGTTTTGGGGTTTTATCAAATTTGGCTAAATTTTCAAGAATCTGTGAAAAAATATTCTTCATACAACTTGTTTAGGGTATAATTTTGCACAAGTTTGCTGGGAAAAAAAAAAGGCTGATACATGGTACATGATGATCTCATATACTTTCTCAAGTTAACCGGGAAAAACCTAATCTTACCAAAAGACCCTGTAAAGAGAAAGTCTTGGGCTGGGACACACTTCAACTTAATATGAGATGATTACACTAGGTCCCAAAATTCTGGGAAATTAAACATCTCGTAGAATAAATGTTTTTGGGATGCATAGTGACTAACTCACAAGGAAGTCTAATGCTTTGACCATATAAAACCCACCTCAAGAGATTTTCTTAAATTACATGGACTTCAATTAGAATGAAAACTGTATAATTATCCAAAGAAGAGCGACCAATCAAAATGCCTTATTCCACCCACATGAACATATTTGTATATAAAGCCTGATGATCATACACCCTTACACTCCAAAAATAAAATACATTGGTTGCAATCATGTTCATCTTCAACAACCCTAATAACAAAAAGCTTTGTGTAAAAAATTCTACTCTCTCCCACTTTTCTTCTGTTTTCCTTGCAATACCCAATGTAGTGTTTTTCAACAGTTGAATTTCTTGACTGCAAATTTACTTCTACACATTCGTCCAACCCATTTCAACTACGAAAGACAAAAAAAACTTACACAAAATGGTGAAAATTTCCATCCAATCATCCTAAATTACCATTTCACATATAAAATGTAAAATTAATAATTAAAAAAAAATGAAGTCTAAGGAAAGAGAGTGGGATGATGATGCATCCCAAGTACATGATTGAAAGAGGCTGTGGTAAATAAGTAGGCAAGCAACTTACCTAACTTTTACTTGACTTGTGAGTGAGGTGCTGAATTTTGTAGTTTATTTGTAAAATCACTCAAATTAAAGAGTGGGACCAGCATTTGTTTTGGGTGTGAAATTTCACACTGTTGCAAAATTTGATTTTTTTTTCGTAAACTCAATGACTTTTTAAAAAAAATAGAATTTATAAAAAATCTAGAAAAATTGCCAGATTTTTTACATGGCCAAAAAAATAAGGATGTTTATAAATTTTTTCGTTTCATATTTTTAAGAGCCAAATCTGGCTAGACTTGCGCTGATCTCCATCTTGGCTCATCACAAAATTGACTAAAAAACATTGAGCTGGACAGCAAAGTTTTATTTTTGTGGCATAATTTTGCCACTTGCCCACAAAAAAAAGGGGAGGGGGGGGGGGGGGGGGTTTATCTTTGCAAAAATAACTTTGAAAAAATAAAAAATTCAAAAAAATAGAATATTTTAAAAATTTTTTTTTTTTTTGTTGTGGATATATTCACACAAAAAAAAAAAAAGGGGGGGGGGGGGGGGGGGGGGGTGCAACTCATACAAAGAGAATTTTTTGAAGGAAAAAATGTCCCAAAGTAGCCATAATTCAAAGTTTTTTTTTTTGAAATCACCAGATTTAGACCATAAGTTCTAGCATGTCGCTAAAATAACCAAATTTGGCTATTAGTCCTGTTATGGATGATCGCCAGGCCACAGATGTGAGAAAATTGGAAAATAAAAAACCCTGGCTGCAGGAGAATGGTGAAAAGTGAAAGGAAAGTCAAACTACGGGTTCCTTTTTTTCGCCTTTTTCTTTTTTCCCTGTTTCTTGGGTGCTGGTTTTGTTGCGTCGCAGCAGCAGCAGCGCACGCATTCATTGATGACCTGCCTGCCCTTCCTTCTTCTTCTTCTTCGTCGTGAACGCTCATCATCTTCTTCTTCTTCCTCGTCTTTGCTGCTGCTTCGTGCCCCTTGTCTCTCTGCAATAAAACACTTGCCGGAATCCTGTTTCAAGTGGAGTGTGCGTGCTTTACTTGCTTGCTTCCTTGTTCAGCCCCTGCCTTCTTAGCTTGCTTGCTGCCAGGCTTTTATGCCCTCTTTTGTCCCTCCTTCCTAGGTTTCTTCTCTCACACGCTTTAGATCCGCTTGTTTCTAGAATCATTCCATGGTGTTCCTGTAGCTCATGGGATGCTGTAGTACTTACTCGACAGGGGTTCGTGACTAGTGAGTATGTGTGTACACCCCCTGGGCTGTTTGCAGCATGTTCTTTTGTCGTGCGGGAAAGGAGTGCGTGATTGAGTGAAGTGGAGGGTTTCTGACTCATTTAGCTTTTTTTTTTCTCGCTCGCGAGGAACAGCTTGCCAGTTAGTCCGCTGGCTAACCGTCTGGCTGGTTCATGAGCTTTTCCAGATCTTGCCGGAATCGTAAAGACAGTTGCAAACGCCGCCGGGATCACTAGTTCTTTTTCCTTTGGTGTTTTTGTTTTCTTTTGCTTCTTCCACTGTGAAGCAGCCAAATGCCCGCGGAAGCTTTTTGCCTCGATCTCTGAACCTAGTTGCCTGCATCGAGAAGCGTGCTGTGTTGAAATACCATAGTTAGGGATGCAGTTTGAGTAGTTAGTGAAGTGAGAACCTCTGGTCAGTCTTTGTCTCTCGTGCAGACACTCTCTAGTCGCGGACTCGACCAAGTCTTGGGAATTTGTTTGGTTTGTTGAGACGCGCATGTGTGTCTGCGAGAAGACCGATTCCGACGTAGTGCATACTTGTGGATGTGATTTCTATGCGATGATCAGTACTCTTTGAAGGCTTCATCTTGCAGCTCGAAACAAACAGATGCAGCAGTGCTCTCTCTCTTCACGCGCGCATATTTCAAGTAATTCCTATGGCTGCTTATACGAGTCGTTTCACAACAGCTTGGGAGCTGTGCTAGCAGACTTTTCTCCTTGAGGTGAGGCGGGTTTTGCTCGCAGGGTGTTGAAATTGGTGGGATTACTTGCTGTTCACGCCGCCGGAACCAGCTGCTGCTTCCTCCTTCCTTCAAGCAAGGGCTTCTTCAGTACTTACACGATAACCCTCATGCTTTGCTCTGCGAGAATGTCTGAGTCTGCTAGCACAAGCGTCGTTTCCTAAAGTTGTCTGCAGCGCGAGACTTGTTTTCTTGTACCTGAAACCGAGAAACAGACTCGGCGAAAGTACTCGGCCTGCAAACCTCGCCGGAACAATATTCTCTCTCCAACGGTTCCAACCTCTGATCTCGTTTGACGGAATGCTACACATGTGCGCCGACAAAAGGATGATCTCCTAGGGCTTATAGCAATTCCGACGGAGAAACTCTCGACGGACTTCCAACGTCTGCAGATGCCAGACTTGCTACAACTTCATCATGAGTCGATGATTTGGTGATCTTCAGAACTGCCTTAGAAGTTGTCTTGAGACAGGTTCTATACCATCGCCGGGGGTTGAAAGATTTGCACGGGTCACAGCTGCCAGACTTTCTTCAAGAACTAGTTGATGCTCGCTCGCTCAACTTTGTAACCCATTTGTCGTGTTGAACACTTCATCTGGCCCGGGAGATCAGTGCCTTCGTTTTTCTTCCCTGAGACTGCAGAGTGGATCTAAATTTAGAACGGCAGAAATTTGATGTCGAAGCTTTTCTGATGTACAAACGTCGGTGTGTCGAGGCGGACTGAACAGCAAACAAAGAACCTGTCTGCAGCCGGACATCTTCTTCATACATGTCTCTTGAGGAGCTTGAGGAGCTTCATACATTTTGTCTCTTCACAAGCTGCTCCTTTTGTATCCACAGTTCGGCTAGTTGGGTGCTGCAAAGGTGTTGTGCAGCTTCAGACTGCTAATCTGAGGGGGCGAGGACTAGGGCCGTGAGGGTGAGAAAAACAGTGACAATGTCACTCTTGGGGATCTGGGTGGGCCGTGATTCAAGTGTCGGATGTCTCCCTGGCACTCATCGTCGAAGCTGACACAAGCAGCGCTTACTTCTGCTAGCTACGGGTGCTGGGTCTGCCATCAGAATGCAGCCAAAAGAAGAGCACAGTAATAGCAGCGAGCCGCAGGAGAAGTGGGGCCACGGATCAAACCACCTCCTCAACAAGAGACCGCATAAGTCCGTGAGCTGTGGGGATCATGATGATCAGTACGTAGTTGAGCAGTCATCAGAGAGCCACAACACCGCCACAGGTGGTGGAAGCAGCAGCTCCCCGGCCAGTGGTAATCGCGGAGGCTTCCTCCAAGGCGGCTCTTACACTAGTTCTGCAGGAGGAGGTAGCACTAGGCCCGGAGGAACCGTGCGGCAGTACTTGCGCTCCAAGATGCCTCGCTTGCGCTGGACAGCTGATTTGCACCATTGCTTTGTTCATGCAGTCGAGCGCCTTGGTGGTCAAGAAAGTGAGCATCTAGACTAAAGCTTGAACTGCTTCCTTATGAATCTGATCCGTGTGTACTTGCACAGAGATCTTGTGCATGCATTAGAAAGAAGGCTCTGTGTCATTGCTACTAAATTGATTAAGCCGCTTTCTCTTTGTAAAGAAAGTCTCGAGAGAATCTCTGAAAGTGTTGTGCTCCGGACAGCACTGGCAGCCTGAGGGAATCATGAACGTACACAGGTACGCACCTAGAAGTTCTGCTGCATTGGGGATGATCTGGAAGAATTTGTGTAGAGCTGGGCTAACCGCTGACATGAGCATTGTGGAATTTTGTTGGGTGTTGCAGGAGCTACACCAAAGTTGGTGCTACAGCTCATGGAAGTGAGAGGTCTCACCATCGCTCACGTCAAGAGTCACCTCCAGGTGATTTTCATCTGTCCTGTGCCCACTGCTCATCCCTGCAACATCAGATCAACGGGCCATGCATGCATGCAGCACATGGTTGTGCAGCTAGCATCTTGTTCCACATTCTGATCTGCCAGTCAAAGTTCCCTGAGACCTCCTCATGTAGAATTGATACGGCTGCATCGCGTTCTATCCCGTGACAAAGGTCTCGAGTCCTCAATTGTATAAAAGGAATGTGCAACATGAGCTTGTCTTTCTTACATTGAGTCTATTTGTAATGGTCAACTAAGCAGCTCAATGTTGAAGCTTGCATCAAGACTTCAAGTAAATAGAGAAAAGTCTTTCAAACCTTGAGCATCGCAAGTTGTTCCGAATTACAGTGTAGAATCAAAGAATAGGGTTGGATCTTACAGTACTGAACTTGATTTGCTGAACATGATTGCTTCCTGAATGCGGTTTTGAATGGGTTCAAGGATGCATTGCAACATGGTGATACATGCACTGTAATTGGGGTCGGAAGATCTGAAGCTCTGATGTTGCCGAATGTGGCCTTGGTGTGACGTTGGTGGCTGCAGATGTATAGGAGTATGAAGAACGACGAAAACGGACATAGTGGTATGCCCTTCAGAATGTAGTTCAAGTCTGAACTTGCGTTTAATCCAAAAGGCAAGCTGCCTGCAGGCATTATATACTCGTTGTTCAAGAGCTGTGCTCGTCTGCTGCATGATCAGTTTCTGAATCTTTCCTACTAGGGGGCCTGAAGGCACATGAAGCTGCCAGAACGCCCGTGGTTCACAGTAGAGACTTTGCATGATCTGCTTGATCTTAATGCCAGGATGGAAAATTGTTTCTTCACAAACTTGTGATAACAGGTCGCGGGACGTTGGCTGGACATGAGGATGATGATGACGATCAAGGATTGGAATTTCAAGATACTTCTGACGCAACCCATGAGCTGCAACTCATGAACGCTGCCAGACGTTTCCCTCATCATGGGATCATGCACGCAGCTGCAGCTGCTGAGTATGGCGCTGGTTCTACAAACAGCCTTGCGGCTTTTTCACTGCAGCCTGACACAGATTTTAGTGGTGGGCAGCAGCAGCGTATCATCCACAACTTTCTGCGCCGTCCTCCTGCTGGGGTCATGCAGCAGCAATCTGATCTGGAGCTCGACCACCACTTGACAACGTCCTTGAGGTAATCATGAACATGCAAAAGAAATTCTTGCAGATTATCATTTGAGCAATGCATGAATCACCCAGCTAGGGTTTTCACTGTGCAAGATGCACGAGGAATCATACAGATTTGATTGGTGCTCGGTTAGTTTCATATTGTGCCACCAGAATCAAATGAGACCCAGGGACATTTGTGAAGTTCTGCTCACGGATCTTATAGAATCTTCAGCGATCCAGTTGCTCAGGAAAGAGAGGATTTCGTCAAGAATTGTGGGCGTTCGTCTCAGCTACCGACTGCTTCTGCTGTTTGTGCAGGCAGAATGTGCATGAAGAATGGGTACCGCGGCCAGCAGCTGCCGCGCTGGGGAGTACGGGGGTCCAGAAGACCGCAACCGGACTTCTTGGCTGGCAAGCTCTGCACGGCGAAGGTGGAAGAAATGCTGCTCCAGTGGCGGTGGATTGGTCAAGGGGGGATCTCAAGTCGCTTACTGGAATCACGTTACCTGGTCATTCAATGGATCTCCGGACGGAGCTAGATGAGTGGTCTCGAAGACCATCGCCAGCACTGCTTGCCGAGCGATGGAATCAGAGACAACAGCGCCATCAGGCCAACGACGCAGGTAATGAAATACACATGTAACCTCACCTTCAGAAATGTATACTATAAACACATTCGATTGCTGCAGCGATTGTACCCTTTGGTGCTTTCAGGATTGTATCCTGGAAGTGCTTCGAAGAAGATCTGGGATTCAACCCAGACCTTGCCTAGCTCCTCATCTATTGCCAATCCAATGACCTGTTGACTTTCTTGGACAAAGGATCTTTGTTGTAAACTTCTACAGTAGATTTTGTTGAACATCTTCTCGCAATTGATATGTCATCAGTTTCAATTTTCTTAGTCCACCGATTTCCAACATCAGAACCTGCTGCCAACGTTCGAGATTCTCAAGGTCTTGTGTTTGCATGCAAGGTACGTCTAGAATAGTTGTTGCTTGATGCAGATCGTCATTAATGGGTCGCGGATCAACGAATCCTGCATGTGGGCAGGTGTAGAACGGTTGTACTCTGTGGCACATCAGGACGGCATCCACCAGCAGCACCTGGCGCCGGACTACCCATCACTAGAGGGAGGAGATTCGTTGAAGAAGCAGCGGATGATGATGCACACAGACTGTGAGAGATGGGGATCTCAAGATGAATTGCCACGAATGGATCAAGTCGGGTTGAAAATTGCGAATCTTGGTCAATCTGTTGGCGCTCTTGCGACGGCGAGTACGGCGTCATCATTGGCGTCTCCTCTTCATTTCAGACAGTTGCTAGATAGCAGCTGTGGATCTTCGAACATGCAGGGAGAACAGGCGCGCGGCGGGGCTCATGATGAAGTTGCAGGAGGAGGCAGAGGTCTTGTCATGGGTGCAGGCTGGGGCATGTCGGATGTCCAACGAAAGCGGGCTTTTGCACAATCTCAGGTGGGTTGCATTCATGATGATGCTCGTTTTGACGTCTATGGAAGCAGCTGCACCCCATCTGATTTGTGCAGTCTCTGTTCTTCAACTAGATTCTTCGAGTCCAGACCTTTTTGACCCTGCCCATTGCTTGCAGAGAGGCATGGAACACGAAGCAGAACCTGGTGCAGAGAAGAAGTCACGGTTTTCAAGCGGGCCAGAACTTCCACAACCCATACGACCTTCGGCATTTCAACCACCAGCTGGAAGCTGGTTCTCATCATCTCGCAAGCAAGCTGGGGGAGTACAGTCTACAGATGAGCGAGACTGCAGCAACCACGATCAGCAGCAGCTTGACAGTACTACCAGTCTCTCTCTTTCCCCATACAGCTCCCGTACAAAGAGCTACTCACCACCATCTTGGATAACAAGATCCTTCAGCTTACCGCCAGGAACTAACGAGGAGATTTCAGATTGTCTGTCATTGCAGCAGAGCGAGAGTGCAGCAGCAGTACAGGTCCCTCCAAAGGGGATTACACTAGACCTCACCATGTCCATCGGTGGACAGTGATCGCCAAACAAAATTCTAACAGCTCTGTTTCTTGTTGATCGAGCATCTCATTGGCACGGATTATAGAAAACCTCAGATCGTTAGAAAATCTCGAGACACGAGTCACGGAGGATCTGTAGCCACAATATTGACAAACTGTAGCAGCTTTCTTTAACAGTGTCCCGATAGATCATGGTCAACACATGTTCTTCTTCTGGAGCTCGAACTCTGTACAGATCTAGCTCTAAACCCTAAACCCTAAACCAGTGCACCCATGCAGCAGCTGCCATGAGCATTCCTCCCAGCCTGTAGAAAACACCTGCAGGAAATTATGTGATGGTTTTCTGCGGAAAAAAGGGCTTACAGTTCTTGTCCACGAAGGGGTTGGTTGGTTTCCTTGCCATGCTCATAGATGGCTGCAGTTCCAAATTGAGTAGCAGAAGTCCTTTTGAACAGCAACCATACATGAGCTTTGCAAGAAAGAAGCACACAAGAGGAGGTGTTCTACGACGACGACGACGACGATAGGCGAACCCACGTGTGGTTTCTTTCTCCACGTAAACATTGTAAAGATTCAACACACAGTACGTAGTTCATTTTGAGAAAGAAAAAACTCCAAATAAGATTCTCCTGGGGGTGAGTCTGCCACCCGCCAGTAGATGACTTCCTTCATACCTACCTTCCCCATGAGGTGCTGATGCTGATGATACCCAGGCACCTCTCCAACCCACCCACCCCAACCTTCCACGTTCTTTGAGCAGTGAGCACTAGTTAGTTGGTCTTTAATGCGAGGCATGACAGTTATTTGAGCAGTAGGTCTTTATTGTGGGCACCACAGTTGTGTGAGCTAGTAATAAGTTCTAAATAGCTTTGAGGGGTCGCAGGGGGGAGGGCAGAATGTGGGAGGGGCCTCTTTCTGAGGCTGCTTAGATTTGGGAATCCAGATCATGATTTATGCTCAGATTTATGCATAACAGACATTGGAACACCAATATTGAACACATTTGCTCTCTATGTATTGAATAAGCTAATATCCCAAGTTCATTTTTTAATTCCCAAGTGAGAAAGCGGTTAGCTTCCTTCTCTACTTTGTTCCATATCCTAGTTGGGTATACTTATCAACATACTTAAGCTATTGATATGTAATTTGCTGTTTAAGTCCTGTTTTAGTAGTTGTAGCAGTATTGTATATGATTGGTCAATCTTCATCTGTTTCTCCTCATATAAGATGTTAGACCTGTATTTGATTCATGAGTGATCTATGTGAGATTTGCAAGTCCAATGTGCACATTCACTGTGAATCAGAATCACAAAGTATGGGGTAGTATATACTCAATGTCACCCAGATGTAGTATGAGTATGCGTGCACTCCAGCTTTCAAAATGTAAAGCCACCCTAAACTCTAAGTGGGGAAACTGGGTGAATTTTTTGAGTGGAGGAGCAATGAAGGGGAAAATAATAATCTCTATGATTGTATACTTTTATTAACCTAAATTTGGTGAACATTTCCTTCTTTTAACTATGGAAGTTTTACATTCATATAAGGCCAATGTGTTTTTGGATGTTATTCATTTCAAGTATGTATGGATTTTTTGTACTTGGGACTGTTGAAAAAAGTGCCATACTTGTTTTGTGTGAACTTGCTTAGAATGCAGTGAAGTGCACGCGTCCTGCATGCCACCCAATAGCTGTGGTCAAGCGACAGATGATCAACACAACAAAGCTCGGCCACTAATTTCTGCTGCTGTTTAGTTTTGGTCAAATTCTACATATAAGAGAAGAGGGTAGGTGTTGAAGAAACAGAGGTTGATTACTGTACACAAAACTGCATTGAAAGTGAATTCCTTTCTGTGCAAGTTTGAAAATTTGAAGCTTTGGCACAACAAATCTCCTTGCATCTATGTGTCAAATTAGTCACCAGAAATTGGTTCTAGACACAATGTCAAGCTCTAACGCGGAGCCCATGATCATAGGTATGTATACTGTGGAAGTCCGAGATGTTTCTCAAGATAGACCCTTCTCCTACTTAAAAACTTGTCAGTTTACAATGACACCCTGCCTCGGACCTTACAAAATATGTAAGGCCCTCTACAGGCTAGCATGGTTACCTAACAGTACACAACATGTCCTCAATAGACTCTAAGCAAAATGTCACAGGTTTTTAATTAAAACCAAGGTTTTAGAAGGTAGGAACTGTCTGGAAGTTTCTAAAACATTTACAGCTGCATATGGATCATAACCAATATCCAATTTGTTTTTTTAGCAAGTAAGGACCTGTTCTAAAGTCTCATGTCAATTTTGCAATAGTAAGTAGCAGTGCTGTGTATTTCTTTCTTTTTTTGAATAACCTTTTGTTCTGGGTTTTTACAATATTCAGAATTTGAAAACATCTGGTTTTCAGATTCTTAGAATTTTCATAACCTCTGGCTCTGGCATTTTGAAATTTGCCAAAGAACCTTCTGGTTCTACAGAAAGGCCAGCAAAGAACCAACAGATCAGGGTAGGTTCTTGGGCTGGTTCTTTGATTTTTTTTGAGAACTAGAGGTATGAGTTAAATCTGAACTTTGATTTTCTAAGAGCCTTGGTCAAGGGTCCATATACCCAAACCTCGCCTGCTGTTTCTTTCTTTGAAAAAGAGAGAACTGCCCAATGGTGGTAGGTACTTGCAAAAATTTGACAAGGAAAGAGTTTGTGGATTCTACTTACAGCTTGATTTTCTAAGCAACTTATTAGAACACAGTCTAATAAGTACAACACGCATGACCAGAGATCTAAATCCAGTATATGTTATCACACCAGGAAGCACTGTGACAGGAATAGTTTTGCTGCATTTCAGTGCACTAGTCAGTGTATGCTAGAATCAAGTCAAGGCTTTCTTTCCATGATCTTTTCTTTGAAATCCCTTTATTGGATATCAACTGGACAATTGAAAAAATTGCATGATTTGCAGCTGTTTGTAGAGATGAATCTGACAAGCCTGGGCTGCTGAAGAAGAATTACAACCCTGCTTTCTAACAGCATCATGTTGCTGTTCAATTGGTCTTCTTTTGATGACCATGATATGACACATCCCTAGCTGCTAAAGTGGAACTAACTTGTCAACCAATTTTTCTTTCCCTAGTTAAATCCTCATATTACAAATTTCCTGTATACTAGGTTGTGGTGTCTGGGATCAAGCTGGGCCTTACCAAAATTTAGTTGGTTTCTTTTCCAGACCATGGATGAGGAAAAATGGATGTATTAAAAGCAGGGGTCCAAGTAGGTTAAAATTTTCCATATCAAGTTCAAACCAATTAGCCCCCATGTGTTGTGTATAGCTGCCTCCAACAATGACACCACTGTTGCTTAGGTTTTCATCTATCAGGCCTGGCAGACAGCAGCATTCATCCCATTTCTAGGGTTTCATCAGTTTGGACCATTCCCAACTATGTGTAGGGTAAAGCCCTAAGGGACATTCCTGAAATAAGGGGCCTAGGAAGACACATCTCATAGGCATAAGGTGCCTCTTATTTATAAAGAGGCATTATTAATGTGTATAAAAGCTGCTCTCCAATTTCTCTGAGTGCTTTACAGTTTTAAAAACAACACTCTCAAGAGTCTCTCTTGTAACCCTGTATGGCGTAGAGCCTTTGGAGCAAGCCATAATTCATAGTACAAAAACTCCACAAAGCTTCATTTGGGTACACTCAGGAATTTGATGGGCCAAATTACAAGTCCATCATAAGGTGCACCCATGATTTACCAAATGATTGCAGTCCAAGCTTTCAAGTTAATGAACATGATATACTTACCCCAAGAGAAACTTGAACAATGAGAAACTTTACCAAGCTGAGTTAAAAAGCTTAGTCAGCAACTTCCTTTCAGTGAGGAAGAATTTAATCAAAATAATGTTCAAGCCTGAGTGGACCAAACTATACAGTTGGTTTATTGTACCCTAATGTGACAACTATATATATATATATATGTACATGTGCTTTGTACCCTTCATCAAGTTTTGCAACTGACTTTTAAACATACGGGTTTTTTCCAAAATTTGATTTGTGTTCATAATGTGGTACTTGGTGTGCTTTGTGAAGAACATCCTATGTGAACCTGTTAAAGGGATCAGCTGCCGTAAGTACGAGAAAGATTTAAGCAGCTAGTTAAG
>Ga0116229_10010747_pt1 | contig 13659 bp, 7 predicted proteins | sample S1TSphgellanicum_3_FD_87313 | JGI IMG/M metagenome (GOLD analysis project Ga0116229, IMG submission 87313) | Host-associated microbial communities from peat moss isolated from Minnesota, USA - S1T2_Fc - Sphagnum magellanicum MG | ecosystem: Host-associated > Plants > Peat moss > Unclassified...
AAAAAAAATTAAAATAAAATCTTAAATCAATCCAAACTAAAATTAGGTCTTCTTCTTTTTTGGGTTAAAAAAACAACATGTTATTTAAATGTTAAGTTATGGGACTTAGCACCAAAACTTAGCACCAAAAATGATTGGAACTAACATAGTGCAACTGTATATAGACGAGCCAAAGTTCAGAAGCTTTTCTATGATTTCGAGTTTGGGAGTGGGAGAATTGTCAGTGTGTCCATCACCGTCCACCAACAACAATGTGCACAACAAGAAGAAAACTTGGGCTTTGACGATCTTCCATTGATGGGGTGGTGGTGTTGGAGGATAGTATTCTCTTTTGTCAACCAAATCATGTTTCCAAATCACACGGAATCACAATACTCACTCACAGCACGTGATGGTCAGGTTTTGTGATAGATAAGTTCTCGGTCCAACTTGCAGCCTCATCTTTACTTTCAGGGAGATTCGGCGGAAAAGTTGTTTGAGACAATAGTTGCAGCAAAGCAATGTTGGTCCCTCCATAGTTCAGAAGTCTTTGGTGGGCTTTAGTGTTTTTTGGTGTTTTTTTTGGTGTTTTTTTTTTCCCCACCCATAAAATTTATTTTCTCATTTTTCACCACAAAAGGGGGAAATTCTTTGAAATTCTTCTTTTCTCTAGTTTAAATCTGAAAAAATAATAATATTCAATATATTTTTTGGAAATAAATGCCAATTTCTTAAGTAATTTTTTTATTAAAAAAATATATATCACTCGGCATGCCAGGCCAGACAGCCCCACCCAACCAGGCAGAAAAGCAAAGAAAATCAAACAAGAAAAGACAATGCTAGGTTTGTTGTTTTGATTGAAGATCTGAAAGTGCTTTCAAGTTTTGATTGAAGCACTTTCAGATCTTCAATCAAAACAACAAGGTGATCATCGATCAGGTGATCAGGATCTGCAACCTTAGTAGTAGGCCTCAGATCTTGATCCTTTCAGATCTTTCCTTATGATTGATTGATTTCACTACACCCTTTCCACATGAGGAGAGTCTATCCCCCTTTTGTCAACTTAAAACATGTCTTGGCACATTCTTTCTTTCTTGTAGGTGTAAGATCCCTCTCACTCTTAAGGAGTAGGTGTAAGAACCATGCCCTTACTATATACACATAGTGATCTACATATGCTAAAAATTCATCATAACTTTTGAACTCATGTCACTAATTTTCCAACAAACATTTCTAGTAAGGTAAGCTAGGGTTAACATGTTTTTTAAAGTCTCAATTGAAACTATTAGGTAGTACTTTGTAGTACATTGTACATAGGTGCTAGTAGCCTACTACCCTAGGTCTAGTTAAGATTTTAGAGCCGTTGATAATTGTATGACCATTTCAATGTAATTTGATCATGTGGGCATTATGGGACATTATGGATTGCACTTTGGTTTGGAGTTTGGAACCATGTATTAGAAAAAGGTTAATGTGGTCCACCACCACATTGGACCACATTCAGAAAAATGAAGATTGTTGGTTGGGCAATGGACTAACACAATAGATACAAAGGCATCTTAAGTGAGATGAGAAGCTACAAGATGATAATACAGAAGTCCACTTTTGGTAGATGGGTGGCAAATGTCTAGCCTGAACATCTCCAACCCAATACAACAACAACCCCACTCCCATCCCTTAAGAAAAAGAAAAAGAAACCAACTCCTTTCCATTAAGGTTGGCTAGTAATTCACCAAAGTGGCAAAACATAAATATAAAGTCCATCGTGTTGTGGTGGTGGTGCTACTTTGCAAAATTTAAATAACTTTCTTTATAAGTCCAACTACATTGGAAAAATTTCCACCACCACCACCTTGCAAATTCTACTTCTGCATTTACAAATAAAGCTTCTAAACAATTCATTGCTTTTTTTTTTGAAACCTTGCATAGGCAATATTTTGCCTTTACTTTGATTCAAGTCAAGTTTCTCTTGTACTCTACTCATTTAGCCATCTAGAGTCATGTTTTGGTGTGAATTCCTCTTGTGGACAGAAAAAAAACAGAAATTCTTATACATACCTTGCTAATGTAACACTTTAGTGTTGATATTGATCACTAGGGTGGGTGGCTTGGGATACACCATCGAACTAGAAGCAAATTTGCAAACACTTTATCATGTTTATAATTTCCAACCTACCTATCAATGCATGACTCTCTTATTATATGTCCAATGTTTGAGACATGTGTTGTATGATGAAGTCCACAAGTACTATCCTCAAAAAGCTATTTTCATCAAATGGGTTGTGATAATATGTATGGCTTTCGATGCTTTCATTTATACACATCTATAATTATTATTATTATTACCTAGTGTTGGACAAGAAATTTGACCGTGTTCAAAAGAATTGGATAGTAGGTAACTACATACAAAAGTATTCAAAAGGTGCATGCACTCACTCAACAAGCATCAAATGAGAAAAGAAAACAATTCACAAGGCACAAAGTTTTCCCATCCAAGGACACCTTGTTCAAACACCTCTAAAAAAAATCCTATAATTTAGTCTTGAGAAGATTCTAAAATCCAAGCACGCACAAATGAAAGGACTTTAGGAGCTTTTCCGTATAGGTTAAATGTCACATGTGATTAGGAGTTAGGAGGTACTAAAGAGGGAATAGAACAAAAGTAGTGATGTATTAATATGATATCAATATTTTCATATGAGACACCAAGCTACTAGACATATGAACTCACTTTGGAAGATCGTGGAAATTTTATTCTCTTTGCAATTTTTAGGATAGAAGGTCAAGATTATGTATCACTAAAGACATTGTAAATTTGTTCTAGTGTAATTGAAGTGCATGTGCCTTACCCTCAATAAACTATCCCATACCTTGAATAGGGCCATCTTAGGGATTTGGGTTCAATGATCAGCTTTTATGTCACACATGGCCCTCATTCCTAGAACAACCCTCTTCTTGGTCCTTACCTTACACATAATGCACTTACCTTCCAGAAGTTTTATTGATTCTTTTCATAAATTGTTTACAATTAGGTTCACATTTTCTATTGGTTAAAAACTAGTTGACTACATTGCAAGAATTTATGGTAGGACATAGCTTAAGATGCTTAAAATGTTGTTTGTTACATACATGGGATGATACGAAGGTATCATTATTCAATAGGGTTGAGTTCTTTTAATTAGGGCACCAAGACACCATCACTTTAAAAGTAAAAAGAAACCCAATATGCTACATTGAAAATTACAAACCATCAATGAATTCAAAAGGGGGGAAGAACAACTTGGAAGTTGGAACTAGTGTTGTATGGATATCTAGGAAAATTTGGTTATCAATATGTATAATTGTCGGATATGAACAAAACCATATTCAACTTTAACATGTTTTTTCATATTTTTCATGATACACATTCATCAAATGTAAACATAAGCATTATACTTATGCTTAATTATATACATTTGAAAGGGGTTGGTTCAATATACATATCCAACCATTAGGGTTTTCAAAATTTTAGATATGCATATATTTTAGAGTTCAAGAAGAGCCCAAAACCCAAAATTGTCATGTCAATCTCTTCCTTTTCATGGTGGCATGATGAGTATTGACATTTTTCCAAGCTCCTTGAACTTTCATGATTCATTTTTGGTCCAATATTTTTTTAATTCCTTATCTGGTGTTTGTGTTTTGTTTTCAACTCAACATTCTATTATAAGCTCCAAATTTGACTTTGTTTTCAAACTCTAATTTTATTCCAAACATTTTCTATTTTATTTTCAAGTTCCAACATTGAACTTTAAAGGCTTTTGAGCTTCAATTATAATAAGCCTTTCAAGCTCCAAACTTTATTCAGAGCATCAACATTGTTTTAAGCACATAGTTGTTGTTGGTCATTTGCTCTTTTATGCTTCAAACCAAATGAGGTTTAAGTTTCATGTTTCCTTCTTTTTCATTTTTGGTATTTCATTGCACATCAATTCCAAAGCACAAAGCAAAGGTCTTTGTGTTTTCATTGTTTTACTTTGCATCAACACATATTGGTTTGTTGCATTTTTTGGCATCAACATTTGTTGTTCAACTACTTTGTTTTATATTATGTGCCTATGGTAAGTGTTGCTCAAGAGGACTGTGGAGCTTGTCACCTATAAAACATAAAACTCAACACCCACATATGTTTCGCTAAAAATGAGCTTCAAAATCATCACCATCCATACTATTTCTTTTATAAGGTTTGAAATTTGAACATATACATGTTTTTAGTCATTTACATTGTTAATCTTTTATGTTTAAGTGCATCTTGTGTGTTCAAATAGTTAAAAAGGACAAATATTGTTTTGTTGATAGTAGGGGGGGATTGATAAAAATAAATCAATTACCACCCATTCAAATGTAATCCTCATTCATCTTAACTATTGAGAATGTACATTTATAATTGGCAACATGTCAAATGTTGATGTTCTACAACTTGTGACTATAAAAACACAAGTTGTAACTTCAAAATTTCATAGTCGAATGTTTATATGTTGGGGATTTATTGCTATCAATGATGGCTTTCTTGTGGATTCAATGAACCCATAAATTTTGCAATGCACAATTTGTAGATTTAAACAAACATTTGGTGATGTTTTCACACAAAATTATATTATTTACAAAGGTCTAATTAAATACAACAAAACTAATCATATAATTCACATAAATATTCATGTGCAAATTGCACATCTTAAGTTGTTTACATAAAGGATGCAACAATTTGACAAGAAGGTGACAAAACATGTTCATACTCAATAGCTAATGAGAAAAAACACAAGTCCATTTAATGGTGCAAGCATTGCATTTTTGGTGCCACAAACCCCTGCAAAAAAAATGATGATGTTCAATTGTAATTTCTCGAAGATTTTGTGTTTTTCGTTTATAAAGGTTACATGCCCTTTCTACTTCTAAAAACATTTGGCTTTTGAAATTAATTTTAAGTTAATGCCTTTGTGTTCAGTTTCCTTTTCATTCTTTTCATGTGGAAGAAATGTTACATGCACTGGTCAAGAAGACAATGGACCAACATGTTCTATTGAATCTTGCATTTACAATAATAGTCTTTACTAATTTTCATTTCTACATGTCCTGCAATAGTCTTGATACTTTTTCTTTGGTTACCTATTTTTCAATGAATTTTAGGTCCCAATGCATGTTACTATGGGGTTATTTGAAGTGAACAAAATAATCAAGTAATCCATGGTTGTACAACTTTATTTTTTATTAGAGAAGTTTGATTTGTTACATTAGGTATTATATTTGTAAAAAATGAAAACATTAATTTAACAACTATGCCAACAACTATGCATTCCATCATTTATTTTGAACCTTTGAAAATTCATAAGGCTTATCAAGGTACATCTCTCAAGCACATGATGTTTAAGGCTTGTCAACATGCACCATTAGAAAAAAATGCCCCTCTTTTTAACCAAATTATTTTCAATAATTATGTTATAATTATTAAAAAAAATTAATGGTGATTACCAAAGAACTCAATTCACCTTTTAATTTGGTGGACAAATGAAAATGACCTTCAACTAAAAAGCCATTTTTAAAATATTCTTAACATCAATTTCCTAATTGATCTACATGTCAAAAGGTTGACTTAAGATGTGACATTATCAAACATCATGCAACTATGAGGTAATAAGCTACATCACAAGTCATTGTTCAACTATTTTGGTAATCATGATTTAAAGATGGATGAGACATTGTGCACATTTGCATCTTTATATCCAAGTAAAATGTTCTAAACATTTTTAGGTTAACTATATATACCTAGGTTTGGCTGCCTATTACATAGGTACACATAGTTTATACTAAACTACTTAATATACCTAATTTACATTTTTAGGCTACCTACCTATATATATTTAACTTAGGTGCATAAGTGGTTAGATTAAGAAACCTACCTAGATAACCATATTTAAAACATACATAGGCAAACTAACCTAATCACATGGCCTAAGTTCAAGCATAGCTTAGGTGCCATGTGACCTAACCTTAAGTGACATCTAGCATGACTTAGGTTTAGGCCTAGATGTCATGTGGCATATGTAGTTTAAGCTTAGGTGCTACATGGCCTAATTATAGGCTTAATTTTTAAAATGCCATTTGGCTTAACCTAAGTGTTACATAAGTTACCTAGGTTCATGCCTAAAATAGGTGGCCTAGGTTTATGCCTAGCATAGGCACCACGGACTAAGGTCTAAACTTACTTTAAAGGCCATGTGACGTATGTTTAGGCCTAACCTAAATGCCACATAATATGGTTTAAGTCTAAAACTAACTTAAGTGCCACATAACATGACCTAGGTCTAAGCATAGGTGCCACATGGCATGACTTAAATCTAGACCTAAGTGCCATGGGGCATATGTGGTTTAGACATAGGTGCCACTTAGCTTAGCCTTAAGCTTGGGTCTAAGTGCATGTGGTATATTTGGTATAAACATAAGTGACACATGGCTTAAATGGTTTAGGCCCAAATGTCACCTTGCTTAAATTAGGCCTAGCCTAATTACTGCATAACCTATGTTGGTTAATAAACTACATTAATTAATAGGCTAGGTTAATTGGTAGGTAGTAAATTAGGTTATTACATAATAGGTTAAGTTAGGTAAGTAGGCATGTAATAATTCAATAAATAGCTAGCTAAGTGGTTGTTCGTAGGTAGTAAATAGTAGTTGTGATTAAATTGCAATTGGGCTACAACTAAATTATTTGTTCCATATTGTTTGTCTTCCATTTCAAGTTTTTAAACTATATAAAAAGATGCATAAAAAATGTTGGAGAAACAAAAAAACATGAAAATGGAATTACCATTGGGGATGAATTGATAAAAAAAAAGAGAAAACCCAAACATGTGACTTGTACATGTTACCTATAGTGGTTTTCAATATATTTTTTGCAAAAACAATTTCAATTAAATTTGTCATTTCTAACTACAAATTGTAATTGAAAATGAGTTGAAAGTGCAATTTCAAATGTAAAGTTTCCTCCTAGTGAAAATCTTTATTGGGTTAATAACTGTGAATGCAAAAAAAAATTAGGTTGATTTACAAAAAACCATTACTTAGACCAAAATATATAAGAAGTGGAATTAAACATGGGCTACTATTCAAGTGGTCACATCTTATTTGAATCATGTTGTATCGGCATGTGCAATGAATCAATCTAGAGGTCATTGGTTGTTGTTAAATGCCCTAACAATAAGTATTGCACTTCCTATGAACATGGAAGCTAAGTTATTGTAACTTTATAGTGGGCCTAAAATCTTTAACCCATTTGAAGAGCTTTATTTTTTGCACATAAATATGTGATTGGAGGTTATAAATGTGATAAAACCTTTTTGGAGTTTATGAAATATTTTGATTCACAACAAGTTCACAACATGATGACCATCACATTGGATCTATGCTTCAAATCTTTGCATGTTGTGGAAAATCTAATGGGACATGGAAATGCAATTTGATTAGTGTCTTAATATAATGTCAAGTTTGTCATTTGTCTTCTATTGATGTGATCTGGTTAATTGAACCCTACTACCAATGCATTTGTTGTAGTAACAATTTATGTTGCAAGATCAAATCTTAAAGAAAATATGTTTGATGTGGGGGTTTTAGTCTTGTTAAGGTATCGACAATTTTATAACATTGTTATTTGCAAATGGAAAACATCTAGATCAAATTATTACCATACTGAAATTTTGGTTTGATGACAAGTATTTCAATTGCAAGTCAAATTCAAATTTGAAATAATATCTAAAAATGAAAAAAAAAAATCAACAGAGGAAAACAATGACTTTATGACAAAACATAATTATTTTGAACAATTGTAGGTTGATGGTGATTAATTTTGTGGGGTTGGGGTGGGTTTGTGTGGGGTGTGGTTAGGGTAAGGAACTTGTATTAGAATTGGGCAATTTTTTTTTTCAGATTTAAGGTTCAATCCCCTTGCAAGTTACTTTGTTTTGGATTTTGTGCATGTTGTTTTTGTTTTGGGAGGCTAGGTTGCAATCTTGTAAATTTTTTGGGTAAGCAACCAAAATTAAAAATATTCATCATGTTTTGAAAATTGACTTCATCATAATCGGCAAAAGAAGTTTTTGAAAAATGAATGTGTAATTTGTTGGTATAATAAATTGATTTATTAAAAAAAAATCCTTCATTGTAAAGTAAATTAAAATAAATTTGTTAGCATCCATAGGATAGGTCTAAAAGTTGATAGCCAAACAATCCTTGTTGAAACTCATGTTAGCTTAGTAACTAGGAAGAGGATTCCTCAAAATACTTGAATGGTATTGGCTAGTTCTATTTATTGTTGCGGTAAGTAGAAGTACAAAACTCAACATGACATTCAACTTGTTAAAAATTATTGAAATTTTCCTTGGTAACTTATCATGTAAACCATCTTTACTTCCCTTCACACCAACTAGGTACCACCAACCCATGTAGGTAGGTAAAATAAGTGAAGGCATTTTGGTGCTTACTAGGTAGGTAGGTAGGTAGGTAGGTAGATTCATGTGGATGGGTGGTACAAAAGCTAGCTAACTATTGTGGTTAGCTACATGACAAGAATAAAATGAAAAAAAAGTGTTTCTTCACACACCATCCATCTTGCATGGTACAACTAACTCTCGGTTGTAGTCATGAAAGGACCTCCTTTTTAAGTCTTCTTTTCCTTGCTTGTACCCACCCCCAAAGGCCTTTGTCAGTGAAGGCTTTTTGTACACACTAAACTACACTCTTTGTAGAGGATGATGTCTTGGACCACTTTATCCAAATTGGCACAAAATCCACATGACTTTTGGATGGTTGGTGAGCCAACCAGCCTACCTTCCTTCCTTCCTTCCTTCCTTTGCTGAAAACCTATCAATTTTGAAAAGGCAAGAAATTCATAATGAGTAGTAGCTTGGCCCAAGAGGTGGTGGTGAACACTCGGCATGAATGAGCCTTGGTACACTTTATAGGAGAGAAAATTAAGTGCAAATCACACTCCCATTGCATTCCATTGCATGTGATCTCACATTGCATTGCATATGAGTTCAAATTGAAGTAAAATTGGAGCAAATTGGAGGCTTTTTAAATTGAATCCATGTTCACAATTGATATTTTATAATGTATAAATTATGAAGTTGTAGATTTCTCATAATAACACACTTAGACAATACAACATTTAGTGTATTTGGAGGGCACCTTATATGCATGCATTATCCCTCTTTTTTTTTTCATTAGGGGATGATTTTGGTTTCGAATCTGATTTTTTCATTAGGGGATGATTTTGATTTCGGTTCATTTTTTAAATTTTCAAGTTAGGCTGTTTTGGTTAGTTCCATAACCCTCAATTCTGGGTAACCTCTAGTTTCAATTCGGCCATCATTCAAAATATTAAAATGAATTATATAAATATATAAATTTTAATTGAATCTTTTATCCCAAGAAAAAAGATGATTAATTTTTTTTAAAAATCCTAAACTAATACACACTAGCTTATTTCTAAACCATAATCTACACTAAATGTCTCTCATAACCTTCTTCTTCTTTTTTTTTTTTTAGGGTCATTGCCATGTGGTTCTATGTCTAGAATTTCCAACATTGGAACTAGCACCTTGAATTACCTATTGTCACCTTGGAAGACCCTTGATTCCACCATATTTCAAATCCTCAAAAAATCTTATTGTAAACCCTCCTATATAAAACGCTCCTTCAGATCCCAAGAAATCTTTCTTTCAGACCCCCAGGAAAACCTTAATTCAGCCCCAAAAAAACCTTATTTAAAACCCCAAAAAACCATATTTCAATCCCAAGAAACCTTATTTAAAAACCCCCAAAAAACCCTATTTCAATCCCAAATTGCAAATCCCAAAAACTGAAATTCAAGGTGCAAGAAAATCGTAAAACAATGCAATGTTACAAAAAAAAGGAACCCTAAGAAGAATCCTAGCAATTTTGAAGGGTTCATCATCTCCTAAGGTCAAGATTTATAAATACCAATCTCCATTGCCCAATTGCTCCATTGCATATGATCTATAACAAAGAAAAAATAAATTAATAGCAAAATTTAAACTAAACATAATCCATTAAAAATTTTAGAAATTTGACATAATGCAAGAAATTGAAAATTTTACTTAAAACAGTTCCTTCAACTTGAAGAGCCCAATTTTACCAATTAATTCTTCATTTTCTTCCATCATGTCATCTTCCATTTCCATGAAATAATTCCATCATTTTCATCATGTCATCTTCCATTCCCATTTCCATGGTGTCATCTAGCCAATTTTTATAAATGTTTATAAGCATTTCAAAAACATTATTGCCTATTTGAGAGCATTGAAGGTTCCTCCAATATTAAAAACCCTTTTGATTTCAATCTAGGAGCCCATAATCCCTAGAATTTGTTAAGCTACAAACCCAACATAATAAAACTCTTGTTCATGTAATTTTTACCATGCCAACAAATCTTTGAGTTTTTCTGTCATTTTTTTAAAATCTTGAAATGATTTAATTATTCTCTTACTGCTAACAATGTAATTTCTTGTTCAATTTCCAAAAGGTGATATAGACTTTTAGTTTCAAAGCTTTAGGGAGTAAAGTTAGGAACTTGGGCACTTACATCACTTCGATTTTTAAAAATTTATGCATAAACAAAAAATGGAAGCAATACCTAATGATCACACTCATTATGCTCTCTCCTCGTTAAGATACTAAATGTCCAATGCCAACCCCTTGTAGCAAGGGTCTAATATCAAGGGGAAAACACATCAAACCCCCCAAAATTGTAGTCACAAGTACAATATTTATGTAACATTTTTGGGGGTAACATATGGATATCAAATCTTAGATTATTTTTGTTTGTTTTAAGCAGACTTGATTAACTTTAAACTTAAACTAATCAATTATTTTTTCAAATCAAACAAACATTGAAAAACATGAACGTGTGAAATATATTTGTGACAAAATAATACATGTTAAATAATTTGAAATTTTGCATATATATATATTTCAAAACTAGGGCTATGGGTTGGGTGATTTTTCTAATGGTGAATGCTATTGATATAAATCAATTAAATCTAGGTTCATTTAAAAATTTAAAGTTTTAGATGAGATCTCATTCAAAAAACATGTTTATTTACATTTTTTTGGCAATAAGTGCACACAATAATCTTTTCTTTTGAGGAAAAAACCATTACCATATAAAAAAGGAGGAGATTTTATAGTTGGGCATTGTATTATGTTTTTCAATTATCTTTTGTTTAATAATGTTTCATGTACCACAAACATGAACACTTAAGATTGTTGAATAAATGTAAGTTATATATTCTATATACATTAATTTTATTCAATCCTCTTTAGCTAACTATTGGATCAAAAATTTTGACTCAAAGTTCATTATGAGTTCCAAAATGTTGTTATGCACATTTTATTAATTTTTTTGCTTGTATTTAGGATAGCAAAAGGATACCATCGAGAGTTTAGCTTACTTAGCATTATGATATTCATTATACACATATATTTTTGGTGAAAAGTGGTTCACCTTTCATATGCTTTCACCCACTAATGCCAACATGTTGTGAGCTTTGCATTTTAGGAAGAATCTTTAAATGAAAAAAAAGGTTTAAGACTTATAGCACTTTTTTTTGCCAGTTTTGTTAAAATATTTGAAGCTCTCCATTAAAATTTTGGGTCTTACTAGCATAAGGTGCCACATAATTTATTTGGAATTAACATTAAAAAAAATGACAATAGTAAGGGCATTTGAAAGCAATCAATATTGTCAACTTTATTTCAACACCCATTATTAAACCATGGATTGTAAAGTATTAACAACCTAGGTTATTGCCAAAACTTGAAGACTTGGCACATGACCTTATAAAGCCAATGATTATTGCATGTTTGTAGCAAAGAGCAATTACATGCTTGAATTCAAAAGTCTCATGGAATAGGATGACTCTTGAAACAAAATGAGTTTTTACAAAGTTTTGAATTACATGGAAGCACCTTTGTAAGTTCACATGCCTTGTGCCTTTCTTCCCATCTTTAGTTATTAGTTTTTTTACATATTTTCAACTATTATTGTGTTACATGAGTTGAACTCTTCACTTTTAATAAATTGAAACCATTGCTCATGGGTTATATTTTGCACTTATCATAATGTATTAAAACACATGTAATAACTTAAGACCTCACATTTATACTAGAATGAATTAGTGGTTTTTTCACATTTTTTCAACTATCAACATGTATATATGGGTTGAACCATTCACTTTTATATGTTAAAACTATTACCTACAAGTTGTATCTTGCATTTATTTGAATATATTGAAACACATGCAACTCAATGCTTTGCAATTGTACTTGAATCGTTTAATAAATTTTTTTACATTTTTTGAAATATTAACATTTATACATAAATTGAATCATCCATTTTGAACCTATTGAAATTAGTACTCAAATGATGCATATTTCACTTATTAATATATATATTGAAACACATATAACAACTTAATGCCTCACTTTTATTCTTGAACAAATGAATTTTTTTTTTTCACCTTTTTTGAACTTTCAACATTTGCACATGAATTGAATCATTCATTTTGAATGTGTTAAATCCATTATTCACAAGTGCATTTTGCACTTATTACAATTTTTTGAAATGAATGTACAAAAATTTGGTAGTTTTCACATTTATATCTAAATGGGTTAGTGATTAAGTTAAAATTTTCATACATGCAAAGTTTAGGATGCACGTAGACCTTTAAATTAATTTAAAAATATATTAATTCTTGTACATTTAAATAAATTAGAATGTATAATTTTCCCCTATTTTGTTTTAAGCATCATGAACAAGTTTTTTTATTATAAATTTTCATGATGTCACACAAAAATACCCCAAAAATAATCCATAAATGTTTTTTCCATTTTTTTTTGTTGTAAAAACAAAATCCATCATGCTAACTTTTTACTAAATTAAAAATTTGATCATTTTATATTTAATAATTTTTCATTTAAAATATTATACCTTCAATTATAAATATTTATATTATTGTAACCATGATTTCGGGTTTTTAAAAAAAATTTACAAGTTTGCATTTAAATATTTAGAAATTTATTTTAAAAATAAAATATATGAAAAAAAAAATGGTGATCATAAAAAGTGACATCAAATTTTATTTATTTATCTTCAATTTTGTTGTGTTGTTTGAATGGTGACCATACACAAAAACAAATTTAACCATGTTTTGGCTATATACCACATATGAAGGTATAAAATTGTTAAAATCCTTGTATATTTTGCATGCAAGTCCTATAACATATTGTAGAACTTTCTTTTTAAAACAAAAATTGAAGATTAAAAAATAAATTAAAACATCTTTCGTTGATGTGGATGGCCTTATTTTATGTTGGCAAAATGGTGGAAATTCACAATGATCAGACTTCAAAAGAACATACTAAAAAAAAAAGTCTGTTTTTTGGTCTTGCAAACTAGTGAAAAGTTCAAATTAGCAAGTTTGCAAGACAAAAAATAGATTCCTCAAAAACAAAATCTCATTTTTTGGACTTGCAAAAATGGAACAAGGTGACAAGTAGGAAGATGAATAAAGCAATGAACAAAAGGAAGATCCATCGGAAGAAGACTCCCATCATTGCCACTACCAT
>Ga0116229_10010748_pt1 | contig 13657 bp, 10 predicted proteins | sample S1TSphgellanicum_3_FD_87313 | JGI IMG/M metagenome (GOLD analysis project Ga0116229, IMG submission 87313) | Host-associated microbial communities from peat moss isolated from Minnesota, USA - S1T2_Fc - Sphagnum magellanicum MG | ecosystem: Host-associated > Plants > Peat moss > Unclassified...
AGTTTGGAACCAAAACATTTTTGAAATTTTTTTATAAAAATTGATTTAAAAAAAGAACAAAAGGTTTTTTAAAATAATCCCCCCAAAAAAAAAAAAAATTAAAAAAGAGTTGGAGATTTTCCCAAAAAAAAAAAAAAAAAAAAACATTAAAATTGGTACCAAAGGTTCTCTTGAAAAGTAAGAACTGGACAACACTGGTCCAAACCAGTGTTGGCAGGTATAGATTTTTGAACATATCAACTGGTACTAGTATGGATTTTCTTTAACTTTCATACAAGGCTGGCCCTGGTATTAGGGCCCATTGCCAAATTTTGGGTGGAATGAGGTAGGTATAGAATTTGTATTGAGACTGGTATAGCATTGGTGTGAAGCCAATATCACAAGTCCACACTACTACCAATAGTTGCCTGTCAAATCCAAACCCTAAACCTATACCCTAAACACAAATCCAAATCAGTGTCGGGTGGGTACAGTCTTCTGAACAAACCCAACTGGTCCTAGAATTGGATTTTCTTAAAACTTTTACCAGCCTGCTTGGTAGTCATATTAAGGCTGAATGCTGATTTTTGGCTTGTATGATGAGGTAGGTACGTATTTGTAGTGAGACACAGGTATAGCCCTGGTAAGAAGCTGGTACCACTGCAGATCCACCAAACCAGTAGCTGCTTTGGCCACCCTCCCCACCCCCTTTGTAGCAGATCCAAACCAGTGTTGGGTGGGTATAGACTTTTGAATGCACCAGCAGGTACTAGAACTGTTTTTTTTTGCTAAACCTTTGGTACCAGCCTGGGGTTGGTATTAATGCCCAGTTCTGATTTTTGGCTCATATGAAGTAGGTGTAACTAAAAAGAAAGGGGACTCCACGTCAATAAACCAAGATGCAATTACTGTCTGAAATTTACTTATCACATTTACATATCATGCAAGACTTAATTCAGGGTGCATAAATGTTTTTGTATGTAAAGAATTAAACTATTTTTAAGGCATTTAGTTGGGATCAATCGCTTCAAGCCTTCTCTCATGAGCCATCATGACTACCTTCTATAGGTTGCCATTCAACTTGCAATTTTACAGATTCCAGTATAGTTCTAACTCTTAACATACTCAAACATAATTAACCAGATATTCCTAGAAACAAATTGAACATACCCACTTCACAATTTTCCTGACACTGCAATCATCCATGGTAATTTCAACAAAAGACCTGCCCTTCTTGAATTCAACAATAATTGGAAACTAACATTTCTCTTAGAGTTGCCATAATCAATAGGTCTCGTTCCCTCAAACATGCAACACACGAACACTTGCTTGAATATATAAAACTCAAGAATCACAGCATGACCTTAGGCACCCTCCCTAAGCTTTTCATCACCTCCCATGTGCCTTGCTAATCTACATATCCATGCTAACTCCTAACAATCAAACTCCTTGTGTAGCAAAAAAACAAATAATCTAAGTGTCCTAAGCATTCATCTCATAGACAATTATTCTCTAGAACCCAAAGCAAAACCCCATAGCCACATTGCAACAACCAAAATTTGATACTTAGCTTTTCAAAGTTCCGCCTTTAAAGCCTTCCATTCGCATTGATATTTTGTGCCTCCAATTCAATTCAAGTAGCTCTAGAAACATAAAGAAGGTGTGACAAGCCACTACAATGAAACCAAAACACACCACCCAAATCTAATAAACACAACATAATGACTTTGATAAATGTAGGAACAAAACAAAACACTAACAAGCAAATCCCAAAATTTTTTATCCTTCATAATACTTTCATGGCACATATAACCACCAACATTATTGTTGAATGATGAAAGACAAACCCAAAAGCAAAAACTTCAACCTTGTAAAAGTTGACAATTCACACAAAGTAAAAAAGTAGCCACCCATGCCCTAATTCCACATCGCAAATGTAATGTCCCCCATTCAAATTAAACTGATTATTTCATTCCTCACCATTCAAGGTGCAACATGCAATAGTTGCAAATCTCTTCAAGGTCTGTGCCATAATTGTTCCTCTTTACCTTTAATCACACATGTTTTTCCACCTTCATCATGATCTATGTACCCATTCCCATCAAGATATTTAACAAACAGAAAAAGACCTTCCCAACTAAACACCAAGGATTTTTTCATTCTCGATTTCTTCATTTTCGCATACGTCTCACCTTCCATGAACCCAAAGAACATTTGTTTACCCTTCCAAACCACATATGCCTACTTCTATCAAACTTGTGTTCGGTTAACATTCTCAATGAGTTCTTGATCGAGTTTAACAATAAGTTGCAACTTGTTAATCATATGTTTTACCATAATAGTTAGTTCACCATCATCATCAAAAGTTTGCACCAATGGACTCAAAATTATCAACTCTCAACTTGGGAGTTCTCCTTATCAAAACCATATGCGAAGAAAACCTTATACTAGCTTGGATCCCACATCGATATCCAAATAAGATTCTAGGTAATTGGGTGTCCCAATCCTGTGCATGTTCAGGTGTTGCTAATAACACAATTAGTCCATGTTTCAACGTCTTCACCAATCTTTCCACCATACCATTGCATCTATGCCATTGAAGTGTAGTATACTAATGCAAAATACCATAAATTTTGCATAGTTGATCAAATTCAACAGCCCATTTTGATATGTTGTTTGTTAAAACATATTTTGGAACCCCAAATCTACATATCACTTCAATATTTTAGAAACTATTCATCCTTCTCTACATCATGATTAACCACTATTTTGGGCTCACGCCATTTTGAAGAGTGGTCAATGGCTACCAAAATGTACCTATTATCGTTCTTTGTTTCGAGAAAAAGACTAGCTATGTCAAATGCCACACAGTAAAACTAATCCCAAACGGCAATGCTCTCAAGGGTTTTTGGTTCAAATGTGATGTTGCTAGTTCTTTTGACCAGTTAGCATTATTTGCAGCAATGCACAATCGCCTTCACATCATCAATTTTACTATGCCAAAAATATTGTTGATTTATTTCAACCAATGTTCACCCTTCACCAAAATGGCCAATTTTCTTATGCAAATCTAATATGATTTGTTATTGTTCCTTAAGTCGTCGTACCACCAATCCTTTGACATCAAATTATCATTATTCCAATAGTATTGTAACATTTGCTTATTGACCCTTGTTCTTCCCTCATCATCACATCCAACAAGGAGTGGTTTCCCATTCAACATATCCATGTTTAGTTAATCATCTCAAATCTCCATATTCTTGGAAAATTTCCAATCATTGTTTTATTCAAACATCTCCATTTCTTCATCACCATCAACAATAACATGGGTTTCTTCCACAATTTGCCAATGTGTTTTGACAACCTACAACTCATTTCTTTTCCTCTTTAGGGTGTTAGCATTACACCTTATTGCCAGTATCCTAGTAGACTTAATAACAATCTTCTCAACAACCACATTAAAAGAGGTTAAAACTTCATTCTCCTCGATTTTTTCAACTTCCACCATGAATAAATGATTGAGTAAACCTTGACTCCCCAAATGTTGGGGCATTCTTCCCATTTTTGTATTTCATCTACCTATCCAAATAGTTTCATATGTCCCTTAAACAGTTTGCAATAGTCTACAATCTTGAATTTCCCACATTTCCTCATCCTCTTCAACAACACCCAAAAGGTTTTGACTTAGTGCATCCACATTGGTGTGTTTGGACCTAGCTCAATGTACAATTTTGAAATTAAAGTCTTGTAAAATATTGATACATCTACCCCCTATGTCATACGCATTTGGTATAGTAGCCAACCACTCTAGAAGTCTATGGTCAATTCATAGTGTGAAGTAATTTCAATACAAATATTTCCTAAAATGCATAATGCCCTAGTACATTAATGCATAACATTCACCTTCCATAAGGTGAAACTTCTTTTGTACAAGGGAAAGCCCCTTGCTAGCATAAGCAATAACATGTTCATTTCTCCCATCCTTTTGTGATAGAATGGCTCCTACCTTGCATGTAAACCAATCCACATCAAGAATAAATGCCTTTGTGAAATTAGGCCTAACCAAAATTAGAGTTGAAACAAAGGCAGCCTTCAACAAATCAAACAAATTTTGATAGTTAGGGTTCCAATTAAAAACATTATCTTTCTTAATTAAGTTAAACAAAGGTATGGCTATTCGGGAATATCCTTTCACATAGTTTCTATAGTAACTAATCAATCCCAAGAATGCTTGCACATTAGTCACATAAGTAGGAATAAGAAATTCAACAACAACTTTGATTTTTCTAGGTTTAAGTTATGTACCATCACAGTTTACTACATGACCTAGAGAGGTCAAACTAATCTTTGCACATTCACACTTGTTTGGGTTAATTTTTAGGTTTACTTCCCTTAACTTCATAAGCACATATTGATAATAAAATATGCTTAAGATGCTCCTCCCAAGCCAAACTATGAACATTCAAGTCATCAACAAAAGCTTTCAAGAATTTGCCGATATAGGTTTTAAATACTTTCATCATCATCCAAATAAAAATGTTATTAACATTTTTCATGCCAAATGGCATCATAGTCCAATCAAACAAACATGATTTGGTAATCATAGCTTTTTTATGAACATCCTCAACATCCATCTTGATTTACTAGAATCCTGATTGTAGATCCAAGGTAAAAAAACCATTGTGATTTGCCAAACTGATTCAAAACATCATCAACTAATGGCATTGGAAATGCATCACATCGAGTTTATAAATTCAATGGTCTGTAGTCACCACATAACCTACAACTCCCATCATCCTATTGTTCTCAATCTTGTTGTTAAAATGAACTTCATCACTACTTACATAGGCCCAAACTAACATTCCCTCTTTATTTTTGTAAAGTTTCCAACTCAATACACAAGTTTCACATCCAGCTAATTCGACTCTAACAATACAATCACCTTCTTGCAACTTCCTTTTGTGTTCGAGCTTAAAGAACTTAACAAATCTTTCAAACACAAATGATTTGACAAGTAACCAAATATCTCCAAGCCTAGGTACTACTTCAAGATTTTCATGCAACAAGTGTTATTTTTCAAACAACATAATAAGGCCATATGAAGGTGTAAAAGAACCTAAAATTTCTTAAGTTGATGAGAACCCAACTCTAGTCATTAGCGGCTATCATTAGCCACATAGAAGTTCAGATATAAAATCCCAAAAATGTAATACCAATAGCAAGATCATTGGGTCTTGTTTTTCTAACCCCAAACCCAACAACTTGCAATGTAGTAAACCCAGCGACATGCAATATTAGGGTACCTGAAATAGGTTGTTTACCGAAATTCCTTTGATCGAATTCAAGAACAATAAGCTTGCCACTCATAACTATAGCAAACAATCTTCATAGATTGATTCCAAAATGCATGTCTTCACAATATTTAATTATTCTAATACTAAAAAAAAAAGACACCACATCAATAAACCAAAATGCAATTACCATATGAAATCTATTTACCATATTTACATATCATGGTAGAACTAATTTAGAGTGCACAAATATTGTTGTGTGCAAAGAATTAAACTATTTTCAAAGCATTTAGTTGGGATCAAATCACTTTAAGCCTTCTCTCATGAGTTATCACCGCCTTCTATAGGTTGCCATTCAACTTACAATTTTACAAATTCTCTCAATCAAGTATAGCTCCAACTTTTAACATACCCAGACATACCCAATTACATGTTTTCAAAAAACAAATTGAACATACCTACCTCACAACTTCATAATTTTCTCAACATTGCAACCATCCCTAGGAGTTTTGACAAAAGAATTGCCCATCTTGAATTCAAGAATAATCGGAAACTAACATTTCTCTCATAATTCCCATAACCAACAAGTCTCATTCCCTCAACCTCACAACACACGAACACTTTGCTTGAGTATATAAAACTCAAGAATCATGGACAACCTTAGGCAAGCTCTCAAATTCCCTAAGTTTTTCATCACCTCCCACATGTGCCTTGTTAATTTACATATCCATGTTAATTCCTAACAATCAAACTAAACTCCTTGCGTAGCAGAAAATAGAATAACAATAGTCTTATTGTCCTAAACATTCATCTCATAGAAAATTATTTTTTATAATCAAAAAGAAAAACCACATAGCCACATTACAACAACCAAAATTCAATACTTAGCTTCTTGAAGTCCCACCCTAAAACTTTCCATTTGCATTGATACTTCGCACCTCCAATTTAAGTAGTTCTAGAAACATACAGAAGGTGTGACAAGCCACCGCACTGAAATCAAAACACACCACCCAAATATGATAAACACAACATAATGACTTTGATCAATTTAGGAATAGAACAAAACACTAGCATACAAATCCTAGAGATTTCAATCCATCATAATACCTTCATGGCCTGTATAACCGCTAGCCTTATTGTTGAATGACGAAAGACAAACCCAAAAGCAAAAACTCGAACATTGTAGAAATGGTTCACACAAAGCAAAAGAGCAGCCACTCTTGCTTTAATTCCACATCACATAGGTATATTTTTTTTATTAAGATTGTTATAGCCTTAATATAAGCTAGTATGACAGAAAGTCTTACTAGGCAACTAGCTATTGTGATGAGGCTAGTATTATTTCATCTCCTTACTAAGCATGAATTAGTACAAGGCTTGTATTGCTTAAAATGCCAATCTAGTAGGTTATTTGGGCTACTATCCCCCAACACCTACCAATGCACTAGTGCATTAGTTGGTGGATGAGGGACCATGCATGCCATTTTGGGATGAACCCATATTAGGGTTTTTCCTTCTTTTCCTCTCTCTATTTCACCTTGCCCCCCAATTTCAAAAAACTAGACACTTGCCTACCCTATCAATAGCCCTACTTACCCCCTATAATAATCACATTTTTATTTATTTTTTCCTTTTTTTTCCTTTCTCTTCTAACAAGAATACACCTTCTCCCTCTTTCTTCGTCTTTTAATAGAAACAATGCTTTCAATTACCCTTCTTTTTTTTTCTTTTTTTTTTTCCTTACTAACTACAAGAAGTAAACCAAACAATATTAAAAAAAAGTTGCATATAGATTGTCATTAATTTGTTTAATTTAAACTAGTGTTTCATTTTTTGATTACAAAGAAAGGTATTACAAGATTTTTCTTTTAAGAAGATGTGCGAGGTGGTGGTAAAATTTAATCCCATAAGCATGGTTGATGACTCAACCATACAAAAATTGTCGCAAGCTAGCCTTGGGCTTACAACCAAGGTAAGGGCTTGCAAGGTTACGGGCCAAAAGGGAAGCCCGGGAGTGAAGGAAAGTGTGAAGGAATGAACCCTCACACTCCCAAAGGAGCTTCCATTTGGGAGTTAGAGTCTTGGTGGACTCTTGAATGTTCAGAGAGTGATTTCAAAGGCCAAAACCCAATGGCTTGAAAAGTTCTTTATACCATTGGAAAGCTATTGAAACTTAGATGTCTAAAATGGGCTCGCATGACCCATTTAGATATTGAAAACACAAGTTATGGCCAAAAGAAGGGCTGAGAATCAAATTGGCAGTTTGACTCCTGACCACTAAAAGTTAAGAATTGACTCGATTTCCTTGCGTGTAGGTGGTGTGTGACATACCTTTGGAGAGCTCTTGACAAGGGATAGAACTTTGTTTTGGACCTCATCTCAATCGGAGGTTTACACACAAAATTATGGGGCCCCAAATTCGCAAGAGTCCCAACTTTGGCAATTTTGGGACTCCCACTGGGGAATCCCAGGACAAAAACCCATTTGGATGTGGATCTCGTGGAGAGGCATAGAGTATACTATAAGGGGGAAGGTGGTGGCTTCCCCCAAGTCTGGGCAGTGGTGAATCTTGTGAGTCCGAGTTGCCCGTGGCTCATCTTAGCACCAAAAATGTTCCAACTATGCACTAACCACCTTGTGTTGGTTTTGTGCACGTCCATGTGAGTAGTTGATGCTTGTCACTCTTCCTAATCCCATCCTGGAGCTCCAACACTCCCCTCTACCCCCTCAAAGTGCTATGAGCCAGGGAGCGCGCCTCGATTCCTTGCTTTTCCGTTGTTTTTAATTTGGACTCACATTTGAATCCATTAAGGAGCTTGGGGGTGCATAAAAAATGGACATGATTAAAAACCTTTGACATATGTGTGTATAATTATCGCTTTCTATGAAAGCAATGTTATAAGATGTAATACATGCATATCAAGCCATGTTAAAACTTACATCAACCACATAAGATTTTTTATTTGAATTACAAGATCCCCTTGAAAAGACAATACTTGCATGTAGGGTCATGCAAAGAATATTTTAAAACATCATTTCAATACTTACATAAATGCCTCCCTAACCCACGTTAGTAGACATTGGGTCCAATTTAGCATAACTTACATATAGTTACATTGAAAAAATGGTCTTCCAACTATTGTATTTGCATAATGAAACCTAACCCACCTTATGTTCACAATATAAGTACAATACTTACATCAAGGGTCTTAAGCCACCTTATGCTAACCATAAGACTTACATATAATGTTCCTAACACACATTGGAAAAATTAATCTAATTATAATAAAGAAATCCATAAAGTCAACCTATCTTCACCTTGTCTTTCACCCCCTAAACCCTCTTTCAATGGTATTCGAAAAGTAAAGAAATTTCAATATGAAATGCTAAAACTAAGTGCAAATGTTGAATCTCAGCATTTAATGCACAAGGTTCAAGAAGAATTATAATAGTTGTACAATTAAGAATAGTGAAAATTTGTGTAGTAGAATGGAAGCACTTAGGAAAAAAGGAAAGACATGGTGAAATTTAGGAAACCATCAAAATTGATGGTTTTTTGAGTTTCACCCCATGTTGAATGCTAATGTACCTTTTTTGTAGGTTTTTAAAAAATCTCACCTTGTGTGTATGGCCAAACTTAGGGTACTCACCCTATTTTTTCTTGACTATGAACATCTCTAATACATGGATTATTTTTTATACCTTGTTGGGATTTAGAGTTGAATTGATTAAATGGTTTAGGAATTCAATCCATGGTAATACATTTGTAAAAACATGCACCTACAATATCCATTTTCTTCATTAGACCATAACATCACAAACTTACTTAGGCTTCATATTTTCATACAAATTTTATGTGAATTTTGATTTTCATTGGTTCATACAAAAATCGCATGAATTCTATACTATGAACGATATTTGTATGTATTCAATATCTTAAATATTCAAATAGATGAAACATTGTTTTTTAATGACATACATAAATGTTGATGTTTAATACACAAAAAATCATAATTTTATGCAAAATTACATCATGATAATTGCACAAATTTACTTAAAAGGTAAATCATATGTACTTCACAACATGACATCATAAGAAGAAAATTTGCATCATTTATATAATTTTTATAAAAATTCATGTCATTTTTACACTTTGAAGCCCATGAATTTTGCACAAACATATTGTTTTACAATTTTTCATGGATTCTATTTAAATTTTGTGATATTGGAAGTTTTTGATGGATTACTAATGGAATAAACAAGTCAATACTTACATGTGGGAGTAATAACTACAATACACAAAAGATTAAACCTTGCAATATTTGCATGCATGACTAATCAATATATTATGCATGGAAACTAGGTTGGCAATACATGCATGCCAAATTAATAAAAATTACATAAATGTAAATCTAATCCTTGCAATACCCACATGCCAAACTAAAATCACACCGGACATGGGACCCAACCCTACAATACCCATAGATGAATCTTAAAAACACACTGGACTTGGGACTAAACCTTACAATACTTGCACGCGAAACTAAAACACACATTAAACCTAGGACCCAACCATGCACTACATGCATGCCAACTCAAAATTCATTTTGAACATGGGATCCATTTTTGCAATACCTACATGAAACCTTAAAACCCACACTACCCCCTAGTACATGATCATGCAATATTCACATGCCTAACTAAAACCTATATTGTACATGGAACCCTTACAAGCAATACCCGTATTCAAAATTAATAACTAAATATAGATTTTTTGAACTACAATTAAACATTTGTTAACTTAATATTATTTTCCAATCATCAAGAAAATGTAAGTTATATTCATGTTGATCTAATAAAAGAAACTAATTGGATTGTAATTAAATCAAAACCACACATGAACAAAATAAATGAAGGGAGGGGGGGGGGGAGATACCTTTAAATTGATGGTATAAGGTGACAACACTTTCCTTGCAAAGTTTTCTAGCTCTAAATCAAACCATAACTCCAAATAAATCCACACAAAACCTTAAACAAATAAATAGAAAACCTTAACAATTATAGTGATAAATTAAACCTTAATTACAAAACCTTACACAACCTTGATAACTATAAAAAAAACATTTTTGGACATGATCTATTTATGAATTTGAAATCAAAGCTAAAAATAATAAGAATTTAAATGAATGAAGGAAAATGTTTATCTCTTATTAACCTTTCTCTTACCATTTAATTTGAATTTCTCCAAATTTTTTTCCACTCCCCTTCAAAAGAGAAGAAATGAGATTTTAAGATCATTCTAAAGTGAATTAATCTTTGTTCATAACTTGGTAGTGAGAATTCAATGATTGTTTTAGATTCACATCGTTACAAAAAAATTCATGTTTCAATATATGGGGCTAGCAAGCGAAGGATTGTAATGGAGGAGGCAACAAAAGCTTGAACACAATAGCTTTTGTGACTACTAAATGATGTGAATAATAGGCATAAAATCATAAGATATTTGGAACAAACCCTTGACCATGGTTGCAAAGTTATTTTATTTAACCTAACAAATTTCAATATTTTTCATTAATTCTTGATTATGATTCTATTAATTGTCAACCATAGTAAACCTCTCTACTTTAATTTTTTCCATTATCCTCTATATTATTAAAATAGAAACTTCTTTGGATTTGCTTGAATGATCAACTTCATTGACATAATGGAAAATCAAATCATTTTGTAAATAAATAATTGTGAAAGGATGTACATAACCTGTCACTTGTGATGTGTTGCACCTTGACATTCTTGCTAGTCAATTAGTAAAAGGATCAATATAAGCACATTATTGATGATTGTAGGTGTTTAATATGAAATAACTCTAGTGGAAGCATCCATGGTAGGAGTTTCCTGCTCAACAATAAACTGCCAAAAGTATTGAAATTTATTTTCATTTAAATACAAAAGCATTCAAAATAAATAAATACACCATATGAATACACAAACATTCAAATAAAAAAATAGAAGGGTTCGTTCATGGTTGGGATACCAAAAAAGGAAAAAAAATACTTAAGGATTTTTAAAAACTATTTTTTACAAATAACATTTACATGAAACAAACTTAAGTGAGAAAAATTGAATAGTCCAATATAAGATAATTCATGTGTTAATGGTGATTTTTCACAATCATACATAATTGTGTATGAATATTTTAGTTGAATGCTAGAAATGCAAAAAATCCCAAAATGAATTTCAATGGACAACTAAACATGTTTTTTGGCATGTTTATTTCCTTCACATGTGACCTGCATCTAAAGCTAGACATTTTGGTCCCATTGAACATAATTTTTTTATCAAATGGTTTTTAAAATGAATCCTTTGCCTTGCAACCCTTTCTTTCAAAATTCAAGACTTTGAAAATTTTGAATGATTTGGTTTTTCATCATGTTCATCCAATGAACATGTACTTTCATAGAAGGGGGCATGTTTTTGTTGCATAAAACATTTGAACTCAATTGTATGATTTTATGCCTTCCTTTGGGTTACTTTAAAAAAAATGTACTTTAGACATTTGATTCCTTTAGTTTATAGGACTCAAAAGGACATTAACATAGTATCCAAATTATTAAAATTTTTTTTTAATAATTTAAGATGACATCATTTTATCTATTGGCATACAACAATCCACTACAATTATAATAATCTAAGATTTAAAAAATCCAAAGTTCTCCTTTGCAGTTTTTTTCTAGTTAGACATTCTTTTTAATGCCCCAATCGTGAATGGACCCAAAAAGAGGATTGTCGATTAAGAATGTGGGCAGAACATAAAAACAAATTCATGTGGTCATTGAAGTAAACAAAGAAACAAAATTGAATACAAAAATTTTAACCTAGTTTAAAGGGGATTTGAATTCCAACCTCAAAATGGTGTTACCCATTGCAACTCAAACCATATTTGCCCCCAAAATCCAATTAAAGAAAAAATTCAAAACATTTACAAAAAAATCATTCCAATGCCAATTGAAATTGCAACAAGGTCTTATCATTGACAATCAAAGGAGCTTGAATGACATGTGAAAGAATGAGATGTAGCCTTATATAAAGAAAGCACGTATGCCACCACAAATGTAGAATATTTCAATGTGGACATATGAGGTGCATGTCAAACCTTGATACATAATTGGTATTCAAACCAACAACTTGCACTTGCATTAGTGAAATTTTACCTTCAATGCATTTAATTACCAATGTTCAACTTGTGAACATATAAACAACCCCCCAAACCCTAATATCTAAAATTAGGCATCGATGGCATATGACACTTGGTTTTCATTCCACTTGCACATTATCATGTAGAAAGGAAAGGTTTCAAGTGTGTAAAACTTTTGCACATACATCCAAACAACAAGGTTCAAATGCATAGTTAGGCAATTCTTTAACTTGTTTTGATGAATGTTACATTCAAAAAAATGCACTTGTCCTACACACTACCCAACACCATAACCAGCGCAACTTGACTAACTTCAACCATTTTGAGAGACATTAATTTAGAGCCCCACTAGACCAAAGTTTTTCCCACAATCAAATGGCTAAGTTGTAGTTATGGGGAGGCAACATGGCATTTTAGCAATAATTTTACATCACCAATTTGAAAAAATATTATTATCAATGAAGCAAAATAGGGTTGATGATTGGGCCATACCAAAAGTACCCCATGTCTTGGGGTGCCCAAAAAGTATTTGAATAAGCCCCATGTGTTCTTAAAATGTAACTTCAACCTCTAGAACAAGCCAATATGAAGGGTAAATCACCCCAGTTGCACAAAAAAATTCTTGTGTTGGAAATCATTATTTCAAGTCAATTATCAAACCTATAGTTGTTACAAAACACTATTGTTTCACATAATTCATAATTTCAACCCAAATCTCCATGGTTACAACGCCCACCTCCATTGTGTGACGCACTCCCAACTCCTTAAAGGATTCAAATGTGAGCACAAGTAGAAAACAATGGAAGACGAAGGAGTCGGAGCACGCTCCCTAGCTAACAATACTTTAAAGGGTAGAGGGGCGTGTTGGAGCTCCGGGATGGGACTAGGAAGAGTTGACAAGCTTCACTCACTCACACGGGCGTACACACAACCCACCAAAGTGGTTAGTGCATAGTTGGAACACCCTTAGTGCTAGGACGAGCCACAGGCAACACGGACACACAAGACTCACCACGGCCCGGACTTGGGGGAAGCCACCACCTTCCCCCTTATAGTATACTCTGCAGCTCTCCATGGAAATCTCGCCAACTGGGACTCCCGCGACTTTGGAACCCCATAACTTTGTGAACAGACCTCCGATTGAGGTGCGGTTTAAAGCAAAGTTGTAGCTTTCGTCGAGAGCTTTCCAACGATA
>Ga0116229_10010749_pt1 | contig 13657 bp, 10 predicted proteins | sample S1TSphgellanicum_3_FD_87313 | JGI IMG/M metagenome (GOLD analysis project Ga0116229, IMG submission 87313) | Host-associated microbial communities from peat moss isolated from Minnesota, USA - S1T2_Fc - Sphagnum magellanicum MG | ecosystem: Host-associated > Plants > Peat moss > Unclassified...
AATTTCCAGTTAGACATGTTTATAGAGGCAATTCGATAAATGTTATTAGACCTTTATGATGGGAGTATTCCTGTTCTTTATTTTAGCTTAAGTGATTGTTAATATAGTCTTTGAAAACTTATGGTCACATTCATTGTCAAAAAGGTACTTTGTATTTAAATAAATATTCTTTATTTTATCTCTAAATGTTGATGTTATTTCAATCGCTCTTGAAGGTTGGCAATTAAGCAATTGCATTGTCACAACCATAGCCTTGGGTTTGTGATCAAAAGTTAAAAGGGATGTGAAGCTATGTTAAAAACTAATGGAAAGTTTGATTTCAACCAAGATGCATGAGAAGATCAAGGTTCAAAATGACCTCAAATGGATTTTTTTCCTGGTGGGGATACTATTTTGGCCCTAACCTTGAGCTCACAAAAGAAATCCTTGGATGAAAAAAAAACAAAAAAAACTTGGTTAAACCTAGCACATGGTAAAGGCCAAGCAAAGTAGAACACTCACCCAAACAAAGGGTAAAGTGTGTTAGAATCAAAAGGAGGTACTCTTCATTTGAAATGTTTATGGAAATTTCAAAGATCTTTTGTGAAAGACTATAAGGAGCTAGGAAGGTATCTTGACATATTTAATGATCTTTGAATTAAACAACATCTTCACTTTCAAAACATATTCAAATGTCAAAAGGATTTTGGATGATTATCAAAATTAATCATGTTATGCAATTAGAGTTTTGTCCCTTCTAGAGTGTAAAACATTTTCCAAAATGGCGAACTTATTGTAATGTGTTCACATGAAGAATACATTATCTCTAAAGAAATACATGTTGTGTTCATTATTTTGGCTTTGTTCATGAATGTGGAATGCAAGAGAGTGCTTTTCATTTATATAACTGATTTTTGAAAGACATGTTTTCCAACCTTCAATATTGAACTTAAAATTATTTGATGCTAGCTAGAGTTCATAAAATAATCTAAATTGGAAATAAACATCCATCCCCACCTACACCCCCATAAGTATCCATCACAAGGTTTCAAAATTCTTGTTCAATAGCAAATATACAAATGTATGTATATATGTTATGTGGTAGAAGATTTTTCCATGTCAAAGTATATTCCAATGATGTGGCAAGGAATATTTTATTAAAAAAATTTCTAGGCTCACGTGTTCATGCTCACAAGCTAGCATTGTTGCCATATCCAACAAATTGGCCTTGTAGTTCCTAGCCATTATCTACATCACTCATAATTGCACGTTGTGTATCCATGCAATGTATTATTCCCACCACTCAACAATAAGACTTTTTAATGTTTCAAATGTTGATTTCACTTGTTACCTCTAATCTTGGCATAAAAAAACATTCGTACAACTTGCAAACAATAAAAACCACTCCTCATATAACATTGTTTTGACTAGAAACCATGGTGAAAGTTGAAACCTAATCCCATCCATTCAAGGATGTTTTCCTTGTTCCTTCCTTTAGTAAGGTGACCTACAAGTTGTCCTAAGCCCCATGCAAACATGAACATCTTTAAAATTAATACAATCCACAATGTTGGTTGTAAGTGTTTTGTCTTTTGCATATTACAAGTTGTTGATGGTATAGATTATGTTTCTTCGTTGTTGTGTGTCAATGGGAATGGTGGCAAATTTTTTTGTAGAACTGAAATAACAATGAAAATGTGGTACATAGGATGCCATCCCCAAATAATTTGCTCCATGTGAGGGGAACAAAGGCTTCAAAACCTACCCTTTTTTTGTTGATATATTCTTGAATTTTTTGAACCTTTTTATCCTTCCAAGTTGCTTCTAAGCCCATGATTGCTTTCATAAGAAGTCGATGCTCAACATATTCAATCGATGCAACAAATTTTTCATCCATAGCAGCCCAGTTGCAAACCCACTTGACACACATAATGGTAGAATTTTTAACATTGTTGTTACATTGATTTAATTTTGAACCTAACATACAACAAAGGAAATTAAAGTTATTCATCATTGCATTTGAAATTTGGTACACAAGAAAACTTGAAAGATGTAAATGATATTGTCTTACTAGTTCTACAAAGGATTAGTTCCCATATGAAAACATAAACGTCCTCAACCTAATCATCCCACTTCCCATCTTCAAACTTCTTAAATATTATGTCATTCTAGATTTGAATCCATCAATAGTATCATTTTCCCAATTGTAAGGATGTAACATGTATGGCAACAACACAAAAGACTAGAGGGATGCATTTCAAAAGGAAGATGAGGAAGGGGATGCTCATTATCTCTTATTTTGCTTCCATACATGTAGAGACCAATGCATCTTTGTGTTCACCATCATGTGCCTTTAACTCTAGGCATGGAAATTGTTGGGAATTCAACTTTGAAGGATGACTATTAGAAATTGGGACTAATTTCAAGGATGATGTGTCCTCCAACTCATGTGAAAAATATTTTAGGTCAAAATGTGTAAACAATTCTACACCAAATGCCATGTTACAATCTATTGTTGTAACTTGTAGTTGCTTCAATGTTAATGATGATGTTGCATCCATTCCCCATTCTTCCAAGGGGGTTGATGCACTAGGTACCCCATACTTTCCAACATGTTCTTTAGAAAGGGTTTTAGTAATAGCTAACCCATCCATTATTTGTTCTTTGGAAATGGATGTAGTAGAAATGAAAGTAGATGTATCAAGGCCACCTAGTAACATCTTGGGTTTTGAAAGTGAAAATGTTGGGGGAAAAAGGGGAAAAATGCCTTCTACAACTCTAATGTGACAAATAATCATTTAGAAGAAAATATTCAAAGTAGTAATACAATTTTATTACCAATTTCTTTATAAAACCTTTCAAAACTGATAAAGAAAATGACAACACTTTAACACACAAACAATAATTTTTTTGAAGGAAATAAAATTTCAAAAACATAAAACAAAAAACTATAACATGAAATATGACTTCAAGAGTACAAAAAGTTCAATTTCTTCACATCCAAATACAATTTGGTGAAATCTATCAAACTTTACACATAAATAAACTCTACATCTAAATAAAGGTAAAGTTTTAAGTCCAAAATGGTGATCCCACCAAAAATAAATAAAATCCCACAATTTTTAAAAAATTAATAAAAGAAAATCCTATCCACCATTTAAAAACCATTTATGTACAAATTTGGATCAAACTCTACAATTTTGATATTAAGAATGGATTATTGTTTTTGGTATTTAGATTTTGGTAATTGTGGGTTTTTCATTCAATGTTTTGAATAGGTTTGTAGTGAAAATGCACTTGTGGTATTTTGCATTGTACCTTGTAAGTGAGTGTAATTCATGGAACATTTTAAGTTGACACACCCATCTAATGATTGTATTGTTTGGTAAATTTTTTACCTTGTTCCTTGTCAATTTCTACTTGGGTTTTAATTGACAAATGAAAAACTGAATTTTCATTAGCTAACAACTAATTCAATTTTGGTTTCTTACACAAATTTGAAATTAGAGTACACATGCAATTACACATGTAATTGTAAATCTAGATAGAAAGGTACATTGCCATAGCCTTTATGTCAATGTTCTAAAAGTCTTTGCTTATGAGGCCACTTTCCACCACAATAGATGCATAAAATGTCTTGTCATCCTTTTGTTATTTTATCATTTTTAGTAGGTGTTACTTAACATACGAGATGTTTGTTTGTTAGTTTCACGGGCATTTTCATGTACATATAATAACCTCAATAAAAAATGAATGAACAAAAATTTAGCCAACAACAAATGTGTTATGATCTCAAACAAATGGATAACTAGCTATAATTTCAAAAGCCTAGAGCTATTACCTTTATTGCTATAGATTTCACTTTGAGCTCATTGTAAAGCTATAAAATTATAAATTACTCCACACATTTCCCATATGTCATATTCATGTAATAATGAACTAAACCCTTATCAATTAGGTTTTTTTCACCTTTTGTAGGCAACATTGTGTTCCCAAGTTCATCAACAATGTTTTTTTCAGCCATTGGAAAACGTTACACACTAATGACACCCATGTTAATTAATTCATATAATGAATCCCCCTTAGAAATTTACAACTTTGTCCATCATGCCATGCAATCTAATTGTTGTCATTTATTTTCAAGAATTAAAAACAATCACACAATTAATTCAATTCCCACATTGGAAATGCATATGTGATCATAAACCTTAAACCATATTTAAAAATTTACTCCCCATTCCACATTGCATCAACAAAGTGTGATTTTGTAGCAAATATCCAAACATTATGCAAATAGTTCAATTTATAACACATATTGAGTGAAGTTATTGTTCACTATTGTTCCTAAACCCTAACATTTTGCAACATGTGAGCTTATGTTTGAAGAACTAAACGAACATAAACTTATCATATGTGTTAAAGTAAAAGAAAAAATTATGTCTTAAAATAGTATAATGGCTTTAAAACCCTTCCACAATTGCAAATTATTTCTTCCCATGTTGTAAACTAAAGTAAGGCAACATGATCTAAATTAAACACACATTCACTTTTCTTATCAATTGTTCAAATGAAATTGAGCTTTTTCAATAACATTTGGCAATTAAACAAGGTTTCTTCATTGAAAATTTTCATGTCATCCAGGAACACCTTAACAACACATTGTCCAATATAAGAACATGTTTCCACAAATATTTCATAGCCATCATCCATGTCGAACAAAAAATAAAAAAACATATTTCAGGACAAGTCTTGAACATCTTCCAAGTCTTACAAAAGTTCCATTGCTTTTGTCAAAAGTATTGCAATAATTCGACAAGCATTTTGAAGAAAATTATACTTTTAGAAAATTGTGTTGCCTTGTGGCAATTTTTGGCAAAAAGAAAATATTTCTTTTTGTTGTAGATACAATTTTTTTTTTGCAGGTCTATCGAATTTTGAGAAAATTTTGACATCCATGAATTAAAGTTTGGAAAACTTTGGCTAAAAGTACCAAATTGCCTTGGACCCTAAACCCTGCCCATTGCAAAAAAAAGATACCTATTAACTTGGGAGGCAAATTTGCACCCTTGGGACCAATGTTGTTGCAATACTTTTTATTTTTAAAGATGAAATCCACATTGTAGGATCAAAGGAAACCCTAAGCCAAACCCTATATATCTTTTCCTTCTTCTTCATTTCATCTCTCTTCATTTTCTTTTCTTCTTGTTGAACTTTTGCACTTGTTGAACATCTTTGTTAAGTAGTTGCCCAAAAACTGCGTCTCCATGAAATCATTTACTCATGATTCATAGTTCCATACAAATTTCTCTCATGTTTTTTCAATTGCTTTCATAATCAAAACAATCATCATCATTATCATCACACTATAATGTTAATGAAATGCAAGTTGCTGCAATGCCACAACTACAACAATAACATGTTGAATTGTCATGAAAAAAACAAGAGTTACAAATATCTTGTGTCTATGTTCATCCATGGTGGTTGATTTTGAGGGTTTAGCTTGAAAAAAGAAGCAAAGATGAGAAGAAAAATGATACCATGATAAAAAGAATGATACCATATGAAGGGTTGAAGCTTTTGTCCTTACTTTTCGGCCTTAATGGATTTTCACATGAACTCATTGACTCCCAAACAAATAATATTTTATTAATAACTTGGGGCTAAACAATGAACCAAAAAGTGTTTAAATTTCTTATTATTTGCCCCAAGATTTTTCAGCCCCAACTTTTAGTATCAATCAAGCCTTATGCACAAGAGCCAATTTCACAAACTTTTAGGATGATGATTTTTGTAGGGGAAGGGTCCAAAAAACAAAATAGTTGTTCATCAGTGTTGGGTGGTTATCACCCCCTTCTTTGGTTTTCAGTCTATTCCTTAGTCTAATTATCAATCACAAAATTGGTGGATATCAATTTGAATGGAAACTCACCAACTAATTTTCAATCTTGTGAGAATCGAAACAATGAAAATTAGATTCCCTTTCTATAAAAAGGCCATATGGGTTAAACTCAAGCATGGTTTTTAGGTTTTTTTAAATGTAGAAGTAGGTAAAGTTTAAGAAGAGTTCATTGGAAAGGTGTGGTGGTTAGCAATTGTTGGATTAAGGTTTTGTTCTTTGTTTCCCACTTATAAAAAACTTAGGGAATTGACCTTACCCTCTTGCATTTTTCATTTGTATTTTTGTTGTTATAATGCTTGTGAGGTGTGAAAGTGAATTGTGAACGTGTTTTGTGATTGTGAAATGCAAGGTTTTATTGTTTTTAATTTTGTAATTTTAATTTTGTTTTGTGCATTGTGCCTTTGCAATGTTGTGTCATTGTTGTTCCTTCGCCATTGTTATTGGACATTGCTACGCCTTTGTGTTATTGTTGATTTGTTGTTGTTCCTTCACATTGTTATTAGGCTCACATTACCCCTTTACACTATTGTACTATTGTTTTGTTGTTGTTATTTCAACTACATGTACCATGCCTATTTTCCTTTGTGTTTATTGTCATTGTTTTTTCACATTATTCTTGCTCCATGTGTTTAGCTAGTTTTCCACCATCTACTTGTGTAGGCAATTGTGAAATGCGGAGTCCAATTAACAAGTTGAGTCAAAACGCATTCAAAGGAGCCACAAGGGTTACTTTGCATTGAAACTGCATGTCATTTTTCCCTAAAACAAATCTTTCATGTGAATTTTTTTTGAATGTTTTTTTTGAAACTTATTACAAAATATGATTAGAATTGCTTCGATAAGTCAATTTTTTTCTTAATAATTTTTGAATAAATATGAATTTGTAAAAATGTACAGATTCCTTACAACATCTATGTTTCATTTTGAAAAATGATGATAATTTGAAATCATACCAAAAAATGTTTATTTTAAAAAGTTCAATTTAATGTAATACAAAATAAAACTTGTTAATACATCATGTACATTATACCCCATTTATACGTGGTAAAGCACTCTTGAAGTTTTGAAATTTTCAAATTTTAAATGTACATATTTTGAATTTTCAAAGTTTTAGAATTTCACATTTTTGAAATTCTGAAAAAAAAATTTAGTGTGTTTAATAGGTTATTATCATATCATTTTTTTTTACTATCAAATTATTTTTATTATATGAATCCTTTGAAAGTCCTTTGTAGAAGTGTCCTTTAACTACACCAAATCTTAAAATTGGATCAAATGAATTTTTAATTTGAGTTCCTTTACATTCACGTGTGTTAAAAAAGAATAATGTGCTATGATTACCATAGTTTCAAATGAAAATAAATAAATAAATAATCCTTATTTTTTATAATAGAATTTGACATCCGGCACCCTTTTTGATTCCTTTGAGTGTGTTTTGAGCCAACTTTAGTAACCTTTAACAATAAACTTTAAATAAGTTTCTTTTTTTTCTTTTTTTTTTCTTTTTTTTGTTGCCTTTTTCATTTTTGGAGTTTTTAATGTAGATGTTGTTCTTTTTTAAAAAAATCATTATTTCCTTTATTTCTTTTCTTTGCTTGGATCTTCTTTGAAGGTAGTTGTGGATTGTGGAACTTAATCACCAAGTTTTGCAAAAACATTTGGTAAGTTTTTTTGTTTTTTTCTTGGGGAAATATTTTAATGTAGATTTATTTTTTTAAATTTAAAACATTGCATTTTTTTTCTTTGATTTATTTATTTCTTTTGAATTTTGGTTTAAAAAAAAACTTAACATGGAAATTTGTTTTTTGGTTGCATGGACTTTGTTTCAATTTCAAAACCATATTCTTATTCTTTGCATTTTTGCATTTTGCAAGAGGAGAAAAAATGGATGATTTTGTTGATTGTAAATGTTGGCACCTTTTATTTTGTTGGTGGTTTGGTAAAGTATAAGGTTGTTTTATTTTTTCACCCATTTATCAGGTATAAATGTTACATGCAAATAATAATGAATGTGAAATATTATCAATAATGTTATAATGGAAAAAATAAATAAAGGTAAATAAATATGAAGATTTTGAAAGTTTACATTTAGAATGTGTAGAAGTATATATATATATACACACACACACAATAAAAACCCCAACACAATGCATTTATATTGTGACTTTTCCACTTATTTTTCCATACGTATATACATATGAAAGCAAAGGCAAAGGTTGGTAAAGGTGTAGGCCAAGAGTGAAGCCCGGGATTCACATTTCATGCTTTCGGGAATATAAGAAAGTGTGAGGGAATGAATCCTCACACTCCCAAGTGAGCTCCCACTTTGGGAGTTGGAGTCTCGATGGACTCCCGAATTTTTAAAAGGCGATTGCAAGGGTGAAAACTTGTTGGATTGAAGAGTTCCTTACATTATTGGAAAGATTTTGGAACGTAGATGTTTAAAGTGGGCTCACATGACCCATTTGAGCACTTAAAACATAAGTTATGACCAAAAGAAGGGTCGCGAGTCAAATTGTCAATTCGACTCCCGAACATTAAAAGTCAGGAATCGCCCTAATTTCCTTGTGTGCGGGTGTTGTGCCACATATCGTTGGAAAGATCTCAATGAGGGCTACAACTTTTCTTGAGATCTCACCTTAATCGGAGGTCTTCACACAAAGTTATGGGCTTCCAAAGTCATAAGAGTTCCAATTTCGGGAATTTCAAGATTCCAACTTGGGAGTCCCAGGACAAAATGACATTTGGGTGTTGGCCCTGTGGCCAGGCACAAAGAATACTATAAGGGGGAAGGTGGTGGCTTCCCCCAAGTTCGGGCCGTGGTGAGTTTTGTGAGTTTGTGTTTGCATGTGGTTTGTCCGTGCACCAAAAGTGCTTCAACTATGCACTAACCAACTTGTTATTTGGTTTGTGCAAGTCAGTGTGAGTAATTGAATTGTTTGTCACTCTTCTTAGTCCCCATCCCGAAGCTCCAACACACCCCTCTACCCCAAAAGTGCTACGAGCTAAGGAGTGTGCCCCAACTTTTTATCCTTCCACTATTTTCATTTTAGACTCACATTTGAATGTATCAAGGAGCTTGGGATTGTGTCGATAATCCAAATTTTAAAAATTAATGCAAAAACACATGTGACAAAAGGTTTAATTTTATACAACATAACAAATGGCATAACAACATTGAAAAAATATGTGTTTTCATATCATTCTTACATTGCAAAAATGTTTGAGGAAGAAGCAAACAATGTTCTAAAAAGAAATTTGGAAAAACGACTTGCCAAAAAAAGACCTAATTTAATTACCAATGTCATTTCTAATTTTTTTGTCACAAAATATCCTTTCAGGAAAAAGGATGTGGAGTAGAAACAACTTGTGGAAGACTTGGGGTTTGTTGATTGTTAAAAATCATTTGCTTGTGTAATTAGTTGAAAGTCTTGGGTTTTCACTTATGCGCTAGATTTGTGTTACCTTCCAAAAAAAAAATTTCATAATAAATTCTACATGGTATGGTGGAAAATACTGAAAAATTGCATGTCATACTATCTTTAGTAAAATGTCATTTTACAATTCTTACTTTTGATTTTTGAATATTAAAAGATGTTCATGACATCTTTGCATTTGTGCTTAATTTTTTAGGGGTCGATTCTCAATCAAAACATATTGCAATCGGACTTTTTGGAGCTATAAATAATTTTGGGCAGTCCTTGGTGAAAATTTTGATTGAATTATTCAACAAATATGAGTTGAGGAAAAAGATAACTGCTTATGTGAAAGATGAAGGCTTTAACCTCAATATTATGATTATATTTTCAAGTCAATTGTAAGTTGTGAAAATTTGGTTTAAAGAAATTTTTTCATGATACATGTTTTAGTTGCGCATTTTCTATGCATGTTAGTATGTTACAACTAATGAAAAAAATTATAAAGGTTTGAAAAAAAATTCTATCAAAACTATTCAATTTAATCTAGATAAATGTATAATTTGGTTTAAAAATTCAAGAAAATGCAGACAAAAATAGATCAAGGATTGTTTTGATTCAAACCTTCTTCAAAGAAAATTGAATAGTGGAATTTTTATTTTTTTTTGTTGCAATTGGAATTATTTCTTTTGAACTTTCATGTTTCTTGAAATTCTTGCTAGTGAAATAACTAATAATTATTTTTGGTTTTGCATAATTGTAAGAAAAATTATCCTTTTTTAGGAATCTTTATAGTTGAATAATGTAATTGACAACATGAATGCCACCTCCTTTAACTTGGCACATTTGCCAAATTGTTGTAAATAGCCTATCCCATGTTGTTTCTACTTGTGTCTTAAACCAATATAAAGGTCATTGGTTAATACATGATGCATTTCATTTTGCCATATCCATGAATTTGAATCTAAGAAGAAAACTTGAATTTTCATCTTTTTTAATGCCCTAATAAAAAAAGATTATAATTGTGGTTATTGAATTGATGAGTTTGACTTATAACATTAGGAAAGAGGTGTGCGATGTTTTGAATTTTTTTTTCTTTATGAAAAAATATGAAAAAAAAAACACATAATATATTAGCCTTGATGTTAAATCCGAGGTTTAAGAATCTTTGCGAGTGTCTTCATTCATCAATCCTAAACATGGAATATGCATTTTTTCTTAAAAGGCTATCATCATTTGCATCTACCAATTGAATATGAAAGTAACCTTACTGACAAACAAAAAAGATGATGACTATAGTCTAGATATTTATGAAATGGTAGCAAGGACACATGAACCAACAAAAGAACTTGTCAAAGGAAGGGGATGTTAAGGAGATCAAATGCCCTTTTTGGTGATGGGGAAAATAGGAGGCTGTGTTTCCCAAAATTATATTTATTGCTCGCCAAATTTTAGGCATTGTTGATTTTCAAATTGAGACTAATTAATTTTTTCTTTAGTTAATATACTTACAAATTTAAGATGATGTCGATTACAATAAAAAATATTTAGAGAAATCAATTTTTATAAATAAAAATTGACCTAATGACCTTCTAATTGGTTGGGAATCCTCTTCTAGCTTGGTGGGTTTAGAATTTGGTGACCTTCATTAGGATAGATTTAGTTTTGGAAGAAGAATTAAAACAATTTGAAGGGGCTTTTGAAAGAGATAAAAATTTGGATACATAAAATTATAGATTTAAAAAAATCCTAATTTTTAGTGGATAAAAATAATTTTTTTTTTTCAAGTTTGATCAGGATTGTGAGAATTGGCCAAGAAAATAGATTATTATCAAACTTGTGAGAATCAACAACCTTGAGAATTAGCTTATATATATCTAAAAAATATATTGACACCTAAATCAATTCTCACCAAAACTTAATTTAAAAAAAAAAACAAGAATCAAGTTGGTTCTCACATAAAACCTTCTCATTGTGTTTTCAAATTGTTCCCCAAGTTCCCAATGACATTCCCAAGATGTTCCCACTTGCACCACATTTTTGTCCCATATGTTTTGCCTTTGCCGAAAGAACTTTCATGTATATAAATAATAAAGGTGGGCCAAAGAGAAGCACCTCTCTATGGTTCTATTATGGGGGGGAGTGCCCAATGTTTCAAAAAAATTGTGATGAACCAATCAAATTGTTTCCTTTTGAGGAAAAAAAAAACTTTGGGTGCATTCCCCAACCAATTAATTGAAATAACAATGTATATATGCAGGCAAGAAAATAGATGAAATAGAGTTCGGTCCCCCTAAAGAAGAAGCACATGATGAAAAAGAAGGACACGGTGCTATTTCCACCACTAAAGGTGCATTCACACCTAATGTTAAGTCAGTGTTACATGAAAATCTAGGTGGCATCTTAGGTGGCACCCAATGTTAAATGGGTGATTATTTAATATTAAGTGAATGTTAACTTAACAAAAAATCTTTCTGGTAAATAGGTTTAGGTTGTAAATGACTAGCTTGGTGTTAGGGGACATAATACTAGAGTCCTTAACAACAAGTGTGAATGCACCTTAAAATAGCTTTGTCCACACAAGCAACTCGTCTTTAGGGTAAAGTCCCATGGTGGTGACATCCAGGCCTGCATTTAAGGAATTGCCATCACCCATCATAGAGCACATGGGGGACGTTATCATGAACCTCAAGATAACATTTGTTGGACTTAGACCACAAGGAGTAGGAGGGGGGAGGGTGTTGACACATATAATTTAAGAGTGGGGGGATCTTACACCTATGAGTAGGGGTAAGAACCCTACTCTATTCTAGAAAAGATATTAGGGATATAAGGTGCCCTTCAAATACATTTAGGAAATTTCTTCTCATGCTCTTTATGTTTAAGGTAGCACACCCAAAGGGGACATTCATGAAATACCCAAAGTTCTTTTCTCACTTTTACCCTTCATATGAGGTAGATGATGAAAAAAGAGCCCAAGTATTGTGGAAAGAACAAAATGCCCAATGGAGCAAACAATTCATTTTTTGAAATTTGTCACCTCTTGTGAGGGAGAAATTCTACTTTGATAACATGCCCTCTAGATACACTAGCAATGTTTTTTGCCAATGCTTTATGATGACCCAAAAAGTCATCAAATGTTAAATGGGCCAACACATGTAATGTGCAATGTGTAGAGAGATTTCACTTTTGACCCAAAAAGTTTGAGCTTGGTCTACCACCCACCCTACCCCACCCCCTCGAGAGAATCAAATGGTGTTGGATGAAAGTTTTGTGTCACTTGGAACATGTGTTTTGTCACGAGTCACAAATAAAGGAACGTGTTCCTTTATTGTGTTGTCATGTAGTACTTATAAAGTAAGTAGAAAGAAAGCTTTAGCTCAGGACTTGCAGTACTCAAGTTGCTATGGAGCCCACATTTTCTTGTCCACAAAGAAGCATTTGGGATACATTCAAAACATGTGCTTTTCTCATAAGGCTTCTCCACAAATGGTGAAAGGAAGTCAAAATTGCACATGCCTTTACTTATGATAGCCTTAATTATTTATTGGATGAGCTGAGTATGGCGAGCCCACAACATTGCAATTTGCCCTTTGGTGAAAAACTGAAGGGTGCTATGCTTGCTAGCCTAGTAGAACAACCCTAAACCCAAACCAAAGGGGGAGAGGTACTTGCATCAACTCCTTGTTCACTTTCTTTTGAGGGTAAACTGTTGGAAAGGGGTAGTGTGCCCCCAAAGTAGTTTGTGGGAATTGGGGTGTTTTGAATTTTGAATGGGAATCATGGTGATTTGCATTGGTAATCATAAAAGGGTGCCAAGTGTAGAGAATAACAATCAAGTTAATTTTTGAAGATTCCATCCTTTCAATGCTTTCAAGGGTAGTTGATTGGAGCACTACTGAAGAGAGCTAATTATGTGTGTAGAATGTGAGAACATCAAGGTCTTTTACTTTTGGCCTTGAACTGTCAGGACTTGTTTTGGTGAAAATTTTGAGATTTTGCAAATACTTTAAAAAAGAGAGGATGATTGTGTTGACGAGGATGCTTGTTATGCTTGTTTTAGACCTCCTGTTACTATTAGATCTCACGATTTGCATGCAGGTGACATTAGAGAGGCTGTGGGTGACATAGCTTCTTCCCTTTGGTGTGCGAGGAGCTCTCGCTTTTCTTTGGTTCCTGGGAAAATCATGTCTTTTGGTTTTTTAAAAATTTGTTTGCTCCCCTTTAAGTAGTACCAATATTTTGAGAGATGCTTGTGAGTATAGTTCAACTCTTAAATGCTGGAGTAAGTGTAAGACCCTTCCTTTCTAGGAGGGATATTCCTAGACATAAGATGCCCTCCAAATACAATGAGAAATTTCTC
>Ga0116229_10010750_pt1 | contig 13656 bp, 13 predicted proteins | sample S1TSphgellanicum_3_FD_87313 | JGI IMG/M metagenome (GOLD analysis project Ga0116229, IMG submission 87313) | Host-associated microbial communities from peat moss isolated from Minnesota, USA - S1T2_Fc - Sphagnum magellanicum MG | ecosystem: Host-associated > Plants > Peat moss > Unclassified...
CCTTGGACTGCGAGGCGATGTTGGCGACAACCTCGTCGACAGCTTTCTCGATGCCGCGCTTGAGCGCCAGCGGGTTGGCCCCGGCGGCGACATTCTTCAAGCCCTGACGGACGATCGCCTGGGCGAGCACGGTCGCGGTCGTCGTTCCGTCGCCCGCGAGATCGTTGGTCTTGGAAGCAACCTCGCGAACGAGCTGCGCGCCGAGATTCTCGAACTTGTCCTCGAGTTCGATCTCCTTGGCGACGGTCACGCCGTCCTTGGTGATGCGGGGGGCGCCGTATGACTTTTCGATCACGACGTTGCGGCCCTTGGGGCCGAGCGTGACCTTGACGGCATTGGCGAGAATATCGACGCCGCGCAGCAACCGATCGCGCGCGTCGCCAGAAAATTTTACATCCTTGGCGGCCATTTCAACGTCTCCAAATTGGAATGTAGCGTTCGTGGGTATGTCTCAGGCGAGGACGCCGAGAATGTCGGCTTCCTTGGCAATGAGCAGATCCTTGCCGTCGATTTTCACCTCCGTGCCTGACCATTTGCCGAACAACACGCGATCGCCAACCTTGACGTCGAGCGGATGCAGCTTGCCCTGCTCGTCGCGCGCGCCGGACCCCACGGCGATGACCTCGGCCTCCTGGGGCTTTTCCTTGGCCGTGTCAGGAATGATGATGCCGCCCTTGGTCTTCTCCTCGCCTTCCAGGCGACGCAGAAGCACGCGATCGTGAAGTGGTCGAAAACTCATGAAGTCTTTTCCTCGATGAAAGCCGAACTCGCTCCCTTGCGGTTGGCGCTCGCGACTTGCGAGTGCTGACAAACTTATTTGTTCAGTGCCCGCGAGGTCAAAATAGAAAAATTCAACCGACGAAATAGCGTCAATCCTCTTGCAAAAACGCCGAAGCGCCCAATGCCAGCGGCACAGGCGCGTGACATCGCGACCCACAGCGATCCATCAAACAAAACTAAATCGTCATCGTAGTTTTCGGTGGACTGCGTTCGATCGGCCGAGGCAGGCTGATCGAACCATAGGCTATTGAAACAACGGACGGAAACATCACTCGCCAGCTCCGGAGCCGCTGAGTTGCATTGTCATCCGAACCATGGTTGCTTGAGAACGAAAGTTCGGCCGAAAATGCGGCGCCGCCGCACCAATTTCACGCCATTGCGCCCGGAGCGACGTCATGTCCAAAATCCTCGAGGAAGTGCTTTCCGCCAACCATGCCTACACTTCGTCATTCGGCGCGAGGGGCGATCTCGCGCTGCCTCCGGCACGGCGTTTCGCGATTTTGACCTGCATGGATGCAAGGCTCGATCCCGCCAAATATGCCGGGCTGTCCGAGGGCGATGCGCATGTCATCCGCAACGCGGGCGGGCGGGCCACGGACGACGCCATTCGTTCGCTCGTCATCTCCCACAAGCTGCTCGGCACCTTGGAATGGTTCGTCATCCATCATACGAATTGCGGCATGGAGCTGTTTGCCGACGAGGTGATTGCCGATCTGTTGGAGGACGACCTTGGCACGGCCTCCTTCGACGGAGCCAAATGGTCGAACCCACATCATCACGGCGGGCATGCGGCGGGTCATTTCATCAAATGGCATACGATCGGCAATCAAGAGCAGAGCGTGACTTGGGACGTGCGCCGGATCCGCGAACATCCCCTGGTCCCCAAATCGATTCCGATCTATGGTTTTATTTACGACGTGAAGTCAGGCCGTCTCGACGAGGTCAAATCCGCCACCGAAGCGGGACAAGTCGCGCCGGCGGCTGGCTGACCGCTGAGTTTCCCATACGTAGCCTCGTTGAAAGCAGGTCGCCATGAGAGTCGCGCTGATCGGAGCTTCAGGACAAGCGGGATCGCGCATCCTCGCCGAACTGATGGGTCGAGGTCACGCCGTCACAGCTATTGCGCGGAACCCGAACCGGATCCCGTCCGGGCCGGGCGTAACCGCCGCGCAGGGGGACGTTCTCGACGCGACCGGTTTGGCGGCTCTCATCGAAGGTCACGACGCTGTCATCAGTTCCGTGCGATTCGCCGCCAGCGACCCTCGCATCCTGATTGAAGCCCTTCGCGCGTCGGGCGTGAAGCGCTACCTGGTGGTCGGCGGCGCCGGCAGTCTCGAAGTGGCGCCGGGCGTGAAGCTGATCGACACGCCACAATTTCCGGCGGCTTACAAGCCCGAGGCGAGCAAGGGCGGCGAGTTTCTGGACTTGCTGCGCGAGGTCCACGACCTCGAATGGACGTTCCTCTCGCCGTCGGCCCTGTTCGTCGCGGGCGAGCGCACGGGCAAATTCCGCCTTGGCGGCAACGAATTGCTGACCAACGAAAAAGGCAGCCGCATTTCCTTCGAGGATTATGCGATCGCCCTCGTCGACGAGCTCGAGTCGCCGGCGCATGTTCGGCAACGTTTCGCGGTAGGCTACTGATGACGGACGATGGAGGGTCGGGAAGGTAGATCGAGTTTTGTCATCCTCGCGCCAGCGGGGATCCAGGGGGACGTGACATGCGGTGGTTCCTGGATCGCCTTTTGCGCGGAAATGACAACGACTGCTCCCGTTTCAATCGCGACCGCTCTAGCGCGGCGTCCCGTCAGGCTCATCCAGCCGGTAGCTCAAATCGGATTGCGCGCCCATCGATTTGACGCCGCGCCAGCCCAGCGCGCGCCGGTAGCTTCCCAGTCGACCGAGCGCGATCAATTCGGCCTCGTCGACGGCTTCGCGTCCGTCCTTCAGCGGCGAGACGTAGAGCGCGTCGACCGGGCAATAGACTTCGCAGAGGAAGCAGGTCTGACAATCCGAAAGCCGGGCGATGACGGGCATGTCGCCTGCTCGCGCATCGAATACATTGTCCGGACAAGCGTCCACGCAGGCGTCGCATTGAATGCAACGATCGCGGCTGATGAGTTCGATCATGATGCAAGTCCGTGCGCGTGCACCGTGATTCGGTCGAGGCCGCTGACTTCGAGCCGCGCAGGCCCCGCCGGGTCGAGCGCGGGAAAATCGGTGCGCCGATGGACCCCGCGCGTCTCCCGCCGCGCCAAGGCGGCCGAGGCGATCCAGCGCGCCGTCGCGAGCATCGCGGCGGTCTCGCGACCGCGCAGCCGCGCCCGGGGGTCTCCGCTAGGGCGCCATGGCGCGCGGACATGCGCCCAGGCCTCGTCGAGACGGGCGAGCGAACGCTGGATCGTCGGTTCGTCGCGCGCATAGGGATGGTCGAGCGGGAACACCTCGCGCTGCGCGACCTCGATCCCCTCGGCCGCTTCCTCGTCTCGCAGGCCTTCGCCGGCGGAAAACTCCGCGTGTCTCCCTGGCCGCGTCGTCCGCTCGCGCCAGCCGGGGCCTAGTTCCGCCGCGAAACGCGCCGCCGATCGGCCGGCCCAGCAGCCCGTGGCGATCGCCCAGGTCGAATTCGGGCCGCCGCCGCCGCTGACCGCGCCGACCACGGATTCACGCGAAGCCGCATCGCCGGCCGCGAATAGACCCGGGACCGATGTCGCGCCCTTCGCGTCGATCCTCAAGCCGCCGACGCCGCGCACGGTCCCTTCATAGCGAAGGGTGACCGGAAAGCGCTCGCGAAATGGATCGATCCCCTGGCGGTCCAGCGCGAGCAGAATGTTGGGTTGGCCGCGCCGCAGCCCCTCCTGGATATAGGGCGATGCCTTGTCGATGATCGCATAGACCGGCCCGTTCGGCAGCGCGCGCGCGACGATGTCGAAGATGTCGTCGCCTTCGAGCCGACGACCGTTTGCGTCGCTGAAGGTCGCCCAATCGTAGATCAGGTTCTTGGTCACCGTCGCGCCGACATGCGAGATGCCGTATTGTCCGGAAAACTCCATCCCCGACAAGGTCGCGCCGGCCTCCGCGCCCATCAGCAGGCCGTCGCCGGTCAGGCCAAAGGTACCCAGCGCTTTGCTCATGAAGGCGCAGCCGCCGGTCGCGACGACCACGGCGCCCGCCCGCGCCGTCCAGCTTTCGCCGCCGCGACGCTCGAGGCCGCGCGCCCCGGAGACGGCGCCGTCGCTCATGAGAAGTTGCAAAGCCGGGCTATGGTCGAGCAGTTTTACGCCGAGTTTGAGCAGCCGCCGGCGCAGGAGCTGCATGTAGTCGGGGCCGCGAAGCGTCCCGCGATGGAGGCGGCCATTTTCGTTGACGGCGAAGCCGTAACCCCAATCCTCGAGGAGGCTCAATTTGAGATGCGCCTCGTCGACCATGCGCTCGACCCAATCCGCCGAGGCGAGACCGAGCCCACGCTGCAAGCGCCGCGAGATCACTTGCGCGCGCGCCGCGCTCCCCGGCGGGACGTCTATGACCGCGGTGTTGGCGGCGGCCGTCGCGCCGCTCGTCCACACGCGGCCCTTGTCCGCGAGAATCACCGAAGCTCCGCTTTGCTCCGCCTCGATCGCGGCCCAAGCGCCCGCCGGCCCGCCGCCGAGCACGAGAACATCCGCGGCTAGCGCGACGCTCAAGGCTTCGGCGCCTTGTATAGCGTCAACTCGATCTCGACGAGCGCGCCGCGGCCCAAGCGCGCGCCGCCCACCGTGGTTCGAGAGGGGGCCGCGCCCGCGTCGGGAAAGAAGCTGTGATAGACGAGGTTGAACGCGTCATAGTCGCGATCGAACTCCGCGAGGTAGATGCGGACGAACACCGTATCCTTCAAATCGTAGCCCGCCGCTTCGACGATCGTGACGAGATTGAAAAACGTCCGCTCCGCCTGCGCTTTGATGCCCGGGGGAAACGGGCCGGCGGGCGCGAAGGCGTCGGTGGGCAATTGTCCCGTAACATGGAGCCAACCATCGGCTTCCGTTGCGTGATGATAGGTGACGCCACGCGGCGGCGGCGGCGCATGCGGAACGAGATGTCGCTTGATCGTCGAGCTCATGTTCAACTTTCACTCATGGCCCTGCCAAGGCGCCAGAACCCGCTGCAAGAGACGCAGTCCGAACTCCATCGCCACGGCGACGAAGGCGATGACGAGGATACCGAGAATGACGACATCGGTGACCAGAAAATCCGCGGCGCCCTTGATCATGAAGCCGAGGCCGCGGGTAGCGGCGACGAGTTCGGCCGCCACGAGCGTCGCCCAGCCCGTGCCCAGGCCGATCCGCGTGCCCGTCAGGATGCTCGGCGCCGCATGCGGCAGCAGAACGCGCGTCACGACTTGCATGTGCGTGGCGCCGAGCGACCGCGCCGCGTTGACTCGATCTTGCGAGACGGATCGCAGTCCGTCATGCGTCGCGATCAGGATCGAAGGCAGGATGCCGAGAAAGATCACCAGAATCTTCGCGCCTTCGCCGATGCCGAACCAGATAATCACCAGCGGTAGATAAGCGAGCGGCGGGATGGGCCGGTAGATCTCGAGCAGCGGCTCGATGATTCCGCGCGCGGTTTCGTCCAGGGTCATCGCGAAGCCAAGCACGACGCCGGCGACGACCGCGCCCGCAAGCGCAGCCCCAACGCGGCCGAGGCTGGCGAGCAAGTGCTGGAGCAGCGTCGCGTCCTGAAAACCGTCGGTCGAAACGCGGACCAATTTTTTCGCCACGGCTAGTGGCGACGGCAGGAACATCGCCGGAACCACCTCGACCCAGGACGCCAACTGCCACAGCAGCAGCACGCCGATGCAGGTCGCGATCGAGACTTTGTTGACGTAAGTCAGACGCCAACGCGCGCGGCGCACCTTCCGCGCGCGCGGCACAGTGTTGACGGCGGCCGAGGTCTCGGCGATGGGCGCATCCCTCATGACGCGACCGAAGCCAGCTGCCGACTGGAGAACACCAGGGATCTGACGCGATCCCGAGTCGCGAGGAATTCGGGCCGCGCCTTGATCTCGCTGGCGCTCGCGCCGGCCGCGAACCGGCGGCCGAAATCGAGATCGAGCCTCGCCGCCACGCGGCCTGGCCGCGGCGTCATCACCAGCAATTTTGTCGCGAGAAACACCGCCTCGTCGATGCCGTGGGTGATGAAGAAGATGCTCTTAGCCGTCCGCACCCAGATTTCGAGGATCAGCTCCTGCATCTGTTCGCGCGTGAGCGCGTCCAGAGCGCCGAGTGGTTCGTCCATCAGCAATACTTGCGAGTCGGCGGTGAGCGCCCGCGCGACGCCAACGCGCTGGCGCATGCCGCCGGACAATTCCCAGATGCGACGGCGCTCGACGCCCTCGAGGCCGACCAACCGCAACATCTCGCGCGCCCGTTCGCGCCGCTCATCGCGCGGAACGCCCTTTAGCGCCAAGCCGAACGCGACATTGTCGAGCGTATTGAGCCAGGGCATCAGCGCGCCGTGTTGAAACACCACTCCGCGCTCGGCGCCGGGCCCCAGGATGGGCCGGCCGTCGAAGGTCGTCATGCCGGAGGTCGGCTGCAGAAACCCCGCCATCAGATTGAGAAGCGTGGTCTTGCCGCAGCCCGACGCGCCGAGCGCGACCACGAATTCGCCCGGCCCGATGGTGACGGAGACATGGTCGAGCGCGACGACAAGCTCGTCGCCTTCCGCGTCGTATTGCACGACGACATCGCGAATATCGAGAACGGCCATCCTCAACCCTCATGCAACGACGCCAGGCCCGCGACTGCCCCGGCCCCCAAAAAAAAGCCGCGGACCTGACGCCGAACTCTCGATCCCGCGCCTATTGGCTCACGGTCTCGGCAGCCTTGACGAATTGCGCCGTGACCGCGCCGCCGTAGCTTGGCAGCACCGCGTCGACCTTCTTTTGCTCCTTCAAAAAGGCGGCCGTCGCGGCGATCGCATCCACCGTGCCCCTGCCAAGATAGGCATCGGACGCCTGTTCGTCGGCGAGCGGATAATAGGCGCCATCGACCTCGTCGAAGATTTCCTCGACCTTCGCGCCGTTGAAATCCGCAATTTTCTTGGCGTTCGCCGTGCCCGCCTTATAGTCGGCCGGGTCCTTGCGGAAATGCGCGTAAGCATCGAGGGTCACCTTGGTGAAGGCGGTCAATTCGGCTGGGTGCGAGGCGGCGTAATCCTTGCGGGTGATCCAGGCGACGAAAGTAGGGCCGCCGAGTTTGGCGACATCAGCCGAATCAATCAGCACCTTGCCGGTTTCCTTGGCCTTCGACAGAACCGGGTCCCACACGTATGCAGCGTCAATGTCGCCTCGCGCGAAGGCCGCGGCGATTTCTGGCGGCTGCAGATTGAGAATGTTCACCTTGGTTGGATCGACATGCGCGTTGGCCAGCGTGAACAGCAGGCTGTAATGGCTCGTCGAGACGAACGGCGTCGCCACCCTCTTGCCGACGAGATCCTTCACGGCGCCGATCCCCGCGCCGTTGCGCACGACGAGCCCCTCCGCCTTGCCGATCAGGCCGGCGACCAGGAAGGCTTCGATCGGCGCGCCGCGTGTGGCGCCTGCCGCCAAGGGACTGGATCCGGCGTAGCCAATGTCGATCGCGCCCGAGGCGAGGGCGGCGATCACGCTGGCCCCGGAATCAAACTTGCGCCATTCGATCTTGTCGCCCGTCGCCTTTTCGTAGACGCCGTCGACGATCGCGACATGCGAGGGATCAGGCTCGTTCTGATAGCCGATCCGGATGGTTTCGCCAGCGGCCTGCGCCTGCGCGGCGAATGCGACAATGGCCCCCGCGACCAACAACGTCGTCAATTTCCTCATCGCTGCTTCCATTCCTTCGGAGAGTCGAGGCGCCGCCAAGATAGACGACCGCCGCCTCAATTTTTAGCAGCAATAGGAACATAGTCCATAAAATATATAGACTGTTTCCTAAAAGCTCGGCTTATCTTCCCTTGGTGTTGCCGACACACGCTCACTCGATTTGCAATCCTGTGATCAACGATCGACGTCGATGCTCTCGCACACGCGGATGGCGCGGGGCGGACGATTGGCTGATGGCTTTTGCATCCGCGCGTGGCCGTCTGAAGCGGCGCCGACAAACACGGATCACTCAGCCGCCATGGTCCTTTCCGCTCCGCGCGCGAAACGGTTGGCGGGACGGGAAAGGCCCAGATTTTCTCGCAAAGTAGCGCCTTCGTATTCGGCGCGGAACAGGCCGCGGCGGCGCAGTTCGGGGATCACCAATTCAATGAAATCGGTCAACCCGCTCGGCACGAGCGGAGCCATCACGTTGAAGCCGTCGGCGCCGTAGTTGACGAAGCGCTCTTCCAGTTGATCGACGATCCGTTCGGCCGTGCCGACCAATTGCCAATGGCCGCGCGCGCCAGCGATTCTGAGATAGAGCTGGCGGATCGTCAGATTTTCCCGGCGGGCGAGATCGATCAGCAAAGATTGTCGGCTCTTGCCCGCCTCGGATTCCGGCAGCGGCGGCAGCGGACCATCGAGGGGATAGTCGGCGAGGTTCTCGCCGCCCGCCAGACCCGCCAGAAGATCGAGCCCGACGGCGGGCTGGACGAGATCCTGTAGCGCCTCGAATTTCCCGCGCGCTTCCGCCTCGGTTCGCCCAACCACGGGGAACACGCCCGGCATGATTTTCAAATCGTCGGGGGAGCGGCCATACGTGGCGAGCCGCCCCTTTACGTCGGCGTAAAAGGAGACGGCGTCCTCCAGGGTCAGTTGCGCCGTGAAAATCACTTCCGCGGTGCGCGCGGCAAGCTCCTTGCCCGACTCGGAGGAACCGGCTTGCACCATGACTGGTCGCCCCTGCGGCGTGCGCGGAACGTTCAAGGGGCCGCGCACCCGAAAATGCGCGCCGACATGATCGAGCACGTGGAGCTTGTTGGGATCGAAATAGCGGCCGCTGCTCCGATCGCGAAGGAAGGCGTCGTCTTCCCAAGAGTCCCACAGGCCCAGCACCACGTCGGCGAATTCCTCGGCGCGCCGATAGCGTTCGGAATGCGGAATCGGCGCGGCATGGCCGAAGTTGAACGCGGCGTCCGGATCGGACGACGTCACCAGGTTCCAGCCCGCGCGCCCCCCGCTCAAATGATCGATCGAGGCGAATTGACGCGCGAGATTGTAGGGCTCGGTAAAGCTCGTCGATGCCGTCGCTATGAGTCCGATGTTTTCGGTCGCCGTCGCCAGCGCCGACAACAGGGTCAGCGGCTCGAACAGCGAAACGCCGCTGTGCGCCTTGCGGCTCGCCGCCTCGACGTTCCTCAACCTTACGTCGACCCCGTCGGCGAAAAACACCGCGTCGAACTTCGCGGCCTCGGCAAGGCGCGTGAAGTCGACGTAATGTTTCAGTCGGTCGCCGGCCCAGGCTTCAGGGTGGCGCCAAGCCGCCACGTGGTGTCCCGTGAAATACAGGAACGCCCCCAGCTTCAGCGATCCTTCGCGTTTTTGCATCGGCTTTGGCTCTCTTTACGTGGGCTCGCCGAGGACGCCGAGATAGGACTTGCCGATCACGTCGTGAGTGGCGTCGGCGTTCGGCGGATGAAACGGACCGGAGCGCACGTCGCGCGTCAACCGTTCCAGTTCGTTCTTGCGGAACAGCGACGAGGCGCCCGCGATCTTTGTGGCGAGATCGACGACGCGCCGGGCGCCATCGACCGCGTGCTGTTTGGCGCCGAGCAATTTCGCCGGCCAGAGCGCCCCATGATCGACCCCGGCCGCCCATTCGTTCGCGACCCTGTCGAGCAAGGCCCAGATGCTGTCGAGTTCGATCGCGGCCTGCGAAACCGCGAGCTGCGTGAAGGGGTGATGCGCGTAGGTCTTGCCGCCCAACGCCGGCGAGACGCGGCGCTTCGCGCCTTCGACGGCGACATCGAAGGCGCGCTTGGCAATCCCGTAATAGACGGCTGCGATCGGCGGGATCGCGGAGCTGAAAATGCCGTCGACGAAAGGATCGTTGGGCGGCCCCGCGGGCAGGATGCGCGCCACGCGAGACGCCGGCGCGACGACGCCCTCGAGGATCGTGTCGTCGCTACGAGTCGAGCGGACGCCGAGCGTGTCCCAGGTTTCGACCGTGCGGTGACCCGGATCCTGGCGGCGAATGAAGGCATGGACGATTTTCGGCTGCGCGGGATCCGAATTGTCCAGCGCGTGAATGCCAAGCCAATCCCAGACCGGGGCGAGCGAGGTGAAAATCTTGCGGCCGGTGAAGCGATAGGCTCCGTCCGAAAGCGGCTCGGCGACGACCGAGGAATGCGCCAGTCCCAAATCGTTGCCCGTCTCGCCATGGCCGGCGGCGAAGATTTTCCCAGCGGCGGCCTCCTCCAGAATCCAGTCCTGCGAATGGTCGCCCTTGCGCCAGAGATAGGCGGCAGCGCCCGTCCAGTAGAGATGCATGTTGATCGCCAGCGCCGTGGACGGCGCCCGATAGGCGAGCCGCGCCTGTTCGCCGAGCACTTCCGGAAGGCTTCGCCCCAGGCCGCCGAGTTCCACCGGGACGAACAGCTTCAGGTAGCCGACCGCTTTCAAGTCGGCGAGGTCCTCGTGAAAGAACCGGGCGTCGCGGTCGTAATCCGCCGCGCGGGCGCCGATGCGCTCGAGAAGCGCGTCGCTCAACAGAGTTCCGCGCGCTGTGACGTCGGAGGGCGCGTGGTTGAGAATGTCGGAAGCCTTCACGATTTCATTCATGGCGATCCTTTCTTCGAAACTTCCGTTCCCTTGCGACGAGAGCAGGTCGGCTTCCAGACAATCAGCCGTGGTTATGGTCATCCCCGCGAAAGCGGGGATACAGTGGGACAGCCCTTACGGTCGCCGCTGGATCCCAGCTTTCGCGACGATGGCGAGATGGCTGTGACTTGCATCCAACCAAGCAAGGCTCTAATCGAGATTGGCTCGAAATTCCAGTAAATCGTGGCCTTGCATTTTTTTGATTGACAAATGCATTCGGGTTCCCAGCGAGAGTGTTCGTATTCATCCAACTAACGAACTCGGTTGACCTTCAGCTCCGAAGTCGCCGGGCCCGTTCGGCCCTGTAGGCGTCCCGCTTCGCCTTCTCGGCGGCGACTTCCACTTCGTCCAAATAGCCGATGAGAATTCCCGCATCTATGTTGACGTCGTAATGGGCGCGGGCCTCGTCTTCGGCCTGGATCTCGGCATCCGATATCGTGATCCGCGTCGCCGGCGTTCGGCTCCATCGTTCCAAGGCCTCGCGCAACGACGCGCGGATCGCCTCATGGGCTGGATTGACGCCGAGGTCGACCAACTCGTCGGGATCGTCTTCCAGATCGAACAGCATCGGCCGAAGTCCTTCGGCGTAAATGTATTTCCAGCGCCCGTCCGTAACCATGATCATTCGGCAATCGCCGACCGGTTGGTTCGAGCGCAGCCGCGCGGCGTCGAAGGAATAGTCATATTCGCTGACGGCCACCCGCCGCCAGGATTTGGGCGTGGCGCGGCGCAGCCAGGGCAAGAGCGAGCGCCCTTCGAGAATATGCGGTTTCGCGGCGCCGCCGAAATACTCCAGGAAGGTCGGAGCGAGATCGATCGTCTCGACCACCGCCTCGCAAAGGCTTCCACGCGTCGAATCGGCTTCGGGCGAGGGGTCGCGGATGATCAGTAGCGCGCGAACGGAAGCATCGTGGAACAGATATTTTTCGCCGAGCCAGTGGTCGCCGAGATAGTCGCCGTGATCCGACGTGAAAACGATCAGCGTGTTATCCCAAAAGCCAGTCTCTTTCATGAACGCGAACAGCAGGCCGAGTTGGTCGTCGATTTGTTTGATCAGCCCCATATAGGCGGGGATCACGCGAAGGCGGACTTCCTCGCGGGAGAAAGCGCGGGAATGGCGTTCCTCCATGAAGGCGCGAAAGATCGGATGCGGATTTTCGCGCTCGGAATCGGCGCGAACGGCCGCCTTTACGTCATCGGGTCCGTACAGCTCATGATAAGGCGCGCTCACGATATAGGGCCAATGCGGCTTGATATAAGAAAGATGCAGGCACCAGGGCCGCCCGTCCAATTCGGCCTCGCGCATGAAATCCATGGCGCGGCGCGTCATGTAGGGCGTTTCGGCATGGCGATCGGGAACCCAAGCGGCCTTGTCGGCATGGCTGAGCAGCCAACCGTTCAGGGTCGCGCCGTTGCCGCCTTTCGCCGAATTCGCCCATTCCTCCCAAGGGTTTCTCGCGGCGAAGCCTTGGTCTCGGAGATAATGGTCGTATCTGGGATCGGGATCGTAGCGGCCGTCGGGATGGAGGCCGTCGTCGCGTTCATAGGGCTCGAACCCGCATTGCGAGACGTGGACGCCGATGACGGAATCGGGCGGGATCCCCAGGCGTTCCATGCCCTCGCGATCGGCGACCATATGGCTCTTGCCGACGATCGCGGTTCGCACGCCGATTTCGCGCAAATGGTCGCCGATCGTCGGCTCGCCGACGCGCAGCGGAACGCCGTTGGAGGTCGAGCCATGGGTGCGCATATAGCGGCCGGTGTAGGCGCACATTCGCGACGGACCACAAATCGTCGACTGCACGTAGGCCTTGCCGAAGCGAACGCCCTCCGCCGCGAGCGCGTCGATATGAGGGGTCTGGAGATGGGTGTGGCCGTAACAGCCGAGATAGTCGTACCGCAGTTGGTCGCACATGATGAACAGAACGTTTTTTCGCGCCATCTCCCGATCCATTTCCGCGCGAGCTTCAAAACGCCAGCCGCCCGCGCAATTCCTCGAAGGGAACCATGATTCGGCTGCGATATGCGGCCCTTTGCGTCAGGCGCCGATACCACGCCTCGACGTTTGGAATTGTGGGCCGATCGATTTCCAATTCGAAATAGCGATAGAGCAGCGCGCCGGCGGGGATGTCGCCGAGCGTCAAGTTGTCGCCGACGAGAAACGCTCGGGTGGCGAGGATACGATCCAGCAATTGGAAATGCGCTTCGCATCGGGCGAGGCTGTCGCGGATCGCCGCGGCGTCGCGCAGAGCCTCGGGCGTGAGAAACCAGCCCCAGAACACCCCGCCGAGGAAATCCGGCTGAAGCGCGGTCTGCGCCCAGTCCATCCATCGCTCGGCCTTCGATCGCGCCGCCGGGTCTTCCCGCCAGAAGCGACCTCGGCTGTAACGGGCCGCCAGATATCTGAGGATCGTGTGCGACTCCCAAACCGCCGTCTCCCCGTCCTCGATGACCGGGATACGGCCGTGCGGATTTCGGGCGAGGAACTCCGGCGCATCCAGTCCACCGTCCGAGCCGCCGACGGAGACGTGCCGGTACTCCAACGCCAATTCGTCGGCCAGCCACAACACTTTCTGCACGTTCAGTGAACCGACTCTACCCCAGATGGTGAGCATGAATTCAGCCCCGGGCACGTTCAATCCATTGTCACGACGCTATCGCGGCCCGGCAGGCGGCGGACTTCCACTCCTCAACGGCGCGCGTGCCCCGCGAGAACTTCCGTCGTACGGTCTCGTAAAGCCGCTCGGTCGACGCCGAGGCGCGCGAGCACCTCGTCGCGCAGACGGATGAATTCGGGGTCGGAGCGGTCGCGCGACATCGCCTTCGGGACCGGCAGAACGGTCGCGATCCTTCCCGGGTGGGGGTTCATGATCACGATCCGGTCGCCGAGATAGACGGCCTCGTCGACGTCATGCGTGACGAGAATGGCGGTGGCGGCGCGATCGCGGACGATGCGCAGCAGTTCATCCTGCAGGCGAAGCCGCGTCAAGGCGTCCAGCGCGCCCAGAGGCTCGTCGAGAAGCAGGAATTTGGGGTTGGTCACCAAGGCGCGCGCGATCGCGACGCGTTGCGCCATGCCGCCGGAGAGTTGCGCGGGATAGGCCTTGGCGAAGGCTTCC
>Ga0116229_10010752_pt1 | contig 13651 bp, 10 predicted proteins | sample S1TSphgellanicum_3_FD_87313 | JGI IMG/M metagenome (GOLD analysis project Ga0116229, IMG submission 87313) | Host-associated microbial communities from peat moss isolated from Minnesota, USA - S1T2_Fc - Sphagnum magellanicum MG | ecosystem: Host-associated > Plants > Peat moss > Unclassified...
GTCCCAGAATCCTGCAGGATCTTCAGTTGGGCTTGACGCGGGTCAAGATACGGAAGGTTTGGGAGGTCTAAATGAAGGTTCTGAGAAAGCGTTGGTTGTTCAATTACATGCGGCCCTCCAGGAACTTGACAGAGCGGCAGGAGTTTTTCATGCAGTTACGCGAACTTGTATTGCAGTACTTCTCCGATTTGTTCGTTCCCTGGACTACAATCTTCGCAAAAAACTATGTGAGTATATTCTGCTGAATGGAGAGAAAGCAGGCAAAAGCTCTTCTAAAGGCAACGTGGCGGAGGGCTCTGATGCACTGCATGCCAAACGGATGAAGCTGTGGGTGTCCAAGAACTACACAGGGGTGCGAGAACGCAGTAACAAATTTGGATCAGGGATTTGGTGGCGGGGTCCGAAGAAATATTTTTGGCTGGGGACATACGAAACACCAGAAGCAGCCGCTCGAGCACGCGCCGCCGCCGCTAACTGGCTTACAACTCGTTTTGGTAGCAAGCTCCTCAATGATGAGGAGCTGGATGAACTCCAGAAGTATGCTAAAAAAGCAGGTGATCATTTGTCTGATGATCGCTCTCACCATAACTTTGCTTCACCAGTTCTTGGGGAGAACTTAGAGGAAAAGGCAACCACATCAGCAAGTTTGGAGGGAAAGGCAGTGGCCAGTGAGGAGCATGTGAGCCAACGGGACTCTCCTGCAGATGAGAATTTTTCCAGTGAGGAGCATGTGAGCCAATGGGAAGTCCGGAGACTTGAGAATTTTTTACTTGACGACGAATTCCCTCCACTTGAGGATTTGTTACCTAAATTCAACTCGGACACTCATCCTCCTGGATTGGACATGGACAATTGTCTTGGGTTCTGGAAGAAGTAGGGTATGTGTTGGAGTGGTTCTGAGGGAGCTCTGCTGTAAAATTGATTACATGGCTGAAAGTTGTCAGTTTAGTTCACAAAGCTACCTGAATGCATTAGTCTGCGTTGAGGAATCCAATTGTGTTGGAATCAGAGTGTTTCGGAGAGGGATAGCAAGTTCAAAGGGTGAAGAGAGGGGGAGTGTTACAACAAAATAAGTCCTGTGAGCAGACAATTTACGGTTAGGGTTTCATGTCTTTTTCAATGTGAATGTAACCTGTCTAAGCTTTTGGCCTTTTGTAAATGAAGAACAATGGTGTAAATAGCCAATAGGTACACTTAAACAATTCAACCTCAAAAGCCTTCAATGCATGTCAATATGAAACACAAGATATCAACAAATTTATTTCATCAAATTGGGTTGCATTTCATTGATCTCAAGTTAAGTTGTGTAAAACATTGTTGATAAGGCTACACATAGATTCATAAGAAGTTTGGAATTGTCCCACAACATTCACATTGCAAGGTAACACACAAATAAAATGAAAAAAACTTCACAATACATGATACACATTGTGGGGTTCATACAATAATACATAGTGTAACATGGTACACTAATACATACATGTAACCTAATACAATGATATCAACATTTGACCTAATACATTGATATAATATATTAGTGTATGATGCAATTAAATTTTTAAATAATAAAATTTTTAAATGAAGTTATTCATACCACCCTAATACAATACCAATGGCTAACTATAGTTTGAAGGGTTGTTATGAACGTATTAATTGTTATAAAATGCTAAAATGTGTTGGCAAATTCAAATGGATTTTGGCTTCTCCATTCCCAATTGACAAGCCCCATCCTACCTTCTAAGCCATACCATAAGCCTAGGTGCAAGATGTGCTTCTAGTTTGTTTAATCTTAACATATTTTTTTCAAGTTCAACAACATTGATTAGGGCTTTGTGGACCACATCCTGGTGTTCTTCATCCAACTTTAATTTCCTTTTGCCCTTGTCCAAAACCTTTTCTACATTTGATGGAATTCTTTTTGGCAAATTCACCTTTTTTTTGTTGGCAAGAGTTGTGCAAGTTGGGGCCAATGAAAATAATCTATCCCACCTATTAGCTGAAAAGGAGCCATGAAAGGTGTAGGTGCTGATAATAGAGGAAGGGGAACTACATCTACAAATGTGACAAATTGTTTTTGCAATATAGCCATAAGTGGAGGTGGAATAGGACCTTAAGGTGGAGGAGGAGGTGGAGCAAGATTAGTTGAAAATGGAGGAGATGGAATAAGATCAACTAAAGATGGAGGAGGTGAAATATGATCAGCTAAAGATGAAGGAGGTTTAAAATAGGAGCTAAAGATGGAAGAAGAGGTGGAATAGGAGTTTGTTCTTTGTTCATCCAAGGCTTGATTGCAAACTTGGATAATTTGATGATGATTCAATCAAATCTTGTTGGAAAAATATGCATGACAATAACAACACTCAAAGATGTTTCTAGTAAGCATCCAACTAGGTTTTTTCTATTGTCATTGCATTCATGTATTAGTTGGTGGATTTCAGTCCAACCTTTGTAAGTGACATCAATTGCTTTCCCATCAATCTTAATGGAAAGATTTATTGATTCAATATTTGACATCTTTGCAAAACCTAAAAAAAATTAATAAAAGTTGTCAAATCAATACATTATCATATTGAAACATTATGCAATAATGATACATTGTGTTACACTATATGTAACACAACCAATTATGATATCCAAACAACAAAGTGATACATTGATGCACAAAAGTTTAATAATATAACATGAAAATTAAATCATAAATTCAATTAAAAAGATAAAAATATGGATAAACAAACATTATTAAATGGTTTTGGTCATGTGAAATAACTTTTGTAGATTGGTGGAAAGAATAAATGTAAACGTTGTTGACCCAATAGCTACTAACAACATGAAACTAACCATGATAAGAATTGATAAAGTGTGGGCAAGTATGTAGTAGGCATGTAAATAATATTATCCATATGGTAGTACCCACCTACATATTGGGTCCTAGTTTCACCAAGATTGAAAACAAAATGAAAAGTCATGATGAAAACAATACAAAAGAGAAAAAGAAGGGGACCAAACAAGTTTTCAACTTATCTCATGCCCCTTTGAATCAAATAGAACTAGTTGTGATCAAGTATTATCATTGGACACAAACAACACATTGAAAACTATTGGTTCACACTTTTGAACACATTTCAATTTCCTTGACATGTTGAATGTCTTGAAAAAAATTATGTTGACAAGTGCAAACTAGGGAAAATGAATTTACATTTTGGTCAAAACATGTTTCATGATAAGTACACTAGAATTAAGACATGTATGAAAGAATGTAACATTCAAAGAAGAATGTTAGAGAAAATGATCAAAGTGAAATTGATCTAAATCTTGATATCATCATGCCAAATTGCAATTTTGGCCAAGTAAAAAAATGAACATGAATGTGGACTAGAAAAAAGATTCAATTGAAATTTAAGATACAAAACTTCCTTGTAATGCTAATTCACATTTTCCACAACTAGAAATGACTAATTCAACAATCATGATTAACATGTTCTAGCTTGTTGGTACTAACAAACACAAACTACTTCAAGAGCAATTCCAAGTGGTTGTGGTCCCTTGGCACAAAGGCTTACTTTTACAATTGCTATAATACATTCATTTAAAACTTCAATTGGTATAGAAGAAAATAGTATGGCAACAACTAAAATAAATCCCTAAAAAACTTATGTTATAATATAATATGCAAAATGTCAAGTATGTATCAACAAAATGCTATAAACACATATGCTAAGTATGTATCAATCAAAATGTTACATACTTGCCATGTAATGCAATTTGTAGCAATACTATGCCATATTAGATTGCATATCAACAAAATATTACTAAATATTGCAACAATATTATGCCATACTATGCATATCAACAAAATACTAAAAACAAATATGTATCAAGGAAATGCTAGAAACACATATGCCAAGTATGTATCAATCAAAATGTTGCATACTTAGCCTGCAATGCAATTTATAGCAATATTATGCCATATTATTGCATATCAACAAATATTGTAAAATATTGCAACATTACTATGACATACTATGCATATCGACAAAATGCCATAAACACATATGCAAGTATGTATTAATCAAAATGTGGCATACTTGGTATGTAATGTAATTTGCAACAATACTATGCCATATCATTGTATATCAACAAATGATTGCAAAATACTATAGCAATATTACATGTATGAATAATCTTATACAAGGCATGGTACAACATATAGGAAAAATAGTTTGTTGAATAGCCAATGTAAAATCGATCTAGTTGGAAATGGATCAAGAGTAGTCTACTTTACCATAATTACACCCTACATTTCTATCCTAAAATTATGAGAGGATATTAATATAGTTTATAGACCACAAAGGAAATGGTGAATTTTTTAAAAAATAATATCCATGCACAAATTAGAAATACAAAGTGATCAGGTTTGAACCATGAATTATTGAAATTTATGACATCTTTAACAAATAAAACAAAATTCCAAAATTCAATTTCCAAAATTGAATCTTTGTACTTGAATTTTTCCCCTACTCTGAAGTTGCATATAAAATTATGACATCTTTTGTAGCTAGTCCAGTAGCTAATAGGGCTATAGTAGTATTACCCAACTAATTTATAATGGATATTGAATTCAACCAAACTCTCTAAAAACATTCAAACCAAATCCACAACTAACTTGGATCATGCTACACTCTTGCTTAGTCTCAATTTGGAGGACATTGTCATAACCTCCTTTTATGCTACCTTAACCTTTAAAAAATGATTCAACAACCATCAAATTGTTAAAACCAAAAGCATTATTCACCAAAAATGGTGTAAGGTAAAAGTTGAATAGAAGGAAACAATATGGTTTTTAGTCAAGAAGGGGTTGAGAAAAATAAGAAAAAAATAGTAAAAGTCATGTAACCAAAAGATTAAGGGGGGTTGAAATGAAGGGGAAAAAATAGTAAATGTCATGTGATTAAAAGATGGGGGGGGTCAAGAAGAAAAAAAAAAGTAAAGGTCTTGTGACCAAAAGATGGGGAGGGTTGAAAAGAAAGAAAGAAAAGAATAAAGTTTCCTATGACTAGAAAGGGTTTTCAATCACATGAGTAGGCACATGAAGGGTCCAGAAGAAAAAAACAAAGCCTTTTGGTGATGATGATCATATTTGTCAACTATTGCATTAACGAAAAGACAAAGAGACAAACCTTTTGGTCATGACAATCCATTTTGTTGACTATTGCATCAATGTTATTCACTTATTAAACTTTCCCTCATCCACTCCTCCTTGTGACCCTAACTAATAGCACATTCTTTTCATCGATTCCCATTGTTAACCTTTTTTCATGACCTTTGGTTGGCAATTCTTTGTGGCTTGGGTTCCTCAACAGTCCTAACCTCCTAAACATGTGCAAATTTTGTTTTGACCAGTAGCTTCTCTCAACACACCTCCTTTTGATTACACACATTTTGCGTAATGTTCAATTAACCACATGTTTTCCAACCCATGATGCTAGCTATTCCTTCGAAGGACACTGTTGTTGCCTTGCACCAACTACAACCCCCCTCCTTCAGACCTTGTACCTCCACCTATTTTTGACTATCAACCTAAACACACTTTTGTTTTGGATAGGACTTTGTTTGCCCAAGCTTTAACCATTGCTTCCTTTTTGTCTTCGAATGGGCTTTTTGAGATGGTATATGAGCATCTCTCAGGATGCTTCATATTAGAGGACCCATCCTTAGGGTTTTCAAAATTATTTTAGGTTGTTGCTATTACTCATGGGGATATCCTTAGGTTAGTGGCTTTAGTGCTAGGGGCTAACAAATCGTTGGCAATGGTGAAGGACATTGGTGGTTTTCGTCCTATCGCCATAGGTGAGGTGTTTCTTTGACTTATTAATCATTCCATTGTTTTATAGCTTCGGGGGTCATTTCAAGAGCACCTTTCCCCCCATTAGTTTGGAGTATCAACCTTTAAAGGTTATGGGGCCATCCTTTTTGGCATTCGAGTAATCCTTGACCTACACCCTAATTGGGCTGTGATGCAAGTTGATGTCAAAAATGCTTTTAATAACGTTTTTTGAGTTGTTATTTTTAGAAAATTGTTTGATGCTAGGGGGCTTTTGGAGATTGTCCCCTTTACCAAAAAAATTTTATGGTGTTCATTCTTTTCCTTACTACCAGCATGGGTGACATGTGGGAAGGGTCACCATTATTGAATTATCTTCAAGCACTAAGTAAAATGACCTTAGGAGGTCCTTTATTTGCTTTGGCCCATTATTGAACTCTCTTAGAGACCATCATGTGGGCCCCCATTTGCATTTTTCTATCCCTAATGGACAATACACACATTGTGGGACCTATGAATGAGATTACCCATGCCTTTGACTACCTTTCAACCCAATTAACCTTAGTTGGGCTTAAGGTCAAGGTGTCAAAGTGCAAGTTTTGGAGTCCATCATGGATCTTTTTAGGCATAGAGATTCCTTAGGGCTCCATTTTGGTCACAAATGGTTTACGTATTTTGGGTGTGTTAATGGGCTTTTAGGACTTTGCCATGCATTTTGGATGAAGATTTATTTTAGGAAGTGGTGCATATTGATGATCTTCCTTTCCTTGGAAACGCCCATGTTGTTTTGGGAATTTTGTCCTCATGTGTAACTTGTCGACCTTCTTATCTCACACGGACAATTCCTCCTTCTTTCCTATCTTTTTTGACAGGTTTCGACAAAAAAATTATGTAAGTATGTGGGGACGTTATGGGTTTAGGATTGTGGGAGTCTTTTTAGGGCCCTTTAGCGAGGCATCAAATTCAACTATTGATATCCTTTGATGGTATAAACCTTCTTTCTATGGAAGATTTTGCCCCATCTATTTTTTTAGGGAGTTAAGCTTTGGTGGTTCCATATTTGTGCTTTAAATTTCGTATTTTCGATAAATCCATTTTGGAGGAGTATGTTTTTTAGGTTGAGAAGGGCCCACACTTACTTTAGTCATGTTTACGTGCAGCACAAGATGGCTTTCCTCCTACATCTAAAGAGATGCACCCTTCTTTTGAAAGTTTGGTAATTATCGACACCCTATATCTATATGCATTTTTTATGGACTTCCACCATAACACATCCCTTAGGTCTATCTTGGAGGATGAGTCCATTTCCTCAACATCTAAAACTTACATTCATTTTTGTTCGAGTAAGGGAACATGACTATGGTTGGTTGTTAGGCCATCTATCCATTTGTTTCACATCGCACACTCTACTTTCACCTTAGCGTTGCATTTTTGTCTCGGTTTGATTTAGCTTTTGACATCTAATCTTCTCATGTGTGAATGTGGACATGGGTTAAACACATCTAACGTGCACTTAATTCATTGCCCATTTGGAGGTCAACAAATAGCCACACATGATGGCAGTCAAAACATCATGTATGTCTTCATTCAAAAGAATGGGCATGTTATATGGAGAGAACGATGTACACCCTTACATCAGGAATTTCGTTACTAGTCAATTTTTACATGACCCGAAAGGATTAGGTCTTCGTTGTCAATGTGGTGGTTATTAATTCAACGCGAGAAACAGTGGCTTCAAGTGTCATTAGTTAACCATTAGGTGCAGTTACAAAATTTAACGCCATTAATAAGATCTACAAGTATGGAACGTTTCATGAAAAGCACCATTTTATTTCGATGGCCATAGAGGTGTACGACACACCTGGGCGTGATATGGATCGTTTTATTAGGGAGTGTGCCCATCTTCTCCATGATAGACGATCAAGAGGTCATTTATCCTTGTTTTTTTACATTCAATTTTTCAAGTAGTATATTAGTATTACTCTTCAGCATGTTCTAGCCTATGCGATACAGAGGAAAATTGTGTTGGCAGGTGATGCTTGTTTTAGACCTCCCATTATTATTAGATCTCATGATTTGCATGAGGTGACGTTAGAGGGGTCATGGGTGAAATAACTTCCTACCATGAGAAGGACTAATTTTCTTTTTTTGGTTCTTATGGGTTGTTCGTCTTTTGGCCTTTCTTTGGCCTTCCCTTTTTGTTTCCCCTATGATGGTTTTGGCCATTGATCTTTTATTGGTTTTTTGTGCTTCGTTTTTCATGAACTAAACCTAAGTCATATGCACAATGCTCAAAGTTGTGAAAGAGGGGAAAGAAAGAGAGAGGGACAACGCATGCACTTTTTCAACACTATGAAAGAAAAAAGAATATAACCAGGGTGGGTGGCATTGCAAAGTGCATTTCCTTCTGTGTTTGGAGGAAGAGAGAAACATGAGGCAACAAAAAGAAACAACAAAACAAAACAAAAATTGAAAAGGAAAGATACCCCACGCACTAAACCCTAATTGGGATTTTTTCCCCTCATTTTTTATAGAAAAATTAACTTCATTTATATTTTAAAAGAAAAATCTCCATGATTAAAACCCTTTTTTTTGCCATTAAATGACGATTTTTTTCTTTAAAAAAATAAAATTGATGTCAACCTTTTTTATTGACTACATATAACCAAAAAATTATACTACAATAAAAAAAGGGTAAATTAATGACATTTTGAGTTTTTCAATAGTCATAATTCAACCAAAATTTAAGACCATTTTCCATATTTTTATACATGGTTCAAGCATGTAGCCCAAAATATAGATTTTTAAAAAAAATACTTACTTTCATATTGAGCTTATAACCAAATCTGAATAAATTTTCCTATGTATCATTATATATCTATCATTTTCACTTTGACTACAAATTTGACAAAAAAATACATTGCATAATCATGGTCACATTAACACTTTCACCCTATGCCATATCATGCATTAATACCATGTTACAAGACATAATGTCATGCCACCATGCATCAATATAATTCGCAATCCTCAATGTAACAAAATTACCCAGTGAACCAAGAAACATATTCACCCATTCCCATTTCTTTTAGAAATTTTGTGAAGGGCAAGCCTGTGTTGTAAACACCTTTCATCAAAACCTGCCAATCATTTTATGCTTGGGGGACTGACTTCCGGAAAACCTTAAACAGGCCAAAGGAAATGAATGCAGTCAGTACAAAATACAGCAGGTTGTTTCTTGGAGCAATTTTTTTGGTTGTTTTGGGCTGTAGAAACAAGAGAGAAAAGTTTTGCAGCATCTTTACAAGGGGTAACATCCTCAGACAAGGGCATTACTGGAATTGGGCCAGTACTTGTTTGTTGCCTTGCGTTGGCCCTCGTTTTGGTAATGCCCTTGACCTTTGACATCACCAGAATCAGTTCAGTGCTTGGCTATTACCTTGTGGCTACACCCAGACCAACACAGCAAGTACAGGGTGGGTAGGAAAGTTCTGTATTTCAAAAACCAAAGTCTAAGAACTTTTGACTCACTATTCTGAAGTAAGACTTTCTTAAAGGAGCATTGACCAGTTCAAGGGTAACAAGAGAAATGTACACAAATTAACATTTGTTCACCTTTAACTGGTACTCATTGACCATTTTGATAGGAGAGTCCCTGTATGAATTCACTATGTTTGAGCTTTACTTCACCAGATATTCTTGCTTGAGGCTTGGTGTTACTGATGTTTGTGTTAGGAAGAGAGATTTTGACCCAGGTGCACTGGGTGAAGGTGCTGGTTAACCCAAGTGGCTGGTTCCCCTTTGCCACTTGGGTGAAGCAGCTCTTACCTACATTGGTACTGTGGCCAAAAAATGAGGGCAAACTAAATCCCCAAACATTACTCAAGAACCAAACATGCTTACATACTGGTATACCAATTTCCATTTACTTCCACAGTACAATGCAAGTGTGGATTGCAAATCACAACAGAAAATTACAAAATAGTATGAAACCAATTGACATAAATTTGCCACTGAATACAAGATCTGGCAAACTTTCGGGATTAGCACTCCTGTAACTTAAAAAGAGAGGTTTTACAATTGTATCAAAAGTAAGCTACATATCTCATGTACTGCATTCACTTGCACAGCAGATACAAAAGTCCAAAGGTATGTATGCTTCTCTCAACCCTTCCGATCACATTAAGAAACATTACACTTGCTATTTCTAAGACCACTTCACAGTAAACCTGCATACCAACGACATTACAATTTGCTGCTGTCTCAAATCTTGAGGTAATATGCAATTAGAAACCTTGAAAGAATGGGGAATGGATCAGATCCCTCGGGAACCTCTCTTAGAACATCATAGAATGTCAGGATGGCCTTATCTTTCTCCTCACTAGCATGAATGCACAGAGGATCCCTCTGTTTCACACAAAATGTTCAGACTCTCACACACTCATGCTTTTGCCCACACTTAGCTCCCATAAGACGAGCTCCCAATTCCCAGAGAACCCCAATCATGGAATCATTTTTCCCTCAATCAAAATTCCCTGAAATCTGCAACTTGATCACTTTGTCCCATACCATATGCCCAAATTGCCAAAGAACCCTGGTATCACGATCCCACTCTGCTCCCTATCATAGAATTATAAATCAACAAATGATGCTGGGTGACAGATCCTTGACACATCACTGGCAGATTTTATGGATTTTCTTCTCCCCCTCACTTTTCTCTCCTCAACACAAGGCCATTCCTTTATTCTGTTCCGTATTCCTCTGTAATTGTCATCATCTCCCCCCCCTCCCCCCCCCAAACTTCATAAGTTTCTTTATTGCAATTGAACAGGTTACATTAGGTATCATGAGCGCAGTGGAGAAAGTCATGGCAGCCTGACTATTCCATATCACACACAAAACGAACATAAAAAACACATACTCTAACATTTCCCAGAGTGTATCACCCCACAAATACACACTTATCTCTGAAATTAGCCAGCCCACCTCCTCCATCCCATGTCTTCCAATATATCCTTTCGCATTCCTCCTCCAGCTCCTTGCATACACCAATTTCCATCAAAGTCCTCCGGGCGAAGTGATTCACAAAGTTTTCCATTCCAGCCAAGCTAATCACACTCCACAAACACCATTGGCCCCTTTTTGCAATGCTTCCACATTAATCAGAATCCTCCACATTCAACAGCCCAGAGTTGCACCACTAGCCACTAACAATGTAACTCAACAAGGAAGCTGCACACCACTCCTGATGGAGGTGGGTGTAATGTGCACTAATTTTTTCCATAGCATAGTACTTCAATGGGAAAAACAAAACAATCGATGAATTGAGGAAACATCTTGGGATTGGAACCCAATTTGGCACATGTTTTCATCCAATCAACACATTTTGAAAAAGATGCTAGATTGTAAGTCAAATAATGTATGTTTTCATTATTTTAATTAGATATTAAACCCATCCCCTAATTCTAATTGTGTTTACTTGCTTATAGTTGTGGAGGCGCAAATTGTACAAAAATGTTGGTTATAGTCTTCAAACTCCAAAAATCCCACCACTAGTGCTTATGTAATTGTTGAAATTCTACTTATTTTTTCATTGTGGGAGGGGAAGAAGTTTTTTTATACGCACTTTTAGTGGTTTGAATGAGGAGAAATTGCAAAAATTTCCCATGCAAGTAACTAAATTTCACCTTTTACTATTACTATAGTGTGTTACTATACTAATGTGTCAATGTTTTAACGTATCAGGTAATTAATGTTTGAATGTGTCAATGTTTCATTGTATCAGGTTGTTAATGTTTCAATATGTCAATGTATCAGGTAGTTAATGTTTTAATGTATCAATGTTTCAATGTATTAGTAATTAATTTTATAGTTTGTCAATCTTTTAATGTTGCATTCTATGAATGTTATAATGTTGTAATGTGTTAGTGTGGTAATGTATTGATGTATTATAATTGTTTGTCCCCCCATCCAAGATGGTTAAAAATTACTAAGGATGTTTTCCAAAGGAAAGGTTGATACTTTTTGGGCAATCCATTACCAATCAAAATATCCATCACCTACATTGACAATTATTTGATTTTGTGAATGGGAAAAGTGACGACATTAGTAATGAGATTTACAATTGGTTATGTTTGTATGTATGTATTGCATATGTATTAGTGTATCAATGTGCCAATGTGTTTATGTATTAATGTGCCAATCATCTAGTGTGTTAATGTATCATTGTAATAATGTACTTGTGTTACGATATATATTCTAATGTATTAGTGAATTAATTCCTTAGCTGAATATGTATGCAAATTAATTTGTGACATTATATCAGATAATGTGTATTAAAATGATTGTATTATTGTATTAAACATGCTAATTACATTATGCATCATAGGATACCCAATCAAATCATTGTTAAGCATGTTAAAATTTGAATCAAGATTCAACATTTAAATCTTTGTTGGATGCAAGAAAATTGTTCAAAAGGATTTAAATCTTTAAAAAAATCGTTAACTTGAATCTATTTGACAATATCCATGAAGCCCATCACCTTTAGAATAAAATTGATTTTTAAAAAAATTGTGATTAGGTTATAAAAATTGATAAATATGATTAGTGTTAGATGTCATAAAATTGAGGAAGGTTTTGTAGGGAATGTTTTATTGTAGACAAAACAAAATTACCATTCAATCATTGAACATTAGTAAATATTAGTTACACAATGTTTTAATATTACATGAGTATTTCAAAACTTGATACATTGAGTTGCATACTTGAAACATCAATCCATACCATGTTATTAAAAATTAATGTCTTAATGTACCAATGTACCAATGTTTTAGTGTTTCCCTATTGAGGTGGTGCCAATGATAGTCATTTTTTGCAATTGGTTTATGACCATGAACTAAAAAGTCTAAGTGTTGTTTGAGGTTAAATCATTGTCCATTTTTGATTGGTAGAAGCACAAAGTTTGAGCCTATGGGGTTATGTGACCCACACTATAACTCTACCACAACCTCTACTTGATTACCATGTGCACAACAAAAATTTGCCATCAAATGTTCAAGGAGAACTTGATTTTCACTAGTTGCATCCACCATATCTAATGCCACGTTTCGGGTAAAAACACAATTAGGTGGTTCAAAAGTGGCATTTGAGAGTTCATAATCTGACGCACTCCCAACTCCTTGAAAGGCTCAAATGTGAGCCCAAGTAGAAAACAACAGAAAAGAAGGAGTTGGAGCACGCTCCCTAGCTCACAACCCTTTGAGGGGTAGAGGGGCGGGTTGGAGCTCCGGGATGGGACTAGGAAGAGTTGACAAGCTTCACTTCTCACTCACATGGGCCTGCACACAACCCACACAAAGTGGTTAGTGCAAAGTTGGAGCACCTTTGGTGCTAAAACGAGCCACGGGCAACACGGACACACAAGACTCACCACGGCCCGGACTTGGGGGAAGCCACCACCTTCCCCCTTATAGTATACTCTGTGACTCTCCACGAAGCCCACTTCCAAATGGCTATTTTTCCCGGGACTCCCGTGCGGGAGTCCCGAAATCGCGCCAAATGGGACTCCCGGGACTTTGTAGCCCCATAACTTTGCGAGCAGACCTCCAATCACAACGCGGTCTAAAGCAAAGTTGTAGCACTCGTTGAGAGCTTTTCAACGCCATGTCGCACTCCCGAATCGGACATCGGGAAGAGGTCGATTCCCGACTTGTAGTGGTCGGGAGTCAAACTGGCAGTTCGACTCCCGGCCCTTCTTTTGGCCATAACTTGTGTTTCAGATGTCTGAATGAGCAATGCGAGCCCATTTTAGACATCTTCACTTCAAGA
>Ga0116229_10010753_pt1 | contig 13651 bp, 13 predicted proteins | sample S1TSphgellanicum_3_FD_87313 | JGI IMG/M metagenome (GOLD analysis project Ga0116229, IMG submission 87313) | Host-associated microbial communities from peat moss isolated from Minnesota, USA - S1T2_Fc - Sphagnum magellanicum MG | ecosystem: Host-associated > Plants > Peat moss > Unclassified...
ACTAAGTTTTTTATAAAAAAATATCTTTAAGACCTATTTAATCTCTAACCGTGTTTCTCAAGCTTCCCCCCCCCCCCACACACACACAAGTTAGTACCCACAAAACATAGCAAAACAAGTTGTAGTTGATGGTTGTAATGCATTCATGAGCACTAGCAATGTCACCACCAAACCACAATGCCAAACAAACCCTTGCATACATTGAACTCATTCAAACTCAAACAAAACAAAAGGCATCAAAAGTTTCAATTCCATGTCCATACAAAAATTACATCCTAAAAACAAATAGATTGTTGCTTAACAAAACTTGAAAAAGGCGGGACAAAATGCAACTATTACATGTGATAAACAACCTGAGCTAGCAACTATGCATCCATCCCATAATAGACTTTATTACTACTCCGATCTATGATTGCATAATAGAAAATAAAATTCTCAAGCTTGAAGAAATGTTTTGCATACATGTGGACAACCAAGTCCAAGTGGGTTGTTAAGTAGTTCCCCAACTTGGATAATAAAATTCAAATTGGAAAAAATGCATTTATTTTCAACACTGCCCAAGACAATGACTAGGCATAAATCCACCAACTTGAACCACTCTAATAGCCATTGGTTCAAAATTACAGAAGACGCTATCTTCTACCACATGGAAGATGTGGGATTGTCATCAAAGGGTGGCTCCATATCCTACTTAGATTGGTGTTGGATGGTGACCTTGAAAAAACTAAACTAGTGTTCAAAGAATGTTCCATCAACCAAGGCAAGAACAAATGTTCCATTAGGGCCTAGTGGCTTCTAATGACCAAAATGTACCTTTATGAGAACCAAATGTTGAGGAAAACCTTGGCAAGATTCAAGGGTCTACCAATAATGCGGGTACATAATGTTAATTGCATTCATCACATCAATTCCTGATGTGGGAATCTTTTTGTTTTGTTCATCAATTAAAGAAGTGGTTGCAGCAATGCATTGCATCTTCATGTTCTCACAAGCCAACTCCCAATCCTCCCAAGTCACCATCCCCATAACCCCCAAACCAATAATTAACTTGTGCATCATGTATAACTTGCCCTTGATCTGGAAAGCCAAATATTCAATGTCAGAGTCAAGGTGATTCCACCAAGCTATGGAAAGATTTTCACTCATGCAAAAAGCCAAGTCTAAAAATGCACTAAAATGATCATAGGCGTATTGTGATTAGGATCACAATATAACTTGAACAAGTTTTGATGGCAAATCTTCGCAGTTGCAATAAAATCACAAATAAAAACTTGGTAGCTTTGTGCAAAATAACTCAAGGTTTGCACACATCCCAACAATGGCAATACATGTGGCAACCCCAGCAAGGTTTCCACATTGCATAACAACTCATAATTGGCCTTTGCATTGTCAATAGTGGCAACATCTTCAACCATCTTCACAAGCAAAAGTTTATACTCATACCACACACGTTTTGTAGGTGCGATCATGCTAATCCACCTAGTATTCACATTCTTCAAAATCTTTAGCCCTTTTTTTTGCATCACCTTAGCTAGCTTGGAATATTCCAAGGCTCATTTGGGGGAATGCGCATAGTAATTATAAATTGAAGCCAAGAGGGCTTCATTCTTGGCAATAAATCCTAGAGGACTCAAAGTCTGAACCACTAGGTTGGTCTAATGAACTACACAATGGACCCAATTAAGAAAGGAACATGTTTTCTTGCAATTATTTGGTGACCCCAATCTTAGTTCCTTGGAACATAATGACCCCATCAACACCAAAGCATACAAGCTTCCTTGCAATATCTGATTTTAATAAGCCCCCAATTGACATAAGGTTGTTGACAATCATGGCTATCATATTATCAACCTTAGAACCTTCTATCACTTTCTACAAGTTCAGTATAATAAGCACATGCTAGAAACTTTTCATCACATAAACACGAACTTTGGTTATTGATGGTGGTCACCTCATCACAACTACTAGAAATAAATGTGGCATTTTGTACCATTGTCTTGTGGCTCATAAAACCACCTCCTACCCATGCCATACCCCAACCTAAAGAGGCAGACCAATACATCCTTAATGTATTTGGAACTTTCAAAAATGAAAAAAAACCTTCCAAAATTTCAAAATCTATTATAGGCTACCCTAAACTAAGCAAATGCCAAATGGCCACAAATTAGACATATTTCTCTTTCTTCTCAACTCGACTCCCATGGTGCACTTGTTTTGTAATGTTATCCTTCCTTGTCATGTTGTACAAATCTTTTCATTCTTCACATGGGTAAAATTGGGGTTTAGGTAATATTCACCCACAACATGGCCAAGCATGGGTTTCTTCACCTTTTTCTTGCTAGAATGTTTAATCTTTTGACACAAGAAGCTTTTCCTTGCCTTTAATTTTTGTGCACACTTGGCAACACACCATCTTCAACTACCCATCTACAACTCACATAGGTTCTAACCAACAAATGCTAAATGCCCACACATTGTGATACACCTAGTGAATTTCCCATTCATTTTTCCTCTTCTTTTTTAGTTAGACTGCATTAGCCCAATTATCCACAACTTGCTTACCTTTGCCAAAATATGCAAGCACTTCAACCATTGCATTATCTTCTAATTCAATAGGGGGAAGGTCAAGAGGCAATGTTAGGTTAGCTAGTCACATAGAACATTCACCTTGGACAAGTGTAGACACATTCCCAAAAAATAAAAAGCTAGAATTTGAAATTTTGAAGTGGCTTCAATGGAGCCATGTAAAAAAAGTTGAGTTTAGGGTTGAGGAAAATGGTGATGTTGTGAAGCAATTGAAGCAAACTAACAATAAAAAACAACAAGGAAGAAACAAAATACAAAAAAAACTTGGGTTTTAGGGGCGTGAAGTAAATGTTAAACATAAAATGAAGAAGAAAAACAAGATTGTGATGGTGACTAGAAACAACTAAAGATCAGAAGTAGCAAAGAAGAAACAAATCACATGGGTTTTATGGCAATGGTGTGAACAAGAACGAAAAAAATAAAAAGTGCCAAAAACATAATTTCTCATTATTAAAGGGTAGGATGAGTACATGATTTTAGATGAACAAGGCATTTAGGATAATTAGGGAACTTTGTTAGTTTTGAATTTTGAATTTTTGTCGGTTTTGATCATGGCGATGTGACTTGGGATGGTTCAAAAGGGGAGAGTTTTGGAAAACATCAAGATTCTTAGACACAAAGTTTGGGAGAGAAGAAGAGCTAGAGGTACTTGCAATAGAAAACCACGAACTTTGTTTTGATATACCACATATTTTAATTATTGTTTTGGGATTTTTTTCAACAAAACATGGGATTTTGTTGTAATTTTGATTCATGTTTATAGTAATATAGAAAAGCATAAACTTCTACAATGAATTTTATGTTTATATTGTTGTGTGAATTGTTTAGTATGAGAATATGATGAAATGAAATGTAATCTTGTTTCTGAATTTTTTTATAATGTATTCTAAAGTGCATATTTTGGTTATATGAAATAACCATGAATTTGGTGTTTAAATGAATGGCAGTGTTAAAAATGTTGAGAATTAAGGCAAGAATAATAAATGTATCCATATGAAATGCAAATATGTTGTTATAAAAATGTGAAATATTATGTAGGAATTAAATTTCATGTCTACCATTTGGCAACCATCTTGTGGGGATTTTTATTTTATTTTTCCTTTTAGTAACAAAAAGGTTTTCTACAAATTTTGTTGTTTTATTATAAAGGAGAGGATTCAAACAAATAGTTTTGTTTTTTTTTAATTCAAAATTTAAAGGGGTATGTTAGAAAGTATTAGAGGACTAAGTAGTTAACACCATAAGGACTACAAAACGATCTACAAACCCTAAAAATGAAGAATTTTGAAACAAGATGAATCGAATGGTGACTTGGAGTTTACAACAACAATTGGACTTGGAGGCAAATTGGCAAGTTATTAAAGGATAGACATGAGATAATCTTGAAAATGGAAAAAAGTATGTAGGGCTTATAAAAACCCCTTATCGAAATTTGATGTTGGACAGATGAATTTTGAAAATAGAAGAAAGGCCTATGGTGCACAAGTCGTTTCTACCACAAGAGGTGGTATGGCGTGAAGTATGGACTCAAGGTCTTTAGAGAAGACACAATTATAAACAACCATCTCCATGAAGAAAGATGCAATTGACTACTCACCCAAATGAATGGGTGTAATGTATTTCTTAGCCGCAAAATGTGGTTTAGAATCGAAGAGATTAAAACAGAGTAAAAACTTTATAATACTTAATCAATCGTAGGAAATCTCAAGTCCAAAGTCGATGAATAACCAAGGAAGGGATGTTACAGGAGGTATACAACCCAAGTTTGTGTATTAGTCTACATCTCTAGATTACTATGAACCAGTGGAAGAGTGGGAAGTGGATGAAAACACCAATGTTGATGTGTGTGAGGAGATTGAAGAAAATTAACCATGATCATTTGAATATGCAGAAGCATAGGTGAATGTGTTGGATGAAATACTATAATCATACTCACATCAAAGGAATCTCAAGTTGGATCAAATAAGGTACACAACCAAAACATGGGATCATGAATAAGTGGATTTAGAATTGGTCAAATTACTTTTAAAGGTCTATGCATTTTACGAGGAAGGACATGTGATCATGGATTGTCCTTTTGTGCCTTTTCACATCAAAACAAGTATTGCTAAGCATGTGGAGTTATAGAATGTAACATGAACATTAGTGTCTCAACCACAAGAACAAGAACTAAGAATTTTTGTAATCCAAAACAAATCAAGAGGCATGGAGTTGGGAAGCCAATTGGGACCATAGAGTTGACAGATTCGTTCATCTATTCAAACTAAAAATAGAAAAACAAAGGTGTATTTACATTTGCATCCTGCACCACAAAGGATACTAATGGGTAACCACAGAATGGAACATTATCATCCTCAAGTGACCACAACTTCACTAATCATGTCAGAAGCAACAGTTGTTGAAACCCAAAGACAACCTACTGGAGTAATAGTTCCCTGATCACTTGATGCGAATATAACAACTATAAGAGTTCAAACAATTGTTGCACCCAACATGGATATTGTTAAAAGGGGAGTATTAATTGGATTTGCGACAAAATTGGGTAGTGGACCAAATGGAGTCTTGGCAGGATAGAAATTAAATGGTAGTATGACATTACCAATATCAACTACTAGAGTTGTTGGGAAACCTTAAATGGTGTTTAACAATCCAATAATGACTACCCATGTGAATAGGACTATAGAGCGACCACCAATGAGCTCAATGGCTATTGGAGGGTATAGAAGTGCAAATGTAATGAATCCAAGAGGAGGAAACCGAAAACCATCTATTGTGACTATACCAATTCTTGATCATAAAGATGGCCATTATGTTAACCCAAACAAGGTAGCTCTTAAATATCCTGATTTCAAAAAAGATGTTGATTAGATGTTCATGTCAAAATGTTCAATTTTATAGTAAAAACAAATGCAAAAACTTCTAAAAAGTATATTATCAATGTGTTTAGCTATATGCTAAAAGATATAACATCAGACTAATGTCATAATTACATGTTCATGGTTTATAAGTACCAACCACAAATAATTTCTTAACTATTGTGTTTAGAGTGGGTTTGTAATCATACATTAGAATTATGATTACAAGGATGAAGCAATCAACACTACAACAACATAAGGAGGCGGTAATGTTGTGTGAAGAAGACATGATTACCGCAAAAGCAAGAGTGCATTATTAGTACCACAAAGTACTAAACAAACAATATTAGCAAAAACACAAAGTAATGTAGGGAAGATTAACAAACATTGCACAAATTGTGGGATGATTAACCACAATGTGGAGACATGCAGAAAGAAAAAGGAATAAACCACGGTGGTAACCATAGAAACAACACAACTAAGTCAAAAACCATAGAAGACATCTTCATATGCATGCCACATATATGGTTTCAATGGACATAAAATGATAGATTGTACAAAGTTTATTGAAATGCAAAAAATGTTTCATGGGAAATCTGTGACAATAGCAGAGGTGCAACTTGTTTTTGAGACACAAATAGTCATTGCAAATGTAAATGTGGTGGATGTTAATGTTACCACAATAAACAAAATAATTAAAGAATACGTGTTCAAGGACAGAAAACAAAGAAAAGCAAATAGTGCTATTGACTTTGAAAAAGAAAAGCGTTTAAAGAAGTCAATGGTGGAGATAATTCAACAAATTTAGAAAACACAAACCCAAATAGAAGGGCCATCCACATCCATGGAGGATTGGAACACAACCTAGCTAGGTATGCCAAATACTACTCTTGTGGAAGCACAAAAATCACAAGAATTAGTGAATTCATAAGAGAAACTAATCACAGTAGAAGAGATTTTTCTAGATATTAGTAAGCAGATGTTAGAACAAGTTATATTTTGAACTTGGGATAGTTGCTTAAACTAGCTCTTGAGTTAAAGAAATATCTTTGGCAGAAGTTAAAACTAGAAAAAACTTGGAATTTAAATAGAGAAATCACAAAAAAAGGTTGGTTGTTCAATACCAAAGGTAGGGACAACTACTATAGCAACAAATAATCATATGGCAGTTATCCAAGTATAGATTAGGAAGAATACAACAGAGGATGTGTTGCTCGATGGAGGTTATAAAGTTAATATTATCAAAGAAAAGTTGATATTAAGGTTAGGGCTTCCAAAGCCTAAACCTACACTGTATAATCTGAGGATGGTAGATCAAACAACCACAAAACATGTGGGGTTGATCAAAGATTTGAAGATATGTGTTCATGGCATTCCTTACATAATTGCGTTTATTATACTTCAAAATAATGTGGTAGATTTTAGTTATTCCATGTTGCTAGGGAAACCATGGTTGAAGGATGTTAAAGTGCACATGATTGAGGAAATAACACTATTACATACAAGGGAATGGGATAATTAAAACAATTATAGTCAACAAACATTTGAGAAATGAAGTAAGAAGACCAAAAGTCTTATTGTGCTATGATTATCAGAATGGCATCACATATGAAGAAAAAGATATCATCTTTGTTATAGAGCCAAAATTGTTCTCAATAGGAACAATTAGTTTACTTGAGACAGTTCAATCTATGAAAACCATAGATGTGGATATCATGGATACATATGTGAAGATTAGTATTTCAAAATAGGGATCTAGAGTATAGAACATAGAAAAGAAGATACCTAGCAACATATATGAACTAGACATAGTTCTAGAGGATAAAGTGTATTTAGAAACGTACTGCAATCATCAACCAGGGAGTGTTACAATGGATGAAACTCCAACAAAAACCAAAGCATAGGAATTGTAGATAGCTGGGTGGATGCTAAGTAAAGATCAACAATTGATGAAGCTCAATCTGGGAACTAATGCAGAACCACATATGGTGAAGATTAATGCACAATTGGGAGTAAACAAGGTGTTGGAACTAGAATAATTATTGAAGGAATTCAAAGATGTTTTTGCAAAGGCATATAAATATTTGAAAGGGATTCCACTAGAGCTAGTATAACAAAAAATTGAGTTGGACATTATTATACCACCAACACATCAGGCCAAGTATAGATTAAATCCAAACTATGTTACAGTAGTCAAACAAGATATAAACAAGTTGTTAGTAGTTGGATTTATTCAATTTGTAAAGGAGGCTACATGATTGTCACCCATAGTAGTAGTACCCAAGAAAAATGGCAAATTGAAAACTTGTATAAATTTTAGAAAACTAAATGCAGCCACGAAAAAAATTCCATACCCATTACCTTTCATAGATGAAGTGTTGAACATAACAGCAGGGTATGAAGCATATTCTTTCTTAGATGGATATTCAAGATATCATCAAATCTTTATAACTTTAAAGGACTGATACAAGATTGCATTTGTTATAGACTAGGGGGTTTTAAAATAGAAGGTGATGTCGTTTGGAGTGAAAAATGGACCTCCAACATATTAGAAACTTGTTACCAAAACATTCAAACAATATTTGGACAGTTTTATGAGGATATTTCTAGATGATTTTATAGTGTATAGTGACATGGAGAGTCATTTGCATAAGCTCAGATTATGTTTTCAAAAGTGCAGAGAATATGGCATTAATTTGAATCTAGACAAATGTGCATTTATGGTATTTCCAGGGATGATCTTGGGTTTTATTGTTTCCAAAGAAGGGAAACTACCATATCCAAAGAAAATACAAGCAATAGTAAACATGCCAACACCCAAGAATCCGCAACAAATTCAAGTATTTAATGGGATGACACAATTTTACAAATGTTTTATCAAAAACTTTGTTGTTAATATGGCACCTATCACTAAATTAACCAAAAAGACAAAGATTTTTCTTTGGACATAAGAATGTCAAAAGGCTTAGGAATTGATTAAATAGAAATATATTGAAACACCGATATTGATATCACCAAATTAGCAGGTGGAATTTCATGTTCATACATATGCATTCTTGTTAGCTATGGGGGCTATGTTGTTTCAAAATGTAACAAGGAAGAGTGATCAATCAGTAGTGTATGCTTTTAGGCATTTGAATAAAGTAGAACAATATTATAGCACAATAGAAAGGAAGGCTTTAGTAATGGTTTTTGCTTTGCACAAGTTCAAACATTATTTGTTTGGGCAATAAGTTTATTTTTTATGTAGATCATATGGCATTAGTCTATTTAGTCAACAAACCACAGGTTTCAGGGAGAATAGCTAGATGGTTGTTATTGTCCCTAAAATATGACTTCACAGTAATGTATAAATTAGGCAGAATTCATGTAGCTACATATGCATTGTCAAAATTACCAGTATTACAAAACCCACACGTGTGTTTGATCAAACCATCAAGTTTATTTTACATAAAAACTAAATGGTTGAAGGATGTGAATTTTTTTTTGAGAACGAAACAAATTGAAGGCACGTTATCAATACAACAGAAGTAAAGATTGGTTAGGAGAGCATAACCTTTCACATTAAAGAATGGTGAATTGTATAGAATGGGCCAAGACAATAGACTTTGATGATATTTGATAACTACAGAAGCATAGATGGTGATGAGAGCCCTGCATGAAGGACCATTAGGAAGGTATTTTACAACTAAAATAACACGGAGAAAGATATTGGATACTGGATATTGGTGGCCAACTATGTAAAAACATGTGCATGATTATTGTAGATCTTGTGATGCATGTCAACAAATGGGAGGATTAGCAATTCAAAGTCTTGCAAAGTTGGTGACAATTTTCCAAAGGAACCATTTATGAAATGGGGATTTGATTTTGTGGGGCCAATTAAACCAGCAAGAAGATATACATGAAACAAATATATTCTTGTAGCCATAGATTATGCTACCAAGTGGGTGGAAACAAGAGCATTGAAAACTAATATTATAACAATCACAACAAAATTCATGCATGAGTGCATATTAACCAAGTTTGGATGTCCTTTGATTATAGTCATAGATCAGGGAGTTCATTTCATTAATGATGCCATCAAGTATTTGATAGATCATTTTCTATTGAAACATGTGAGTTCTACAACCTATTATCCTTAGGGAAATGGGTAAGCTAAGTTTATTAATAACGTACTTGGGACACCTTTGACCAAATTAATTAGTGAGAATAGAACAAATTGGGATGAACATCTCTCTACAATGTTATTTTCATATAGAATTGTATACCAAATAGCAACAAGGTATACACAGGCATGCGTAAAATAGGCGATCAGAGGCCGCGCCGCCTAAATTACCTAAATGTCTGCCCGCCGTTGCGCCTAAATTAACTACCTAAATGTTCGCCTGCCGTCGCACTTAAATTAACTACGTAAATGTCCGCCCGCCGTCGCGCCTAAATTAACTACTTGAATGTCCGCCCGTTGTCACGCTTAAATTGACAAGTTGTGCGGTGGTGCAAGAGGGGGCGCGTGTGTGCTTTGGAAAATCGATCTCACACTTGTATCATTCTCTGCAATGTCTGGGAAACGTTCGTCGGGGTATGTTAAGGAAAATGATGTCCGTTATGGTCTTAAGGTTGCGCATCATGATCCCAAGTCGTCGAAAGTGATTGGCCGTCAATGTCGCTTCTGCATTGCATTTGGTCGGGAGGAGAAGGTTGGGTCGAAGCGCAAGGCTGCGACTAATGTTCAAGGATGGAGCCATCCCTTTCTTATGATAATATTGAGAACCATCTTTGCAACCAACATTCTGGTCAATGGGTTCTATACCAGGCTCTTGAATCCTCTTCTGAGCGCGCTTCATTCTTCAATGACGTTCCAGTTGCGTTCAAGAACTCCATCAAAGCGCATTTCCCATCTTTGTCTCTCGACGCTGAGCGACAAATTGTCTATGATATCGAGAAGGACATTGTGGATACTATTGTGGGCGACATGTTGTTCAATCCCGAAGACCAAGACGACAATGATGCAGACCATGACGGGGATGAAGAGCCTACATTCGGTAGTGCGGCTAAGATTAATGCTTTACGTCTTCAACATCGTCAAGCAGCAGCAAAGGCGAAAAAGCAAACATTATCATTGTTTAAGTGTGTTGAATCGAAGGATGATGTTGCAATTTATTCTTATTCAGTGACAATTCCCAAGACGAAAACCACTTTGTTTCGCTTGGCTGTGCGTTACGTGTCTTGCGGAACATCATTTCGTATGGCTTCTGAACTCATCAGCTGTACGTATGATGTTTTGGGCAACCCTGGTTTACGTGCGTGTTCTCGTGACGAAATCAGCAACTTCATTCGAGCTATCTGCGTTGTCAATCTGCAGCGAATTGCTAACCTCCTGCGCCGTTCTTGGGCCTTTTCATTAGCACTTGACTATGCAATCCATCAGAACACCTCATTCCTCGATTTACGTTTCCGGGTTTTCATTCCCAACTAGCATTCCATTGTTAACCTGCATGGATGCACACTTCCGATGTTTGATCGCCATACAGGGGATATCATGTCCACGATGGTGAACAAGTTCTTGACTGTGCTCTGTCCTGATTGCACAATTTGTCTTCTTGGTTTGACGTCTGACAGGGCCCGCAATATGACTGGGCGGGTTGCTGTACTAGATCTTGTTATGGAGGACATAATGAATAATGTCATCAAAGAACGATTCTTCTCAGTCATGACTGGATTTATAACTCATTTAACACGGTAGTAGAATCTGATCACGGAAATGCAAACTACGTGCCCTCGCGTCGTCAATCGCTGGTTTTCGACGGAGAAGGTCATCAGTTGGTTTAAAATCCATCGGCCACAGTTGCTCGCTCATATCGAATCAAAACAGCCAGATTCCGCTCCACCTCGCCTTGGTGGGTTGCACTTCTTTCTATGCATCATTTCACCACTCGAGCAGTTGTCACTTTCTGTTCTATCCAGGTAGAAAGGAAGAAGTTAATGGAGAATAAGGAGTATCACATGAATCTATATTTCTTGCAAGCATAGTTGGAGATGGCACATGAATAAAGAAAAAGTTTGGATCTAGCTAGTGTCAAGAAAAGACTAGAAGATTATCAATAAATGTTGTAATATTATATTATGATGAGGACAAAGAACAAGATGAAGGATTTTGAGGCAAAATCCGAGGAATGGTGGGAGGTGGTCAAGGAATATTTTACGAAGAAAAATTTGGCTTAACATAGAACTAATGAAAAGATTATGAGGTATAAGTTAGAAGCTTATCAAAAGAATTTTCCAGATTTCATCTATGGTAATCCAACAAGTATAGAGGTATCAAGCCAAGATGAAGAGACAAAAGTAGGGCCAAGTGGAACAGCTCAAAAGGAGGAAGTGCAAACTGAAGAACCATAGGACTTTAGAAGTGGAGCAATTCAAAAGGAGGAGGTATAGCTAGAGAAACCATAGGACCTTAGAGGAGGGGGTCATGAAGAAATAGAACCATAGAGAATTTAGGAATAAAAAAAGGTGGAGGCTATTCCAGTGCCAAAATAAAAAGTATCCAAAATACAACATTTGGAAATAGAACCATAAACTAAATTAGTGGGGGAGGAAAATAAAATTGCAAAGTGAGAGGTAAATATAGAATCATTAGTTCCTGTACATGTTGAAATTTAAAAGATGTAGTAGGAAAGACAAGTGCTTAAAAGGATAAAGAATACTCCCATTTCATTTTTATCATTTTACAAGGATTTTGGGGACAAAATCCAAGTACAAAAAAGGTAATGTTAAGGAGGTAGGATGAGTACATGATTTTGGATGAAGAAGGCATTTAAAATAGGGACCGATGAAGGAACTTTGTTATTTTGAATTTTGAATTCTTATTGGTTTTGATCATGGTGATGTGACTTGGGATGGTTCAAAAGGGGAGAGTTTTGGAAGACATAGAGATTCTTAGACACAAAGTTTGGGAGAGAAAAGAAAGAGGAGTTGGAAGTACTTGCAATAAAAAACCAGACTTTGTTTTGATATACCACATATTTTAATTATTGTTTTGGGATTTTTTTCAACAAAACTTGGGGTTCTGTTGTAATTTTGATTCATGTTTATAGTAATATAAGGAAGCATAGACTTCTACAATGAATTTTATGTTTATATCGTTGTGTGAATTATTTAGTATGAGAATATGATGAAATGAAATGTAATCTTGTTTTTGAATTTTTTTACAATGCAAGATTTACAATGCATTTTTTTGAAGTGCAAATTTTGATTATATGAAATAACCATGAATCTGGTGTTTAAATGAATGGCAATGTTAAGAATGTTGAAAATTTAAGGTAGGAATAGTGAATGTATGCATATGAAATGCAAATATGTTGTTACAATAGTGTGAAATATTTATAGGAATTAAATTTCACATCTACCATTCATCAACATGAATTTCAAGAAAAACAAACTAGAGGTTTTTATAAGAAAGAAAAATATTTTGTGTACTTTTGATGAAATCTCCTTAATGCACACAAAATATTTTTCTCTCTTATAAATTTTTTTTCTCTCTCAATGTTTATATTTTGTGTGCATTCTTAAACATAAGCATTATGTAAATGCACACTCTCAATGTTTGTGTACTTTTGATAAAATCTCCTTAAGATCCTAAACCCCATCCCCTCCATAATAAAGCCCCCAACTTCTCCAAATTTGTGTAATCCCGACAAGTACATACTACAAATTGGTGGCAAAAATTAGTGAATGTTATTGAGGATATTGTAAATTTTAATTTGGAAAACTTTCATAGTGGTAAATAAATGCAAATGGGATGAGTGAATGAGCAACCCTATTGAGCTTGAATGTCATTAGTGGTAACTCACAACTTGGCAACTTCAACTTAACTTGTGACCTAACAATCCTTGTGCCCAAAAAATGGCAAAATGATCATCACCATCCACCTAATGGTGGCGATTTGGGCTACATTTTTCTTGAATTTTTCCTTTATACATCTTGCACATTTTGGTAGTAGGTCAAAAAATTACAAAATTTTGCACCAAAAAAAACCCTGGCAACAACCCCATGTGAGAAGAAAAATAAGAGTACCCAATGAACCAAATTTATTTAAGGCCTTGAAAACCATATTCAGGTTTTCATGAGAAAACCCATCCAATTATCTCCTTTTTTAAAAAAATTTTTGGTCCTAGTTTTTCTTGTTGATTCTCACATGGGTGAAAACC
>Ga0116229_10010755_pt1 | contig 13648 bp, 13 predicted proteins | sample S1TSphgellanicum_3_FD_87313 | JGI IMG/M metagenome (GOLD analysis project Ga0116229, IMG submission 87313) | Host-associated microbial communities from peat moss isolated from Minnesota, USA - S1T2_Fc - Sphagnum magellanicum MG | ecosystem: Host-associated > Plants > Peat moss > Unclassified...
AAAGGTGTCCCTGGTGTAATCACATTTGAATCACAAGCTTCTGACTTCGTTTTGGGTGGAATTATATGGCCCTCTGCCTCAAACTCCCTCCGCAACCTTTCCTCCTCTGCTTCCTGAAACCTCTCCAGCACAATTTTGGACAGGTTCAGCAAAATGCACTTACTTTGCTTGCATCAGAGATTGAAACCCTAACCCTAAAACTATAAAAAATGCTCAAATTTATTCCACAAATCACCAGACTCTTGCAACAACAACAGAACAAACAAATATATGTCACAGCCTCAAAGCAAATGATTCTTCCAGAAACTTCAAAAAGAAGATGCAAAGACCAAGAAAAACATACCGCATCTGCTGCATCTTTTGCAGCTCTGAAACGTCGTGATCGTTGCTGATTCATCTTGGCCCGTGGTGCAACACCATCTGCAATGATGAATCAAGTGTGCCCCAGAAACTTTCTCCATTTAACAACTTTTGACACATGATTTCAGAAAATTCACAGAAAACTAGTCCCTCTCATATGCAGGTCAAAGAAGAAATACAGAAAATTTGTGACACATCTAACAAACCCTAATTTTAATTAGAAATCCATTTCCAAGCTACCCCCCAAAAAACCCCACCACAAATATTTAAAATTCTCCAAGATGCTGAACAAAAAATGGCAAATGCATCATCTCTTACCAATTGCCATAAACAAAAGCTTCCGTGGTCGAACAATTGCAAAAAGGCGATCAATGTACTCAAACACAGACTGGAACACCTCAGTATAAGTAGTTGGTGCTGGCTGCAAGAATTCCATCAAAGACCACAAAAATGACAAAACAACCCATCAACAAAACTCTCCACTTTGGAATGATGAAAAACTGTAATCAAGCTGCTTCAAGGACCCAAAAACCAGAAATGCCCAATTTCCTGAATCAAACCAGATTCATGAAAAATGGCAAACAAGCTTCAAAGGACCCACAAAAAAAATTACCAGTTCCAGAATCAAACCAGATATTCATGAAATTTTGAAAACAAGCTTTAAGGACCCCAAAAAAATAAAACCCCCAAATTTTCCGCAATCAAACAATACCAGATTCTTTTTTTCAATGAAACCAATAATCCAAAGGGACACACAGATCACATTTACCTTATCTTCAGGATGGAAACAAGGATGGATAATGCCATTCATGTCAAGATAAAGGTTGTCAAATTCGAGCCCATTTGGATTAGGCTTAGTAGTATCAACTGGCACTCCAATCTGCTCTATAACTTGCAACTCTTCTTCCACCACATCCACCACAGTCAATGGGTACTTGTCTGCCAACCATCTATAAAAAGCTGGGACACCCATCTTTCACACACACACACACACACACACACACTCTCTCTCTCTCTCTCTCTCTCTCTCTCTCTCTCTCTCTCTCTCTCTCTCTCTCTCTCCCTCCCTCCCCCACAAACCCTAAACCCAACAAAAAAAAAACAGAAAACACCCAAACCCACTTCTTGCTCAAATCCTTTTACTCCTGCAACCAACAATAAAAACCCACAAAAACCCAATAGCTAGAAACAGAAGACTGACATTCTGCTGCAAACCCACAACATCATCTTCTCTGGAAATTTGAACACAAAGCATACCCACACTAACACATATGACACAAACAGAGAGAAACAAGGTTTTGGGTAGTGGGACACAAAACCCTAGAGAAAACCCTAGAGGTTGCACACTGGCTCTTTTTGTTCTTACTAGTAGCTAGGTTAACCTAACTTACTCTTTCCTACTCAAACTGCAGTTTTAAACTAGGATACCATAGTTGCAGAGTCTTTGATTTTTGAGGGGGAAATAAAGAGTTGTTGGGTGTGTTGTAGCTTGTAAAAAGTACTTTGAATGGAGAGAGAAAGACACTATTGAAATATTGTGATGTTAGTTTTTCATTTAGTCCCACATTTTGAGGAATATTTGCCCCAGTGTTGTTATATATTTTAGTGATGTCTGTTTTGACTCAAAAGCTAGCAATGGTTAGATGATGCCTTTTTGTCTAATTTGACCAAAAGTTAGCAATTTTGTGCGTTCATTTTTTGAGAACTTTATGAAACATTCTTTCTTTTTTTTTAAAAATTGTTGTTGCTTTGAACTTTGAACTTGCCATAATTAGGGTGATTTTCATTTTTATTTTTTTTTAATTTATTTTGTTATGTAGCCAAACTTGTGATCATGCACAAAGAAGATTTAGCCAAATTTGGCTATAAATCAAATTGAAAAATAAAAACATTTAAGAATCCTCTTTACATATTTTTGCTACTTGCTGGAACTTGTTGTAGAAATCTTTCAAATTTTTTTTAATTTAGAAGTTTGGCAAATAAGGCTCCATTTTTTCCACAATTTGCTTTCCTTTTTATTTGTTGAAATTGCATTATTTAAGTTGAAAATTTGTGCAAAAAATTTTACACTAGCCATTAAGGGTAAAAGTCATTGAGTGATGAGCTAGTATTTGTTTCCCTCTTTGCTTTAGAGGCATTAAGCTTCTTGTTATTGTTGTTAGTTTGTGGCTTTATTGATGGCTAAGATTGTATGCAACAAAGGGTGGGTGAAAGTATGAAGATGAACAATGCTTAAAGAGAGATGGGGGTGTGTCTTGTTTTTTCTAATCTAAACTTGCTAAACTATATTGCAATAAAAACACTTACAAAATCGAGAAAATGAAAAGAAAATGAGATCGCAAATGAAATGATGTAATTTTTTATCCCTAATTACATGTTAAAGCTCTAGCTCTCCAACCCAAGAATGACAATTTAAATCATCATGGACATATCATGAAGAACAAATCATAAATGAGGAAAGCTTCATAAGGAAATAGTGAAGACCAATCCTTTTTTTTGGTGGTGAAATTTTGTCACTTTTCAACAAACAAATTTGTGGAAATTTGAATAATTTTGCTCCTTTTTTTGGGTTCAATTTTGCCGAAGTTTCAATATCAAGAAAATGAAAAGAAAAACATTGGTGAAAACTAAAGAGTTCATCCCCACTTCAATGGCTTGACTTTATGTTGACAATGTTTTGACATAAGGCATGGAGGTTCTTCATTTAAACAAAGTGATCATGATTGAAAAGGGGGATCCTTTGAACCTTCGGTGTCCAAAACTTCATTGGCATAACATTGAAAATAAAAAGGTTTTACTTAGTTATGCAAACAATTGAAGTTGCAAATGTTAATATCTACCCACCTTGTTGGGCAATGGTATTAGCCTAGCCCAAAAATGATGACAAATAATTTTAAATCATAAAATTCATGTGGCCAACGAAAAGGCTTAACATGCATTTCTAAAAACAATTTTTTTTTTTCTTTTGGGTTGGGGGTGGAAGGATTTTTTTCTTCTTTCCCCCATTGTGTTATTATTGTGTTCCAATCGAGTTGCCAATGTGTTCCTTGAAATGTTGCCAATAGCACCACATTTTTATCTTGTATGTTTTGTCCAAAGTTGAACTTTCATACACATACATACATAAACATAAAGTGTAAAAGGGGGCCAAAGGGAAGCACACATGGAAACATTTTGTGTGTCTTTGGTCTGTGTTGTTTTCCAAGTGAGAAAGACAAGTGGGAAAACAACACGAATCACAAGTTCAATTGTTGTCAAAACAAGGTGTTGTTGTTTAAGGTTACAAGAAGATGAGGTGCTACTTAAACAAAAAATTGGAAACAAAACATGAAGTTGAAATGTTTAACCTGTTTTGAACATTGTGGTCACAAATGAGATAAAGCCAATGTCCTCTAAAGAGATGAGAAGAAATGTTTACGAAAAGTCCACACTTTTTTTGATAAATTAAAACTATTAGAAGCTTTAAAGCAAATAAAAACTTCAAATAAAAACATAACAAAAGAGATGAAAGGAATATAAAACTACTAAAAAGAAGGAAAACAATAAGTGACAAAATGTGCAATGCTCCAACAAGTTAAGATTCCAAAAGAAAATCCATATGTTTCTCATTATGGGTGGCAAATTCACATGTTACATAAATTTGAACTAGGCAAAAGTCTATAATGAAAAATTTACAATGTAATTATTATTATTAGATCATGTTATATTCTAGAACATATTATGTCACATAATGTATGCAACTTGTAATTAAATTAAAAGAAATTGATATGTTTATACACACACACACACACACACACACACATCACATTAGTGTTCATAATGAGTTTTTTAATATTAAATAAAAAATTTGGTTGAATTATTATAGGATGTGGCATATTGCATTTTGTGATAATTACATGAAATTCATATTGCATGCTTAAGCCAAAAGGCCACAAAGGGCATTCATCAATAAATAAGACTTTGTTAAAAATTTATGTTTTGAAAATGCACACATTGTATCAAGTTTAATTCTAACTAAATATTTTCACATTTGAAAGCTTGTAATGATTTGGTTAATGTGATGTTGCTACAATCCTTAGCAAACCCACTTTTGTGTGATTTTAAATGTTTCCACAATAATTTGTTTAATGGTTAGATCAAATGAAATTGAAATTGACTTTTGTCAAACGATACATTATAATCCATTGAACAACATAGTGCATTATTGAATCAAGGTAAAAGCCTTCATATAAAACATTAAAAAATATCTTCAAAACATTATATGCATGAAAAAATCCTCATATTATTGACCTTTCATCTTTGAAATGAGATCCAAGCACAAGATCCTTGAAATATTCATCAAATTGTGAATTATGAACTAAAATTATGCAATATTGATTATGATATTTCACATTGATAGTCTTTTCATCAATGAATCAAGGTTTGTGCATAGCTTTTGTTCAAGCACACATTTGTTTTAAACAACACTAACAACTACTATGTAGTTTGGTAGTTTTTCATATTGCTAAAGAAATGAGACCTCCAAAATGTTGAAGGTTATATTTGGTAACAATGTTATAATTTTCAACATGTCCAACCAATTTAATGTCACATTATCCAAACCTTAGAATGTTAGATTATTTATTTTTTGTGATGAATTTTCATCATTTGACAATTTTTTTTTAAAACACTTTTCAAATATTCCATTTATTCCAATAACAAGTTTCCAAAAATCTAAAAAATCACCATGTTTCTACACATTTTTTAAACAATTAGCCATTGATACAAAAGGATTTTAATACATTTATATTTTCAGAGTTGTTTTATAATCAAATTTGGATAAATCTCCTTTCGAAAAGATTACCAACGTGGAAACATTAAAAATTTGAGGAAACAAAACAATGATTGAATCAAAGGTCCATAAAATTTGAAAACTGAAAAATTCATTGATCATATTTTGATAAATGTTAACAACTATAAAATCTTTTCACCTGGGATTAGCCATGAATTTAAAAGGATTTGCAAAAGTTAAGTTACATGATGTAAAGAACATATCGTATATTATAACCTATAGTTCACATTTTATGTGGAACTTCAATCTTATGCGAAAGTGAAATCATTTGAAAACCTTTTTTTTTATACAAGTTCAAATTTGTTGAACTCTATATTGGTGTGCCAAAAGGAAACTAGGAGAATTATTTGCTCATGGATGGCTTGCCATAGAAAACTTCATGTTGGTTTTGTGAAACATTTGAACTTTATGTGTTTCTATGAATGACAACACACCCATGATTCTCCTTCATAAATTGAAGAATAAAAGGGGACATGTATTTGGGGTGTATTTGAACCAATGACTTTCAAGCCATATTCACAAATGCCTTCTTAAAAAACATGGTGTTGCCTTCTAGGTGGTGTGACTAATTGGTGCATCCCTTGTCATGAAAAGTAGTCCACGTTCCATGGGTGAAGCAACACTTACACAAGCTCCACCTTTACAAAATTGTTGGTTTTTATCAATGACCAACATTGGTTTGAGGATTAACTTTAAGGGCCTTCACATGTTAGATTTGTTAAACTACAACATTTGAAACATCATTAAAAAAGAATCTCCTGATAATTCTTAGTATAGCAAGAAAACATTAGAGTTACATACACTTGGGAAATTGATTTCAATTTTAAGGATTTATCATTCACCTCTAACCCATTTCATTTAATCACTAGGCCAATATTGTGCCAAATAATCCATTCATTTTAATTCAAATTTTGTGACACAATACCTTAATGGGGACCTTTATATTGAACCATTACCTCCACTATTGATGAAGCTTTGGAATGCATGCCTATGCACCCAATTTAGAAGAAGGAAAGTCTAAAAAATGGACAAGACAAGTGTTGTGCAAAGTTTTATTTCAAAATTGAAAAACAATAAAAAGATTATAACATCCATTTTGATTCCATAATATACTATTCCTAAATATATCAATTTTTAGTAGGAATTATTTAATCAAAATGTTAACAAAATCACAAAATCATTCAATAATACAAAATGAACATAATGTAATGAACATCATTACATGATGTTGCTTCTCTTTTGGTCCAATGCATAGAAACAAAACTTGGGCTCCACATTGCTTCACTCTACTAGTGATGATGAATTATATATATATATATATATATATATATATATATAGGTCATATTAGTTCATATTTTGGGAAGGGAAAGGTGTATCTATCGTTTATGGATTTTCATAAATGTGTTCACATTTATGTCAAAACATATTGAGATTTTTTGAGATCGAATCCAAACCCAATGTTAGTTGCATATGCTATTGTGAAAACACCACATGATGATATGTCTATTTGCTGCATTAAATTTACATATATGTATAACAAGTTTTTCACATTTATAAGTTTGCATAATAATTTGATTGTGTCACTAAGCAATTTTTTCATCTTTGGCATATGTGAATTGTATATTATACAATGTAAATTAAGAGTTGACATGTGGATTTTTACTAATACCCATTGATTGTGATTTATGAATATGTGTTAAAAACATTTTTTTATTGACATACATTTTTTTCCATGATTGCATATGTATGTTGTTCATATCCTAATGATTGTAATTTTTCGACATATAATATTTGCATAACACTTCCTAGATTTGGTCATTTAGCCATTTGTTCAAGTCAAGAGAATATTTTCATATACTTAAGTTAATTGGAAGTCTTCAATCCAATAATCAATGTTATCATACTTACTAGAGTTGTTTTATGAATCATTTGATATTGTAAATTTTTTTTTGTTACTTTATCATGTAATAAATTATTATCACATTTTTAAGGTAAATATTTGAATCCATAGGAATTTCAATATCTTTGTTGGTTTTGTTATTAGTTGTATTGAATTTTTTTTGGTCGAAAAAGGTTTTGTCAGATCTTTGATAACATTTTTTGAATTTGGCTTTACATATGTATTCGATAAATATATCCCTTAATATTACGAGTCCATCCAAGGAATGTAATCGTGATAATGTTACGTATATGTTGTGCATGGTAATTGGTACATTATCAGGTGGTTGTTTCAAATCTATGATCAAGTGATCAAATGTTTGTCCTTGATATTCAAAATATATGAAACAAAAAGCAAAAGCAAGTGGTAGTTGGTATCTATTTATGTTAAATATATTGGAAGTATTTGATTATGGTATTTGGTGATGATATTGAAATATTATGGATATTGATACTATTGGTCTGACATTTTTTGGTAAACTTTATAGGGTTATGTCTTGTATTTAGTGACATTTTTTAATGAATTCATTTAAATCAACACAAAACATTTGTAGGTGGGTGCATTGAATGTTCTTGTTGAATCCATTGGGATTTGTTGATTGAAATATTTTGAATGTAACTGATGGTTCCATTGAAAATTCCTAGTTTAGGATATATGTTTTATGTGATTATGATTTTCATTCCTTTGTATAATTTCAAAAAAGGTGTTAAATTTTGAATTTTACTTGTTAAAATAGTTTTTTTTTTGAGGTATTGTATATCATTTCATATTGAATTTTTTTGGTAAGTATTAGTGGCCATATATATATATATATATATATTAAAAAAAATATTGGGTTTTATGTTTATCATTTTTTGATTAATTGCATTTCGTAACTCATTTCTAAATACCATGAAGGTTATTGTTTTCTATGGGTCATCAAAGAGATTTACATTCATATTAGTGAAAAAATATGTTTTTAACAAATCAAAATCTGAATTTGAGCTTATTCCATTTCAAATTTTTTGTAAAAAGAGTTGTTATTTTATGTTTTTGTTTTATCGCATTTATTGTGTTAATATGATGCTATTTGGACAAATGTAATTTTCCCATATACTTTTACATATGATTTTTCTTTTATGTTGAATTTGTGAATGTAAAAGTTGGTTGATGTTAGTTGTAAAATAAAGATGTGTTAATGATGGGTGGAAATTGTAAAAAATCTTTCATGAACATTATATTAAGTCCTCCAAATGGCAATATGCTTGATTTTAATTTTTGTAATTTTAAATGCATCGTAATGAACATCATACAACCCACCATTCATATTTGATTGACTATCATAAATTGAATGTCGGACTAGCTATTTGGTATTATATTATATTTGTTTATAATTGTATTCTTATCAATTGATAAGCCAAGTAAGGAATGGATAATTGTTCCACCTCTCAATAAAATAATATTTGCAATGTATGTTATAATGCATAATTTGTCTTTGCAAGTGTTTGTTTTCAAAAAATATTCTTTAATAGTTTTGATGGTTTGTGTTTTGCTTATACTTGTAGTACCCCTTATGTATTGTGATAGTTGATTAGTGAAATTCATTTTTATGAATCCTTCAAAAGCAGAAAGTCGTAAACCATTTAATTTATAATTTTTGATTATGAAAGTTTTAAAAGTATGGGTGAATAAATATTTTTGTTATTAGATTTCAAAATTTTCATATTGTTGTATAAGGAATCTATTTATGTTTGGACATCAAATAATTCACATATTTTAGGTTGTTGTGAATTATCATTTCCATGTGCATGTTTTTTTTGGAACAATATGGATTTTTGAAGTTCTAATAGTGGTGTATCAAATTTGTTTCTTTGTAAATCATTTAACATATGAGTCCATTGTTTGTTATCATTTTGATTTTCTATGATGGTATCCATATCATAATTTTGAATGTGTTGAGGTTGTTTTTTACTTTTCATAAATGATAGGGTTTTAGTTATTTCAAATTTTAATAAAATTTAAAGGAATTGAAGCTAATTATTATATGTTTATCACACAATTTTCATTTATAAATTAATCATATGAAATTTTTTTACATTTCATAGTGACAAGAAACCTCATGATACAAAAAGGCAAGTGACAACCCCAAAAAATAAAATGATAAGAAGCATGATTAAATCAATTACCCAACATTCTTATTTTGAAAAGAAACCTAACAAGTAGATGGGTAGACTTCAAAACAACCCATCAATTAGATGGGTGCATTCAAAATTTACATATGCCCCTCCATTAACTTGGGCCAATAACTAGTTGTGTTTGCCCCATACATGTTTGGTAAAACCTAAAATCATACATGCATCTTGACTATCTTAGGGCAATAATAAATTTTTATAACATAAAAAAACAACAATATAAAAAATTTGATTAAAAATTAATTTGATTATATTTTTGTTATTAAATCTTCATCAAAGCCTTCTTGAAGTTTTTAAAATAACATCAAATTAATTAAAAATATGTATATCTCAAAATGAATTTTATATTACAATTTTAATTTATTTTAAAATTGATGTGTTGATGTGAAAATTGAACCATCAAAAAACTTGGAACCATTAAAAACAAAAGTGCTAATGGTGGGAGAACCATTAGAAGTGGTGGAACCATTAGAAGCAATGGTAATGGCCCTTCCACCAATATATAAGGTTCGTTCATGATGTTTAGCCTTATAATGGAACTTTATGTTGGATAGTTGTGAAGGAATTATTAGGGGGTTTGGATAGAAAAACTATAGAATTTATAAAAGTTTCAACAATAAGATGCATGAGAATTTATGAAAGGCATATATGCATGGATGAGGAAGCTCATCATTATGACACAAGGTGTTATGAAAACACAAGTTATTAAATTTTGGTATGGAATTTTGAACAAGGAACTTAGGCATCAGATGTAGGATGTAATGTTACTTCAACCTACATGACCAACCTTGGCAAGTGTGTTTCAATTATTGAAATGCATTGATTTGAACATGGTGGAAGAACATGTGGCGACTATTAGTTTTAACAATGATAACTTGAAAAATATATTGACACCATTTTTTTAACAATAGTGTAGTGAAACCAATAAAGGTGCACTATAAAAAATTAAGGGAGCCAAGTTGAACCAAGTGGTTCCACATCATATTCTACTAAGTGGGGGGGAGAAGAAAAATGTTGTCCAAAAGTGTGGTGGGCTTCATTAGAAGAAGGACTACCTTAATCCATTACATGCCATTACCTCCAACCCTAATCCCAACTAGTCATGTTCCCATTGTAATACTTATAGGCATGATGCAAATCATTGTTTCACATTACATTTGGAACTATGGCATAAATAACCAAAACCTTGTCCTTTACCACATTAACATTATGGGGGTTGTGTGGCATAAGGATTTAATATTAACCATAGTTCTTTAGGTTGTTCCCAATGTTAATAGTCGCAAGATCTAAATGTATTAACTTGGCATTTTGTTGTCATCAAGTTGTAATTCCTTCCTACATGTTCCACCATTGATAGGGTAGGGGTTATTCTCAGTGTGGTGGTAATGCATAACAATAATGGTGTTTTCTAATTGAAGGGGTTTCAAGTAAATAGTACCAACCTTATAAGGTTTTATTATATCCAAATGTTCAACCCTTAATGTTGGGCAAAACAACAATAGAAGGTCTTGGATTGACTGATGCCAATTTTGAACCATGCATGTACCAAATTATGACATCAATGGTTGGGTTAAAGAAAGCTTGGGGTTTAACCAAATAAAAGATTGTCATTCAAGTTAATCCCCATTGACCATCTAATTATACCACGGTGTGGGCTTGAATTGTGATCACCCATGTTACATCTTATGATATATTGGTTAGTGGAGTGGATTTATATCCACTAAGCATTGCCTTAGATTTTTTGCGAAGAAATTGCACATTATTGACCAAAATGACAAATATGAGACCATTGTAAGGTGGTGTTACGAAGGAAGTTCATTGTAGACCATTTAGAAAAATCAAGCAAATTAAGTTTGGATGTGTTGTACCATTTGGGGTATTATGTGTTGTATGTGTGTTGACAACAATGGTTGTAAGTGTTGACATAAGAGCACACTACATGGCGTTAATTATATCAATTTGTTAATGTTTTCAAATCCACCAATTTGTTGAAATGTGAGGTCAACAAACTATTCAATATGATGATCAATCTTGAGTAGAGCATGGATGTCTAATTCATAGAAGCCTCACATGTTTCTTTAGTTACAACATCTTATGTATGCATGTTTAATATTAGGCAATTGAAGCTTTGTTTATCATTGAATGAATCAAGGTTTTTAAATGTGTTTGTACATATCTGTATTTAAAGATGATGTTTGTACATTGATTTGTTCATTTTGACATGAAATTGATGCATGATCTTATTAAGTTTGTCCTTCAAAAACTATATCAATGTTTTCAAAATGTGGACATTTTTTCATTCATAATTAAATTGATAAATAATACACGCCTTTTTAAAACTCCAAATAGGGGTATATGATAGGGGGTACCCATACCTTATTCATCTACCAAAAACAACAATTTATGTATACCCCAACCTTGTCCCATGGAAATTTTTAATCTTAATATACATTTATAGAATTAGTAAACCCATTGAAATATATATATACCTTTACCCAAGGATATATCAAAAACAATGGATGATCAAGCTAAAATGGAGTCTCCAAGAGTACTAGTGGATAAACCCTAAACCCTAATCAATAAGGTTTTCTATCCCCACCCAACAATCTTTTAGTCTACTATTGAAGAAAAGAGGAGTGAAGTGAAAATCACCAGTTCTTCAGTTGCCTACTCACTCAGTCAAGCCAAAGTTCCACAACTCCAAGAGGAGCTTGGGATGTGCAAAGGCTTTGGGTGCAACTTTCAGGTCTCATCAGGTACATTTTCTTTTGATGTCAGCAGCAATCTTTGCTTTCTTCTATGCCAGAAGACTCATGTGGCAACAACACCCAATGCAGTGTTGAACACAGGAAGTAGTGTAGGATCATCTAGAAAAAAAGCGGAAACTCCAATTGCCGAAAAGCCCAAACTCAATATTGAGTCACCTTCGACAGCAACATTTATGCTAGTAACAAGCCATTATAACTGTTATGATATCAAAGATGGACATTAATATATCCATGCAATTTGCTGGAACATTGAAGGTGCAAACAGTTCCAGTGAAGTGCAAAGCTAGTATGACAAGAATAGGTGTGTTCACAACTGAAAACCATGTGAGTATAACTCACAAGGTATCAGATCATCACCTTCATTACAAATAGTAGGTTAGATATGCACCAGCAATGTTACAATGAGTACCTTAAGATTAGCTACAGCTGCTTCTTTCTCCTTGGGGACTTTTTGAATCATTTTGGACTCTTTCTGATGTGCCCGTAATAAACAAAAATTTTAATGGTCAGTGATTGAACTCATGATCTTAAACATTGACCAAAGCCAAAATACTCATCCTTGTCTACACCCTCTTGCAAAAGAATCAAAGCAGTGAGTTCTAGCATGGTTCAAGGTTGTGTAAATACCTCATAAGCTTCAAAGATCCAGCCATCAAATGCATACACAGTGAGTGGATAGACCTTAGAATGGAGCAGTAGAAAACTACAGTTCTTGAAAGCTTCAAAGAACAATCTGTGCAAAAGGTCAAGAGGATGAAGGATGCAAGATATGATGAAGCCCAACCTGTTTGCAGAGTGTAGCAGTGTTGTTGTAGACCACCATCGACTGGGTTTCCCCAGCACAGTTAATGTCAGTATTGTCATTTTCAACAAGAGCTGCTGCCTGCAAGAACTTCAGTGCTGCCCACAGATACAAATTGGTGCTCTCAACTTCCAGTCCAGGTTCATTCTGCACATTCAGCCCACAGTTTGTAAGAGATGTCATGCCCACCAATGAAAGCATGGCACTTCTGTGAATGGAATACCCAGACAGGCAACCAAGCTTGACAAATATCAGACCAGATAAAAATGCCTGCAAAGTCCAAAACAGGCTTCTATGTGGTCAATAGCGAAAAATCCCTTCAAAACAAGCTCAAAGAAATCATGTCCTCCAATTACATGTCTAACATGAAATCATTATTCAGATGATGATTTCAGGGACAGAAAGCAGAGACCCACCTTCAAATGATCTGTAGAATGCTCCAGCGCTCTGGCCTCTTTCTTGGCCACTGAAAATGCAGGATTATGTACATGAGAATGCTCCCTCTTGACAGGACTGCCTGTTACTCCCTCTCCATCACGACCGATGTTCACAATAGCTTTTGACAGGATGCTAGTTTGACCTTCATGTTTCAGTACCTTGCCTGTATCTTCTTTGACTCGAGCACTTGCAGTTGCACTTGGCCTCTTCCCAGACACTGGAATATCTGGAGAACTGTAGCACTATCATTCTCCTTCCTGCTAACAGGAGCAGCCCTCTCACCTTCCCAACTAGTTCCTTCACTGACTATTTTGGTTAACCCTTCTCTCACATTGCTC
>Ga0116229_10010756_pt1 | contig 13648 bp, 16 predicted proteins | sample S1TSphgellanicum_3_FD_87313 | JGI IMG/M metagenome (GOLD analysis project Ga0116229, IMG submission 87313) | Host-associated microbial communities from peat moss isolated from Minnesota, USA - S1T2_Fc - Sphagnum magellanicum MG | ecosystem: Host-associated > Plants > Peat moss > Unclassified...
AACAACTTGATGTGCATATTCTTTTTTCATTGTCCCCATGACTGCCAAACAATAAACAAAACATTAGATAAAAGCTAATACCCTTTGCATTGATTCAATAAAAATTGGTGAACAATAGGGTTTAAAGTTTTAGTTATCACCCATGCAATCACCCATGTTAAACCATGTAAAATATGTAGGAACCCTAACTTGCAAAGATAAACTTTGTCATGTGTAATAGATGTTGGTTGCATTAACATATTCCAAGGTTTCTTAAACATGATGAGCTTGGAAGCGAAACAAGTTTTCACAAAGGTCTTTAGTTTCTTATGTTGCATGCTAGCTTCATGGTAAGCCTTTTACCATTTAATTTTACACTTTGTAGACTTCTTAAACTATGTGATTATCTATTGAAATGTAGCTTGAGAATCTTTCAAGCTAACTTCCATCATGCCCACACCAACCTTATCTTTGTTGATAGCATATTGACATGCTTTTGACATAACATGACCAAAACAAAAGCCAACAAATGGTTGAACTAACTATAACAACTCATAAGACACAATAGAAGTGAAAGCAATTGTGAGAGAATTTAGATCGGCTCTTTTGTCCTTAACATAAGCTATAATATTTTTAATCAAGTTGAACTTTGCCCATAGAACCTTCACCTATTTTGCAAGGATTGCAACATAAGTATCATGTGCTTCAAACAATCCAATTGTTATGTGACAAAGAACATAGTCTAATTGGTTAATAAAATTGACAACCAAAGCAAAGGTGTCATAACTTGACTTTGACATTCACAAGTCAAAAGCTATTGTTATAGTTGCACATTGATTAATGGCAAGAAACACATACACCTCCATGGTTTTTGTTAATAAAACAAGAAAATGCTTATGAACAAGTTGTTTTCAAGATGGAAATTATAATTGATCACAAAAATGGAGCACCATCCACCTCAACCAAGCGCTTTGCACAACAGATAGTAACATATAACCTTTTGCAATCATCAACACAACGTCTTGAATGAATTACATCTAAATAAGGTGGGATGGTTTATAAGGCTTCACATTTCCAAAAAAACTTGTGATTGCTTAAGGTGTTACAAATGCCATGTGCTTAGTTTTTTGTTGTTTTCCCTTGCTATTTCCTAGGGCATTTTTGTGCACCATGCATTTCAACTATTCTGAGCCATGTTCATGAGCAACATGTTTATTAATGGAAGTGATTTAACATGTTTAGGGTTGTAGGGTAAAAATTCTTTCAAGACTTGGTGGAGCTATGAGAACTTGTGAAATTATTATAAGAATGACACATTATGCACCTCATGACTTATGTTGCTTGCACGTTGACCTTAACACTACTCTTATTCAACATAAAAAAGTTCATGAATTTGATACATGACGATGCAAAACCCATAACTTGTGATTCATAGTGAATTACATTAATTGTTCTATCTAGAGTGCCTTTTTTTCAGCTTGATGCTTCTCATCAGCAATGTTCTAAACTTGCAACACTTCTTTTGACACAATGCTTTCACAGTGTTTCTAAACTTGGACCAATTGTTCTTACAATGTGAAGCTTGTCTTCAAGAAAGTTGAACATGTTTAGTTCGTCCATATTAAGATTGCACAACACATTTGAAACAAACTTGACAAGCCCTCTTGAAATGCGCAACACAACAATGGCTAGACACACAAAGATTCAGAAAAACCAGTGAAAATTTGAGCAAAGCTTACATCTTCACATAGATTGTCCAAGCTCTAGGTGGTGGAAAACTTCAAACACTTTTGCCACTAGAGCTCATGTCAAATCCAGGTTGCAATCTTTATATCCAAAAGATGCAATTGTAAACTCATAAGCTCTAGCAATAAACCTAATACCAAGAAACTCTTTTTGCAGGTTGACCCATACTGCTGAGCCTTGTTATCACACAAACTTTGCAAAACCCTAAACCCGACTGGTTGGGTAACCCTAATATGTTGCTCTATGCTAGAACTGACAACCAGGTTTTCAAAAAAAAAATCATCACTTTGATAGCCTACTGGTAGGGTCCTCTATTCCCGAATGTATACCCAGGTTCATACCCGACATTTGCCTAATAACAGAACCACGCGTGCAGACACCCGTTCTATATAGTCGACTGTTTTGCGTTATTGGTCGGCAAAATTGTCCCCTGGACATCAATTCGTCGCCCTACAGGGACGCAGAACTTCCATCACTCCAATTGTCGCAGAGTCCAAATGGCATATAAGTAAGTCGGCCATTTCTTTTGGTTCGTCGCTCAAAGGTTTCATTATCAGTCTTTCAGTCCCATCTTCTTCCTCGCTAATCTCCAAGCCCTTTCCGTCGTCACATCGTCACAACTGCGAGAGAGGATCGAGATTAAATTGTTGACTGTCAAGCATTTGCTCCCTGGACAAATTAACCTTCTTCCTCAGCACTTGCTTCCAGGTTTAGTGTAGGCGGCAGTATTGGATTCTGTTTCGTCAGGTCGCTGGGGGATAAGATCTCTAAGCTGAAGGCTTGCCAGCCGCTTCCACAATCATGAGCTTATATTTTGATGTGAGGTTTTGTCTCATTTTGCCGAGGGTCTTTCTGACTTTTTAAATTCTCTATGTGGAGTTCGGTGTTGCCAGGCGATCTGCAGTCTGGACATTTTAAGATTGTGTAGAGGAAAAATTCCAGTTCTCCTACACGACCAAGTTGCGCTCTTGTTGTTTCCGATAGTTTTGGGGTTTTTGACTAGCTTTGTGGTGTTACGAAATATAGGGGATCCTTGGAAGAAGAACTGAGTTGACGATGAGTTGATGATCTGATTTATCAGCGTTATGCGTTTTGTTTTCAGATCCTTCCGAAGGTCAGCAAACTATGGCCGCCAGACAACAGGGTCACAAACATGGACGTCGTGTTCTTCGGCCACCTCGAAAACTCCAAGACTGGACCGATGCCGAGGGAGCCCGGGGAGACATGGGTGCAGAAAGGGCATCCAGAGGTGTGTTGGCCCAAACAATGGCTATCGGAAGGCCTCAGCAGCTATGTGCAAATCTTCGAAATTCGATATCTCTGTTCGGAGTGGCCAGTGGAGGTTCCTGACCACAACTTCGAAGAAAAAGTGATGAAACGATTGAAAACTGTTGCCACTGAGAGGTAAGTACCCTTGGGTTGTTCGTGCAAATGCAATGCTTTTGTTTCCAAGCTAATCTGACGAACATAGAAGATCCAGCCGGGGTGGCAATAAGCAGTACATCCGAACCCTTGCATTTCAAGAACTTCCAATTTCGAAGACCTCAAGGAAGCAAACTCTAACGCCTGGGTATTGAAGTAGGCCTTTTCCTGAACCATGCGTCAATTGGAAACGGGGCTGAGGATAAGAACCATCACTAACGTTGGCATTTTTCTTTTTTCACATTTTTTTCATGTGTCATCCTTGTTGCAGCCTTGCGTTCTTGCAACGGGAAATGTCCAAGCTATATGGGAATGGACAAAGCCAGCCATTGGTGTTTGTGGGACATGGTTATGGAGCCTTGGTGCTCAAACAAACATTGATCAATCCTCATTCGGATTTTTCAAAAAAGCTTCTATGCAATCTATGTGGTATAGTGTTTTATGGTGCAGTTCTGCACTTAAAAACACATTCTACCAACCTAAAGCCCACTGAACACACAAAGATGTTGGACTCATCTCAAAGCATCGAAGCTCCCTTGAAACTAATCACTGAGGTGTTGTTGGAGTCATCTGAATGTTTTGAAGCTGCTGTGGATTTGAGCAAGATCAAAGTGTGCATTGTCAACCAAGGCAATTCTAATGTCCAGGTTTGTAAATCCATCAATACATGTGGATTGGAATGTCATTATTTTTTCTTTTATATGTTCCATGAGAGCTTATCACTGAATTACAAGATCTAGCATCATAATACAACCACTGTCTGCAATAAGCTTGAAATAACAATTGCTACTTATGACAAAATGAAAATGCATTGAAAAAAAAAATGGGCCATGATCCATTATAACCTTTCCCATAGACATTACATTTGTTTCCTCCCTGTAACATTGGGGAATAAAGCTGAAGGCTTATACAATCTTAATTTCTTTGCTTTTATCCTGTTCACTTTGAGATTAAAGCTAGTGATGAAAGCATAAATGTGCATTGTTTTTCCATAAAATACATTGCAATATGACTGTCCAATGTGTGTTGTGGGTTGATTAAAGTTTTAAGATTTATTGAGTTTATCCTTTTTGGCTGGTGGGCTTAAGCTAGTACTCTGTTAGTCACTATTTTCCGCACCTAGTTAGGCTAACTTGGGAGACGGGAGACTTGAGGTGTCTTTTTGAATGATTCACATGTTAGTCACTGATTTCAAAATAGCTCAGAATTACTAGGTTCATAATCATTGTGCCCTATGTTGTATTGAAGAAACATTGTGCAGGTATCTCCAAGAGCACAAAATGCAAAGAGTAATTGGTGAGCTAGCCTAAATGTGCCCACAAAATAATGAGTTTTTATGTGGTTTGATCCAGGAAATTCAAAATTATGCAGACTTGGAGCACAAATATACATCAATCATGGACAAGAATGACTTTTCCACACCAATTTCCAAGGAAGACCCCATCTATGTGATGTTCCTGAAGTTCCTGCAGCAGGTTATTGATGACATGAAGGTGCTGTTCCTTCCCATATCTATCTTTCCTTCCAAAAAATATTACTCATATCATTATATTCAATTCATGTAAGCTTGGCCCCACATTTTTCATTACCTATATTGGATGAAGACTTGTCATGTTCAATCCACTTTTGCATGATCCCATGGTAGCAACTAGAAATGAGTTGAAGAACCAAATATAGGAAGAAACATTGTTGTCTAAGAAGAGTGAACAAAGATTAATTGTACCATAAATTAACAGCCCCATCCAATTGAAAGCTATTCTTATATTTTAGTCATAAACTGGGAGGAAGATGTATAGATGAATATGTATAGAGACAAGACACCATCGAAAACTACCACAACTATTAAGAATCTTGTCTTTGGATCTTCTTGGGAAGAGACAATGTTTGTGTCAATTGATGTCCCCTCTCATAGGTTTCTCAAACTTATCTTCAATTTGATGATCATAATATACTCAAGGTTTCCTTTTGTAGAAAATACATGTTGATTCACTTTCATTTCAGCTACATATATGACAATGTTGAACTCTTTGTGAATTTGTAACTTCAAACTCTCTTTAGTACTCCACATGATCCATCACATGATCCAAATCCATGGCATTTACACATTCTTATTGACAACAAATTTATTACATGAATTTAATGCTTGAATTATATTACATCAAGAGACTTATGAAATCTTTGTCACAAATCATATTATAGCTCTCTCGTAATTATATATGCAACAGAGTCAAAAAGTTCAACTCAAAGCATGGGAAGCAACATCTATCGATCAAGCAAAAGAGGCATTGGCAAAAGTGGGAATTGGCAGTTCATCAACAAGAGCAAAAAGGTGCTGAAAGTTTATGACCACATTTTTTTCCATGTATCAATTACAGAAGGAGAAAAAGTCTCCAAATCACTCTACAGTTTTTTGATCAAGTCAAGATTTATATCATGCTTTGCATTAGTTGTCAAGTCCATTTAATCATTTCATGAAGTTCAGCTTTTAGCGTTTGTGGATACACTCCACATTTAAATATCATAAATGTGCTTGTATTGGGTCCCAATCCAATATGTTTGAATTTGTAACTAATTTTTATTGTATGTCGTGTTGAGTGAAACACATAATTCAGGGACAAGAAATTGGATCAATTGCAACATGCTGCTGAACAGAATGTTGACAAAGTTACTGATCTGCTTTCTCAAGAAGCCCGCATGTTGCGAATGCTCTTACACCGAAAGATTCATGAGGCTAAAAACCATGGAAGCTCAACAACTTTTCCAGACCTCCATGAACTTCACTCAAAGTTTCTGGATGACACATCGATGCTCTTAGGTGCAAGACAAAATGCTGAAGTGGAATCTGTTCAGTTCTTGTTCTTGGATGCACAATGTATGAGCAAGGTTGTGGGAGTGGGACTGCAGCATGCCTTGGTTACAGTCACAAATGTTAATGATGTGAAAGTGGAGCACCTAAGTGAAAGTACTTGGGAAACTTCATTGGACTCTATGTTCAAGGATGTCAAAGATCAGGGAGATTTTGAACTCATTGGTTTCGAGTTGCCAAAGATGAAAGTGAAGAGTATCCAACCCAAGAGGTTGCCAGCAAAAGAAGTGACAAAATTTGGAGTTAATGTGAAGGACTTCCGTCAAGATCACATCATTACAAGGGAGCAAAGTAAAATACTTTTTCCTCTTATATGGAAGGTAGTTGGATCATACAGGGCATTCAGACGTCCTGAACAAGCTTCAGTAGGTGAATCAGCTACAGATGCTTCATCTAGTGGGGGCGGGGAAGTTGGAAACTCACAAGGTGATGGAGATGGAGAGGATGATGGTGAGGGTGGTGGAAGTGACCCACCAGAGGAGAATCAACCACGTGTTGTTGAGCTTTTACAACAGGAAGTGAGTTTCAAAGTGACTATCTATCCAGGCTTGGGAGGCAGCTTCCAAGGTGTTCATCCAATTCCAGAACACATGAGGACAGCATCTATCATGTCAACACTTATTGTTGAATTTTCTCAAGAGACAACTGGGGCTAAATTCATTCATGTCACAACACAAACACAATGCAATCTTGGTCGCAATGGAAATTCTCGAAATTACTTTGGATGCTTCCAAGATGATGTTACCATTTCTTTTGGGGAGTCTGATCCAGCAATTGGAGGAACAGAACTACTATTTTTCGCTGCATCTGATCTAAGGGAGAACGATGGAGTACTCACAACAGATACAACCAGCCAAACTGTAGCGGAAACCAGAAGCTCTTCTAACCAAGTGTCAACAAACTCTTCTGGTCAACTTCTTATTGCAGGTTCTGGAGGTCAAGTTCAAAATCGTGAAGACACAACAAGTAGGCAGGAGAGAAATTTTTCAAGAGCTCACACCCAGGAAATACCAAATGTCCAACAGATTGATGGTTTCAATGTCCACCAACGCAATTTTGGAAATGAGCTAATTTACAACTTTTGCATACCACCAGATATCAGGAATAGCAACAACCCTGTAAGGATCTTGCGGTATCGCGATACTTTCACACCAAAAGTTGTTGGCAAGTGGAGTGTCCCCATGCAGAGTGACTTAGACTTAGCCCCCTTCACCTTCAAGGTAGAAAGGCTCCTGTTTCCCATCAAATCAGGTGAGGTCAATTTTGGGACAGGCCGTGGGCAAGATTATAAGCTCTCAATGCTCATTAATCTTAAAATGTCACACTTGGATGCTTTTGATGCAGTTGAAGAAATTGAGCTTCGTGGCCCAACCCTGGCGCTGGAAGGGGTGATACATGTGTTTCGTCATTGGGGTTGACATTGGTCAAAGAATACCAATAATCCCCATGTAACTTTTTTCAACAGCATAGCATGATATGGACCTACATCTTCCTATGTTTTTTGAAATGCCAGGTGTATGATGTGTGTAAATCAAATCATGTTTTCTCCTAGTCAAGGTAAACTTCAATACTTGACCAGAGTTGATTTTAGTGCATACGTGCATAGTATTAAAGTTTACCAAAATCGACTCTGTTCAAGTTTCTTGTGGTTTGTTGTTCCTTCTCAGTTTGCCATTCAAGTCAACCTTTGATAAATATTTTTAAATTTCTAGTCATGAAGTTTCAATCCTTGTGCCAAATTCTGAAAAAGACATCCAGTAGCATTGCACTCAATCAATGAAGTTCAAGTTGATGAAGGGGCTACCACTGTGGGCACTAGCAATAGCAGCAAACACATCCTGTTATGGAGCAAAACACCACTCAAATCATTTGTTGGTGATTTCTTTCTCATGTTGTAGAGGGTTTAGGGTTTAGGGTTTAAATGAAAATTGATCACATTAGCTAGTCCAAAAGTCTGCAAGTAAGTTTGACCTCACTTATCAACAGTAACTTAATAAAATTTCATCTCTGAACTGGTTTCATTGATCTTTGTTCTGATTGAGATCTAAACAAATTTGGGAAAATGATGTGCAATTGGATCTTCTAGATGTTAATGTAAATTAAAGAAAGACCATTTAAATGAAAGATTGGTATTTTTCAGGAAAGTTTGATCAGAAATCCTAAGGTTAAGCCACAAGAGTTGACTATTATGGCTTTTATCAAATCTTTGATTCAATGTTCTGACCTCAAATTAATTTGAAATTAAGAAAACAATGTTCCGTTATTTTAGAGAATGAATATACCCATCCCAGGGTTTTTTTCCCCCACTTTTGTGGTGTAACCAGAGTGGCAATCATCTAGAGGAGGATCAATTATCTATATGAAGTTATGCCTGGAGGAAGAGGGGCAAAAGCCTTGAACATGTGTATCTTCTTGCCCAAAATAACCTGGTCAGCCAAAGTGACCTCTAAAGCTATTTGGGGGGTTAATCAAGGGAGCCTTCCAGGGTTCAATCAAATAAGCTTGATGCAACAGCACCAAAAAAAAATCATTCCTATTAAATTGAATTTTTTTACATGGAAATTGTATAGATTGGAATTGAAAACTTCCATTCCAAATTTCCAATCTCAACCCTTGAATTCAACATACTCATGCCCTTCATACTTGAACTTGTATCCATAAAAAGCTTGCAGAGAAAATCCTGAAACTGGGTTCACTGAAAATTCAAGTTTCAAACAAATGTTCCTTTGTCTTTGAGCTTGCACTAAATCCTCTTAATCCTAAATTTGAGAAACCAAGCATTTCAACTTTCAATGAACTACAAACAATTCATAACCCACTGTAATGAACATCTCGATGCCCTGATTGCCTTTTAGGTCACAATCTACACGGATAACCTCCAACCTTCTTTTCATTCATTAAGCAACTACTACTCAACACAAGGTATCAATCAGTGTTGTTTTATTCTTGATTTCAAAAGGAACCTTTGGTCTCGGCTCATAAATTAAACTTAATTTAATTTTTTTTAATGGAACCTCTGGTTTGGTCTTCAGATGGTTGTGTGGGTTTCTAAAATCTTTGATTCCACCCATTTTCACAAAGAATTTGAAACTGGTCTGATTTAAGACAAGGTCTCTGGTTCCATCTCCATGACACAACACTAAATAAAATTTAAAAATGTGTAATTAATTCATTCAACTAATGCACACATTCCAACATAAAGATTATGTAATTTTAATTATGTGCAATCAATCAAATGCGATAACTTGTCTAAAATGTAAGACCCAATTTTTATACATATTGAATAAAATTGTATCTCATAATCCAATTTCCAAGCAAGCTTACAATTTTCTTCAAAGGGTTAAAGAAAAAATTTGTGTTTTATTCTGCCAGTGACGACTTATGTTTGGTCGAGTCTTCACCAGATCCATTTGTACAATTTTGTAGCACACCTCTCCAAAATTGTGCAATCTCTCCAAAGATGAGATTGCACAATTGCAAATTGGTGGGTACTTATTTTGTGTTTTGTACTCTACTGACGGAGAATTTGTCCACTACTTGCTAATTAGAACAATGAATTGCGCACATAAGTTAGTTAGTTCAATTCTGAGTAAGTACTTTCCTCGCTTAATATGTTATGCAACATGAACCCACGCAGCTTCACTGGGAACTCCGTTGGCCACTGCAAACAACATAGCGTAACCTGCAGGTAAGATGACTGCACTGGGTGGTGCTCTTGTGGCGATTGCGTAACCACCACCAGCTGTTCTCACTGGAGCACCTACTCCGAGCTGCAACAGCCTTTGTCCCTGTACAGCACATCCCAGAGCAAGACATGACCACAATTTCCAAGTGAAGAAAAAAGTTTGAAGCTTTAATTGAAGGATTTTAAGCTCGACAACTGCAATTTGGACGAGGAGAGGGAAAACCAGATTCCATACACACACACACAGAGATACACACAATATGTTCTTCTTCTTACCTGAGCATAAGAGTGAGTGACAAAAGGTGCGGTGAGGAGATTGAGCTCGATGTCGCCTCTGGGGACAGCAGCGTACTCGACTTCCACGACGAAATTTTGGCCATATCCTAGGGCGCCGGGTGCGGCAACAATTGCCGGACGGGCACCTGCAGCCAGATACGGTGGAGAGAACGCCTCGATTCTGAGCTCTGTTGGGAACACTGGGGAGAAGGTGTAGAATTCATGGGTGTTGCTACCGGCGACCAGGATCCGTCCATCCGGGAGCAAATTTGCAGTGGAGTGGTAAACCCTAGCGATGTTTGTTGCTGTTAATGTGTCGAAGCGAGTGCCAGGAGCCAATGCCGGGTTGTACAAAACTGGGTTCAGAACAGCATTGGACGCGAATCCCCATCCTTGAGACCCGTTTTCAGCCCCGTTGATGATCAGAACCTGGCAATGTTTTTTTTTTTGCTTTGTCAATTTTGTGATGTAGCCAAAGTGGCAATCATCCATAAGAAGATTTAGCCAAATTTGGCTACAAGCTAAACACGAAAGTCAGACAAATTTAAACATCCTTCTATATTTTTGGCTACACACTTTGCTCTGAACCATGTGTAGAAATCTGGCGATTAAAATGTTAAAACTTGGTGTATTTATGGCTATTGAATTTAGCGCTTTTAATTTTGATTTTCTCGTTTTGGCTATATAGACATATATATTTAGCCAGCCAAAAAAAAGGCTGGTTCAACTTCAAACTGGTGTGTAGAGAGAAGGACCATGTCTCCCATATTGAGCCACAATTGGCATGTTCTGCATGGCGATTCTTTTCAAAAATTTGGTAGAATTGTGGCTTTTTATATAATAAAAATATTTTAATAATACTACTTTAAATTATTAATTTATCTTTTTGGCTATACATAGCTAGCCAAAAAAAAGAAGTGGTTGGTTGAACTTCAACCTGGCGTGTGGGGAGAAGGACCATGTCTCCCATGTTGCGTCGTATGGGCATGTTCTCCATCGCCCACTCCGGGTTCGCCGCCAACGGTAGAATGCGACCGCAGGTCTGGCTGGCAGGGAGCCGTGCAGGGGGGTCCAGGAAGGCGCCGAACTCGGAACCACCGCAGATCAAAATCTCGGCTGTTGCCCAATTGTCGGCAGCCGAGAGCGGCAACATCACTGAGCTGCCAGCTGAAGGATAGTTTCTCGGCCCCCCAGGGATGGTGGGCAATCCCTTCACAGTGATTTGTCGTTCCCAGTTGTATAAGATGGAGTCCCTGTTGGCGAAGATGTAGAGCAGGTTGTTGGGTAAGAGGTGCACGAATGGATAGAAGTTGTCATTCTGGGCATCATTTGTCTGCAAACAAAAAAAAAACCCCACAAAGCTCTCTCTCAAGATTCTTGTCCGTTAGCAATTCACATCAGGATTCACTTGTATGCAAATATATTATAAGAGGTGCTCAGTATGTGGCCCTGTAAATATATTTCTCACATACAAGTTTATTTGTTTTCACTTTTTTCCAATGCCACCCGTAAAACTAAAACTGGGATTGCAAATAGATGGGGGACTACTAATAGCAACCCACCTAGCCGGCCAATCAGAAACAGGGAGCAGCACTCATATCATATTTATCACACTCTTCTTCTATGGCAGGTGTTAAAAGCTTTTGCTGTGCCTTTTTACCAAGCCTCAGCAAACAGTGCCAAAATGTTGGGTCAAAACCATTTTGCTGAGCTAGCATGTTCTGACTTTTCTTCATCTAATTTTCATATACAGTGTTACACACTGCGCATCGGTGGAGTTGCCCTAATAGTTAGGTGTGATTTCTGAACATACCTCTGTCAGGAGAGGTAGGTGGTATTGGCCACGGCCGTTGGCGGGTACGAACTCCGCTGTGAAGGCGCCGCGGCCACCCACCACGATTGCAGTGCCGTCCGGAAGCTGCTGGTTGGATGCATACCACCTTCCTTGCTGCAGGTTTGTTTCGGTTTCCACCCAATTGCAATCTCCTCCAGATGCACATGGAGTGAATGTCCGAATCTGCAAAAAATAATAATATAAGCGCGCAGTTGATGATCATCAGCAGCACATGAGCTTGATATCAGCAGATCTACTAGAGCTAGTATACATTTGTGAGCTTGATCCAGAGCAGCAGCTGCCAGGGATCTGCTGATCAGTTTCTGATCTTCTCGAGACTCGAGCTCTACCACCCTGCAGTCATGTTCTTCAAAGGTTAAATTCGAGAGTGGAATTCATTATACTAAGATTTCTCATCACCTTGCTGAATCCGTCGAGATTTCCACCTGTTTGGACCAAAGTTCCGTCCGCACGAAACTGACCAGAAGAGCACCAAGTGTCGGTGAAGACGAAGAGAGGCCTGACTTCGTTTGTTCCTGGAGTGTAGAGAGCGGAATGAGCAGTACAATCATGCTTCGATGCCTGCAGCTCAAACATTCATAATTGTCAGTATAAAGACAATACTGCAGTACTTACTGCGAGTCCTCGAAGCAGCTGGTGAACAATCAGACATGTCCCGGAACAAGGACTAGAACTATGATCGAGCGGATCGTGTGATTGATCATGGGTGGTTCTTGTTGGGTATGCAAAGTTCTAAGAATTCTCGAAACAGAAGAGTAGAATGATATTCTTGAAGGCAGATTGATCGACAGCTTACTTTGTCGAGGTGATTATCGCGGCAGATGCCATTGGGTAGGGGAAGAAGTGAAGGACCGATGTTGGTTCTGTCGAGCAACACCACATTGCCGAAATGTGTCACTGCTGTATGCATTGACGCGATTCCCGCATCTCGTACCACTACTTCCCACGATCCACCACCTGCTGCATCAACTAATTGCAGACCCGGCGAGTTATATTGCCATATTGCAGATTGCGCGACCAGCACCAGAAATATGGTGAACAAAATCCGATCAACACGTCCTGAAACCTTGCGCAACCCCATGAACAATATAATTCTTGCTACACTAACAAGTTACAACACGCACATGTAAGCAGCAACTGGATCATCAACACACTTCTGAATCTCTCTAGATTGTCTCTCTTGAGCTCATAAAAATTCCCAAAAACAGAAGCAAAAACAATGTAATTTAGTCCTGTGGAATTCTAGGACTAGTGATCGATCAGGTTTGCAGCAGCAGTAGCAGTCTTCGGTTCCATGGGCTGCCGTTGAAGACTCTTATTGCCTCTAGATTGGCTGTCGTGAGATCGAATCTAGTGCAAAGCGTTTAGGGGAAGGTTGGAGAATAAAGGTTAAAGGTAGTGGCGTACTTACAACATTATTTCATATTGTAATAATTATGTTGCACCTTTGAATACCTCAATAAGGGAAGTATTATATGCCTCACAAAATTGCAATTCTTTCAGTTCATTCTGTTTGTTTGTTTGTTTGTTTTTTTTTTTTGGGAGGACATTATTATATTATCATGCTAGTTTGGTGAACAATAATCTTTGATTTGTTTTGTCCCCATGCAGTTGTTGATGTTGAGTTTTTTTCCTTTGGGTGGAGGGTGGAGGGTGGGGTGTGGGGAGGGGGGAAGGGAGGTGTTTCACCAGAAAAAAATGATTTAAAGTTAAGTTTTACAAAGGATTCTTAATGGAAAAATTTCCCCTATTTGCAAGATTTATAAATAAATAAGTTGGAACAGGGAAAGGGGGGGGGGGGGGGGGGGGTTTTTGGGGG
>Ga0116229_10010759_pt1 | contig 13647 bp, 5 predicted proteins | sample S1TSphgellanicum_3_FD_87313 | JGI IMG/M metagenome (GOLD analysis project Ga0116229, IMG submission 87313) | Host-associated microbial communities from peat moss isolated from Minnesota, USA - S1T2_Fc - Sphagnum magellanicum MG | ecosystem: Host-associated > Plants > Peat moss > Unclassified...
AAAAATCAGCCAGAAAAAACCATTGGCCATCGCCGCCGTCTCGTCGCCAATGGCCTTGTTCTTGGCCTGCTCAAGATCGATGAACTGATTAATCTGGCCGAGCCACTGTATGAAATCCGGCCTCGCCTGCGTTAACACCATGTTTGTCGCGCCTTTAACATCGCCGGATTGGCGAAGTGCGATGACCTGCTGGATCACCGGCATGGTGAGGGCTTGCGTGGCCTTGATGCTCGCCAGAATGCTGACCTCGTCAGGCGTTACTTGCGCGCCAGAGGCCATCATCGCGTCCAACGGGACCGCGGATTGGTCATAGGCCGCGCTCAGAAGATCGATTGTGGCGATGTTGGCTTTCACATCCTCCTGACCGGGGACGAGCACGACATCCCGCAGCGCGATGGCCCGGTTATGAACCGAGCCGCGAAAATTAATCGCGTATCGCTGCTTAACGCTATTAACCTGGTTGATGGTCGCCAGGTTCTGCGCAATTTCGCTCACCCGCCAGCCGGCGAACATGCTGATCCCAACCAGGATCACCAGCATGATGCCAAAACCGAGCAAGAACCGTTGGCTAATCGAAATTTTTTCGAGCATTATGAAAATCCTTGTTCGCTGCATAAATCAATTGGTAGGATGCGGTCCACGGCGGGCCATCCATCGTCATTCCCGCGGAAGCGGGACTCTTCTTTTGCGCGACGCTCCCCGTAAGTCGCTTCCCGCTTTCGCGGGAATGGCGAGGTAGCGGCCCTAGCTAAAACTCATCCCAATTATCCGCCTTCACGGGCGTGGCGGCTTGCGCGGGCGCCGCGCCGCCTTTGCCGATCGGCGCCCCCGCCGGAATCCGGGATTTTGCCACCGGCTTCGGCGCGGGCTTGCGGGCAGCTTGGGCGTGGCTGGCCGCCCCCGTCTGGAATTGCCCAACCAGCCGCGCCAGTTCCCCCGCTTCCCCAGCCAGGCTATGGCTCGCCGCCGTCGCCTGCTCCACCATCGCCGCGTTTTGCTGCGTCACCTGGTCCATCTGGTTCACCGCCGTATTCACCTCATGCAGCCCGGTTGCTTGTTCCAGCGCGGAGGCGGCGATGTCGCTCACCAGGCGGTTGAGTTGCTCCACCTGTTCCAAGGTTCGTCCCAGCGCTTTTCCAGTTTCACCCACCAGCGTCACACCGCTCGCCACTTGCGCGCCGGAAGCGGAGATCAGCGCCTTTATCTCTTTCGCCGCATCGGCGGAACGCTGCGCCAGCGCCCGCACTTCCGTCGCCACCACCGCAAATCCACGCCCCGCATCCCCCGCCCGGGCCGCCTCAACACCCGCATTCAGCGCCAAAAGATTTGTTTGAAACGCAATCTCATCGATCACGCCAATAATATTCCCAATCTGCTTGGAAGAATTTTCAATCCCGGTCATCGCCGCCACGGTTTCCTTCACCACTTCGCCGGAACGCTCCGCATCGGTCTTTGCCACCGCGACCACTTTCCGCGCTTCCTGCGCCCCTTCGGCGGTCTTGCGCACCGTCGCGGTAATCTCATCCAGCGCCGCCGCGGTCTGCTCAAGGCTCGCCGCCTGCTGCTCGGTGCGGCGTGAAAGATCATCGGATGCTTGCGTAATCTCCTCGGCGCCTGAGCGAACCGCCTGCGTGTTGGCGCCGATGGAAACCATGGTTGATTGCAGCGTGCCCAGCGCCGCATTAAAATTTTCCCGCAATTTTTCATAAGCCATGCTGAACGGCGTGTTCAACCGGAAAACCAGGTCGCCTTTCGCCAGGCTCTCCAGCCCATCGGCAAGCGCTTCCACCACAATCGCCTGCTGCGCGCCGGCGGCTTCGGTTTCCGCCTGGGCGCGGTTGCGCTCTTCGCTGGCCAGCGCGCGTTCGGCGGCACGCTCATCGGCAAGGCGGACGGATTCCAGCCCCGCATTTTTGAAAACCTGCACGGCTTTAGCCATGCCGCCGATTTCATCTTTTCTGTCCACGCCAACAATTTCCACACGTAAATCGCCGCCGGCGAGTTTGGCCATCGCATCCTGCAAGATTTTTACGGGGGTTACGAGCCCGGCGCGGATGCCGAAAAAGCCTACCAGCATCACCAGGACCAGACCGCCCAGAACCATCGCGTAGGTGAGCATGATTGTGTGGCTGGTCTGAGCGGCGAGCGCGGCCAGGCTCTGTTCCGCCGCGCTGTCGAAGGTTTTACGAAAATTGATCACGGTCTCTACCATCGGGGCGAATTTCGGGTCGCAATTTGTCAAATACTCCAACTGGCTGGCCGCAACCATGGCCGTCGTGTTCGCCGACGCGCCTAGCTTCACCGATAGGGCACAGTCATTGTCAATGACCGCTTTGACCTGTGCCGCCATTGCCGCTATGTCAGCCGCCCGCGCCGGTACCGCGGATGCCGCCGCGGCCATTGTCGCATCAAATCCACGTCGATCATCCGCCAGCGCCGCCAGATCCACCCCGTTCATCGCATCGTTCGTGTCAAGGACCATTTGCGCGATATCGCTTTTCATGCCGAGAAAATAGCGATTTGCCCTCGTTAAAAGCAATGAGGCTTTTTCCGCCGTGCTGGCAACCGTTTGATAGCCGCTGCTAACGCCAGCCATTTCTTTAGCGGAATAGAATGTCGTGCCGATGGCGAACACGCCGAAAAGCGCCAGAATGGAAAGAAACTTGCCGATGATCGGGATATTTTTCACGATGGTGCTCCGCTGGTTAAGCCAAAATCAGCGCTTTGCGTCGCCGCAAAATTCTGTCCGTATTGGTGGCACATATTATTCGAAAATTTATTCAAAAGATTTCGTATTTTCGAAATCGACGATGCTCACGCCCGCACGGCTTTGAGATAGATGATACATCTTAATGAATCGTTAGAAAATATGGCGCCCGTGACTCAGAACACCTCCCGCCTTCGCCATGAATTTTCCCCGCTACCTACTCATGCCATGCCGTGCGCAAAATCGCGCGCCGCGCAATGCAATCCATTTTTGTTGTGTTCCAAAAACAAAATTCATGAACAATCATCCCAAACAACGCGGCCCTTGCCCATGACCATTTCCCGTCATGGCCGTGCTCGGCACGGCCATCCACGCCTTTGCCTCACCGCGGCCGGACGTGGCGTAAGACCTCACCCGTCATTCCCGCGAAAGCGGGAATCTTCTTGGCCGGTGGCCCGCGCGCAACTTTTACAAATCCCTGTAAAACAACCCCAAAACAGCTAATAAAATTCCAATAATTAACTGGACGGAGGGTTAACCCTTCAAAAAACGATTGGCTAACTTAGCGAGTCAAACATCACATAAACCGGCCATTCGGCCAATTTTTCGTCTCGCCCATCTGAATTTTTGCTATTTTTACAACGTTTACACATCATTATACAACATCAAAACCGCAACGCAACCATCCCGCCGCCCATATTCCGTCCCCCGCCCAAACGCCGTAATCTGGCCACGGCAACCAGCAAGGAGCACGCCGTGGCGGGAAAACTGTTTTTGGGGACGCGGCGCTATTCATCCTGGTCGCTGCGCGGCTGGCTGATGCTGAAGCTCGCCGGGCTTGAGGTGGAAGAGGTGGTAATCCCTCTCGCCGGCGGCAACACGCCAGCGGTAAAAGCGGTCTCCCCCACCGGCCTCGTGCCGTATCTCGAACATGACGGCGCCAAAATCTGGGAAAGCCTGGCGATTGCCGAATACTGCGCTGAGCTCCAACCAAAACTATGGCCAGAAGACCGCGTGGCCCGCGCCCATGCGCGCGCGATTGCCGCCGAAATGCATGCCGGCTTCCGCGCCTTGCGCCTTGCCATGCCGATGAATCTGGGCCGCGATTACACCGGCCTTGGCCAAAACCCCGAAAGCCTGGCGGATGCCGCGTATATCGACAATCTCTTCGCCACCACCCGCGCCACCTTCGGCCAAACCGGCCCCTATCTGTTCGGCGCCAGTTTTAACGCCGCCGATGCCATGTTCGCGCCGGTCGTAACCCGGTTCCTAACCTACGCCCCGCCGCTCTCGGACGTTACAAAGGCCTATTGCCAGGCGGTGCGCGCGCAAGAATTCGTGGATTTGTGGTACAAGCTGGCCGCCGAGGAACCCGCTTCCTGGCATCTCGAAAAATACGAGGGCATCACATGAATCTACTGCTGGCACTGCTCGCCACCACCATCGTCACCACCCCCGCCGCCAACCTGCCGGGCCTGAACATCACCGCCCATCACGGCGCTGTGTATCAGACTGCTAAAGCAGGCGACCCAACCGAGGGTTTTTTAGAGATCGACAATACCGGCGGCCCGGATTCACTACTGGCGGCAAGCTGCCCGGTAGCGGACACAACCAGCATTGTCGGCCAGGATGGCAACCCGCTTGCCGCGCTGCCGATTCCGGCGGGCAAGCAGGTGCTCCTGCGCGCGGCCGGCCCGCATCTGCTGCTCCAGGCCACGCATTTTTCCGTTCAGTATGGCGGCATCATTCCGTGCAGCCTTACCTTTCGCAAGGCGGGTACAATGTCAATTTTTCTATACGCCACGAAGGGGCCGTAGGGTATCCGCCTCCAGGCGCTGCCTGGCCACCGCCACCGCTCTGGCAAAGCCGGCAGCCCCCTGGGCCTCGGCAATGGCCAGCGCCTCGTCCAAGGCGGCATGCATCTCGGCCGGGTCACGGTCTGGCATGCGGCTAAGAATTTCCGCCCGCCTTCGATGCAGGTGCGACAGGTAATAAAGCTCATCATAGTCGCGGCAAACGGTAATCGCCTCATCGGCCGTCGCAAGCGCCGCTTCCGGGTCCCCGGCAAGCATCTCCAGGGCGGCAATCTCTCCGAGATAAAAGCTCGTGAAATGCGCGCCCCCCGTGTCTCCTTGAATGGCGAAGTTACGCCGCGCGGCAATAACAGCCTCCCGGGCTTGTCCAAATTCGCCAACGGCCCGGGCCTCCATGATCGAAGCAATCGCGCCCCACTGCACGTAGCCCTGTTCATGGCAGATGCGCGCCGCTTCCCCGGCCCAGCCCCGCGCACGCTCGAAATCTTCCCGCAGGACCCCATACATTGCCATAAAAGACAAGCCGAGTGCCAATTCGAAGGGACGGCCAAGCGATTCGGCGTGCGCGCGCAGCGTGGCGGCAATGTCTTCCGCGGCCGCATCCTCGCCACATGCATGACGAATGAGCAGCAGCCCCACCTGCGCGCTCACAAAGCCGTCATGCGTCGAGAAAAGCGGCAAACGGCTACCGTCATGCGCGGTATAAACTTTGCACGCATTTTCTAGATAGGCTCTGCCCGCCTGGAGTTTCCCCTGGACGTAGAGGATATGGCCAATCATCGCATCGGCCTGAATGCGGTGCTCCGGCAGGCCGGTTCGCTCGGCAATCGCCTCGGCGCGGCGCGAGATTGTCATGGAGCCGTCCAGATCGCCGATTACCATGCGAAAGAGCATTATGCCGCAGAGCACGCCATACACGTCCGGCACATCACCAAGCGCGTCGCAGATGGTCTGCGCTTCACCAAGTGTCTTGCCAACCTCCGCGCCGCCATAGCCATGCAACGCCGCCAGGCTGAAGGCGAGACCAATCAGCAGCTGCAACTCCATCCCCACCCTGGCAGCGCTTTCCGGCTGCTGGCGCAGCAGGCCAAGCGCGGTCCGCAGATGGCCCACGGCCTCGCCATGCGCCGCGCGGGATCCCGCCCGCTCACCGGCCTTGGCCCAAAGCGGGATCGCTTCGGCGGCGGCCCCGCTCTGGGTGAAATGATAAGCCAGCACTTCCGGCTCTGTCTCGCGCGCGTTTGGGAATTTATCCCGCAACACCGCCGCAATCTGGCCATGCAGGGTTTGCCGCTCGCGCTTGAGCAAGGATTCATACGCGGCATCGCGGATTAGGGCATGCTTGAAGCGATAGACGCTATGCGGCGGCACGCCGGTACGCTCCACCAGACCAGAAAGGGTTAGGGCCCGCAGCGCCTGCCGCAATTCTGGCTCCGGTTGCACGTCCAGGGCCGCCAGCACCTCATAGCTGAAGCGGCGGCCGATGACGGCGCCAATATTGGCAATCCGCCGGGTGGCCCCTAGCCGGTCAAGACGGGCCACCAGCGAATCCTGCACCGAAATCGGAATCGTCACCGCCTGCGTGCCATCCACCGCCCCTTCGATCACCGCTTTTGTCATTTCCTCGACAAAAAGGGGAATGCCATCGCAGCGGGTGAGTATCTGGCGCAAGGCGGCCGGCGGCAGCAGGGAATCCCCCCCGAAATGGCGGCAGATTTTTTCGGCATCGCCGTGATTGAGGCGGCCAAGCTCAAGCGTCACCGCATTGCCCTGGCTTTCCCAATCGGCGGCATATTCAGGGCGCGCGGTGATGACCAAAAGCCATGGGCGCTCAACCGAGCGCTTTACCGCCTGGTCCAGCACGCCGAGCGTCGTCGCATCGCACCAATGCGCATCTTCGAGCACCAGCAGCAACGGCCGCTCGGCACCTAGACAATCCAACATTTCGAGCAAGGTCCCGAGCATGACGCCCTTGCGTTTGTCCGGCGTCACCGCCTGGAGCGAGGGCGCCGTGGGCAGTTGCACGCCGAGCAGATCGGCGAGCACGGCCTGGCCCAGCGGCTCAAGCACGGCTCTGGTCTCGACGAAGCGGGCAAATTTTTCGGCGCACGCCCCGGCCGTGTCGCCGCGCTTAAAACCCGCGGCCCGCGCCATCTGTTGCCCAACCGGGTACAGCGCGCTGTCGGTCCGGTCCGGGGCGCAATACCACACAATCTCGGCGCGCGGCCCATCGGCCACATGCCGCCGGAGGTCTTCAACGAGCCGGGATTTGCCAATGCCGGCCTCGCCCCGCAGCAGGATGACCTGCCCCTGCCCCGCTTGCGCGGCTGCCCAGCCCCGCAGCAGCACATCGCGTTCGTTTTCGCGGCCAACCAGGGGCGAGGCTTGGCCCTGGGTCCGGGCGAGGAACCGGCTTGCATCGGCGGTGACGTCCACGGCCTCGAAAATCTCGACCGGGGCGGCATAGCCCTTGATCGCAAAGGGGCCAAGGTCACGGTAGGTCACGGCGCCGCGGGTGATACGCTGCGTATCCTTCGCCACGGCCACGCTATCCGGGGCCGCCATTGATTGCAGCCGCGCGGCGAGGTTGGGCGTCTCGCCCACAATCCCCACCTGGTTGCGGCCCGCGACCTCGCTGACAACGACCAGCCCCGTTGCAATACCAACACGCACGTGCAGGGAGATGCCCGGCGGCAGTTCCAGCGCGCCGACATTGTCGCGCAAGGCGATGCCGGCGCGCACCGCATTCACCGCATCGTCCTCGTTGGCGTTCGGGTAGCCAAAATAAGCCAGGATGCCATCGCCCATATATTGGACGATATAGCCGGAATGCTGGGTGATGATGGCCTCGCAGCCGGCCAGAAAGACATCGACGACATGCATCGTGTCCTCCGGATCCAGGCTTGCGGTGAGTGCGACGTAATTGACGATATCGCAGAACAGCGCCGTTACCTGCCGCCGCTCGCTACCGCGCGTGAGGGACTCAGGCATCAGCCCTGCCCCATGCACATTCCCATGCGAGAGTCGCGCCGCAACCACCGCGCCGCGCCTGGAACAACCGGATATTCAGAAGATGGTTTCTGGCCAACCCGTTTGTATCGCATATCTACCCCGTATTCCTCATGACGGCTTCGTTAAACTTCATTAATTTACATATCAAGAGGTGATTAGATTTGATTAACTTTTATAATCAGACTCTGGTGTACCGGCCAGTGACCATGGATTTGGGCCCGCAATCATGGCCTGGCGCCGGATGCATCCGGCGCCAGTTGATCATGCCAGCGGGTAAAGGGGCGTGCTAAGAGGCTGGGCAAGAATTCGCCGTTTACGGCCACCCTAACGCCACGCATTGGTTACGCCCTGAATGCTTCGCCTCGTAGAGGGCCTCGTCGGCATCGGCGAGCAGATCGACGGGCTCCGGGCCAGCCTCCGGCACCCAACCGGCCACCCCGACGCTAACGGTCACAATCGGCGCGGCGCTGTTGCTCGGATGGGCAATGGCGCAGTTCATCACCGCCTCGCGCAGGGTCTGCGCGATCTTCAAGGCGTCAGGCACGGTCAAACCCGGCAGAACGACGGCGAATTCCTCGCCCCCATAGCGGGCGACCAGATCGGCCCCCCGGCGTACCCCCGCGGCCAAAGCGCCCGCCACGGTTTGCAAGCAGGCATCACCGGCCTGATGCCCGTAGGCGTCGTTATACGCTTTAAAATGATCCACATCGATCAGCATCACCGCGAGCGGGCGTTTATCGCGGGCGGCCTGCCGCGATTCAGCGTTCCACACCGTATCGAACATGCGGCGGTTGGCGATGCCGGTCAGCGCATCGATATGGCTAAGCTGTTGCAATTGCTGGTTGGCGGCTTCGAGGTCCCTCGTGCGCTCCGCCACCTTGCTTTCGAGCGATTGGCGCAGCCGCAAATTCGCGATGGAGATCGCGAGCTGGCCACATAACAGAGAGAGCGTCTCGATATGCGCGGCGCCGAAGGCCGACCGGTACAAGGTGCTCTCAAGCATGAGCAAGGCGCTCACCCGGCCTTGCACAAAGACGGGCAAAGCAAGCAAGGCGCAGCGCGGCATGCCCTTGAAGTGAGGATCGTCCTTGAAACGGATATCGATAACCGCGTCGTCGGCGATCAGCGGCTTCAATGTCCGCAAGGCCAGGCGCAGGGCAGACCCTGGGAGCAAGCCTTTATCCTCCGCCTGCCGCAGCGGCAGGCGATCCATATCGGTGGTCTTGCCGCCGCTCCACAGGCCTTCCATGTGCCAGCGGCCGGCATCATCCAGCAACAACAGCCGCACGGCGGTCGCGCCGGTCAGTTGCGCGACCAGTTCGACGATGCGCGCCACCAGCCGGGGCAAGGATGTTTCCAGGGCCAGCGCCTGGCTTGCCCGCAGCAGGCCCAGATAGCCCGCTTCATGGGTTATGCCGTTATCCGGCCCGGCCACGCCGCCGGGGGCAATGAAGGGGAATTCATCACGCAGCGCCGCCCCTTTGCCCGTCGCACCCCAGTGGCAATAGAGATCATGCGCCTGCCATAGGAGGGCATGGCCGGTATGGTCCAGGCCACGGCGCATATGCGCCCGCCCGGCCTTCTCGGTTATCAAGGCCCGGTGCCATGGCCGCTGATGCGCCTCCGCCTTGCGCATGGCCGTCTCATAGAGCGCCGCCGCCGCCGCCCAGTCATCCGCCAGGACATCTTCCCGCTCAGCCTCCACAAAGTCATGGAGATGGGCAAAATTCATCGGCGCGTCGGCCGCGCGGCGGGCCAGCCATGCCTGGTTCGCGGCAAGCCGCGCGCCAAGGCCAGGCCGCTCGGTTTTTGGCGTTTGTCTGATCTCCTCAATAAGTGCCAGCGACTGCAAAAAATTGCCTAGCATGCTGCGGTACGCACCGATCATGCTGGTCCCAACGCCCTGCGCCGCATGCGCATGGTACCGCAGGCTGATATGATCATTGAACAGGCAAGCGGTCAGGGCGCGGTAGACATGGAAAAACGCGGGCACAATCGCGTTACCGCGCGCCGTGGCCAGATATGCCGGCTCGTTGAATTCGGCATCGTCGAACCTGCCTTGCATGTCCGTCATGCCGCGCAGCGCACGGACACATTGCCGTATCGGCAGATAAAAATTTTCGGTTTCGCGATTGCGCGTTTTGCGGACAAAACTTAGGGCCGCGTCAATCTCGGCATCCATCTCGCCGACGGCATGGCCGCTTTCCAGCAGGGCAACGAGAGAGGTACCAAAGGTATAGCCCGCCACCTCCATCGCGCCGACGCGGACCAGCCGGTCGAAGGCCGCCCGGGCATGGCCGATATTGTCCGATACAGGGTGAAACCAGTGGCTGACCGCCGCACCGTAGATACGCAGGGCGTGCGCGGCTTCGGTACGGGCGTGACCGGCATCCGCCATTGCCAAGGCGATGCGGGCAGCGCGGTAGCCGGTTGCGTAATCGCCCCTGGCCGGGGCGGTCGAATAAATCATCCGGCACAGCGAGGACATCGCCGTGTCGCATAGCCCATGCTCAATGCAGAGGCGGACAGTCCGAAGGTCAAGCCACCGCGCCAGCGCCGTCTGCCCGCCGAACGAGGCAGACGGTTCAAGGCGGCTCATCAACTTCGCCGCACCCAGCAAGGCCGGATCGCTCAGCCGCGGACGCTCTGCCAGCTGTTCCAGCGCGCCTTGATCGACGAGGCGATAGAACGCCGCCAATTCTTCCGCGTGAAAACCTTCCGGATCATCATGCGGCATCGCTATGCCAAGCTGGTTGAGTGAAGCGGTTCCCAGCTTCACCGCCTCGGCATAAAGGTTGCGGTTGGCAAGGCTGGCGATCTGCACGCATGTTGCATCGACGAGATCGACCGGCGCGGGTGAATGCTGTGCCAGCACCGCATAGATGGCATCCGCCTCGGCGTGGCGGGACTGGCTAAAGAGCGTCATATGCAGGCCGCAATACATGGCAAACGCGGCATCGGCCCCGCGGCCCCAGAGATCATCGTCCAGCATGGCGAGCCCTAAGCGGAAAAACTGCTCCGCGGTGGCGAAGGACCCGGCCTGGCGCGCGTGCAAAGCGGCGTCCTGAAAGAGATGCTGGGCGGCCGCCCGCTCGGCGGCTGACTCGATCAGCGCCGCCGCGGCTGCATAATGGTGCGCCGCGCGCATATCCAGATCTTGACGGCCCCCAGCCGGAACGAAGCGACGCGCGATTTCTAGGTGACGGCGTTTTCGCGCCGCGTCGTCACGCAACTCATAAACCGCCTGGCGCATGCGATCATGGCAAAAATGCAGCTTCGTGGCTGGCGCGCCCTGATGAAATGCCGGCGCGTTCGGCGTGACGATAAGGCCGCGTTCAAGGGCAGGCAGCAATTGGTCACTCACATCTTCCGGCGCCATATCGGTGGCCTGGGCCAGCACGCCCAAAGTGCAGCCATGCCCAAGGCAGGCGGCAGTCACCAATATGTCGGTGGCCGCGGCGCCCAGTGTGGCGAGGCCCGCGGTTAGCAGTTCGATGACGTTGGCGCTGGCCCCGTGCGCCAGAATGGCTTGGTCGTCCCAAACCCAGCGCCCATGTTCCGGGTCCGGCCGCACCACGCCGTCGCGGTAGAGCCTGTTGATAAACTCGACCGTGAAAGACGGGTTGCCGCCGGTCTTGGCATGCAGCGCCGCCGCCAGGGACTGCACCAAGGCGGAAGGTGTCTGCAACATATCGCCGAGCAGGGCCGTCAGGTCGGGGACCGTGAGATCCGCCAAGGTAAGCACCGGCGGCGCCGCGCCGGATACCGCCGGCTGGCGGAGCAGGCGCGTCAGCTTGTGCGATGCGTTGACCTCATTATCCCGATAGGCACCAATCAGGAGCAGGCCGCTGATTGTGGTCTCTTCCAGGAGGGCCGCCATGAAGTCGAGGGATGCCTGGTCAGCCCATTGGAGATCGTCGAGAAAGACGACCAGCGGATGCTCGGGCGATGCGACAAGCTGGATGAGGCCGACCAGCAACGTCCGCAGGCGGATATGAGTCTCAAGCAGACCGAGCTCTGGCGCCGGCTGCGGGCCAAGTATGGCCTCCATCTCGGGCAGCAGCTCGAAGAGGGCGCCGGCATCCGGGCCGAGACCGCTGCAAAGCCGCTGCCGCCATTGCGCCAGCGTGGCTTCTGGTTCCGCCAATAGAAACTGGCATAGCTGCCGCAGGCTTTGCACGGGCGCCAAAAACGGAATGTCGTCCTGCAACGGCTCGAACTTGCCACTGATAAAAAGGCCGTTCCGCAAGGTTAAAGGCCGGTAGAGTTCATGGATCAGCGAGGTTTTGCCAACGCCGGCATAGCCCGCGACAAACAACAAGCTGGACGCGCCTTCGGCCACCGCCGCGAAGGCCGCCATGAGGGAAGCACGTTCGGCCTCGCGTCCATGGAGCCGGCGCGACGGGCGCGGTGATAACGGCAGGTCGCGTGTCTTCAGGGGGACGGTGTCCAGGGCGGCGCCATCACTGAGCGCCTGACGCAGCGCCCGCGCATCATGCGCCAACCCGGCGGCACTCTGGTAGCGGTCGTCCGGTTCCTTGGCCAGCAATGTCAGGATCACCGCTGAGACAGGCACTGGCAGCCAGGGTGCCAGCTCATGAGGCGGGCGGGGGGCAAGCGTCAGATGCGCATGGGTAAGGCTCAGTATATCCGTGCCCGCGAAGGGCGGCCCGCCGGTCGCAACGGCATAAAGGGTCGCGCCAAGGGAATAAAGATCGGTCCGGTAGTCGATCGGCCGGTTCATCCGCCCCGTCTGTTCCGGCGACATATAGGCCGGCGTGCCCTGAACGCGGCTCATATGGTCGAAGACAGGCGGCTCTTCGGCAAAGGCGGTGGCAAGGTGGAACGCGCTGATCTCGACCGCCAGAGTTTCCGGCTCGACACGGATTGTCGCCGGGTTGAGGTCTTTCAAAATCACGCCCGCGCCGTGAATGCCGGCGAGCATCCGCGCCAGGTTTTCCGCTAGCGCCAGAAAGGCCTGGAGGTCGATGGCACCCAGCAGCCCTGAAGTTTCAAGCGCGCTGCCGGCCCCCCCCTTGGTCAAGCTCTGGGCGGTGCCGCCGCCGGGCTCGCCCAACATGCCTTTCAGGCGCGCGCGTATATATTGTTCATTGCGTGGGATGAGCCGAGTCATAACCGCATAACGCTCATGGCTTCCGGCTCAACGTGCGCAACCTAAGCGGGCACACACGTCAACAGGCCCAAAAAATCATCCAGGCGTCACCGTCCGGACGTCGGAAATCAGCCAATTTCATACGCGCCACAGCTTTCGTCCTCGAAAAACGAGCGAAACGCGCATTCCACTCTTAGTTGTGCCACAAGGACCGATTTCATGAAATTTGCGTAAGATGTCAAGCGCAATCTTGCAACGCTCGGGCTGCGCCGTTGCAGCAACGGGGGATCAGGCCGCCTTCGCTTTCATGATTTATAATGAGAGTGCGCTGGAGCGCCGCATTACCCGGACCGTTCTGGCGGAGGGGATGGGATTCGAACCCACGATACGCCTTGACAGCGTATAACGGTTTAGCAAACCGCCGCCTTCAGCCTCTCGGCCACCCCTCCGTACCGTTAGCGTTCTATGCGTCGCGGCCGGGCGCGTAAAGCCCGGCAGGTGCGGGCTCTTCGCCCATTCGGCTCTACTCTGCGTTGCAAGCCTTTGAAAAATCAAAAATTCCGTCAAAAAAATGCTGCACTGCAAAAAATATCTTGCGGTGCACACAGCCTTGCTCTATATATTGTTTCAGCAGGATGAGCTTGCTCTCCTGCTTTCTTGGACGTTTCCTCCCTAAACTTGGCGGCACTTCGGTGCCGCCTTTTTTTATTCCGCGGCAGCTTGCAGGCCGATATCCGGCGCCGGCAGCAGTACCCTGGCCACGTCAACCAGAGCCGATAAAAGCCTGCCTATCAGGCAGGCAACCTCTTCAAACCGGCCGGTTTTCTCAAACCGTGCCTCATCCATGTACAAAGACCGCAGCATTTCAATTTGCAGCACATGCACGTTATGGCGCGGCCGCCCATAATGCCGCGTTATGTAGCCACCGGCATAGGGGTCATTGCGGCGCACCCGCAAACCAAGCCTGGTCAGCTTCGTCTCGATAAACCCGGTCACTTGCG
>Ga0116229_10010760_pt1 | contig 13646 bp, 9 predicted proteins | sample S1TSphgellanicum_3_FD_87313 | JGI IMG/M metagenome (GOLD analysis project Ga0116229, IMG submission 87313) | Host-associated microbial communities from peat moss isolated from Minnesota, USA - S1T2_Fc - Sphagnum magellanicum MG | ecosystem: Host-associated > Plants > Peat moss > Unclassified...
CTGCGCGTTGGGTTCCGTGGCGATCAGTGCCTCCATGGCCGGTAGATAGAGCACTTCATGTACCAGCACGTCGGCGCCCTTGGCGAGGGCAATCAGCGAGTCCGAGGGGCGCGTATCGCCGGAAATCACGATCGAGCGGTCCGGGCAATCGAAGCGGTACGCAAACGCCGGCACGATCGGCGGGTGCTCGACCAGGGCGGCGGTCACGACGACATTGTCGTCGCGCATGACGATTCCCGGCGCTGCGACTTCATGGGGATGGATCAGTTCCGCCAAGGGCGGTCGGCCCTCGTCTGCGATCCTCGACCGGATATCCGTATCGTTCATTTCCAGAAAGAGTTCGGTCATATGCTTCAGGGGCGGCGGCCCGTAGGTGTCGACCCGGGTGTCGAGGTCCGTGGCCCAGCCGAGCAGAAGCACGTTGCCGTAATCTGCGTCGTGATCGGAATGCAAATGAGTGAGGAAAATATTTCGCAGCGACGAGAACTTGATGTGCGCTCTTGCCATCTGCGCGCCAACGCCGTTACCGCAGTCGACGAGATAGGTCGTGCCATTGACGATGATCGCCTGGGCGGGGGCCGACCGTGCGACCTTGGGCGTCGGTCCACCGCCGGTGCCGAGCAGGACCAGGCGCGACTTGCGCGTCGCTTCGCCGCTGGTTGCGGCGTGCGACGTCAAATTCAATTGCAGCGTCGTAAGGCTCCCGGCCGCCAACTGTAGAAGGGCGCGACGGCTGATGCGTGGTGCATGCATGATCAGGGCTTACGTCGACGCAGGGCGGGCTGGCTTTTGAATCCAGAATTGATACATCGCGGTAAACGTATCGGGATTGTCGCTTTCAAAGCGGGCCCAGTTTGCCAAACTCGTGCAATACCTGTCCGAGGGGAAACGGGCGCGGTATCGATCGATCACGTGCCGCTCCAGTTCGAAGCCCAGAAACTGCAGACCAAGTTCAGCGAGGAAGGACTCGATCTGCGGCAGTGAAAACCTGTGTTCCTGCACGTGGAAGGCAAGATCGCGACACTCGCTCAAGGTATAAAACGAATGCGCCTTTCTCACGAGCTGCAGTTCGGGACTGGTTTCCTGCGCGAAGACGTCTTGTCGAAACCGACGGATATCCGGAGGTGCGCTCGTATAGCCGCGCGCGGCAATGAGCTCACGCGCCTTGCGCAACTGTCGGCGGCCCAATTGACTATAAAGACCCACACACATGTAGCCGCCCGGCCGTAAGCGAGACAAAAGCACGCGCCAGCCCGCGAACGGATCGGCCAAGTGATGCAGTACGCCGACCGACCCGATGATGTCGAACGTGACATCGAGTTCGTCCAGTTTGAGAATATCCGCCTGGGCATACCGGATGTTGGTCAGACCGAGTTCCTGCGTCTTTCGCTTCGCATAGCAGATGCTGCTCAAGCTGAGGTCGACCGCGAGCACGCGCGCGCCGCTGAATCGCTGGGCAACCGACATTGCATCGCGGCCCGTGCCGCAGCCCGCGACGAGCGCCTCCGGGGCACCATCGTCGAACATCGGCGTGAACGGAACGAACGGCAGCGTCCTGCGCAGTTCGTCGTTGAAGGGCAGGGCCTGTTCCCATACCGGCATCTTGACCCAGCGCGGATAGGGGTTCTCTTCATACTGCTTGCGCACGGCCACGGAGACGTCGTCGCCGATCGAGGTCAAGCACGGAATACCGGCTCGCAGTGCTTGCTCTTCGAGCGGTTCGACGACTTGTTGGCGCAGCACTGCGGCCAGTGGTCCGGTGGGAGCTGCCTTGAGCAGGCGATGTGCATCCGGTAGCAAGTGCAGAGGAAAGTAGGCGGCGACGGCGAGCAACAGCAGCGGCGGTATCGCGGCGCCGGCATCCAGCAGCGCCAACAAACGCGTGCGGCAGTCACTTGCCGTCAGTCGCTCGCCCTCGCCATCCGCAAAGACGTACTCGTTAATGAAGCACTGCTGAGCCAGTGCGGCGAAAAAAGGCAAGCCCGCGAGGTCCGACGGCGCGGCGGGGCCTGTGCTCGCTGCAGCCTCGAGTAAGGCATGGCGGGCGCCCGTGAGAAAGCGCTCGAACGGCAGTGAATTGATCGGGATGGTTTCGAGCAAGGCACGGAGCAGGCGATCGGCCGCCAAGGCCCCGAGGCCGCTCGTGCCGAACAGCGCCACGCGCGGCAGTCGTGCGGGCCAGGCGGCTTGGGCACGACCCACGCATTGCGCAAGCGTCTCTTCCCGCATCAGCAGCGCGAGTGCCGGCCCGCAGAGCAGCTGCGGGTGCACCCAAGCGCCCGTCAAGGCGTCGACCAGCGTCGAGCGGACCTGGGGGTCGTCGGATCTGAACTCCGCATGCAGCACGGCGCTCACGAAGGCGCGCTTGAACAGCGGGTCGAGCGCAGGGGGCGGTGGGGTCATGCGAGCGCTATCGCGATCCGGACTCGGGGCCATTACTCTAACAGAATGAGAAATCATGCAGCGCGCAACGGGCGCGGCCCGCAATTACTTGACAGCCTATGCCGGGGACGCGCTACCCTGCCTCATGGCTGAAGACACGGCTCCAGTAGTCTCGATGCGCCTCCCCAAGGAGGCTGGTCCGATCGATTTGCGGCGCACGGGCGCGCATCCCGATCATTGGTATCCGCTCGCCTGGGCGCATGAATTGAGGGCCGGGAAGGTCCTGGGTCGGCACTTTGCGGGCGAGCCGATCGCGCTCTATCGCGGCACGAGCGGCCAGGTATTCGCCCTCGAGGATCGCTGTGCGCATCGCCAGGTGCCTCTGCACCTTGGCGTCGTCAGCGGCGATCAGCTCAAGTGCCATTATCACGGCTGGACCTACGATCAATGCGGCAAGTGCGTGAACGTGCCTTACTTGGGCTCGGTCAAGCTCCCCAATGGTGTGCGTAGCTATCCCGCGCGCGAGCATGACGGTCTGATCTTCGTCTTTCCGGGTGATGCACGTCTCGCCGAAAGCCGACCATTGGCGAGTCTTGGTTCATCGCAGCGCAAGGAATACAAGACCCGACGCCTGAATCGCGAGGTCGCCTGTCATTACACGTTCATGCACGAGAACCTGTTCGACATGAACCATCAGTTTTTGCATCGCAAACAAATGGGCTCGATCCGCGCGAACTGCCTGGGGCGGCAACACGGCGAGCATTGGGCGCAAGTCGAATATAGTTTCAGCCGCAGCGGCGGCAAGCAATCGATCGGTGAGCAGGTGATCGTCGATTTGATGCGCAAGCGCGGCGCGCCGAAGAAGGATTTTTCGGACCATATGCGCATTCGCACGGATTACCCCAGTCAGAGTCTCAAGGTCTGGGTGGGCCGCGACATTCAAGAGACTTCGGATCCGGTGCTCGACGTCTGGCTCTGCTATACGCCCTTGGATGCACAGCAGCGCACTAATAGGACCTTCGGTTACCTGTCGGTGAAGAAGCCCGCCATCCCCGGGGTGATCCACGCGGTGTGGCCGTTCGTGGTCTGGTTCACCGAGAACATCTTTCGCGAGGACAAGGAAATCGTCGAGTTCGAGCAGCGCGCCTATGATGCGCAGGGTGCCGATTGGAATAACGAAATTTTTCCTGCGCTGCGCGATTTACGCGGTGTCTTGGCGCGCTGCGGCGCCCCCATGGATTGAGTCGATCCACTAAGTACTGGTCGTCCTCCTATTCGCTAGGCAGAATTCGCGACCATGATGCCAAAAACAATACCGACCGATGCCGCAAGCTTTGTGGCGCAAAGGCCATGGGATGCGCGCCTCGCCGCCAAGCTCGTGGCGCCCCTGCGAGATTCCTGGGTAACACCTAATCACCTGACGACGGTTCGATTGGGCGTCGGTCTTGCCGCGGCCGGCGCATTTGTCGTGGGCAGCTATGCCTGGTCGAACGTCGGCGCACTGCTGCTCGTGTTGTCCAACTTTCTCGATCATACCGACGGTGAACTTGCGCGCCTGAGCGGCAAGAGCAGCCGCATTGGGCATGTCTACGATTTGGCCAGCGATGCGCTCGTGACCATTTTATTGTTTCTGGCGATCGGCGTCGGACTCGGCGACAGGATGCCGCCACCGCTGCCGGTCGGGACAGCGGCGGGTGGGGCGATTGCCGGCTGTTCGGTCGCGCTGATTTTCTATTTGCGCATGCGGATTGAGGCAATCCAAGGCAAAGAGGCCATCAGGCAAGCCTCGCTTGCGGGGTTCGAGACCGAGGATGTGCTGTATCTGCTGCCGCTCGTGACTTTGTGTGACGGTTTGGGCGTGTTTCTGGTGCTCGCGACCTGCTGTGCCCCCTTGTTCGCGATCTGGGTTGCCGTGGACTATCTGCGCACGATCCGCAAACCGCGATCGACCGATGCGCGCTCGAATGCCGAGGTGTCCTCATAAACTCCATCGCAGAGCCTCGCGCCGGCACCGATGGTCTGCGCGAGCAACTTCGTCGCTTTGACCTTGCCGAGCTGCGGCGCGACTTCGTCGCCCAGGGGTCCTTCCTTTACCTGCCGGAATTTCTGCCGCCCGACATGGTTCAGGGTCTCATCGACACCGTCGGCGCGGTCGATGGTGCGGTCAATCGCAATTACTTGCCGGGTCACAAGCAGGGCGGCAGCGTGAGCCGCCATATTCTCGATGAACGCGCAGCGTGGATCGCTTCCTTGTACCGCTCGCCCGTGCTCTTGGATTGGCTCGCCCAAATCGCGGGCGAACGCCTGCAGGTATCACCCGCTGACGATCCGCATGCCTATGCGCTGTATTTCTATACGCGGCCCGGCGATCATATCGGCTGGCATTACGATACCTCGTACTATGCGGGGCGACGCTACACCTTGCTGATCGGAGTCATCGATCGTTCGTCCTGCCGGCTCGAATACCAATTGCACACCCGCAATCCGAAGGGGACGGTCGTCGATGCGTCCGTCAAAATCCCGGCGGGCGGCCTGGTGTTCTTCGACGGCGATGCTCTGCGTCACCGCATCACGCCGCTCGGCAGCGATGAAATGCGCGTCTCCTTGACGTTCGAGTACGTAACCGATCCTCATATGCATCTCGGCTGGCGGCTCATCTCGAACATGAAGGACGCGATCGCCTACTTCGGCTTTCGGCAGGTCTTCCGACGGTGGCTGCCGGGCCGAAGCCTGCGCCCATGACCCGACTTCGCGCCTGCTTGTTCGCCGGCGGCATTCTGCTGTTCATCGGCGTACTCGTGTCGCAAGGTGTCGGCGCCGTGCTGGCGATGCTTTTGTCGGCGGGCTGGGGGCTCGGTTTGGTCGCGATGTTTCATTTGCTGCCGCTCGTGCTGGACGCGGCAGCCATCCGGGTACTGTTCGATACGGCAGCTCCGCCCGCCCCGATGCGCGACGCGACGCTTGCGCGTTGGGTCGGGGAATCGGTCAATAGTCTGTTGCCGGCGGGTCAGCTTGGCGGTCCCGTGCTCATGGTCCGCTATCTCGCCGGGTGCGGCATGCAGATGCCGCCCGCTGCCGCCGCGATCACGGTGAGTCTGACGCTGCAGGTGTTCTCCCAGATATTGTTCGCCTTGTTGGGCGTCGTGCTGCTCGGCGCCGTGGCGAGCCATGTGTCGCCCGACGCGCAGCGCTTGGCGGCGCTGGTCGCCTGCGTGGTCCTCGCGGCCCAAGTCGGCGGGTTTTATTTTTTGCAGCGCCGCGGGTTTTTCGCGAGCTTACTGCGTGCAGTGACGCGCTTCTCGAGCAAGCGGGATTGGTCGCAGGTCCAAGGTCAAGCTGAGGCGATCGATGCGGCCGTGCAGACGGCTTACGGGCGCAACAAGGCTCTGACGGCCAGCTTCCTGTTGAGTTTGCTTGCCTGGTTGGTCGGCACGGGCGAGGTCTACCTGATTGCGCGACTGCTGGGATTTCCCGTCGGTTGGATCGATGCCTTGCTGCTCGAAAGCCTCGGACAAGCGATTCGAGGTGCGGCGTTCGCGATTCCTGGGGCGCTCGGCGTGCAAGAGGGCGGGTATCTTCTGCTCGCGCCGGTCGTAGGTTTGCCGCCGGAGGCATGTCTTGCGCTCTCTCTGGCAAAGCGTGCGCGCGAACTCATACTGGGTTTGCCTGGGCTTGTCTATCTACATTATTCCGAGCGCGATTCCCGGGCGTCGGCAAAAAAAATTATGCTCGCCACGAATCGCAACAAACCGTAAGGTTCGCGCCTGGTTCATTTCACGAGATCGTTATGCGTGCCGTCATTCTTGCCGCGGGTCGCGGCCTGCGCCTGCAATTGCCCGAGGACCGTCAGATCCCGAAGTGCCTTTTGCGCTTCGATGAGGTCACTTTGCTCGAGCGCCATCTACGCTTGTTGCGCAGCGTCGGGGTCGAGGAGATCGTCCTCGCGCTCGGCTTCCGGCATGAGCTCGTGAAGGCCGAACTCGATCGCCTGGCCTGGACGCCCCGGCCGCAGGTCGTGCTGAATCCGGATTTCGAACTCGGCAGTGTCTTGACTGTGCACACAGTCGCGGAGGCCATGACGCGTGGCGGGGATGTGCTCCTCATGGATGCGGACGTGCTCTATGATCAACGCATAGCCGCCGCACTCGTGGCCGGAGCGTCGCCGCTCAATCGTGTGCTCATCGATCGCGATTTCGAGGCGGGCGATGAGCCGGTCAAGCTGTGCCTGCAGGCCGGTGTTCCGGTCGAACTGCGCAAGCAAGTCGCGGCCGGCCTGCACTACGACACGATCGGCGAGTCGGTGGGATTTTTCCGCTTCGACAACACGGCGGCACGCCGCTTGGCCGCGATCGTCGCGGCGTATGTCGGGAGTGGCAGAGCAAACATGCCGCACGAGGAAGCCGTGCGCGATCTGTTCGTCGAGCGCAGCCAGGTATTCCAGGTCAGCGACGTGACCGCGGCGCCGTGGATCGAAATCGATTTCTCCGACGATGTCGCGCGTGCTGCGCGTGACGTGGTTCCGCAATTGCTAGCGCTGCCGGGCCCATGAATCGCCTCGTTGCGCTGACAACGCTCGCTTTCGTCTCTTGGGCCTTGGCTGTCGCACCGTCGCTCGCCCAGGAAACTCCCGACGTGCCGGCGCCCGGCCCGCTGCCCGCGGCTACGCAGCCGCCGACGGTGCCGACCGGTTGGGCGCGCTGGCTCAATCCATCGACCGCACCCTTCATTCCAATTCCCGAAATCGGTGTCGATCCGAACGGCGGCACGACGCTCGGCGTCATCCCGACCTGGATTCACACCGACGACAACCATGCGATCAGTCGAATCATCGCGCCCGATGTTCTATACAACCCCTATTTCGGTTGGGGCATGCACGCGCGACTGTATGGCTATCCGTCCGCGGACGAACAGTATTCGATCGTGGCCGGCATCAAGGAGCGCGTCGAGCGCGAATTCAATGTGGCCTATCAGAGCGGACGCGAGCGCCAAACGCGTTGGTCGATCAACGCCAATGTCGTCTACGACGTCGATGGCACGCCGCGCTTCTATGGCATCGGCAATGAATCGCCGGCGATCAACGAGACCAATTACACCAATCAGCAGGAGTACGCGGAGGCCCAGATCGGGCTCAATATCACTCATGAGTGGCAGATTCAGTACCTGACTCGCTACCGCGTCGACGATGTTCGGCCGGGCACCTTGGAGCATATCGCCTCGATCGAGACCCGCTTCGCCGACGTGCTCGGCATCGGCACGAACGAGGAGTTTCTCAATCGCATGGCGATCATCTATGACACGCGCGATAACCTCACGGTGCCGAGTCGTGGCATGGAGTGGGTGGCCTATAGCGGGCTGTCGAGCCGTCATGGACTCATCAACAAATCCCTCGATAGCGAGGCCGGCATGGACGGGCGGATTTTCTGGCCCTTGGGCGAGGCGACGACGCTGACCTCGCACACGGCCCTGCGTTACCTGCTGAGCGGTCACGATGTGCCCTTTTGGGCGCTCAGCAGCATCGGTGGGGCGCAAAGCGTGCTCGGCGGGGAGCAGCCGCTGCGCGGCTTCGGCGAGGGGCGATTCTACGATCGTAATTCGTTCTCCACGAGTCTCGAACTGCGGCGCCGGGTTGCTTCGTTCGATGCGGTATCGACCAACGTCGAACTGCAGGTGACGCCCTTCGTCGATCTTGGCCGCGTGTTTGCGCGGGACGGCACCTTCCCGATCAGCCAGCTGCACCAGGTCTATGGGGTCGGATTTCGCGGCGTGGCTCGACCCTTCGTGGTCGGCTATGTCGATGTCGGATATGGGAGCGAGGGCGTGGCCGTGTTCACGGGTTTGAATTACCCCTTCTAGTCCGCGGGGGCGCCACTGTTCGCAGGCGCACAATAGACGCTATGATGGGGGATGCTGGTTTCCACAACGCTCGACGACGATGCCTGGGATGATCTCCTCAGTTTCATAGAAGAAAAACGCGTGATTCCCATCGTCGGGCCTGAGTTGCTACGGGTCACGACCGATCGAGGTCCGCAGCAGCTTTACGATTGGCTGGCACTCAAACTCGCGGCCAAACTCGGCGTCGATGTCGGTCTCCTGCCGCAGCCCTATACCCTCAACGACGTCGTCTGTTGGTTTCTGTCGGGCCGGGGTCGACGCGAGGAGGCCTACGTGCGGCTGCGGGGCATACTCAAGGACGCGAATTTCGAGCCTCCCACGGCGCTGCGCCGGCTCGCGGCGATCACCGATTTCGACCTGTATGTGACGACGACCTTCGATGCCTTGCTCGAGACCGCCATCAACGCGGAGCGTTTCGGCGGGGTCGCCTCGACGGACGTGATCAGTTATGCGCCCAATCGGGTCAGTGATTTGCCGAGCGAACGCGATCGGCTGGCGAGGCCCGTCGTCTATCACTTGTTCGGCAAACTCTCGGCCTCGCCCACGTATGTGATCTCGGACGAGGACCTGCTCGAGTTCATTTGCGCGCTGCAGAGCGAGCATCTCGCGCCAGAAAAGCTGTTTCACGAACTCGAGCACAATCATCTGCTGTTCATCGGCAGCAATTTCTCCAATTGGCTCGCACGGCTGTTTCTGCGCATGGCGAAACGCCAGCGTCTCTCGGATCCACGTGATGTCGGTGAGGTCCTGGCCGACAACACGAGTTCTCAGGACGACCGGTTGATGTCCTTTTTGCAGCAGGTCAGCGTACGGACGCGCATCTACGTGGGCGCGGAGAAATTCGTCGAGGAACTGCACACGCGATGGCAGGCGCGACACAAGCCCGCGGCAGCGACAACTCCGTCGCCGGCGCGCTTCGCGCCGCCGGCGCGCGAAATGCCCGATAACGCCGTGTTCATCAGCTATGCGCGCGAGGATCTGCCCGCCGTCCAACAAATCAAGGCCGGTCTGGAGAGTGCGGGCATCACGACCTGGTTCGATCTCGACCGGCTCGAGGCCGGCGATGACTACGACCGCAAGATCCAGCGCAACATCGCGCGCTGCTCGTATTTCATCCCCGTGGTCTCGGCGGCGACCCAGCGACGCACGGAGGCCTACTTCCGGCGGGAGTGGAGCTACGCCATGGATCGCTCGCGCAACATGGCCGATGGCGCCGTGTTCATTCTTCCTGTGACCATCGACGGTACCGATGCGGGCACCGCGCTCGTGCCCGACAAATTCCGGGCGTTGCACTTCAGTTCGCTGCCGGCGGGCCAGGTGCCGGCGGAATTTGCACAACGGCTCAAGGATTTCATGACGGTGCGCCAATGACCCGGGATCCCGTGGCACCGCTGGAGCCCGAGTCGACCGCGCCGACGGTCGACGCTGCCAATCCCTGGCTGGGTCTCGCGTCGTTCACTGAAGAAACGCGTGCCTATTTCTATGGCCGCGAAGAGGAGATCGCCGAGCTTGCCAGGCGCGTGCAGCGCAAGCTCCTGACGGTCTTATTCGGTCAGTCCGGCCTCGGCAAGACCTCGATCCTGCGTGCAGGTCTGGTACCACGCTTGCGCGGCCAAGGCTATTGTCCGGTCTATGTGCGCATCGACTATGCGCGGGAAGCGCCCGAGCCCGCCGTCCAGATCAAAGAGGCGATCCGCCGCGCGGCGCGGCGCTCGGGGGAGTGGACTCAAGCGGGCGTGGCGGTCGAGGGCGAGTCGCTCTGGGAGTATCTGCATCACCGCGATGACGTGCTCAAAGACGAAGCCGGCAAACCGCTGATACCGTTGCTGATTTTCGATCAATTCGAGGAGATCTTCACGCTTGCCCAGGGTGATGACTTCGGGCGCGCGCGCGCGGCACGCTTCATCGCCGATCTTGCGGATCTGGTCGAGAATCGCGCGCCGAAGGAACTCGAAGCCAAGCTGGAACGCGATGACTCGGCCGCCGAGCGCTTCGATTTTGCCCGTAGCGACTATCGAGTCCTGATCGCGCTACGCGAGGATTACCTCGCGCCCCTGGAAGGCCTCAAGACTTCGATGCCGAGCATCACCCAGAATCGCCTGCGCCTCGCGCCCATGAACGGCTCGCAGGCGCTGTCCGCCGTCATGCGTCCGGGCGGCGCACTCGTCTCGGACGAGGTGGCGGCCGCGATCGTGCGCTTCGTCGCTGGCGGCGCGGAAATCGCCAACGCCGAGGTCGAGCCCTCGCTGCTGAGCCTAATTTGCCGGGAACTCAACGACAAGCGCCTGGCGCAGGGCAAGCCGGAGATCTCCCTGGACTTGCTGGCCGGCTCGCATGCGACGATTTTGGCGGAGTTCTACGAACGTGCGCTCAGCGATCAGCCGGCGGCGGTGCGCAGGATCATCGAGGACGAACTTCTCACCGAGTCGGGCTTCCGGGAAAACGTCGCCGAGGAGCGTCTGGTCTCCTCGTTCGCGGCCGCGGGCGCCGCTCCCGGAACCCTGGCCACGCTCGTGAACCGGCGTTTGCTGCGCATCGAGGAGCGGCTCGACGTGCGGCGCGTGGAGCTCACCCACGATGTTCTATGTGGTGTCGTCAAAGCCAGTCGCGATTTGCGGCAGGAGCGAGAGGCGCGCGATCGGACCCAAAAGCTCTTGGAGGATCAGCGCGCGAGCGAGTTGGCGGCGCGTCAAGCACTCGTGCGCGCGCGCAAAGTCGCGGCGGGCTGTGCCGTGCTCGCGCTTGCCGCGATCGTGGCCCTCGGGTTCGCGTTCGTGAGCACGCAGCGTGCGCGTCGAGCCGAGCACAATGCGCAGGAGATTCGCGGGGCGGCCGAGGCGGCGCGGGGTCAGGCCGAGCACTTGTTGGGTTACCTCAACGATGATTTCGCCACCGAGCTTGCCGGTTTTGGCCGGCTTGGCCTGATCAAAGAGCTGGGCAAGAAGGAGGTCGATTACTACCAGTCCCTGCCGCCCAGCTTGCAGACGCGCGACACGATCCGCAGCGCCGCGCTCGCCGAGGTGCGCTATGGCATCGCCTTGCAGCAGGCATTCGAGCTTACCGACGCCAGGTCGCAGCTCGAGCGCGCGGTCGCGGCGCTCGACAAGCTCTGGGCGGCGGGCGATCACTCGGAAGGGACCGCGGTCGGACTGGGTCTCGGACTCTCAGCGCTCGCCGACGTGAGTGACCGCCAGGGCGTTCGGGCCGCCGCGATCGCTGAGCTCAATCAGCGCGCCGTCGATACATTACGTCCCTACGCGGAGGCGCCCAATGCCGGGGTCACGGTACGTCGTGCTTACGCGACTGTCGCGAACAGCGCCGCCAGTTACGCGAGCGGGGAGCCTGCGCTCCTGCTCTTCGACGCCGCAAAGCGCGCGCTGGCCGGTCTTGGCGCCTTGGATCTTAGGGATCTTCCGGCCGCGGCTGACTACGCCACTGCCCTGGCGTATGAGGGGACCGAATTATGGCGCATGGGCCGAAACGCGGATCTCGTGCGGGTCACGGCGCAAGGACTCGAGCTCGCCAATCGTGTGCTCGCGCAGCGTCCCGGACATTTGGTGGCGCTCGGCGCACGCATGACCCTGTTCCAGCTCTCCGCGATACCGCCGCGCATTGCTATGCACGTTGCAGAGTCCTTGGCCAACATTGAACTGGGTGCGGCTGACGGTGAGTTGCTGTTGCGACTGGACCCGGCGAATGTCGACACTCGCAGTCGCGTAACACTTTACAGAAGCATTGCGGCCCACGACCTGGTCGGTCTTGGGCGGCCGCGTGCCGCGATCGCCAGATTGAACGAAGCCATCGACGTGGCCAAGAAGTCCGCTGCCGCGGGTTCGATCGACGAATTCGAGCAAGCCAGGGAACTAGACGCGCGGGCGAAGTTGGAGTCCGATCTGGGGGAACCGTCGGCCAGCGAGACGAGTCTTCGCGACGCTGCGGCGCTGCTTGCGGACGCGCGCGGCAAGCTCAAGGCTGACAACAGTGAAGTCGTCGCTGCCGCGTGTGTTCACGACGTCGCGCGCGCGACCATTGCCTTGCAAATAGGTGACCCCGGCACCGCGCGTACGCTCACGGCGGACGTCCTGAACCGCCTCCCGTCGGTTGGGGAGAGCGGTATTTGGGGGCGCGAGCTCTTGTTTTGCCGCGTCGACGGCTATTATGACCGCGGCCACGCGGAGTTCGCGCTCGGTAATTTCGCGGCGGCCGAGACGGCGCTTGCCGAGGCCGCAAAACTGAACGCGCCAAACACGGATTTCGGGGCGCAGATTCGCCAGAGGCAACTGCTTGTCTGGCGATCGATGGCTCTCGCGCGACTCGGCCGGCCTGCCGAAGCGGCCGCTTTGCTGGCTCCGGTTCTAGCCGGGGCACGTGAACGCAATACGCGCAATTTCGACGATCAGGCCGAGCGCTTGGACTTCGCGGCCGCCCTTGATGCCCAGGCGCTCGTCGATCCCGCGCATCGCGCCGCGTTGCTCGACGAGGCTCTGCGGCTCATCGACAAACTTCCTCCCGAAATGCGCGGTCTGCTGAGTACGCAGCAATGGCGTGAACGCATTCTGCGCGAGCGAGCGGGGCGCTCAGGGGGCTAAGTGCCGGGAGATGCGCGTCTGCTCGCCGAGCAGACCGCGCGGCCGTAGAACCAAGCTCGCGGCGAGCAGCACGCCGATCACCACGAGCCGTAGCGCAGCCGCGCGTGCCTGCTCTTCGGGAGGAAACAGCGCGCCGGTCGCGAGTCCCGAGATGCTCCAAATGGCCGAGACCACGAGGGCCCCCAACAGCGCGCCGAGGTTATTGCCCGAGCCGCCGACGATCAACATGGCCCAGATCTGGAACGTGAGCACGGCCTCGAAATTGTCCGGCGCAATGAAGCCGATCAGATGCGCCTCGAGCGCGCCCGCGAGCCCCATGAGCGCACCGCCCAAGGTGAACGCCTGCAGTCGATAGCGCGTCGCGTTCTTGCCGAGCGCGGCCGCCGCGCGCTCATCCTCGCGCAGCGCGCGTAACACCCGGCCCCAGGGACCGCGCACGAGGCGCTCGAGCGCCGAGTACACGAGCAGCACGATCATCGCGACCAGCGCAAGATTCGTGAGCCCGAATGCCAGTGGCCGGTCGGCGAGCGCGGCGAAGGGCCGTGGAATGAAACTGATCCCGAAGCTGCCGCCCGTGAGCCGATCGGCATTGCGAATCACGGTCAGCACCGCGACCGCGACGCCGAAACTCGTGATCGCGAGGTAGTCTTTGCGCAAACGCAGGGTGGCGACCGCGACCAACGCCGAGGCCAAGCCTGCGGCGAGCATCGCGGCGAGCCAGCCGACCGCGATCGGCAGCCCGTAGCCGCCGAGCCGCCCGTCGGTGGGCGCTGTCGTGAGCAA
>Ga0116229_10010762_pt1 | contig 13645 bp, 11 predicted proteins | sample S1TSphgellanicum_3_FD_87313 | JGI IMG/M metagenome (GOLD analysis project Ga0116229, IMG submission 87313) | Host-associated microbial communities from peat moss isolated from Minnesota, USA - S1T2_Fc - Sphagnum magellanicum MG | ecosystem: Host-associated > Plants > Peat moss > Unclassified...
ATGCTGATGCGCAGCGCACGTGCAAGGCCGGGCGCGGCGCGCATGTCACGCAGCAGCAGGCCGGCGGCATGTGCGCGCTGCAGCACGTCGGCGGCGTCACGGAACTCCACCAGCAGGAAATTCGCGTCGCTCGGCCACACCCTGATCACGCCCGGGCTGCCGGCGAGCGCTGCGGCAACGCGCTGGCGTTCGGCCGTGATTGCACTGATGCGCGAGCGTGCCTGCTCGAGCGTCGCAGGTTCAAGTGACCGGAACACCGCTTCGATGGTCAGCTGCGTGAGCGCATACGGCTGGATGACCTTGCGCAGCAGTGCCACGACGTCGGCGTGGCCGATCAATGCGCCGCAGCGTGCACCGGCCAGGCCGTGTGCCTTGGAGAGCGTGCGCAGCAGCACCATGCCGGGCCGGCCGGCCAGCTCGGCCAGCAGCGACGGCTCGGCGGCGAACTCCACATAGGCCTCGTCGAGCACCAGCAGCGCGCGGCCTTCCAGTGCGCTCGCCAATGCCAGGATGCCCTGGCGCTCGAGCCGGTTGCCGGTCGGATTGTTCGGTGAGCATAGAAAGACCAGCCGGACGTTCGCGTCGCAGCGCTCGAGCAGCGCTTGAGAATCTATGTCCCAGCCGGCCTCGGCCCGCAGCGCTACTTCCAGCACCTGCGCGCCCTGGATGCGCGCCGCCACGCCGTACATGCCGAAGGTCGGCGGACAGATGATCACCTTGTCCTGGCCGGCGCGGCAGTAGCTGCGGATCAGCAGGTCGATCAGCTCATCGCTGCCGCGGCCGGCGAGCAGCATGTCCGGGGCCACGCCATAGAAAGCGGCGAGCGCGCCGGTGAGCTCGTGCGGGTGCGGTTCGGGATAGCGGTTGAGACCTGCGATCGAGCTGTCGCCCGGTGCACGCCAGGGAAGTTCATTAGCATGCAGCCGCGTAAGGCCCGGCTCCCATAACGCGTGCTCGTAGGCTTTGAGCGCGCGGATGTCCGGTCGCGCGATGTCGGTGAGCCAGCTCATGCGGCGCGTTCGCGGCGCAGGGCCGCGAGCCGCAGCTCCACCGCGGCGGCATGGGCGTCCAGGCCCTCGAGCCGTGCCAGCGTGCTGGCGGTCGGACCGAGCTCTCGCAGGCCGTCGGCGCTGAGCTCCTGCACGGTCATGCGCCGGGTGAAGTCCTGCACCGACAGTCCGCTGTAGGCGCGCGCGTAGCCGTACGTGGGCAGCACGTGGTTGGGGCCGGTGCAGTAGTCCCCCAGCGGCTCGGGCGACCAGCTGCCGAGGAACACCGAGCCGGCGTTGTGCACGCGCTCGAGCAGCGCGCGCGGCTGGCGCGTCTGGATGATCAGGTGCTCGGGTGCGTAGCGGTCCGAGATCTCGAGCGCCGCATCCAGGTCCGGTACCACCAGGATGCGCGAGTGGGCGGTGGACTCAAGCAGGATCGCGCGGCGCGTCAGCTGCCGCAACTGCGAGCGCACCGCTTCGGCCACCTGGGCGGCGAGCGTGGCGCTGTTAGTCAGGAGGATCGCCTGCGACAGTGCATCGTGCTCGGCCTGCGCCAGCAGATCCGCGGCGACGAATTCGGCGCGCGCGCTGTCGTCGGCGATCACCAGTACCTCGGACGGCCCCGCCGGCATGTCGAGCGCGGCGCCGGCGGGATCGGCGGCCACCAGCTGCTTGGCCGCCGTCACCCAGGCATTTCCCGGTCCAAAGATCTTGACCACCTTCGGCACGCTGGCGCTGCCATAGGCCAGTGCCGCGATGGCCTGGGCACCGCCGATCTTGAATACCTGGTCGATGCCGCACAGCTGCGCGGCCACCAGCACCGCGGCGTTGGCAAGGCCGTGCGCCTGCGGCGGCGTGCACAGCACGCGCTGCGGGCAGCCGGCGATGCGCGCCGGCACCGCCAGCATGATCACGGTGGAAGGCAACGGCGCACCGCCCGCCGGCACATACAGCCCGACGGCCGCGAGCGGGCGAGTGATGCGCTCGCAACGCACCCCGGGCTGCACTTCCATCGACAGCGCCGCGGGCAGGCCGGCGCGATGGAAGCTATCGACGTTGGCAATCGCCTTTTCGATCGCGGTGAGCTGCTCTGGCGTCAGTTGCGCGCGCGCTGCGGCGAACTCGGCCGCGCCGACGCGCACGTCGTCCGGTTGCACGCCGTCGAATTCGCGCGTGTAGCGGCCGATGGCCGCATCGCCCTCGCGCCGTACCGCATCAATGATCGCCTGCGCCTGTTGCAGCAGCTGAGGCTGCAGCGCCGCCGATGGGCGCGCCAGCGCGGCGCGGCGGCCGTCGTCATCGAGCTGTTGCCAGTCCAGTATCTGCATCGGTTCAGGCCAGCATCTTCTCGACCGGCAGCACCAGCAGCGCACTGGCGCCAGCCTGCTTGAGGCTCTCGAGCGTCTCCCAGAACACGTTCTCGCGGCACACGGCGTGCACCGCGACCCGATCGGGCGAGCCTTCCAGCGGAATGATGGTCGGCGATTCGCTGCCCGGGAGCAGTCGCCGGATCGCCGGCAACGCCGAGCGCGGCGCGTGCAGCATGATGTACTTGCTCTCCTTGACCTGCTGCACGCCCTCGACCCGCAGCAGCAGGCGCTCGACCCACTCGTTCTTGTCCGCCGACAACGGCACCGGGGTGCGGATCAGCACCGCATGACTTTGCAGCACCGTCTCGACCTCGCGCAGGTGATTGGCCTGCAGCGTCGAACCGGTCGACACCAGGTCACAGATCAGGTCGGCACGCCCCAGGCGGGGGGCGATTTCCACCGCGCCCGACAGGATCACGATCTCGGCCTGGATGCCGTGCTGCCGCAGGAACTGGCCGAGCAGGTGCGGATAGGTGGTCGCGATGCGCTTGCCCTGCAACGACTGCGCACCGCCGTACGGCTGCTCGTCCGGAACCGCCAGCGACAGCCGGCAGCGCCCGAAGTCGAGCGTGCGCAGCGTCTCGAAGCGCGCCGGCGCACCGCGCGCCGCCAGTTCCAGCCGCTTCTCCTCGATCACGTTCAGCCCGACCAGCCCCAGGTCGCACACGTCCTCCTGAACCAGGTCGGGGATGTCATCGTCGCGCACGAACAGCAGGTCGAGCGGCATGTTCTCGCCGTAGCCCATCAGCTGGTCCTTGCCGCGCGACAGTTTCAGCCCGCAGCGCGTCAGCAGGTCGACCGACGGCTCGGTGAGCCGGCCGGATTTCTGCACCGCCAGTTTCAGTCGCGGCTCCTTATCCACGCTACCCATGCTGCGACCCGTCGATGCGTTGAGCCGCCAGGCTATACCCACGATCATCCATGCTGCGACCCGTCGATGCGCTGCGCAGCCAGGCTATACCCACCGTTGCCCTGCGCCAGGTAGCGCGCCACGCGGCCGATGGTGGTGACGCTGACGCCGGTCTGGCGATGAATCTCGCGATAGGGCAGGCCGCGGCGCAGGCATTCGACCACCGCCCAGCGGTCGGCCATTGCCTGCAGTTCCGCCGGCGTGCACAGGTCGCGCAGGAACGCGCGGCATTCCTCGACGCTGCGCAGCGTGACGATGGCGGCGACCAGGTTGCGCTCCGCCAGGGCTTCCTGGCGCGCCGAGAGCTGGCGGTGGGTTTTCATGCGACGGCCGTCTGTATTAACGTATTAGTACATTAGCACGTGGGTACAGGTCGCGCAAGCAGCGGGCGGCGTGCCGCGGGCCGCAGGCGGCGGCCCTTGACCCTCGGGAAAGCCGCCCCTAGACTTCCTGCCACTCATCGAGACCGGCTGAGGGAAAGGCCCTTAGACGCCGGGGCAACCGTCGGACCTCCGACATGGTGCCAACTCCTGCGGCCCAGCGCGCCAGTGCTGGCCGATAGATGAGCGCCGACAGTGCAGCGACGCGATTCATCATCCGGCGCGCGGCTGTCGAGGCGAGCGGTCCGCAGGAGTGCCACGATGGACGACGACAGGCACAGCGGAGCGTTGATTGAGCTTGGCCCCACAGCGAGAGAATCTACCCGGCACTGAGCATGCGGCCGGCACTGAGCATGCGGTTGCCCCTGCCGAGGCACTGCAGGGCGTGCTGCAGTTGCCCGGCCGGCTGTTGCTGCGGCACGGCGGCAGTCTCGATCAGCCGTGCCTGGCCTGGCGACTGGCAGGCAGTGCCGATGCCCCGGTGGTCGCTGCGCTCGGCGGTATCTCGGCGCATCGACGGGTGTTCGATGCCGACCAGCCGCGCGCCGGCTGGTGGTCGGCGATCGCGGGACCTGGCCGTGCGCTCGACAGCACCCGCGTGCGGGTGCTGGGCATCGACTGGCTGGGCGGCAGCGGCGAGTCCACCGGCCCGGCCTCAGGAGGCGTGTTTCCGAGCCTGTCGAGTCACGACCAGGCACAGGCATTGTGCCAGCTGCTCGATCACCTGCAGATCCCGCGCCTGCGCGCTATTGTCGGGGCGTCCTACGGCGGCATGGTGGCGCTGGCATTCGCGGAATGCCACGGTGAGCGGGTCGAGCAGTTGCTGGTGATCAGCGCTGCGGACCGCGCCCATCCGATGGCCACCGCGTGGCGCTGCGTGCAGCGCCACGCGGTGCGGCTGGCGTTGTCGAATGGGCATCCCGCGGAGGGCATGGCGCTGGCGCGTGCGCTGGCGATGGCCACCTACAGGAGCCCGCAGGAATTCGCCGAGCGTTTTGCGCTACCGCCGCAACAGGTCGAGGGCCGGTTCGTGTTCGCGGTGGAGGACTATCTGTTCGCCCGCGGACGCGACTATGCGGCGCGTCATCGCGCGGAGTCGTTCCTGTGCCTGTCCGAGTCGATCGACCTGCATGCGGTCGACGCCAGCCGCGTCGCGACCGCGACCACGGTGGTCGCGGTGCAGCAGGACCAGCTGGTGCCGATCGCCGACATGCGCGCACTGGCCGCACGGCTGCCGCGCGCGCGCCTGTGCGAGCTGTCCTCGCGCTACGGCCATGACGCATTCCTGAAAGAAGCCGCGCTGCTGCAGCCGCTGTTCGATTCCCTGTATGGAGTTGCCCCTACGTGACCGATCAAGCCGATGCCATCACGCGTGCGGTGCGCGCTGGACTCGAGACCGACGACATTACCGGCGCGGTGGTGCCACCGATTCACCTGAGCTCCACCTATGCATTTCGCGGCTACGGCGAGAAGCGCGCCTACGATTATTCGCGTTCCGGCAACCCGACCCGCGACCTGCTGGGAGCGGCGCTGGCCGACCTCGAGGGCGGCGCCGGCGGGGTCATTACCGCCACCGGCATGGCGGCGGTGACCCTGTGCCTGCAGATCCTGCCGGGGCGTGCACGTGTGGTCGCGCCGCACGATTGTTACGGCGGCAGCTACCGGCTGTTCGATGCGCTGCATCGGCGCGGCGAGCTGCAGGTCGAATTCGTCAACTTCGGCGATCTGGAGGCACTGCGCAAAGCTGTGCGCGCGCCGACCGCCCTGCTGTGGGTCGAGACACCGAGCAACCCGCTGCTGCGCCTGACCGACATCGCGGCGGTGTCGACGCTGGCGCACGACTGCGGCGCGCTGGTGGCGGTGGACAACACGTTCCTGTCGCCGAGCTGGCAGCGGCCCCTCACCCTGGGCGCCGACCTGGTGGTGCATTCGACCACCAAGTACATCAATGGCCACAGCGACGTGGTCGGCGGCGCGGTGGTCGCGGCGCGCCAGGACCTGCACGAACAGCTGTGCTGGTGGGCCAACTGCCTGGGACTGACCGGCTCGGCGTTCGACAGCTACCTGACGCTGCGTGGGTTGCGCACGCTGAATGCGCGGCTGGCCATCCACGGCCGCAACTCGATGCAGCTCGCCAGCTGGCTGGTGGAGCAGCCAGGCGTGACCCGCGTGTTCTATCCCGGACTGCCCACGCATGCGGGCCATGACATCGCGCTGCGACAGCAGTCGGGCTTTGGCGCCATTGTGACCTTCGAGCTGGCCGGCGGCATTCCGGCGGTCAAGGCGTTCCTCGCCGGGCTGAAATATTTTTCGCTGGCGGAATCGCTCGGCGGCGTCGAGAGCCTGGTCTCGCATCCGGCCTCGATGACGCACGCCGCGATGGCGGAGTCGGCGCGCCGCGCCGCCGGACTGACCGACGGACTGCTGCGGCTGTCGGTGGGCATCGAGGCTGTAGAGGACCTGAAGTCGGATCTCGCTGCCGGCCTGGCTCGCTGTCGCTGACGTGTCAGCGGCACACGCACGTGATGCGTTAGAGCGGGATCAGCGACAGCAGGATCAGGTAGTGTCGCGCCGGGAAGCGCGACGGTGCGATTTATGCGGCGGTGCGAGGTAATTGCAACGATGCCAGGTGCGACGTCTGCCCGAAACAGGCTTTTTTCCTCCGTGGTTCGCGCGTTGGGCGTGCTGTGCGCGGCGCTCGGCGCCGCCGTTGGTACCGAGGTGCACGCCCAGGGCGATCCGGTCGCTACCCAGCCTGGCAGCTGGCAACAGCATGACTACCAGTTCAATTACATGGGTTTCACCGCCACCTACTCCTGCGACGGCCTGGCCGACAAGCTGCAGCTGCTGCTGCGCCTGAGCGGGGCCAGCCCGCAGGCGAAAGTGATTCCGTTTTGCGCGCGCGGCTACGGCGTCCCGGACAAGCTGGCGCAGGCGCAGCTGAAGTTTGCGACGTTGCAGCCGGCACCATCCGGCACCGGCACCCCCGCAGCGAGCGTCGATGGCCTCTGGCGCCACCTGGAACTCTCCCCGCGCCACCCCTATGAGCTGCAGGTGGGCGACTGCGAGCTAGTGGAGCAGTTCCGCGACCGGGTACTGCCGCTGTTCGCGACGCGCAACCTGCAGAACCAGGTCAGCTGCGTGCCGCACCAGGAATCGGGCTCGAACTTCAGCCTGAGTGTCGACATATTCGTTCCGGCCCCGCCAGCCGCCACGCCGCCCTGATCACAGCAGCTGTTCCCACAGCCGCCAGAAGTGTTCGCGCAGCTTGCGCGACAGCGGTCGACGCTTCCAGCTCGCCAGCTCGATGCCGCTGGCGTGCTCCAGGTCCTGCTGAAAGTAACCCTCCAGCTGCGCGCCGGTGGCCGCGCTGATGACTACCGCGTCGACCTCGTCGTTGAACAGCACGCTGCGGTGATCGAAGTTGGATGATCCGACGATCGACCAGACCCCGTCCACGACCACGGTCTTGGAGTGGAGGATGCCGTCTCCGCGCTCATAGATCTTCACGCCCGCTGCCAGCAGCTCCGAGTAATGCGACTGCTGCGCGGCCAGCGCCGCCGCCGAGTCGCTGTGCGATGGCAGCAGCAGGCGCACGTCGACGCCGTGGCGCGCGGCGCGTACCAGCGCACGCTTTTCCTGCAGCGTCGGCACAAAGTAGGCAGCGGTGACCCAGATATGGCTGGCGGCGCTGCGGATCGCCGAAATCAGCGTTGCATAGTAGCGCGGGGTCAGCTGGCCGCCGGTGCTCCCGACCACGCGTACCACCTGGTTGCCGCGGGCCTCGAAGGTCTGCTTTTCGTCGACCAGCTCGTCGGCCGGCCCACCCTGCGCGAGCCAGTGCTGCTCGAACAGCTGCTTGAGTTCCTGCACCGCCGGGCCTTCGATCTGGAGGTCGGTGTCGTGCCAGGGTTCGCGTGCGGGCTGCCCGGCGGGCGCTGGCGGCAGGCTGGCACGCGCCGCCGCGGCCGCCGCCATGTCGCTGACCGCGGCCGTGCGGTTGCTGCGGCTGCCGTTGCTGCGGTTGCTCTGTTCGTAGTCGGCGCTCAGGTTGACGCCGCCGATGATCGCCGCGTGGCCATCGGCGATCAGGATCTTGCGATGATCGCGCTGGTTGATCGAGAACGGCGAGGTCCTGACGGGGTTGAACTGGCGCACGTGGATGCCGGCGGCCAGCAGCCGGTCGAACAGTTCAGCGGAGGTGTCCATCGAGCCGATGGCATCGTAGATGATATCGATGCGAACGCCCTGGCGCTGGCGGGCGATCAGCAGGTCGGCGAGTTGTTCGCCATCGAAGCGCACGTTCTCGAATATGTAGTACTCCAGGTACAGGTACTGCCGGGCGCCGTGGATCGCCGCGAACATGGCCGCGAAGGTGTCGGCCCCGTCGCGCAGCACGGTGACGCGATTGCCGGTGTACAGCGGGCTGCCGGCCACGGCCTGCTCGATCGCCAGGTGGCGCTGCAGGGCGCCGGCATCCGGTGCCTGGGCGCTGAGCTGGCCCAGCAGCGCCGCGGTGGCCCGAGGCGACAGTGCCCCGCGGGCGCCGCGCACCTGGATCTGTGCACCGCTGTCGATGGCCAGCGGCTCGGGGACGGTCGGAATGTGCGCGCAGCCACCCAGCAGCAGCAGTATCATCGCCCGGACGCCGATTGCCACGCACGGGAGCCTGGCTGCGACGATGCCTGACACTCTGGGAGACGCGGCTGCGAGCGATGTGCCAAAAGCGCTGCGCATCGTCATTGGCGAGAACAACAACGACCTGGCCGTGACGCTCGGTCTGCTGCTGGATGCCGAGCCGGACATGCGCTGCGTGGCTACCGCTGCGTCCTCCAGCGCGGTGCTGTCCACGCTGGAGCGACATTCGCCCAATGCATTCATTCTCGACCTTTCGCTCGACGACGGCTCGAGCTTACCGCTGATCGGAAAGCTGCGTTCCCGCCTGCCCAATGCAGTGATTGTGATGTTTACCGGGCACAGGAACGAGTTATTGAAGGAGCATTGTTTACGCGCCGGCGCCGACGCGCTGGTAGTGAAGACCGGGGATTTCGACGAGTTGACCGCGACATTGCGCGGTGCGGTGCGAGGCCTTGCGGCAGGCGGCAGCGGGGGAGCGGAGCCCGCTGCGGGCGCCGTTTCCGCAGATGGTTGAATTTGCTTGAGCTAAAGCACTAGAATCGCCGCCGCCGGTGGACGGTGTTGGCACCAGCCAGCATGCCGTAAAGCTGCAGGTACTGCGGCCAAGTGCTTGATTCAGAAGCCCCACATGGGGCTTTTATTTTTTGCGTGGCCTTTATCGTCAGATCAGGCACCCACGATGTTAGCGCCGTTGCGCGAGAAGCTGATAGGGCTCACCGAGCCGCTGCTGCTGCAGCTCGGCTACGAGCTGGTCGACCTGGAGTACGTCCCGGGCCGCGCGCACGCGCTGCTGCGCATCTTCATCGATCGGGCGGGCGGCACGGATCCGGCGCCCGGCGTGGATTTTGCGCCCGGCGTGGATCGGTCGGGTGGCGTGGGACTCGACGACTGCGAGCGGGTGAGCCGCGAGGTGTCGGCGCTGCTGGATGTCGAGGATCCGGTGCCCACCGGGTACACACTGGAAGTGTCGTCGCCGGGCTTCGATCGGGTGCTGCGCACGCCAGCGCATTTCCAGCGCTTCGTCGGGGAACGGGTGCGGGTGGAACTGCTCGCGCCCCGTGACGGCCGGCGACGCTACACTGGGCGGCTGCAGGCGCTCAATGGCGAGGGGATTGAATTGATTGTGGACGGCGCCATGGTATCGGTGCCGTTTAGCCAGATCGGCCGCGCGCGGCTCGCGCCGCAGTGGTCCTGAGGTCGTAGGAGGAGTTGTCGATGAACAAAGAGATTCTGATGGTCGTGGACGCCGTCTCGAACGAGAAGGGCGTGGACAAGGAGATCATCTTCGAGGCGCTGGAAGCGGCGCTGGCGTCGGCTACCCGCAAGAAGCACGGCGAGGACTGGGACGCGCGCGTCGCGATCAACCGCAAGACCGGCGACTACGAGACTTTCCGGCGCTGGAAGGTGTTCGCCGATGACTCCAACGAGCTGGAGAACCCATCCGCAGAACTGCGGCTGGAAGACGGACGCGACCTCAGCCCGGATGCGGAGCCCGGTGGCTACGTCGAACAGCCGATGGAATCGGTGGCCTTCGGCCGCATCGCGGCCCAGCAGGCCAAGCAGGTGATCGTGCAGAAGGTGCGCGAAGCCGAGCGCGCGCAGGTGGTGGAGGCGTACAAGGACCGCGTCAATACCCTGGTCAGCGGCGTGGTCAAGCGCATCGATCGCAATGGCATCTACGTCGACCTGGGCGGCAACGCCGAGGGCTTCGTGCAGCGCAGCGACATGATCCCGCGCGAGCAGTTGAAGCCGCAGGACCGCGTCAAGGCGTACCTGCGCGAGGTGCGTGCGGAACCGCGCGGCCCGCAGCTGTTCCTGACCCGCAACGCACCGGAATTCCTGATCGAGCTGTTCAAGCTGGAAGTGCCCGAGGTCGGCCAGGGGCTCATCCACATCCTGGGCGCCGCGCGCGATCCGGGCATCCGCGCCAAGATCGCGGTCAAGAGCCAGGATCCGCGCATCGATCCGGTCGGCGCCTGCGTCGGCATGCGTGGTTCGCGCGTGCAGGCGGTGTCGAACGAGATCGCGGGCGAGCGCGTGGACATCATTCCTCACGACGACAACCCGGCGCAGTTCGTCATCAATGCGATGTCGCCGGCGGAAGTGCAGTCGATCGTCGTGGACGAGGAATCGCACAGCATGGATATCGCGGTCGCCGAGGACAAGCTGTCGCAGGCGATCGGCCGCGGTGGCCAGAATATCCGGCTCGCCAGCCAGCTCACCGGCTGGGAGCTCAACGTGATGACCGAGTCGGACGCCGAGGCCAAGAGCGAGACCGAGGCGCGGGCGCTGGTCGAGACCTTCATGAAGCAGCTCGACGTCGATGAGAACGTCGCCCACATCCTGGTGCAGGAGGGCTTTTCCACCGTCGAGGAGGTGGCCTACGTGCCGGCCGGGGAACTGGCGGCGATCGAGGAGTTCGACGAGGACATCGTCAAGGAGCTGCGCAATCGCGCGCGCGACGTGCTGCTGACCCAGGCGATCGTGAGCGAGGAGTCGCTCGACCAGTCGATGCCCGCGGACGACCTGCTGACGCTCGAGGGCATGCGGCCCGACCTGGCGCTGGCGCTCGCGCGCCGCGGGGTGCGCACGCGCGAGGAGCTGGCCGACCAGGCCATCGATGACATTGCCGACATCGAAGGCCTGTCGAGCGACGAGGCCGGCAGCCTGATCATGAAGGCGCGCGCCCATTGGTTCGAGGCGCAGCACTGATGCTTGCGATGGTGAGGACACATGGCTGACGTAACAATCTCGCAGTTTGCCGACGTACTGAAGGTCCCGGTGGACCGGCTGATCGCACAACTCGACCAGGCCGGCATCACCGTGTCCAGCCCCGAGGACATGATCAGCGAGGAGGCCAAGCTCGAGCTGCTGACGCACCTGCGGCGCAGCCACGGCCATGGCAGCGAAGGCTCGGCACCCAGCCGCATCACCCTGAAGCGCAAGACCCAGAGCGAGCTCAAGCTCGCCAGCAACCAGGGCCGCGCACGCACCGTCAATGTCGAGGTGCGGCGCAAGCGCACCTACGTCAAGCGCGACGTGCTCGAGGGCCAGGCGCGGGCACAGCAGGAACAGATCGATGCGCAGAAGCGCGAGGCCGAAGAGGCGCAGCGCGCGCTGAGCGAGAAGGCCGAAGCCGAGCGGCGTGAACGCGAACGGGTCGAGAGCGAGAACCGGCGCCGCATCGAGGACGACCAGGCACGCAAGAAGGCGCAGGATGAGGCGCGGCGGCAGGCCGAGCAGCGCAACGCGGAAGATGCCGAACGCGAACGGGCGCGCCGGCAGGCGGAGCCGGCGCGCGAGGCGCACGCGCCGCACGTGCATCCGGCGCCGGTGGCGCGCGAGGAAGCGGACGACAAGCAGCGCACGCGCTACGGGCGCGAGGAGCTGCATATCGCCGGCGACGTCAGTGCCCGCCACAAGAAGAAGAAGCGGCTGAAGACGCGCTCCATGCCGGTGGGCGGCAGCGAGGCCAAGCACGCATTCGAGATGCCGACCGCGCCGGTCAAGCGCGAGGTGGCGCTGGGGGAGACCATCACGGTGGCGGAACTGGCGCAGAAGATGGCGGTGAAGGCCACCGAGGTGATCAAGGTGCTGATGAACCTCGGCGTCATGGCCACCATCAACCAGCCGATCGAGCGCGACACCGCGACGCTGGTGGTGGAGGAGTTCGGCCACACGCCCAAGCTGCTGCGCGAGAACCAGATCGAGGAGGGCCTGCAGGGCGCCGAGGGCGAGACCGAGAAGCTCGAGGTGCGCGCGCCGGTGGTGACCGTCATGGGGCACGTCGATCACGGCAAGACCTCGCTGCTCGACTACATGCGCCGCACCAAGGTGGCGGCCGGCGAGGCCGGCGGCATTACCCAGCATATCGGCGCCTATCACGTCGAGACACCGCGCGGTTCGATCACCTTCCTGGATACCCCGGGTCACGCCGCGTTCACCGCGATGCGCGCCCGTGGCGCCAAGGCCACGGACGTCGTGGTGCTGGTGGTGGCGGCGGATGACGGCGTGATGCCGCAGACCATCGAGGCGATCCAGCATGCCAAGGCGGCGGGCGTGCCGATCGTGGTCGCGGTCAACAAGATCGACAAGCCGGACGCCGATGCCGAGCGGGTGCGCACCGAGCTTGCCAAGCACGAGGTGATCGCCGAGGAGTGGGGCGGCCAGAATATGTTCCGCAGCGTGTCGGCCAAGACCGGTGACGGCATCGACCAGCTGCTGGAGGCGATACTGCTGCAGGCCGAGGTGCTGGAACTGAAGGCTCCGCGCACCGGCTTTGCCGCCGGCGTCGTGATCGAATCGAGCATGGAGAAGGGCCGTGGCGCGGTGGTCACGGTGCTGGTCAAGCGCGGCACGCTGCGCGCCGGCGACGCCATCCTCGCCGGCAGCGAGTTCGGCCGGGTGCGGGCGATGTTCGATGAGAGCGGACAGTCCATCACCGAAGCCCCGCCGTCCACGCCGGTGGTGGTGCTCGGGCTGTCGGGCGCGCCCAATGCGGGCGACGAGCTGCTGGTGGTGGAGAGCGAGCGCAAAGCGCGCGAAGTCGCGCTCTACCGCCAGGGCAAGTTCCGCGACGTCAAGCTGGCGCGCGCGGCCACCCGGGCCGAGGACGTGTTCTCGACCATGGGCGAGGTCAAGGCCGGTGTCATCGCGGTGCTCATCAAGACCGACGTCCAGGGCAGCGCCGAGGCGCTGCGCGACGCGCTGGCCAAGCTGTCGACCGACGAGGTGCAGGTGCGCGTGATCGCCAGCGGCGTCGGCGGCATCACCGCCTCGGATATCCAGCTGGCGGCAGCATCCAAGGCGTTCGTGATCGGCTTCAACGTGCGCGCGGATTCCGCCGCGCGCGATGCGATGAAGGAGACCGGCGTGGAGGTGCGTTACTACAGCATCATCTACGAGGCCATCGACGACGTGAAGCAGAAGATGAGCGGCCTGCTGGCCCCGGAGATCAAGGAGACCATCGTCGGCATCGCCCAGGTGCGCGAGGTGTTCCGCTCCAGCAAGTTCGGTGTGGTGGCCGGCTGCCTGGTGACCGAGGGCGCGGTTCGGCGCAACAACCCGATCCGCGTGCTGCGCGATAACGTGGTGATCTTCGAAGGCGCGCTGGAGTCGCTGCGCCGTTTCAAGGACGACGTCAACGAGGTTCGGGCCGGCACCGAATGCGGCATCGGCGTCAAGAACTACCAGGACGTGCGCGCCAACGACCAGATCGAGTGCTTCTCGCGCGTCGAGGTGTCGCGCACGATCCAGTGAGGACTCGTGCCGCGCCTGCCGCATGCCCAAAGCCACCGCTCGCACCTCGCGCATCGCGGCGCAGATGCAGCGCTCGCTGGCCGCGCTGTTGCGGCG
>Ga0116229_10010763_pt1 | contig 13645 bp, 16 predicted proteins | sample S1TSphgellanicum_3_FD_87313 | JGI IMG/M metagenome (GOLD analysis project Ga0116229, IMG submission 87313) | Host-associated microbial communities from peat moss isolated from Minnesota, USA - S1T2_Fc - Sphagnum magellanicum MG | ecosystem: Host-associated > Plants > Peat moss > Unclassified...
AAATGGGTGTAGGCAAAATGGCATATTGAATTCAATTGTTGCAAAATCTACTGTTGCACAGCTTCTGTGACACAGCACCCCCCAGTACACCATCCAAAAAATCCCGTTTCTCATTTTTGGATGAGATGAAACCCAACCCCAGGGACTGTCATCTGAGGTGGGTTTCTTTTTTTTTTCTTTTTCTTTCCCCACGCCCCTGACCTGCCAAGGTTAGTTCTAAGAAAAACCCAGCTACCTACCCCTCCCAGCTGCCTACCCACCCCAATCTACCTTCCACCTACAAACTATCTATTGTTGTGACGTGTAGTGTCGTGACGTACAATGTCATAAGGGTGTAAATCTATAGCAAACTCTACTAAAAAAAAGAAGAAAACCAGTCAAAGGCAAAAACTAATTCACCAAAAAGAAATGCACATACATATATATACAATGCACAAGAGGAGGTTAAGATGAAGTTTTCATGTATCCCCCTAGACCTGAGCCAAGAAAAGCGTGACATGGTCTGAGTAGAAATCAAGGTGTTACAAGAGAACATGATGAACAGTACCAAATGTCGACAGGAACTTGTGAGCTCCGGCTTGAAATAGAAGAGATGGTATCCACCATTGCAATTATCACAAAACAACATCTAATCAACATCGTCTGTCCTCTGACATACTTGACATGGATAATCAAGTGGAGGAATCCAAATTGATGTGACGATGGTAGGATTCAAGTTCGGCAAGTTGCAAGGCGCATAGTTTTTGGAATGATCCGGAATTATGTGTCCATTAACTCCTTGCAACTCCAACACACCTGAAGGCTTTATCACCTTAATCCTCAAGATAATGTGACCGAAAGAAGTGTGCAGAATACCATTAAGTTGGCGCTGGAAATACACAAAGTCACCAACATCAAATTGTCACACCTTAGGTTTATAATTGTCACCTCGTGTGTGTGCATACCGTAAGGTGTCTCGATGTTGTGCAATGGATAAGTTCTCCATGGCCATGGGCATAACCCTCCTAAATAAAGCAATCTTCTTTGCAATGACCTTAGTGGAGACTTAGCCTACAAGTGGAAGTGAAGAGGTTTAGGCAACTAGTGGAAGCTCAGATGTTGTGGTAAAGGTTTAGCCAACTATTGAAATTGAAAAGGATTAGCTTTGGTGGAAGTGAAAAATTTCCTCCATTATAATTAAATTTTGGATCAGTAGAAGAACATCATCAAACATTTGTGCTTTATGTGCCTTTTGAAGGTGCTGAATTTTATATACTTACAAAACATTAACCCCACTCATCTTTCACATTGAGAAATGGGTGGGGTTTTTTTTGTCAATTTTTTTTGTTGTAGTACCCCAATTGTGAAAAACGAATGTCCAATCATGCATTCATAATTTTGGATACCTTGTAATACTTGCATTTTTTATGTAAAACCAGCATTATTATTTACAATACATGCATTATATATCTTTTATATCTTAATTTAGTTTTTTTTTTTTTTTTATTTTGGTTTAAAAACAATTGGGCTAGCAGGGATAGATGGGCCACTGGGGTAGCCAAGGAAGGGGTTGATGGGGCCGTTGGGAAGAGGTTCACATGCAAGGTGGGTGCATGTGATGTCTCTTATGCAGCAAAATAGTTGCTCCAAAGGCATCTTGATGGAACTCATCATCTTGTTAATGGAACAAGGTAAACTTGGTCATCCATCTACTCAACATGAGGGACCAAGGTGCCCAGACCATGCATCCATGAATACAAAGGTCTTGGTTGACCCCTTGGTTTGATTACGACTGAATGATCAAAAGGCCAATGTTCGCACCAAGAGGAAAGTAATTGAAGAGTGGAAGCAACTTCAAGTTGATGTAGAACGCACCCCACTAGTTCCAAAATCAATATTGGTGAAATTAACATCCTCACACTCGACCAATATCCTTGGCATTCCTAGGTGGGGTGTGGGGTCCATCCCCCCTCATGTTTTGGCCAAGGTTAAGAAGGATGAAGACCTTGCATCATTGATTGGTGGGAGCAAGCTAACATATGCAAAGGTACTTAAGGCCTCTTGGGATTCTCAGAGTTCAAGGAAGGGTTCCAATAAAACAACACTACATTTTGAGATCAAGTTCCTCATCGCCTATCATGAATCAAAAATTATTCATGGCTGATAAGTTAATTTGCATTTCATGATGTTCATGCAAATTACATATTCAAGTAATCGATGTTCTTGAGTCCTAATTATCTTTATCATTGACTTCTAGGATCCATGGCTCAACTATGGAGGAGTTTGTGGGTGATGCATTCAAGATTACAATGACCAACCACCAACTCTTCACTTGACACCATGTGCAAAATGCACATGATGCAACGACCTATTATTGAAAGGTAAAAGGAATTTCCTTCACCTCATTTAGTGACAACTCAACACCAAGGATGAAAATGATTAAATATCTATTGATAGTGATCAACTAACTTCACTTTTTATACATAATCACTTGGGATTCATTTTTTGACTCATTTTTTGAATCCTCTTATACTTTTGACTACTTGTCAACATTCATATATTTTGAATCACATCACTTTTTGTGAAATTTCAAATCCAAAAAAGTGAAAATATGATGGAATATCAACAAACTTTGTGTTTAGATCAATGGGAACTAACAAAACTTGCCTCAAAAACATACAGAATACCCTCATCAAATGTCAAAAAAATTACATTGGTGTCTAGAGACACAATGCAATACCCTCATCCATGTATTATAAAACATCATCATCAACCATTTGGCTTTGCCATACCCTCATCAAGGTATTGCAAACCCACTAGTCAATTTTTTGCTTATGTAATCCCCCCATCGGGGTAATGCAAACCCACTAGTCATTTTCTTGGGTATTGCAATACCTTCATATTGTCAATATTTGTTGGGTCATATAGGCCGCATGTTCAATACTCTCATAAGGGAACACTTGGGAGCGTCATCTTTTATTGTTAAATGTGAGTATTGCAAAATAGGTGATGGATGGTGTTCAAGGTATAAAATGAACGAGATATGCCTACCATTTTTCATTACTTGTATAACCTTCATGGAAGGTCATAGATAAAATATTTGCATTCACCCATATGAAGGTATTACAAATTAATTGACTGTATGTATTTTAGCCCCCATGGAAGGTCATAAGTAAAATATTCGTAACCATTGATATGAAGGTATAGCAAATAAATTGATTGTATGTATTCACAAAAATGGGGGCATCTAGTTTTGTGCATTATATCCTTCATTGAAACCCATAAATGGAAGATATTACTTTATTTTAAACTATATAAAATCACAATGAAAAGAAATTATCACCATTCATGTAAAAGTATTGCTCATATTATATGCCCCCACCTTTATGAAGGTTTAACATATGTAACACATGCAAAAGTTTCATCCAACGGGCAATATTCAATTGTGGGTAATGCATGGGTTGTTTAATCCATCATTAGTACTCTAAACACATGTAGGTATTACATTATTTTATTAGAAATTTTTCTTATGAATCCACCTCCATTTTGTGGAATTAATGCACATTGTACAACTACTCCTCCTTACATTTATTTATCATATATTTGGCTTCAAACATTTTGACAACAATTTATTAAGGCACACTTATTTTAATGTTAATTAAATATGGAGCAACAAATATTTTGTTGGGATTTGGTTTTTCCTTCATTTTTTGAAACATATATGGAGTAAGTTCCATCTATTCTTTCTCTTTTAAACAAGAGGATAGACAACTCCCAACTCATTAGAGATATGAATCTAACTTTTCCTTATTTCATTCAATTAAGTATTTTAATTTGTATAAATTTTTAAATTTTTTCCCACCACCAGCTAATTATCCAAATCATGTATTTTTTTTCATTTAGGGTTTTTCATTCTTAATATTTCATATTTACAGGTTAATTTTTTATTATTCAAATATTTTATTCCATAACATATAGTTTCTTTTTTCCATGATTAGTTAAGGCATAAGATTTTTTGCAAACACTTAACAATTTGCAATACATGGGTGTAAGGTTTTTGGGTCCTTTTTTTTCAATGTGCAGTTAGGTTTAAAGCATTGGATGGATGGGTTCATGATGAAGGTTTTTCAATTACAAATTCATTGGGCTTCTAATTTGTAGCTTCAATTTGGGGGTTAGATCTTAATTGGGGAAGGTTTCAAAAAATAATTTCTCACAAACCAAATAACAATATTAACCTTTTTAAAAAAACTATAAATTAAGGTTTCATTTTTCATTCATAAGTTGTTGAAACAACTATCATTCATGTTTGGGTAATGTTTATGATTTGTTAGGTTTTAAATTGTCCCAATCAAGGGGTATGGACACATATGGTAAATGATGGGATAAGATATATGTGAAGATATTGTTGTCCATTTACATTTAAGAGGTTGTTGTGGGTAACTAATATATTATAACTTGAAAAACATTACTAACATGAAATAGGGTGACAATTATTCTTGCACAAGTAATAAAATTGAGAATTACATCATAGGGCGAACTCCAATGTCTCAATCCAAAACTCGACATGGTCACTTTTCTCCAATGTCAACTTGGTGGGAAAATTGGATTTTGGCATGGGGGCCAAAACAAGGTGGCAATTGAAGTTGCATATATTCTCCATGGAAAAATATCAAAGTTCTTGGAGGGTGAATGAAGGGACATGCAAACTTCAATTGAATGGAAAAAACATAAAAATTTGGCCTTGCAAGAAAAGGTTGAAAAGCTAATAATCAAAAATCACCTTGATCATACTTGGTATATGTGACAACTCATACCAAAGTGTTTTTTTTTTTCCATTTTCCATGTAATATAACATGGTCTTGTCTCATTTTATTTGATTGAATGTATGTCTTGTAGGTACCAATGTGGGTATGGACTAGAAGACCATTGTGCAAATTCCAACACATAGTCCATAAAACACGGTTGTTTGGCCCATTTCTCAATCAAAAGGTTATACACACAACTTGTTGTTGAGGGAATCACCTTCTACAATTAAGCACACACTCAAACCAATGTTGATCCGGCCCATGGTGCACGAGACCTAGATTTTGTTGCACAAATGTCTTTGTATGTTCCACGATGTCACAAACTTTCAAAAATTATATATGGACCCACTTGGGGTTAGGGTACACAATGAAACAAATCTATAACAAATACAAAGCAATTTGGTGAGCATGAATCAATGTAAAGGAGCCCATGACCAAGGATTATTTCTTGAAATTACAAGACATTGTTTACTTGGATCGGAAGCATAAGAAGGGTCATTGGTGCTTACATTGGAACTGGACAATTTCTATTCAATCATGGGTATGTCCTCACTTTAATGATGTATTTTATTTCCAAGATGCAAGTGAAGTGAATGGGATTCAAATGCCTTTCACCATAGGTGATGCACCCCTAAACTCCTTGAAAGATTCAAATGCAAGTCTAAAAGTGGAAACAATGGAAGAAGAAGGAATTAGGGTATGCTCCTTAGATCCCAAAATTTGGGGGTAAGAGGGGTGTGCCAAAGCTCCAAATGGGGACTAAGACGAGTTACAAGCAAGTCAATTATTTGTATGGACAAACCAAACAACAAGTTGGCTAATGTATAATTGGAACATTTTTTATGCATGGACAAACCATGAACATACATAAATTCAAAAGACCCATCATGGCCCCAACTTGAGGGAAGCCACCACCTTCCCCCGTATAGTATTTTCTGTGATTAACCACAAGGGCTGCACCCAAATGTCAATTTTCTTAAGACTCCCGCCACTTTGGATGCCTAAAACGTTTTTGTGTAGACCTTCGATTAAGGTGAAGTTTCAAGAAAAGTTATAACCCTCATCAAGATATTTCCAATGATTTGTGGCACGCCCCCTACACACACGTAATCCAGAGTGATTCCTAACTTTTAAGGTTGGGAGTCAAATTAACACTTTGATTCCCAACCTTTCTTTTGGCCATAACTTGTGTTGTAAGTACTCAAATTGATCATGCAAGCCCATTTTAACATCTACATCTCTAAATCTTTTCAATGGTATAAAAACGTCCTCAATCCAATGAGTTTTTGACCCTTCAAATTTTTCTCTAAAGATTTGGGACTCCCTTGGGACTCCAACTCTTAAAGTGGAAGCCCACTTGGGAGTGTGTGGGCTCATTCCCTCACATTTTCTCGCACTCTTGAAAATGTGAATGTGATTCCTAGGTTGCACTTTCAGCTGTCACCTTTCCATGCCCCTTACCGCCTTGGTCATGAGCCCAAGGTTAGGGTCGTGACAATAGGGATTTAGACACCTACACAATTCCAGGCCATACTCCAATTTGGTCATAATGGGGTCCATGGATGACATTTTGCACCAATGATGTGAAGTATCACCTGTTCACATTAATGGTATTTGAACTTCATCAAATTGAAATGCCAATTGTTTAAATCATCATGAGTTGGCAAACTTGCAAAAATTTGGTGGAATGGTTAATTCCATTATGAATGAAGCTTGTGGCAAACATGCCCAATTGGAAATCCTTGTGTTTTATTATGGATGATGCCCTACAAGAACTACCGACATTATGGTGGGTTCTATTTTAATTTCAAATTTTTTGTACATTTTCACTAGTTAGGGTTTACATAAGGTTGCATTTTATATTGCTCATTATGTTTGAAAAATCTTTTTTCACATGAAATTTTTTGTGCATTACAAGATTGTGTGGAACACCAATCATATCCCAATTTTTCTTTATGGTTGGCATGTGTTGAAAACATGGCATTTACAATTTATGAAAAAAAATTAAAACTGTGGAAATGAAACATGTAATACTTGATTGCCTTCATTCGATGATGTTCATGTCCATCAACCCAAAGGAGACCATTAGGAGACCATTGAATCGTTCAAAGCATGTGGGGGGGAAAAGAATGATGGAAATTTTTAATAACTTTAAGCCTGGTGATACATGGACATAATATTTTTAGGTTTACTATTGCCAACTTGGTAAATAATTAATTCATTTCCACACCAATATTTTAAAGCAATTTTGACATTTATGAAATTAAAACCTTAACTTTCATGTGCAATGTGCATGTTGGTGTAGATTTGTGAATGGTTGGCCTTCATTGAATGCCACATTCCAATCAAGATATGTAAGCTAACATAAAATCTTACCATGGGGCATTAAAACATTAGTTCTCTTTTGATACAAAAGGCCTTAAAGGACATTACATTTATTAGTTGATGTGGAAGTTCATACAACTATGGCACAACACTACATGCACCAAGTGAAGATGAAGAAGCGTGGGTTCATAAAGAACAAGGTTGTCCAACGACTTATGGTGGGGAGTTTGGACAGAGCAAGGTTGATCGCACACACCAATGTCATTCAACCTACTTTGGAAGGTGAGCAATTAAACCCATCTTGATGTCATTTACAATTTTAACTCTCCTTTCATTAAATATGCATATTGCACATGCAAATGCGCATTGCATGGGAATATGTGCAAGCACCAAGTTATTATTCTTTTGGCATACAATGGCCTTATCAACAATGATATCATCAACTATTGTGGCATTTGGTTATGGGAGTAATCATGGTGGGTTAAAAACCATGTTTGTGGATTCAAAATATTTGCAGGTGCATGATGGTTCCTCAAAAGATGAAGGTTATGTACAATGAAAACACAATTAATGGGGTAGGTCTCATAGACATTGGTGGCCTTTTAGATATAGATGACAATGGCCCTTTTTATTTTGATGGTGTCAATAATGATGAGCCCAAGAACTCATCTACATCCATGAATTGAGCCCTCTTTTGATTATAAGATGTTGTCAAAGACATGAAGATGCACAAGAACAAAGGTTAAAGGAGATGTCTAAGTTTAACTTTCAAATGAGGAATAAGAAAAGATTATATGATTCAAAAATAAGAACACAACATGTGCAAAACTAACGTGGAAATGGATATTTTAAATGTTAACATATGCAAACATGAACATGAAAAGAACATGACAAAATTATGGTGTAAGACCGTGCCTAAGATTAATGTTGAACAAATTGAAGGAAATGAGGGGTCCTACTTATATTTATACCCCTTTAAGGACCTAGCTCAAAGCAACTTCCAAAGAGGCTTCTATGTGTGCATTGAGTAAAAAAATTAATTGAAAACCTTCTTAACTAAAAGTTAACTATGAATTCACTACAATATAATTGAAAATTAATTAAGACTGAACTTAGACTTAATTAGAATTTAACTAAAAATTAATTAAGAGTTAATTTGAAATGAATTAAGATTTAACTAAAAGTGAACAATGAGTCCTTTGGAAATGAATTATGAGTTAAGTGGAAGTGAACTAATATTTAACTAGAAATTGATTAAGAATGAATTAAAATTAAACAAAAAAATTAAATACAAATTTATTACAAGTTATGGATGATCATTCAAATGAATGAACTCCATGGCATTGACATCTATGACAAATGTAATAGTGGAGATCATAACCAAATGCAAGACAAATGCTACCTTTCAACTTTGTGACCATGTAACATCTCTTGCAAAACAAGTTGCATCAGACATCCAAGCAATTCATTTGACATGGGCCAATGAATCATGCACCCAAGAAAGGTTTTTTATCAAATGGAAGATGGATTAGGTAACGTAATTTGTTGGTTGAAGGATTAACCTGAAACTACGTTACAACATGCAAAATCCCATAACAAAAGGACTCGGGAGTATAAGGGTTTATGATACTTGTATAGAATACTAATGTAATGGGTTTTATTCCATGCATTTTTCTATGGATGAATTGTTCAATGTGAAAGGCAAGTTTAAGCAACGACTATTACAGCAATATAAAAAATCCATTTTCAAAATCAATATAAAGAAAATGTTTCACAAAATAATAACAATAAATCATTTTCATCCTAGAAATCTTCACAAAGACCACATAAAATCTTCACAAATAAACATACAATCTAGTTGTTATGTAATTCCATGATAAAGGTAATGAACCTTGAAAAAAATAATAAACATATGAAGTAGCAATGCATGGGGTATTAGATAACAACAAAAGGAGACATTTCACTATGCCAAACCAAGATGTGGGTAATGTTAATCTCAATAAGGTGAATTATTGTATATGGCGTATTCAATGTGGGCATTGCAACACATTATAAATATTACAAAACCTCAATGAGGATAATGCATTGATGTTTGATGTTAGTTTTAGTATACATATTATGTTGTGATGGTATAGCGAAACAACAAAAGATAAGAATTTTAAATGTCAAACCTTGACATGGGTAATGTTTTTCAATATGATGTTAATTCTAATGTACATACTTTTTTGTATGGGTATTGCATAACAACAAAAAATAAGAATCTTGAAGATCAAACTATAATGAGGATTTTTGTTTTTACATGATAGTTCTAATGCACATATTGTCTTGTGCAAGTATTACAAATAAACATATGATAAAAACCTTAAATGTCAAACCTCGATGAAGGTAATGCATTTATGGGTGATGTTAGTTATATTGTATGTACTCTATATGTGCGGGTATTGTAAAACAATAGAAGATTATATTCTTGAATGTCAAAGTGCGATGAAAGTACTACTTTTTTATATGATGTTGGTTTTAATGTATATGCTTTATTGTGTGGATATTGCAAAGCAATAAAAGATAAGAACCCTAAATGTCAAACCTTGATGAAGGTAATGCATTTTTGTGTGATGTTAGTTCTAGTGTATGTACTTTGATGTGCGGGTATTGTGAAGCAACAAAAGATTACATTCCTGAATGTCAAAACACAATGAGGGTACTACTTTTCTATATGATGTTAGTTCTAATATTTTATTGTGTGGGTATTGCGAAGCAATAGAAGATAAAAACTCTAAATGTCAAACCCTAATGAGGGTAATGCATTTTTGGATGATGTTAGTTATAGTGTATGTACTTTGATGTGCGGGTATTGTGAAGCAATAGAAGATGACATTCTTGAATGTCAAAGCACGATTAAAACACTGTTTTTTTATGATGTTAATTTTAATGTACATATTTTAGTGTGCAAGTATTACAAAACAATAGAAAATAAGAACCCAAAATGTCAACCTCGATGAAGGTAATGCATTTATGGGTGATGTTAATTCTATTTTATGTATTTTAATGTGTTGTTATTGCAAAACAACAAAAGATTACATTCCTAAATGTTAAAGTGCGATGAAGATACTATTTTTTTATATGACGTTAGTTTTAATTGACACATTTTGTTGTGCGGGTGTTGCAACCCCACTTTGAGAGAAGTGTGAGGTCGCCACTCACACTCCCGAAAATGGGACTTGGGAGTCCTTCGAGACTCTTGAAAATTCAAAACTTCATTGCAGGGGTCAAAACACCTCGCATTCAGGTGTTTTTTATACCGTTGGAAAGGTCTTGAAGTGTAGATGTCCCAAATATCCTTGCATGAACATTTGGACATCTATAGCACAAGTTATAGGTGAAAGAAGGGCCGGGAGTCAAACTGGCAGTTTGACTCCCGACCACTAAAAGTTAGGAATCGACTCGATCCTGGTGTGTGCAAGTGGATTGCGTCACACCGTTGGAAAACTCTCAAGGAAAGCTACAAGTTCGCTTTAGACCTCGTCCCAATTGAAGGTCAGAGCGAGAAGTTATGAACGCCCAAAGTCCCAGGAGTCCAAACCAGGACAGTTTCGGGACTCCACTTTGGGAGTTTCGGGAAAAAGTGCCATTCAGATGCAAGTGCGGCGGAGAAACGTAGAGAATACTATATGGGGAAAGGTGGTGGCTTCCCTTGAGTCCAGGCCGTGGTGAGTCAAGTGAGTCCAAGGTTGCCCGTGGCTTGTCCCAACACCAAGAGTGTGCAGAATGAGTTCTAACCAACTTGTTGGTTGGTTTTGGATGCATGACCGAATAACTAAATAACTTGTCCCTCTTCCTATTATAATCTCAGAGCTTTTAGCACGCCCCTCTCACCCCCTTTTGACGCGCTCCCAAGTCCCTAGTTAGCCCCAAATCGGGGCTAAGTCACTCGAATTGCGGAAAGATGGGGACTCGGGGCACGCTCCCAACTTCCAGCACTAAAGGGGGTGAGAGGGGAGTGCTGAAAGCTCCGGGATTAGACTAGGAAGAGGGACAAGCTTACTTAGTTATCGGTCCTACATCCAAATCCAACCAACAAGTTGGTTAAAACTCATTCTGCACACTTTCAGTGTTAGGACAAGCCACGGGCGACCTTGGACTCACTTGACTCACCATGGCCCGAACTTGGGGAAACCACCACCTTCCCCCATATAGTATTCTCTGCAGCTCTTCGCCACACTTGCATCCAAATGGTTTTTTTTCTTGGGATTCCCAAAGTGGAGTCCCGAAATTGTCCCGATTTGGACTCTCAAAACTTTGGGCGCTCATAACTTCTCGCCTCGAACTTGGATCGGGACGAGATCTAAACCAAAGTTGTAGCTCTCCTTGAGAGCTTTCCAACAGTGTGTCGCACTTCACCTGCACGCACCAGAATCGGGTCGATTCCTGACTTTTAGTGGTCGGTAGTCAAACTGCCAATTTCACTACTAACCCTTCTTTTGACCATAACTTGTGCTACATATGTTCAAATGGCTCATGCAAGGCCATTTTGGACATTTGCACTTCAAGACATTTCCAACGGTATAAAGAACGCCTCAATGTGAGGTGTTTTCACCCCTACAATCGCGTTCTGAGTTTTCGGGAGTCCCGGAGGACTCCCAAGTCCCATTTTCGGGAGTGTGGGTGGCGACCTCACATTCCTTCAAAGTGGGGTTGCGACACCTTTAGTGCTAGAAGCTGGGAGTGGCACCGAGTTCTAACTATTTTCGCTCTTTAACATAGTTGGACCCTTTTTGGGTCTAACAAGGAACTTAGGGGCGTGTGAGTGGGTATTGTGAAACAATAGAAAATGAGAACCCTAAATATCAAACCCTAATGAAGGTGATGCATTTCTAGGTGATGTTAATTATAGTGTACATACTATGATGTGTGGGTATTACAAAACAACAAAAGATTACATTCATGAATGTATAAGTGCACTTACGTTTTTCAAAAGGTTCAATTTAAATAAAGTGTCCACATTGACCAAAAGGATGTTCACTTTGATTAAAAAATAGGGCATGAAAGACACATGGTTTTTATGGTTGGTTTTCAAAATTGAAATGACCATTTTGACCAAGTGTTAAATAGTGCATTTAATCAAGGACAATTTTTTTAAATGGTCCATCAAGTTGCCCATGGCCTAGTTCATTATTGGTCAAATTGGCCATATTAATTTGGTTAGCTAACTTAATTGTTATGTTTACTAACCTACCTACCTACCTACCTACTTACCTACCTACATTTATTTACCTATGTCCTACTTACCTATTCACCTACTATATATCTACCTATGTCCTACCTACCTACCTACCTACCTACCATCAACCTATATTTGTCCTACATATTTACCTACCATTTACTTACCTATGTCCTACCTATTTACCTATTTACTTACTTACCTACCATCTACTTACCTATGTCCTATTTGCCTACTACTATTTACCTACTATTTACCAAAGTTACTGATTTATCTACTTACTTATTTATATTCTATTTATTTACCTACCTACCTACCTAGTATATACCTACATACCTACCTATAGTTTACATAAATAGGAATGAACATTTTAAAACATAGGTAGGTAGCATGTGTACCTACTTATCTACCTAGTTAGGTACCTACTAACCTACTTATGAAAAAAATTGAAGTTCAAATGTTGTTATACACGTTCACAAAAAATTTCATGGAAGTTCAATGATACATTTTAAATCTATTTGGCATTGTATTGTTTTACAAAATGATGTGGTGATTTGATGGCCAAAACATTGGTGTGGAACCAATGAAACCAAATTCAATTCCCTTTACCAACATATATTACGTGAAATATGTATATTTGTATATATATCTTGTACATGTGTGTAAATGTATAATACATAAGTGGGTTGTGAATAGGTAGGTAGGAGGCCATGGTGGGTGGGTAGATAGGCACTTACTATTTATTTATTTTTACATTTTTATATTTATAAATTAAGCTATTTTTTTGGGCTGCCCAATTTTTTGTCCGATTTGATTAGTCAAAAAGGCCATTTTATGGTCAATCAAAAAAACCATCAATCAAGTTGGATGTGTTCAAATCAATTTGTTTAGTATGATTAAGTGGTCCAATTGACCAAATGTCAAAATAACTGGTTTTTGGTTTAATTTTCTAGTCGAATAAATTGGGATTTCTTGTAGTGATTTTACTTTTGACTTTCCAAAGGGGATAAAGTATATACAATCAATTAATTTGAAATACCGTAATTTGGTTGTGAAAAAAAAAATTGTGAACTTTTGTAATGAGTCCCAAACCTACACCTTAACCCTAATTTACATCTTATCCATTCCATCATCATTTGCTACACTTGCGGAGTTGTGATGTTGACAAAGATGTAAATTGGTTGGTAACTTGGTATGTTGGATCTGGTAGGCTTCTGCCTTGCTGTCAAGTGAGGAGGATGGGGGGTGGGTAGGTAGGTCGGTGGGTGTGGGGGTGGGCAAGTAGGTAGGTAGTTGAGAGGATAGTAGGTAGGTG
>Ga0116229_10010764_pt1 | contig 13645 bp, 10 predicted proteins | sample S1TSphgellanicum_3_FD_87313 | JGI IMG/M metagenome (GOLD analysis project Ga0116229, IMG submission 87313) | Host-associated microbial communities from peat moss isolated from Minnesota, USA - S1T2_Fc - Sphagnum magellanicum MG | ecosystem: Host-associated > Plants > Peat moss > Unclassified...
GTGGTCACGGACAGTTGTTTGAAAAGTTCCCATTCTTGGATTTCATGGATTGGATGAAACTGCCCCCCAGGGTTCAGTTTTCTTGGTCTGTTGTTTTTTTTTTTCCCTTGAGCCTTTTTTTTATCATGCTTTTTTTCCCCCTTGCTTTCACTTTTTTCCTAGGCCTTTTTTTTTTTCTCTTTTTTCTTTTTCTTGAAATAACACACATGTGCATTATGCACAGGGTTCACACTAGTAAAAGAAAAACCTTGTAAATAAAAATCAAGGATGGGAACCCATCCATCAAAAGTACAAAGCAAATGAAAACACAAGTAGACACAACCCAAAGAAAAAAACAAAAGTTAACAATCAACAAAAATTAATTAAAGACCTTATGCAAAGAGGATTCATGACTACGAAATGACAATCAACAATAACAAAGAAAACTTAAGATGAAAGAGTTATCATCTACCACAAATTGGCTAGTGACAAAGGTGCACTAATTATGATGTGTGGAAAAGATGAAGAACCTTGACCAAGTGTAACAACCCATTGAAGAATTGCTATGGCTTGCACACGTTACAAGACTATGAACATGCGTTGTCAATAGTAAGAAACAAGCATTGAGGGGATTAATGAAAATCGTTAATGACACGCGATAATGATTTGTGTACAAATAATAAAAAGTGAATCAAAACAAGAATGGAAACACCCATACATATCAATAGTGAGGAAAATGAAATCATCATTTGGTATTCATTTAGCATATGATTGTGTTTTTTCTTGAATAGCCATCATTGTTACATGTATTATCGTCATCAATGTTCATTGCACCATATCTATGCGAGTCAAGTTAATAATGACAACGTCCATCAAAGTTTAAAAGTAGTTTATAGTGATAATGATATCCAGTCAACATCGAGTGTGGCAAGGGAAAAGGTGGGAGACCTCCCTTTGAACATGTGTTCCATTTTCCAAAACAATAGTTGTAACAATATCTCGAAGTGTATTATGAGTTATTATATGTTCACTCTTGCAAGGGCACTAAAACAGATGAGTATTTAGATTATTAATGGTATGATCACAATAAAATTGTGAAAGATGGGTAACCATAGGTTGTGGCAAGTTAAGACAAGTACGTAATGCTACAAGGAAATGGGTTGAGGATAAATGAAATGTAGGTGTGGTGAAACGAACTAATAACCAAGCGCCTACCCTTGGACCTGCATGACGCACTCCCAACTCCTTGAAGGATTCAAATGTGAGTCTAAGTAGAAGACAACGGAAGAGGAAGGAGTCAGGGCACGCTCCCTAGTTCACAAAACTTTGAGGGGTAGAAAGGCATGTTGGAGCTCTGGGATAGGACTAAGAAGAATTGACAAGTTTCATTCACTCACACAGGCCTGGCCACGGAGCCTACATCTAAATGGTTTTTCTCTCCCGGGACTCCCGAGTGGGAATCTCGAAATTGCGTCGGTTGGGACTCTCGCGACTTTGGAGCCCCATAGCTTTAAAAATAGACCTCGTATCAAGATGTAGTCTAAAGCAAAGTTGTAGCCCTCGTCGAGAGCTTTCCAACGGTATGTTGCATGCTCTCTACAACTAAGTAAATTGGGTCGATTCCCCACTTTTTCTGGTTGGGAGTCAAATTGGTAATTTGATTCTCGGCCCTTCTTTTGGCCATAACTTATGTTTCAAATATCCAAATGAGCGGTGCAAACCCATTTTAAACATCTATGTTCCAAGAGCTTTCCAATGATATAAAGAATGCCACAAGCCATTGAATTTTGACCCCTGAAATTGCTCTCTAAAATTTTGAGAAATCTCCTAAAGTGGGAGTTGCCTTGGGAGTGTGAGGGTTCACTCTCTCATACTCCCTCACACTTTCTTACATTCCCAAGAGTATGTGATGTGACTTTCGAGCTTCTTCTCGGCTCGCACCTTTGCGACCTCTTTGCTTTGATTCTCAGGCTTCTTTTTGGCCCGCAACCTTGTAACCCCTTTGCCTTAGTTGCGAGCTCAAAACTAGGGTTGTGACACTACACATGAGCATAAATGTGCTCACATGATATTTAAAGAGCATCTATTAAAAACAAGACAAACTCCTACTCATGTATGCAATCTGCCAAAAAAACCTACAACTAGGGGTAAAATTGGACCATTAAACTTTTAAAGGGTGGGATTTGAGAGTGGACAACCTAGGGTAATAGGGCTCAAGTATTTGGTAGTGCCATTTGGAATGGGAAAATGCAAGTCTCAACATGTGTTATTTCATCTAGAAGAATAGGGTAATTATCTTATTGGAAATGAGTAACAATTGCAGGAACGATTAATGTCCAACATCTCAAAAATGCAGGGACAACAATTTAAATTATAAAAAGGAAGTTGAGCCCATTTAGAGAAGTAGGAAAAATGCCCTGATGACAAGCTAGGTGATCAATAGAACCACCAAAAGATCTTGCACCAAGTAATTTTTCCAACAAAGCTGTGGTACAAATATTGAATTTAGTGTAATGTTACAAAATACTTAGAAATGGAAACATCATACAAAGGAAGTAACCATGGCGTTGGGCATAACATAATGAAAGCATTGCAAAAGTTGTTTGAAAATCTATAAGCATAAGGAGATTAAATATCATCCCAAAATCTTCATGAAAATTTTTAACCACAAATGACTCAATGAATGATCTAGATTCCATTGATGTACCCAAAATATAAAACCTAAATCGAAGGAAAAAAGTTAGGAGGAAGTGATATAAAGTGGTCCAACCTTTGTGTCCAAACCAAGCTACACATTTCGTTGGTTGCACTAAAAGCCTTAATGCTGAAAACTGTTATTGTAATTGTAAAAAAATAGGAACCACATTTGATGCGGGACCTACTGTATGCATATCATTTGCCAACAAAGGGAAAACACAAATAGGGTGGGCTACTATTATAGGGCAAAGAACATGAAGATAAATCAAAACAAACAACACCCCTCCCAATAGATGTCACGGATGTAAACGTTATGGAATTCATTCATTTAAATGTTCATCCATGTACCTAACTTTTAATTTAATTTCAGTACACTCTTAGTTAACTTCCAGTTAAGTTTTAATTCATTTTCACTTAATTCATAATTCATTTTTAGTTGACTTTTACTTAACTCTCATTAAATTTTAATTAAGTCATAGTTAATTTTTAATTAAGTTTTATTAACTTTAATTAATTCCCAATTGATTCATAATTAAGTTTGAGTTAATTTTCAATTAACTCATAGTTGACTTTTAATTAGGAAAGTTTTCAAAAAGTTTCCTTGGAAGCTTCCTCAAAAGGGTATAAATAAAAGTAGGACCTTTCATTTTTTTTAGTTTGTTCAACATTAGTCTTAAACATAATCTTGCACCATAACTTTATCATGTTCTTTCCATATTTATGTTTGCATATGTTAGCATAATAAAAATTTGTTTTCATGTTTGTTTTGCACATTTCATGTTCTTCTTTTTAGTTTTTATGTTTTTGTTTTTTAATCGCATAGTCTTGTTTTGTTCCTTATTCCAAAGTTAAATTTAAACCTTTCCTTTAATCTTTTATTCTTGTGAATCTTCATGTCCTTGACAATGGGTTCCCTATCATGTACTTGACTTTAATGAAATGATTATGAAAATTTCAAGAAGCTTGAGAAAAATACAATGAAAATAGGTGTCCATAAAATCGTTAAACAAATGAGAAAAGTTGATCCAAAGAACCAAATGAAAACCACAACTCCTGAAAAATAAAAAATCATAAACTAAAAAAGTGTTGTCTATCATAAATTAATTAACCACATAGGGGCGGTGGTTGCAATCTGTGGAAGCGATGCAAAACTTCTCCAAATATCTCAGCACATTGAAAAATCGCAATGACCTACACATGCAAAAAACTATGGACACATGCTATCAATAATAAAAAATAAGTACAGTGGGAACTAAGAGGTAAGCCAATGATGAGCTATAACAGCCTGAGCGCAAGAAATAAAAAAGGGGTTAAAATACAACTCATCCTGTTATTTTCGCCACGATATCATGTGGATATCGTAAGCACAAAATTTTAAATAAAAATCCTACCCCCTTGACAGTGGGCTTTACTAGAATCAGACTCACTCAGGCAAGTTAGAGCAAAGTGTGCGCTTTTATTCCAGGAAAGCCCACACCCTCAGCCTTCACCCACAACATTTGTTGAAGTTCACAGGTGTGTTCTATTTGTTGCTCTTCTTAGAAAAAAGAGGCTTTGCATTGGTGTGAGGATTAGGGTACAATTTTGCTGGGAACAGATTATGGGTTAGTGATAGCTAGAGATTTTAGCTATTATAGTACAAGGACAGGTTCAACACATGGCCTCTCCAATAATTAATTAATTTTGAAGATGTCATGTTGAGAATTAAGATATTCCTGAAATTCTCAACAGATTCTTTATTTTCCTTCACAAAACTTTGTACTTTGAGGCTTGGCAGCTTTCAAGGTATTGTGTGGTATACAATGATGTATGCTACTTTTTTTTCTTTTGGGATAAAAGCATAAAACTTCTCATAATTTTTGCAAATATCAAATACATGTATAGTTTCAATTGCATGAACATACATAAGATTATATACATGTGAGTTTAAGGGGCCCCACATCGGCAGGACTCAAAACTCTCTATTCTGTGGGAGAAGTCCTCTAAAGAACAATGGCAAAGTAGTTGTAAGCTTAGTAGAATTAAGGGGAGGAACAAGGGACCAAGTGGTTAGGCACATGGTGTAGCCGAAGGGACCTCCTCCATGTAAAGAACAGAATTTTTTTCCCTTACAGTGCCCAGATCTGGTCAATGGCATCATATATTGATTGCGAAGATCTGAAAGTTACTGGTGCGGCATTCAGGGTGCCCATTTCTGCTTTCCCATGATTTATTTGTTACTATTGATTCAAGGTACTGAATTTTGCCCTGTCATTGTGAATTTGAAAGAAATTGGAAAATTCCTGAGATCTTTACTTGCCTTTTTATTTTGCGATTTCTGGCTGCGATATTCTGCAGGTGAAATCACATACAGTAGTACCTTGGCCATTTCAACTCATGTCTGTTGAATAATTAATTAATTTTGAAAAATTCATTTCAACAAATGAAATATTCCTAAATATTCACTATATTCCTTCACAATATTTTTTGATTTGAAAGGAATAATTTTTGAAAATTTCAACATTTTTGAAAATAATATAATTAGTGTTGAATTGGCCAAGGTACTAAAGTATCAGGGGCACAAAGCAGGTTTTTTGTTTTGCAATTTTGTGATGTAAGTGGGTTGCTGATCATCCACATTAGGACTTAAGGCAATTTTGGCTACAGTACAGATCTTACAGGAAAGTCTAATCTTTTTGGAACCCCATTATATTTTGGCAACATGCTAGAAGCTATGATCTAAATCTGGCAATTTTAATTATTATTCCTCCGAATATGGCAACTTTGAGCCATTTTTTCCCTCAAAAAATGCTTTGCAGGATTCACATTGCCTTCCGTTTTGTCATCAAGTGACAAATTTGTTCCTAAAAACAAATGCTGGCACAAAGCTTCAGAAATAGTTAGAAAAAGTGCAGTAAATGGAGTTTTACCATTGCTAAGCCACAAAACATTTTTTTGTGCTGAAGAAATCAACAATAAATTGATAAAAAGAGACACAGACGTAAACCGGAGTCCTAAAAAAACAGTAATGAGAAGAAAAAGATCAAATAAATTGTGGTCTTACAAGTTTTGCACTGGGTCAAATAACTCATAATGTAACATCCCTCGCCCTAGGGATTTTAGGAGAGATGCCCTAACACACCAATTTCAAGATTTAGAAAGCCCTCAAAATGACCAAAGAGTTCTTTCCAAGGTCTTCATCTCTAGGGGAAGGCCTCCTTCACAGGGCCTCCCCTATTATAAAGCCCATTGGTGGGGTACATACCCAAAATGCGAGGCTGGACTCGGCTACTGCCTCATCCCAGGCCTCTTATTTTGAGAATGCCCCTACTACCTTAGAGCATCTCCACTGGTGCTCAGTATGTCACTCTGGATAATAGAATTAAATGTCTAAGTTTAGCTGTTTTTTATTGGCAACCCCGCCAATAGAACTGTAACTACATGTATGTGGGGACTACTAATAGCAAACCACCTGGACCAATCATTATGACCGACCAATGAGAAATACTTTGCTGCAGTTAGGTCCAATTTATTACACTCTTTTTTGGAGATGCACAACTATGTTGTGCCTTTCACCAGCCACGGCAAGCTGCACGAATTTGATGGAGAAAAACCAATTTCCTAAGCTAAACTGGCACATTTTGCCTTTCCTGCAATAAATTTTACTGTCTGGAGTCACATACTGAGCACCGTTGGAGATGCTCGTAGGGTTTACCCTACACAAAAAAAGTCAGTTGTGAGAACCAAGGCCATCTTCATCACAGCCCTAGACAACAACAATCTTACACGAAAAAGTTGTAGGCCAGTAAATCTCACAAGTTAAATGCAATGCAAACTGCCTATTCCATCGTGGAAGGTGGCCTCTGGAACAGGGTGTTTTTTTTAAATTTCATGAGGTAGGGGGACTAGCGATCCTCAGCAAGAGGACTTGGCGAAATCTGGCTAGATGTCAGAGAAAAGTAGAAATTTATTGAATCCCTGCTATGTACTAATAAGTTGCAAGAACCTTTAGTCTAAAAATGACCATTTGAACCCTTTTTAAATGTGGCAAATTTGGGGGAATTTTTCCCCAGAAAATCATTTGTAGAGGTCTGTAGGCTTCTTTTTTTTACTGGTAGCCAACTGGCGAAATTTTGCCAAGAAAAAACATGTTGCTCTAGAAGGTGTGGGTAAAGCCTTATGGTGGGGGTATTCTCAAAATAAAGGGCCTAGAACAAGGTGATAGCTGAGTCTGGTCCTGCATTTTGGGAATGTCCCCCACCTATGGGCTAAACCTATTGTAAAGCACCAGGCAAAATTTATCATGAACCAGACCTATGTAGATCACAAGGCATATGAATGAGGGGGGGGTGGGGATTTTATGTCTACTCCTCAATAGTGGGATGGTTCTTACACCTATAAGTAGGCATAATTTCCCATCCATCCTTGAGGAGTAGGCATAATATCCCTCCCGATTTCTAGGAGGGAAATTGATGGATATAAGGCAGCCTCCACATACACTGCAAATTTTCTAGTGACATGCCTTCCAACTGCATTAGGAAATGATGGTCAAGCTTTTTGGAATGGTTGAATTTGAGGTTGTTGATATAAACTGATAAACTATAGACCACGTACCAAAATCATTTGTAGCCTTGTGCTCAGTGTTTTTTTTGTTTTCATATTTGTCATGTCCAAAAGTTTATGAATTTTGACCCCAAAATAGAAAAATTCGACGAAAGTACACTAGAAAAACACATTTTCCTCAATTTCCTGGATTGTTTTGCTGAAAGAAAACAAAACTTCACTCCAAAAAAAATACTGCTCAAGTACCTTTATTAAGCCCTTGACCATTGGATCACATCATGCTAATTCAGTCTACACTGGCCTAAGTGGCCAATGAAATGTGAATAGATGAAAGGTTATATGGAATCCTCAATGATTGGAAATGGATAATTTAAATGGAGGATGCAAGCCCCAGGCCATGGAAATGCAAATGGATGAAAAGTTGATATGGAATCCTCAGTGGTTGGAAATGGATAATTTACATAAAAGGTGCAAGCCTAAAAGATCAAGCAAATGCAAATGGATGAAAAGTTGACATGTAATCTTGCATGTTTGGAAATGGATAATATGCACCAAGCCCATCTCAAAAAGGTTCCATCTTCTCAAAGAGGTAGGCTTGATGTGAAGTTCAATAAATCTAGAGCTTTTCTTTTGTGAGAATATCACATTTTTTCACCTCTGGAATCAACCATTTGATCTAAGTTTTTCTTTTGACAAAATATCATTTTTTGGCCTCTGAAATCGTTGCGAACTCAATGGGTTGAGCTTGTAACTATTGACCCCCAAGCAATGCATTATTTCAAGCGTCCATGTAACATTTTTAGCATCCACCTTCAACCTTTAATCCATCATTTGCCTTGATAATTGCAAGGGGTAGGTTTGATAATGAAATTTCTTCACCAGCCAAAATTTGGTTTCTTGTAGAAGTGTTGCCTTCACATTATAAGCAGTATTGTAGGCATCAATTGGTGGTTTGTGTTTTGTTGCATCTGAAATTGGATTTATGGTTCATGTGCAAATGTGGTCATTGTTGCATTGCTAGGTTCTAGCAATTCCTTGAATCTTTGGTTTTTCAATTTTCTAATGTTGAAAAATTCTACTTGTTCGAGTTGTATGTAGCACCATAATTTCCAACTTCTGGTTTGTGTTTTTTGTCATCCTAAAATTGGTTCATGTTTGTCTTTTCATTCTTGTGTGGCTAAATTTCAAATTTTTGGTGTTCAACATTATGGATTTTGGTTGGGACTAAAGCAATTTGATATATTCCCTCAAGAATTGTAAAGGATGGAAACACCTTTTAAACCCTTGACAAATTTCATGAAGGTTGTGCAACTTCAACATGTCAAAACACTTGGTTGCATGAAGGGTATTCAAAGAATGGCTCAAACATGAAACCTTATTTCAAATAGAATAACAACAATTCTTTAAAATATAAAAACACCTGAAAAGTAATTAAACCTTGATTTCATGTTTGTCAAATTATTGTTTGAGTTTATCAATAAGTTTTGATAAAGAAACGAAACATTGTAAAAGATATATACACAACCTTCTAGATATTTTCAAATATATTCAAATTTTTTATCACAAAAAGGAAATGCCATGAATGAAATAGCAATTTAGGCATCTCATTTGTTAATATGTTCATTCATTTCCCAAGATAAAAGGGAAAAAAATGGAAAAAAGTGGAGAAAAAGGGAGGGAGGGGGCATAGGGTGCATGAATAGAAGAGCCAAATTTATGTAAACAATGCCTTTGAGATATTTATTACAATATGTAGATTGAAACATTTTTTCCCTTGCCATGTCCAAAAAACTTTTATGCATGTGCAATGTCAATTTGTGACGAACCAATTACCTGGGAGCTTCACATGATTCATACGTGAATGTTTTATCAACTTTGCATGGCCTCAAATGTTCTTGTGAAATCAAGATTTAATTACTGGAAATGGAGAAAAAGGCTATTGAGAATGTGCACCAAAAAAGGAAATATTTGTTAATCAATTTCACCTTGTATTCCTTTACCAAACACGTCAACTTGTTTTTTCAAAATGTAACAAGAGTTTTGCATATGATTACAAATTTGTGAATTGATAATGTACATACCTTGCAAAACTAATACCAAAAGACAAAAATCTAAATACTAGGTTACAAAGCAAGAATGTAAATTAAATGTATGCATTATGTGCATATAATTAACTTAGTAAATATCCTCACTACCATGGTTAATGAGAAAAATGTTACAATCCAAAAACTTTTAAAAGATACCATAGTGGGGAAATGGGACCAAAGAATTCTACTTTGACACAAAAAGTTATACAATGGTTTTTTTACACCCCCTTTCACTTTCATGGAGCTTGGCCTTCTTCTAGTTTTAGTTATGACTTGTTTATGCTGGTCTCCATGGTCTACAATAGAGAATATTGAAATATGGTAACCTTTGAATGACAATACATTTCATGTAAGGATTTTTTAATTTTAAAAGTTCAAATGTCAAATGGCTTGTATTGTGAAGTTGTTGATGGTTTGACTATATGGCAATCTCTCTTCTTAACATTAATGATGCTTGTGGTTTTCTTCCACAAATTGTTTGGTTTTATGGTTAGCTTCTTTGGACAATTTTTTTTAATAATTAGTTTTAACATTAAATCTACATGTTTCCCCCTCTAGATCCAATAGTTATCTCAAGTCCATTACTCCTCTCATCGAATTTTTTATGGTGAGTCCTGATAGAGCCCTCCTTCCATTGTCAAACCAAAATTGTGTGAATCCATCAAGCTAGCTCAAGTTCCCATTGTTTCCTTTCTTGATGAAGAATGATGATGAAATAATGAAGAATGTTCACGATCCTCATTTGAAAATTACTATGCAAGAACTTGTTTTACAAAATGTTTTTTTACATATGTTTCCATTAGCTTTAGCTATTATATTCTCTATTTTGTACCTTACTAGAAGAAGAAAAGGCCTAGTAGGTAATCATTATGATTTATATACTCATAGTTTGCGCCTTGATATCTTTTTCTTGACTTTTGATTTGTTGAATATTATAGACCAAGAGCTTCTTGAAACAAATAAAACAATTATTATCATAAGGGCTCTGTAAATATGTATATTATTTTATCATTGCTAGGAATGTGATTCAATTCTATTTCACCAATTAGGAGTTTTTCATTGATGAAATGATAATGCATTTCAATGTGCTTTATGAATGCATGGAAAATAAGGTTATTAATAATTTTTTTGCTACTAGAACTATCACAGCAAATTTGTGTAACCTCCCTTATGATAAATCCTAGTTATCTAATCAGGCTTTGTAGCCACAAGGATTCTTCTATATTTTCAATAATTGTTTGATATTCACCTGATGTTGATGAAAATGTTAATGTTGGTTGCTTCTTAGTTGGCCAAGTAATGGTTAATTCATAGAGTTGGAACATATATTTAATTGTTGATCCTCTACTATTCTAGTCCCTAGCCCAACTTGCATTTACAAAGCCTTCCAATTTGATTTCTCCTATTAAAATAAACATGAGGTCAAAGTCAATTGTGCCTTGAAGGTATTTGAAAATTATTTGACAACTTCCATATGTGGGTTCTATGAGGCAACCATATATTTATTAATCATTCCCATAGTCCAAGAAATGTCTAGCCATGTGTTGGTAAGGTAAATTAACTTCCCCACCATTCATTGGTACAAAACAATGTTTTCCTTTTCTTCACACATTGTTGTGTGTTACTATGTCAGTGCCTACAACTATATGTCAATGTCATCATAAATACAAAATATAATATAAACATACTTTAAATGATACAACATGTTCAAAATCAAAATTGTCATTCACTTGCAATGAAAATAGGAATTGAAGCCCAACACTTTCACACACAAAAATGCAAAAACTAACATTATGCACAAAACCCATAGAAACTTGCATACAATAGTAGAATGTGTGGGAATCTCAAATCACCAAAAGTGATTTGAGGTCACACAAATGGATTATATCCCATCCATAGAATATTTTGAACCATATTCACACTTGAACTAGTTTGAGATAAAAATCCAAACATTTAAACGAACCCAATTTATCCTTAACTAATTAGAACCTAATCAAACAACTAAAACACCTAACAACATATCAATTGAAATACCATGGCCCATTCTCATTCATCTACATTGGGTTTCTCCATATTAGATGAATTGGAACCCCAAATCATATTAATCCATAAATGCATGACAACTTGGAACACTCAAGAATGTCGATAAGGTTACTCATGGAAGGCCAACGTTATTGACCACATTTAAAGGTGGTTGGTCGTTATGATGTTTCATACATGAATGGCATCCTAAATTCAATATGTCATCCACCAAACATGTGGGTGATTTAGGGATGAGTTGATATGTTCACTAGATCACCTTCAATGATGTTAAATTAATCTACAACCAATGGAATTGATGTGCTCATGAACCAACTATTACAACTTCCACTTAGATTAGTTCACCAATGCAAGCCTAAACTAGTGCCATTCAACTAAAACAATTGGCTGAAAATATCCCAATGGTGGGACATTTTTTAGCATGTATGCACATGGTCGCATCTACATGGTTTGCAAATGCTACAACACATGAATCAATGCCCAAAATAGTCTTGATCATATAAGGTGTGAAATTTTTTGACCTATGTCAACGTATGAAAGACCCTAACACAACCATTCTAAAATAATCAAATAGACTAATAACCCAATCCTATTTAAATCTTGCGCCCTTAACAAATGTGATGTTGCTTGGTAAGGAATGTTGGCAACCTTGAACAACTAATGTTGACAACAAAATGGGATGTTGTTGTTCCAACATCATAACATGACACTTGAAAACTTGCTTAGCTTGTGGATCCCACTCCACATAGTGGTACCACCATAGTTGGATCCCTAACTGCAACATAATGGCTAGATTGGAATTTATGCCTCTAAACAATTTTAGTAAGCATATCCCATTCTTGGGCAATGAGCATATCGCACTAAATAACCATGGTGTCTAATGGGCTCAATCCTAATGGCCCATTATCAACAATCATGAATGTTTATGAACTTAATGGCAACAAAGTGTGCCAAGCTTGATGAATAAAATGGTTGGCCAATGCTTGTAGCTCAATCAATGTGCCCCATGGTGGGCTAAGATTGAATGTGAAAATTTGAATGAATGACATCTCTTGTGGTCTTGAGACATAAAATGACCAATTGTCCTCAGTGTAGTGAGATGTAGAGTATCTTCAAGGACAAAGGGGGTAAGATTGTAGAAAAAAACTAGTAATGTAATTGAAAGTACCCCTAGCTTCGGTCAACATGGTGGATGTAAATGTAACCATTACAAAAAGAACAGCTACAAAGGTACATGCATTTAAAAAACAGGAGCCATGAAAAAACAAGAGTATTGGGTGGAGGAAGAACGGTTGTGAAAATCATTTGTTGACACAATTCAATAGATGTAAATAGTTAATCCACTACTAGAATCAACCCCCAAGCCAACTGTAGAATGGAGTTTTAGTTGGGCATGATTGCCTGATGTTGTAAGACCAATATAACTAATGAAACCACAGGAGATAACATCATTTCCACATAAGCTGGTACTGGTGGAAGAAATTTTTTTAAATTAAAAAAAATGATAAAAATCAATTATATGTTGAAATTGGGGCAATTGTTGAAGATTACACTTGAACTCAAGAAATATTTCTAACAGAATTTGAAACCAGAAAAACCATAAAAGAGTTTAAATTTCGTTTTGGACAAACCTATGATTTCTCCTCCTGAAACCGCTGCAGTGGCTATTGACAATCACATGACAAGTATCCAAGTACAAGTGGAGAAAAATATTATTGAAAATGCGCTCCTAAATGGGGGCTTTTGAATAAACATAATTGTGAAATAAGTGTGCAACAAGTGAGGGTATAAACCAAAACTTGCACCATATAATCTATGGATGGCAAACCAAACCACTACAAAACCAATAAGGTTGATCTGAGATTTACAAATATTTGTTCATGGTATTGCTTACCTTGCAACTTTTATTATATTACAGAATATTGTAATGGACTCCAGCTACTCTGCAATGTTTGTAAGGCCATAGTTACCAAATGCACACATAGCACATGAATCGAGTTAGAATATGTTCATGATACAGGGGAATGAAACATTTAGGACCACAGTTAGGACCATTACTGGGGAATAAACATATGAGAAATAATGTAAAACGATATGAGATATTGTTGTGTTATGATTTTTAGAACGGCATAATGGATGAGGAAGAAGATGTTATGTTTCATATACTGGCATGTTTAACGCAGTGTCCTCCAAAGCACTTTGCTTCATGTTATGAAGAAGATGTATGAAAAACACTTTCCTTCATAAAGAGAAAACCTTTTCACTCCAAAAGCTCCCACTATACTCTCCCAAGTGTCACA
>Ga0116229_10010765_pt1 | contig 13644 bp, 10 predicted proteins | sample S1TSphgellanicum_3_FD_87313 | JGI IMG/M metagenome (GOLD analysis project Ga0116229, IMG submission 87313) | Host-associated microbial communities from peat moss isolated from Minnesota, USA - S1T2_Fc - Sphagnum magellanicum MG | ecosystem: Host-associated > Plants > Peat moss > Unclassified...
CCATGTTTCCACCATGTTTCACAATTGACAATTGGTTCGAGCATGCGTACTATCGAGTGGATTGGGAGATTAATGGCCACCACCTGGGATACATACCCCTTGATTTACATGGGAACCATAGTCCTATGGTTCACCATTGTATGCTCAAAGAAACACACATTATTTCCTACAACTAACAAGCTAGACATGAGCGGATAGAGGGAGATGAAGAGGAGATAGTTTACACCCAAGCTACTAAAAGCTTGAGGGTGGGTCCTACTGACATTCAACACAGACCAGAGGTTTTACAGAAGTTCAAAGTAGCCCATGAGCCCTTGGTCAAAGTTCTGTTTAGTTTCGAGAACATGGAGAGCCATGGTGAACTAATTAAGTCAATACTTCGTTAGTTAATCACCCAGGCATCACTTAAAGAGGGGATTACATTACTAGAGCTCTTTGGTGGTATTGGTACACGTCTCGAAGCCCTACTACAATCAAGGATGGTGGTTTGAAGGTATTTCTACATACACATTGATCCTATTGCAAGGCAAGTGGTGGCATCGATAATGATGGAGCTCATAGCCAAATTTCCACAACAGTTTGCAACCACCGCATGGAAGGCCAATTTCACTTTCTTGCCCTTTGAAATACAACTAATTCAGAAAAAGCATATGGAATTACTTGGTTTTGTGGACCTCATCATTTCAAGTTGGGAGTGTCAAGGATTTTTAGCGGCTAGATTTGGAGAAGGCTTGGGTGACACAAGATTCGATCTCTTCACAAATATGGTACAATTGATCACCTAGGCTCAATCCATTTCTTTTACGCTTGGTTATGTAATTGAAAACACCCCTTCTTAGCTTGACCAAAGGGAGAAAGTCTAGGAGCATTACACATTGGTTAAACATTACCTTAGAGAACCATTCCTATTCAATGTTGCATAATGCGGTTCCTATGCGCACCAATTGCACAACTAATGGACCAACCTTGCACCACTCTCAATTTTGTAGTTGGTTCTGAGATACACCATCAGAGACCACAACTTGCAGGTTTTTCATATATTGGATGATCAGAGCTCTTGCTAACTAGTTACAAGGTAAAAGAAACCTCCTTGGTTTCTTACGAACACAATAGGAAAACCAAAAGGTGCTTAGCCCACCTTTGTCTCCTTCTCTAGAGCACACGCCTTTCAGGGGGATGAACTAGGCCTGGTGTATCATCATGCTTCAGCCACTTGGGATGAACCAAGCCCATAAGAAAGAGAAAGGGCTATGGGGTTCCAAATTGGCGTTACTAGTCACACCAAGGTGACTAGATTGGAGCATAATGCTTTACCGGGGAGAGGCATGGACCTAAACTCCCTTACATGGTTGTTGGTAACCTGTGTATTTTTTCAAATGTACACAACACTAACATTGATTCAATCAACTTGTAGTTCTGGCGATGCGACTAGATGGCACCCCGACCAAGTACATTTACCTATCTTCAACACTCTACACTTCACTTTTAATGTTAGGGGGGAGGAGGTACCATGTAACTTGACTTAAGTTGTTTCTGATACACCTGGAGGTACATCAGCTTTTGGAAAAACAATTACAACCTTTTACGAATCTGCGCAGTTGGATAGTGGAGAACCCAATACACCAGGTTCTTCGAACACACTTTCCAACTCCATTTCATGTGTTTCCAACTACCCTTTCGTTATGGGGAACCAATTCACAAAAGGAAAGAGACCAGGTCATAGATTTGCTAATTAAGTATGAGAATGTGTTCGCATTCTCAATGAAAGACTTAGGTAGGTGTAAGACCATGCAGTTCTCTATAGACCTTACAGATGAAACACCCGTCTATTGGAAGAGGCATATGTTAAGCAGGCATGAGTGGGAACTGGTAGATGAAAGATGCAAAGAGCTCCATGAGGTTGGTCTCATTCAGCCATCAAATTCTGATTTTGCAGCTACTATAGTAATGTCAGCAAAGAAGGATTTAGTTGGATTACGGACTGAGAAAAGGATGTGCAGGGATTATAGGCCTTTGAACCTAGTTACACCTCAGGACAGGTACCCCATGCCCATCCCTGAAGAACTGTTTGATAGCATTGGAGACTTAAACATCTTCACAACTGTGGATCTGAGGCAAGACTTCAACTAGATTGTGTTCACTGCAAAGGAAAGCAAGAAAACGACATTCCATGGAAACAACAAGTTGTGGGAATGGCTTGTGATGCCTTTTGGATTGAAGAATGCACTTGTCTTCTTTCAACAAGTCATGGACCGGGTTCTTGAAAGGGTAGATTTCCTGAAGTGCTACATAGATGACGTCCTAATGCATAACAAGGGATTCCTGCAACACTTGGTTAATCTTGAAGAGTTATTCAAAAGGCTCCATAAAGTTAATATGAAAATCCATCCTAAAAAATGTGAGTTTATTATCACTTCAATAGTCTACCTTGGACACAAAATTTTGCCAAATGGTATTATGGTTCATTGGGCTAAAGTAGTAGCCATTTTGGAGATGCCTAATCCTATGTTCACACTTTGAGGAACTTCATTGGACTATGTAATTACTACAAGATTTATGTCCAAGATTTTAGTACTATTGCTCATCCTTTCTATGCATTGTTAAAGAAGGATGTTGCTTGGACATGGAGTGAAGAGGCTCAAGAAGCTTTCAACACACTAAAGGAAAAGCTTTCAGAATTCCTCATTCTGAGAAGACCTGATTTTAACAAGGACTTCATTCTACACACTAACTAAAATGATCTTGGTATTGGTGTTATTCTTGGCCAACTTGATGAGGAAAGCAATGAATATGTTATCGCCTATGCATCTCAAAACAACAACAAGGTTGAGAGCAACTACTTTTCATACGAGGGGGAATGTTTTACTATTGTATGGGCCCTCATACATTTCAGGCCTTATCTTTATGGCACCAAGTTCATTTTGTATATCGACCACTAGCCTATCAAGTGGTTGATGACCAATGACAAATTTACTGGTAAGTTAGCTTGTTGGGCTTTTATACTTCAGGAGTATGAGTTCAAGGTTATTCACCGACCTAGTATTACGCATTAAAACGTGAATATCATGTCACGGAAACCCTTCACTACCTTTGAAGATTTCTCAAAAGCCAGGTAAAACTTCGACCAGATTTTAGCAATACATGTATCTTATGCATCTAGTTATCTTGCACTACTGTAATGTAACCTAGTTGAGCATCCCATTGTGGATATATGGGAAAACTTGGACACTCTGGGGTTTCTTTAGCATGGGGAATACCCTCCCCAAGTTACATCAAATCATTGGGATCGCATACAATAGTGGTTTAAACGCTAATCATGGAAGGACAATCACCTCATTCGATGCTTACCACAAGGCGACAAAATGGTTCCTCCACCACATGAACAACTTGGTCTTATTCAAAAGGTACACTCAAAACTTGTACACTTTGGAGTTAAACGTACTTATAGCCTTTTCGCTCCTCATTACCATTAGAGAGGTATGTATGCTCAAGTCCGAGATGTCATTGTTAGGTATGAACAATGTGATAGAATGAGAACTTCCTTTTCCTTTCGACAATTCACACTTTCTCCATTCCCTATTGAGGGCATGTTTTATTGTTGGTCATGTGATTTAGTTGGAGAGTTACCACAAACCTCCAGGGGTAATGTCATCATGATTATGATTGAACATTTTTCAAAGTGGGTCAAACTTGTTGTGTTGTCGAACAAGTCATCACATAGCACCAGCCAGGTTTTCTTATAACATGTTTTAGGTAGGTTTGGGGCTTGTGCTGAGTGCTTTACTGATCAAGGATAAGAATTTAGAGGAAAATTCCAAGACCTACTTGATCATGCTTTCATTCACCATCGCCAAACTTCAAGGGATCATCCTTAAGTTGATGGCCTTGTAGACAGGATGGTTCAAACATGCAAGAAGGGATTTTGGAAAATTTGCCTCATTGGGAACAAAGAGGATTGGGACCTAGCTCTACCTTACATCGCCATGGGTTACAAGATGTCCAAACACATTTCTTTGTCTCATTTCGCTCCTTATTTTCTACTTTTTGAGAGACATCCCATTCCACCTTCTTCCATTGTTGTTGAAATGGACCAGGTTGTGGACTTAGATTCCCCAACCACTTGGGTTAGGGTCATCACATAGAGGGCTGCTCTATTTAGGAGGGTTATGCCCATGGCCATGGAGAACTTGTCCATTGCACAACATTGAGACACCTTATGATATGCACACACACGAGATGGTAGTTACAAACCTAAGGTGAAACAATTTGATGTTGGTGACTTTATGTATTTATAGCGACAACCTAATGATACTCTAGACACTTCTTTTGATCGCACTATCTTGAGGATTAAGGCGATTAGGCCTTTAGGTGTGTCGGAGTTACAAAGAGCTGATGGACTCATAATTCGAGATCACTTCAAAAACTATGCACCCTGCCACATGTCGAACTTGGATCCTACCATCATCACGTCAACTTGGATTCCTCCACTTGAGTATCCATGTCAAGTATGCCAAAGGACAGATGATGCTGATCAGATGTTATTTTGTGATAATTATAATGGTGGATACCATCTATTCTACCTCAAGTCGAAGCTCATTCAACTTCTCGCTGGCATATGGTTTTGTTCTTCATGTTCTCTTGTAGCACCTTGATTTCTACTTAGACCATGTCATGTTTTTCCCAGTTCAGGCTTGGGGGGGATACATGAAAATTTCATCTCAGCCTCCTCTTGTGCATTGTATATATATATGTGCGTGTATATTTTTTTGGTTGATTAATTTCTACCTTTGACTGGTTTTAATTTTTTTGTTTAGTAGAATTTACTATGGATTTACACCCTTACTACGCCAAACATCACGACATTACACATCACGACAATGCATGTTTCACATTTGCCTAAAGAATTGGGGGGATTGCAGCTAGGCAACTAACAATGGGGCTCACATTTGTACTTGACCTATTGGTGTTTCCAGCTTAAAACCAAAGTGTTCATTCATGGTAGATTTCACATATGAGACTTTTATGTTGTTATATGGCTTAAATGGATGTTAGCCCCAGATAGGGGGTCAATTTGGGTTGATGTGCCATTTTGGATATCATTCTGTTATTTTGTTTATATGTGTGGACATTGATAGGTGTAGGTGTCAATATGGTGGTGCACGATAGCTATTAGGTGTTATTATTTAGCTTCAAATTAAGTCTAGTTTAATTAGGCTTAATTTTAATTAGTTAGGTTAATCTAGTTTAGTAGTTAGTTTAGTTGTGGACTAATTTTGGTATGACCATGTTCGATCTTTTTTGCGTTTGGGATATAATCCCTTGTTATGTGATTTCAAATCATTTTTGGTGACTTTAAATTTGAAAACATTATTTTTCTGACTTTGTATTTTTTATGTGTTTTGACAAATTTCATTTTGCACATCTTGTGTGGTTTCATTTTTTTTTTGTTTTCAACTTGGATCTCTATGTTTTGTTGTTTGCAAATGAGTTCTTTTGATTTGGGTTGATACGCCATTTTGGGTATTGTGCTGTTATTTTGTTTATGTGTGTGGATAACAATAGGTGTAACTGTCAATATGGTGGCACATGACAAAGAACGTGAAAAATGTAATTAACAATAATATAATTGATCAACCACTAGTAGTCTCTATTGACCTAGAGGAATGGTATGAAGGTTAAGGTACTATAATAAGTGCAAATTTCAAATGGTTGAAGTAATGGTTCATGGTGGAAGGTTGGTTCAACCTAAGGTAATTGACACTACATCTGACAACAAACCAACAACAATTAGTAAAACATGAAAAAAGGGAAAGAGAAAAGAGAAAATAAGGCAACAAAACAAAATTGAAGAGTAGTTTGAACAACAATGATAGTCATATGTTTAAGGACCTTTGACAAGCTACAACAACATGTATGGCATTGACCACCATAAAACATCTACTAAATTCACCAGTTCCTAACAATTGGTGTAAGGATATTAGCAAAGTACATATACACAAATAAAATTGTCAAAATGTTGTGGTATGAACTAATCAAGCCACTTTAAGCTTTGAGCCAAAGGTCATGGGTTAAGTTTTACCTTATAGATATTTGTACATAGAGATGGGATTCCTCATCCAAATAATCAAGAATGAAGTCAAATATATGTGACACTTGAAATCCACTAACTTCAGAAGAATTTTTTGATGACATTAGTATAATTAAAATTGATCCTTAACATCATAAAGTCGAGCCTTGAATGGTGAATGTGTGGGAAAGTTTTCTTTTAATTTTACATCTTTCAATAGTTCCAAAGGTAAGGTTGTCCAAAAAAACTTGCATGTTGTCACCAAGATGATAAAAGAAAGGGATGGATTTGGGCATTTAGTCACATTGTCATGGTTGCTTCCACTATAGAACATGCAACTTATGGCTAAAAAAAACCCAAATAAAGGATAAAACTTGTATTGTAGATTGTCTTGTTAATAACTTTGGCACTCAAACATTAATAATATATTTATCGTTGTTACCATGGTTGTTTTACCATTTTGTCGGATGCAAAAATAAGGGTAGTTGTTGTTGGTTCCTTCATCCTCATAATCACAACTACAAAATGTTGTCCATCATGAAAACTTCATGGCAATTGTAGCCCAAAAAAATTTGCCAAAAAAACTTGAATGGAAAATTAAATACTAGAGGTGACACCATCAAAATAACAAACAAAAGCTATGTATATGGAATTCAAAGAGAAATTGACCACAAAACATCATCATGGGTATGTATGTTCTTTTACAATACTTATAGTTGAAATCATCGTCAATATTTTTTTTGTGATGGTGTGATAGTTTGGAGAGACTATAGATTAAACATTAAAAAATAAAACATAAAAAATAAAAGGAAACTCCACACTAAAAATTAGACAAAACCTGAAATGGAGCATGATTGGTAACAAGTTCTCACATTTTGAATGATCATCAACAACATGTGATAATAATGATTAATTACATAACATTACAACTAACTTCATTAGTTCCTAACATGGGATAAAAGGAATTGTTAGAGGTTGAGAAGATAAATGCAAAGAAAAATCAATATTAAAAAGTTTATTATTAAGCACACGACATAATATAACAAAAAAATACAATAAGCAAGCCACAAAAAGAAGTCTATCTTGAGATTACATTTTGCATTCTTGGCATGCAAGGCTATGGTTTTCAAGTTCAACTTACAATCCATATTCATAGTTGAAGCAATATTCTTGCTAATGAAGAACATTATGTCAGAAAACTTCCCTTTTCAACATGAATTAGCATATCAACCTTTCACCTCACCACAGTTGAGGTGAACATCACCCTTTAAGCTATCTCTAGCATACTAGATCAAGGTGATTTGAAGGATATCATTATTTGTGATTCTAAGCATACAAATTGATGCATTGTCTTCACGGTTGTAGATCTCCCGATTCACATGTCACCATTTCCATATCCCAAATCAAAAGAATCCCACAACAGACATATTAATTGGCTAGGTTCATCACACAGACCCAATACCTCAACCACAACTTTCAAAACCCAAAAAACCATTGCCACCACCCTCTCACACTTTTAAAAAAAAAAACCCCTAAAATTTCTAGCTTAATTCACCTATTGTGTCCACACTCTGAATACCAAAAAAAACTCTTTCAATCTAAACACTCTAAACACTTCAACTAAATAAGCCCATCATCTAATGTGAAACCAATTTTATTAAGATAAAACTTGCAAAACTTGGATCCAATGTGACAGTCCATGGCCCTGTGGGGGCAGGGCCCCAAAAAAGCGAGGCCCATGACACGACTTCTCATTGATTGCATGGAAATTCTATTCCTAAAGTTGGCTGCCACTATTTTCAGCCTAGACTAATAGCCCTTCCTAAAAGCGCCCTACCTATTTAGCTCAAAGATGTGAGCAAATGGTGGAGGAGGCAAGAAAAGCAACAGAGTACAGAAAACCAGTTTACATATTCAGCTAAGAGATGGGAATCAAGGATGTGTCCCACTTGGCATGCCATTCTGAAGTTGAGGTTCTTGTAGAGAAATGCATCAACCCTAAAAAGCGAAGGGTTACAAATTCTTGCTGGCTGTTTGTGTTTAAGCAGCAGATGATGTTGCACCCCGCGAACATATCTTCTTTGAGCAGGCCATGACATGATCAACTACATTCAAGACTACCTAAGCAGAATCTGAAACCGCCATGAAGACAAATTTCAATTTTTTTTTGGTAAAGTGTGACATTCTGAATGATTAATGGAGAACTACAAGTAGTGCACATCAGGAGTTTGTGTCTGCAAGGAGCCATTTTGGCATCAAGATAGATGTGCCTTTCTTTGAGAATGATTGATAGCTATGATTGAAACTCTGAATTACACTACCTTTTTTTGAGGTAAGATGCTCTTCAGCAGCTGTGACATTCAGCAACAATGAGCTGTGAGAATTATGTGTCTACACTGTTCAATCTAAGATCTGAAGCCTTTCTTGAACCTCAAACAGCAGGATGTCAAGCTTCAACAACTGCTATCCATGTTTGTGGGTGGGTTTGCAGTTGCTTTCTCTGATCTCGAAGAGCTGGAAGTTGACACTCTGGTAATGGTGGCAACTGTGCCTCCCATGGCCTTTGCTTTTGCCATCCTGTTTGCAATGATGGTGAAAATATCAAGCAAAGGATATATCATATATGTTGCTTATGCTGAAGCAGGCACAAGTGTAGAGCCAAGTAGTCAGTGCAATTAGGATGGTGAGGAACCTGAACAATCTGATATTGTAAGATGCAGATTGGTTGACTCTGTTTCAAGTAGCAAGCACACAGGATTGCTAAATTATGAGTCTACATTTGGTTCATACACAGCATGTCAACTGCATTACCAGGATTGAATTTGGTTGAACACCAACTATTTCTGTAGAAGAAGCAACTCAATAGTTTGTCAAATCTCATTCATGTGGTGTCAGAATTTTCTGGATTCTTTGGAAAGAACATTAACCTGACTCTTGTTCCATTGATGAACATTTGGGTGCATGCACTTGTTGAAATGTGATTTTTAAAGGTGTCCTCCTGTACTAGTGAAAGTAAATCAGTGCAGGAATATTTCAGAGCATTAGCAAAGGCTGAGAAAGCTGAGGAGAGGTGCAGCTGGTGGACTTGGCCTTAGGCTGCTCTTATGGTCATGTTCTTGAGTAACACATTTGCCATGTGGTATGCATCAATTCATGTGGCAGATTATGGTGCATCAGGTGGCAGTGTCATCAGTGTCTTTGTCACGGTTCTCACGGGTGGCTTGTAAGTTTCAATCAATCCAATTCCTTCCATTCATGGGCTGGGAAGAGAGGGATGCAAATAATCACTCTGTGGAATGATCAATCCTTTACAGCTGCATGCTTTACATGCCACTTAGATGACATGATGCAAAGAGAACTTAGGGTTATGCCATAGAAATGTTGAACTTTGTTGATCTGAGTAGTCTGCTGCCCTTTATTTAATCTGCATGAGGATCAAGCTATTTAGTACAGATCGATTGGGCTTCTTACTTAGTCACTTGTCCATCACACAGGTCATTTGCCAGGCAGCTCCCTGTGTCTCTGCCTTTGCAGCAGGGAGAGCAGCCACTTATAGAATGTTTGAGGTGATAAACTGCACACCTGTAGTTGATGCATCAACTAGGAAGGGGAAGGCTCTGGACACACTCAAGGGAGAAATTGAGCTCTGTAACATACAATACACATATCTAACTTGACTAGATGTGAAGATATTCAATGGTGACTTCAACCTCACCATTGCTGCTGGTACTACTGTGGCCTTGGTTGAAGAAAGTGGGTCTGGAAAGTCTACTTTGGTGAGCCTGGTGGAGAGATTCTATGACCCCATAAGTGGCCAAGTCCTGGTTGTTGCAGCTTAGGTGGTTGAGGCAGCAGATTGATCTTGTCAGCCAGGAACCAGTGCTTTTTGAGACTTCTGTTATGTTGCACTAGCAATTCTGCAAGTCTCATTTGCAAAGACATGGCAATGTGTTCAATTAACATTGTTTCTAGAACCAAACAAAACAACAGGGACTTATTGTGGAGTAGTTTCGTTATCTTACAATCTGCTGTTGACCTGCTCTCATTTCATACTGCTGCAAGTGGGGAACCCCATTGATCAGTTTTCCACTTGCAGCAGTGATTAGCTGGAACTTCCTCTCTTCATCATGGGGTCTTTAGCTGCAGCAGCTCATAGAACAGCATTCCTGGTTTTTAGAGTGCATCATTATACACATGGCCCCTCCCAATTTCAACATGCTGCTTCTGCCTCTGGTAAGGATGCTTTGCTTTCTATGGCTTGTGATTTGCTGTTATGGGATGTTGCCTGCTTAACTGTCTTTTGGTTCCTTTCAGTGTATATTTGGGCTATGGATGGAATGCTCTAGAGACGGTAGGATCTCCTTGAAGTTTATGTCATAGGTTCATGCCTGCAAGGTGACAAAAGTTCTCTGGGTACTCTTTTTACCTTTCAAAAGAAGGTTAAATGCTTTCAGATAGTTCTGTTCAGTTTAAGGGAAACCAAAAGTTGATCAGATTGTGTTAATATCTCTCACTCTCATGATTATTCAGAATCAGACTCTTCCCTTGGGATAGAACTCTTTTCCACTGGCTGGTGTTGAAGCCTTGACTATGTGTTCCCTCGCTGCTTGGTCGGTGTGCAGATGAGAAAATTGCTCTTATTGGTGTGATCAAGACTCTCTTTGAGGACTTGATGTACACATTTGTATTCCTTTGGACACCTGCACTGTTCAAATAAACCGATCATTCCTCATGGGTTCGTCTTTGCCACCTTCATGCTAGCCTCAATGCTGGGCAGCTCTCTGGTGTCATGTCTTCTGACACAGTCAGATTTTAAGGTGGAAAGCTACATGCAGATAGTTTTCCTTGTTGTAGCTGTTCCTCTGTCTTCCAGTGCCGATAAGTGTACGTGTTCCAGAATTCCCTTTTAACTGAACTGTCTATGTGACCTGGTATCCTTGGAATCCTTCTTTTGGGAAGGATGGTTTTACTGTTAGAAATATCACTGTTTGCATATGCGAAGGGGCTTCCAAAGGGAACTCATTACCTAACTGAGGACAATGGGTGCAGAAGAAGGGCTAACTCCAGCACTTCTTGAGCAGCCTGTGAAGTTGGATGATTGGAGGGGACTCAACCACATGGCTAAAGGGGCTCATAATCTATATGGAGTTTCAATTGTTGCAGATGAGAGAAGCTGAAGTGTCAAAGATGCAGCACAAATTGTTGAAGAAGGGTTGGTGGATGTTGTGAACATAAAGCTGAGTAGATTGGGAGTCCTTGCTGCACTAGAGGTAATTTCATGCATGTCTGCACACAGTGTGCTCATTCATGTAACTTGAGATGGGGTGTTTCCTGATTGTTTTTCTGTGACAAGTGTGATTGATTGATTGCCTGCTTATATGTTATGGTTGAGAGTTGAGTACATTCTTGAGTACATGCACTATTGCGGAGAATATGTGGTGGCTGTGGTGGCAGCCAGGCATTCTGCTCACAATATGGGGGATGGTGGAAGCTCACCTTGCCATGGGCTTCACTGCACACATGGCTGCTGGCCTTGGCTGCTTCAGGTAGTTTTGCCCAAATCAACTCTCAAATCCACCCCCTGAAAAACAGCAGCTGGGCTGGCTACATATTGTAACTGCTTCTGATTTAAGTTCATCTTGTGATGGAAGTTTTGCATATCTGTTCTGTGAACCAAGGCCCAGATCTGTGTACTTGAGGTTTAGAGTTTGCTCCCTTGGTCAAACCAAGTCCCAATGGTGTAGCTCAGGGTGGATACCATGCTAATGTTCCTTACCATCCACCAAATGCATGCTCCTGTCCCAAGTACTGTATGTCCAACTTTGCTTGACTAGTGTGACTACAATGCCTAGACAATATTCACACAACTTGTGGACCACTAACTTTGCCTACATGTGGTTGTCTTATCTGTAGCCAATGGACCCTATTTACTCATTGGCTACAGGATCAGGACATGGAGGGTCACTGTTATGGCTGATGTGTTCCTCCCCACAAATACTATGATCAAATGCACTTGGTACAGATTCAGTTCTAACAAGGTCAGCAATATATGATTCTTACACCTTAAAACCTTGGAACTGACATTCAGAACATAGAAAGCATCTGCAGGAGGGGCATTAGATGGCTTTTCTTTTTCATCTCATGAGCCTCTGTAATTTTCTCACCAGACATTCTGTGATGCATCATTCTACTTGGTGAACATTCTCGGGCAATGACCTGAATCTGTGTCAATCTACGATAGAAATGTACATAGATGCATTGGTGAATCTTGATGAAGAACATGGTATAGATGCCCCTGCAGTCAGACTGCACATGAACATTCTGCCTGTGAAACTGATCTGTTCGGAGTGGGCCATGTGTTTTGAAATCTTGGTCTCAGTTTTAAAGCTCAAAGTCACCCCGATTGTTATATTGAGCTCTAGTTGCATAGATGGCAAGGAAAGAAGCTGAGTTAGATGGTAAGATAAAGCAAACCTTGCCATCTGAAGGGGATGAAGAGTGACATAGTGTGGTCATAGATGGCTGACAATCATTAATGGACAAGTGGCATCTTCTTTTTTGCAGACTTGTTTGCTTACCCTAAGCTTTGTCATGCAAAAGTTTTGCAAACATTATCTTATAGGTGGTAAAATGGCCCAAAACAAGAATATGTGAATATTTGGAAAATGGGTTTTTCAATGCTACCCATGAACCAGAGCAAGCAATGTTTAAGCCACAAGCAATGTTGTTTACAGTGTGATTTGCAACATAGGGTACGTATTCAAGCTTTTAAAAGGTGTTGAAATACTCTTATGGAAATAAGTTGTGGATGAATGCCATTTCACCATTTTAAATGTGGGCCAGCCTTCAACACTATTCAACCTTTCACTAGGTTGCATCATAAGGGTAGTTGGTGAAAATGCCATAATTTTCATCTCATTATTCATAGAGAATTGATTAGTTCCCAATTAATTGCCTAAAGTTATTGAACTCATTTTTTGAAGGATGTTGGTTCCTTAAACCAAACAAAATACATTGATCATCTGGTGGTGCAATAAGGGTGATTCAATGAAATCTGGATTTTTGAGTGGGCAACGATATCCAAATCATGCTTCCTCTTTGGAAAAGTTCAAAAGTCAACTCATTGCAATAATTTTATATTGCAATCCTAGATAGTTGCTACAATCGGAATGGCATTTCAATAGGATTGAATTAATTTATGATATAAAACCAAAATTCTTTTCAACAAAATGTGATGAATAGCTTTTTAAGTGTGTAAGGAATAAGTCAATGAATTGTGTGCTTCAAGGGCTTTATAAGCTTCACAGCCTTTTGTGAATTGTGGGAAAAATGTTCACCAAATCTGATTAATTTAAAATCTCAACAAAAACCAAGACAAAACTTATTGCATCCTTGTTCAAATTAATGCACCTTGACAAAAAAATTGTCCTAATCAAAGTCATAAACAAGTTACAATCTTAGGAAACTCTCACAAAGAAAATGGGATTCTAGTATACATGGGACAGTAATTGGAAACCAATTTGTATCTTCATCATGAAACTAAAAGAATTTCATGTTTAAATATATATATATATATA
>Ga0116229_10010769_pt1 | contig 13641 bp, 7 predicted proteins | sample S1TSphgellanicum_3_FD_87313 | JGI IMG/M metagenome (GOLD analysis project Ga0116229, IMG submission 87313) | Host-associated microbial communities from peat moss isolated from Minnesota, USA - S1T2_Fc - Sphagnum magellanicum MG | ecosystem: Host-associated > Plants > Peat moss > Unclassified...
GCCGGGTTATCCAAGGTCGCGGGCAAGGTGTTCCGCATCGGACACCTGGGCGACCTGAACGAGCTGATGCTGATGGGAGCCATCGCCGGGGCCGAGATGGCGATGCTGGATATCGGCATCAAGGTCACCCCCGGCAGTGGCGTCGGCGCCGCCTCCAGCTATTGGCGCTCGCACGACCCGATCCCGAAGAAGAAGGTCAGCAAGGAGGAGCAGTTCCTCGCCTCCCATTCGACCGGTTCGATCCAGGGCTAGAGTTGCCCGATCAGGGCCCCTGGCATCAGGCAAGGGCATTAAGCAAGGGCATCGAGGGAGCGCGCGTGCAGACGATTGTGTTTCTGGATCGTGCCAGCCTTGCGGCCAAAGTTCGGCGGCCGGGATTTGAGCATGTCTGGCAGGAGTACCCGGCCAGCGAGCCGGGCGAATTGCCGCACAAGCTGCGCGCGGCCACGATCGCGATCACCAACAAGGTGCCGCTGCGCGCGGCCACGCTGGAGCAGCTGCCACAACTCAAGATGATTGCCGTCGCGGCCACCGGCTACGACGTCATCGACCTGGACTACTGCAAGTCGCACGGGATCGCGGTGTCGAACATCCGCAACTACGCGGTGCACACCGTGCCGGAACACGCGTTCGCGCTCATCCTGGCACTGCGCCGCAACCTGTTCGCCTATCGCGACGATGTCGCCGCCGGCAAGTGGCAGAAGGCCGACCAGTTCTGCTTCTTCGATCATCCGATCCGCGACATGTTCGGCGCGACGCTCGGCATCATCGGCGAGGGCGCCCTCGGACAGGCGACGGCGAAGATCGCCCGCGGCTTCGGCATGCAGGTGCTGTTCGCCGACCACGCGCCGCCGAAGATGCCGGATGTGCAGTTCACGCCGCTGCACGAAGTGCTGTCGCAAAGCGACGTGATTTCGCTGCATGCCCCATTGACCCCCGCGACCCGCAACATCATCGGCGTGGCCGAACTGCGCCAGATGAAGCGCACCGCCCTGCTGATCAACACCTCGCGCGGCGGGCTGGTGGATGAGCAGGCGCTGGTCGAGGCGCTGACGCAGGGGTGGATCGCCGGTGCGGGCTTCGACGTGCTGACCAGGGAGCCGCCCAAAGACGGCAATCCGCTGCTGGACCTGCGGTTGCCGAATTTCATCCTCACGCCGCACGTGGCCTGGGCCAGCGAGGGCGCGATGCAATTCCTGGCCGATCAGCTGATTGATAACATCGAGGCGTTTGTCGCCGGCAAGCCGCAGCACCTGGTCACCTGACGCTCGGCGCATGCATGCGCGAGCCGCAGGCGCGTGCGCAGGCCGCGAACCGCGTGCGCGGCTGCGGCTTCATGTCTGCGCCAGCACTTCACCGAGGTGCAACCCGGTCCACGCGGCCTCGATGCGCTCGTTGGTCGAGTGCACCAGTTCCGCGGGGACGGCGGCACTGAACAGGTAGCCCTGGCCAATTTCGCACTTGTGGTTGCGCAGCCAATACAGCTGGCCGCGGGTTTCCACACCCTCGGCAATGGTGGACATCTTGAGCGCCTCGGCCATGCGGATGATGGCCTGGGTGAGGCTGCGGGAATGGGCATCGCGCGTCAGGTCGGCAATGAACGACTGGTCCACTTTCAGGCAGGTCAGCGGCAATTGACGCAGGTACGATAGCGAGGAATATCCGGTTCCAAAATCATCGAGGGCGGTGGAGACGCCGAGAAGCTTCAGGGCGCTCAGCACGCTCATCGCAACGCGCGGATCCTTCATGATCACCGATTCGGTGAGTTCAACCGTCAGGCACTCCGGCGGCATCTGGAATTCCTTGAGGTGACGGCCAATGGTGTCCACCAGCGTGCCCGACATGACCTCGGTCATCGATACATTCACCGAGATCGAAGGAGTGACCAGGCCACGCATGCGCCAGTCCGCCTGGGTTGCAATGGCGGTGCGCACCACCCACTGGCCGATCTGCAGGATCAAGTCGCTGCGTTCGGCGATCGGAATGAACACGGCCGGCCCGACCGCACCGCGGGCAGGGTGGGTCCAGCGCACCAGCGCTTCCAGGCCGACCACACGGCCGCTCCTCAAGTCAACCTGTGGCTGGAATACCAGCGACAATTCGTTCCTGCCGACCGCCTCCTGCAGGTCGCGCTCCAGCTCATAGGTGCCAAGCAGGCCTTCCTCCAGCTTCGCGTCGAAGATGACGGTACTGGCCCGGCCCGATTTCTTGGCGCGATACAGCGCCAGGTCTGCGCGCCGCATCAGGTCGGTGGCATTGGTCCCGTGCTCAGGCGGAATCGAGATACCCACGGACAGGCCGAGCCGCACCGCGTGGCCCTGCACGTCGAACGGTTCCTCCACCGCGCCATGCAGACGCGCGGCAATCGCCATCGCCAGGGCGTGATCGGGCAGCGGCATTTCCGCGAGCAGCAGGAACTCATCACCACCGACGCGCGACAGGATATCGGTCGGCCGCACCACCGCGCCCAGGCGCATGGCCAGCTCCTGCAGCAGCTGGTCGCCGGCCGCGTGGCCATGCGTGTCGTTGATCATCTTGAAATGATCCAGGTCGATCAGCATGACGGCGGAGGCGTAGACATGCGCACCCAGGCGTCGATCCAGGCTTTCCTCCATCGACCGACGATTCACCAGGCCAGTCAGATGGTCATGGTGCGCGTGCCAGCGCAACTCCTGCTCCAGTGCCTTGTGCTTGCGCCGCCTGCAGGCATCGCCGAGGATGCGCAACAGTCGCTGGCAGGCGTCCGCTTCGGCCGCCGACCAGGGGCGTGCGGTGCCGCCGATCTTCTGCTTCCACAGCTCGAACGAATGGCGTGGCGCCAGTCGGACCCGTCCGTCTGGAGCGGTGGTAGCGAGCTTGACCGGAGCGCCGGCCCAATGGACTTCCCGGACAACCTCCGGCCGCGTGAAAGCACAGATGTCCACGGTCTGTCCGGCCTGATGTGCGGCAAGCAGCCCGGCGGCTGCCGGCAACGCTGCCAGCGTGGTAGCACCCGAGGTCAGCAGGTCGGCGCGCAGCAGCACCCCGACGGGCGGCGGATCCGCGCCCAGCAGCGACGCCACCTGCTGCATGATGGCGGAGTCAGACGCCGTGGAATGGGTGCAGCCGCCAACATACTCGAAATCGCCGATGCGAACGAAGAAAGCGCTCGCCTCGAAAGTCGACAGCAGCGACGGCACCAGGCTGGAGAGCGCGGCGCTGATACTCTCCTCCGGCAGGACGGCTTGGTAGACCCGCAGCAGCAGCTGGTCCAGCGCTACGATGTTATTCGCCGACGCCAGTTGCGACAGCGTCTCGATGCGCATCGCGCTGACACCTGCTACCAGCTCGCACACCTGGCGCAGCGTATCCCTGACATGGTGGGGTGGCACGCGCGGCTGATAGTGATGGCAGGCGATCAAGCCCCACAGCTTGCCATCACAGACGATCGACAAACTCATCGTGGCGCGCACGCCCATGTTCTTGAGATAGGTCTGGTGCACCTCGGAGAAGCCTCGCAGCAGGCTATGGCTCTGGTCCAATGCCGCGCCGCCGGGAAGCAGCGGGGGTAACAGGGTGTCAGGTACCGCCATTACGTCCGCCAGCACCCGGATCCTGGAGTTGGCGTACAACGCTCGAGCCTGGCTCGGAATGTCGGAAGCCGGAAAGCGCATGCCGAGGAAGCGTGTCTTGAGCTCGCCCGACGCCTCTTCGGCGACGACCTCGCCGGTCCAATCGGGCAGGAACCGGTACAGCATGACGCGGTCAAACCCGCACAGTAGCGCTACCTCGCGTACGCAATCACGGTAGAACACATCCAGCGCCTTGGCGCTGCGCAGGCGCAGCAACGACGACGTGATCGCCACCATGCCCTCTGCGCTGCTGCTGAGCGCGTCGAGTCCGTTACCCAGTGGCTGCCATTCCAGCACCGCGAGGTCGCCGATGCGGTGGCCGACGCACTCGAAGTCCCGGCACAGCGCAGCCAGGGACAGCGACGTGACGCCATTGGCGATGAGACGCGGCCTCAGTGGCAGGACGATCGGGTCGGCAAGCGGCAGCGCGCCCAGCACCAGCGACGGTTCGCCGCCAAAGCCATCGATCCGGTCCGCGATCTCGGCGTGCAGCAGGTCTGAAGCCTGCGCGAGTCCTCTCCAATGCCGGGCTGCGCCGCTCGACACCTGTACTATACGAGTGGTGGCAATATTGACGACCAGCACGAAGCCGTGAGGTTGCACCGTGCCGATGACATGAATCGGCTCCTCAGCGCAGGCCTGTTCGAGCTCCGTGGAAATTGTTTCCTCGCCGGACATCTCGGGCATCAGGCCGATTCCCGGCAAGCGGCGCCGTCTGCGCCGACGTGAAATGACAGTCTGGTGTGTGGCACGGATATCCCGGCGTTCAGTACGATAGAGGCTGACAACGGGAACAGATCGCCGGGCGCGAGTCTGTGCGTTGGCAGACGCAGGTTGGCGAGCGCGCGAGCCAGGTGCGCTGCCGCACCGAGCAGCGGACACCCGCGCGCGTATGGTGCGGTATGCCATTGCCCTCGCCATCGCCCTCGCCATTGCCGGTGCACGTCGCCACGCTGATGACGCGGCTGCGGCAGGAGACCTCGCATCAGCACGCGCTGCTGGAATCGACACTTCCGCTGCTGGATCGCACGCTGACGCGGGTCGGGTATCGGCAACTGCTCGGACGTTTCTGGGGCTACTACGCGCCGCTGGAAGAGCTCCTGCTGAGCGTGATACGCCGGAACGCCGTGGCGTTCGACTATGCGGCGCGACTCAAGACGCCGCTACTGGAGGACGATCTGCGTGCCTTGCAGCTATCGGCAGGGCCCAGTCAGCCGCCGGCGTGGCCGCTGCCCCGCTGCGCGACATTGCCCACGCTGGCCGGAGTGCCGCAGCTGCTCGGCTGCCTGTACGTGGTCGAAGGATCGACGCTCGGGGGGCGGCTGATCACGCAGCGCCTGGCCGCGAACCTGGCCTTGCAGGCGGACTCGGGCAGCGCTTTCTTCGCTGGCTACGGCACCGTAACCAGCGTGCGCTGGCGTGAGTTTGGCGAGTTTCTGACCCAGGCGGCGCTGGTGATCGATCAGGACGACCTGATCGTGGCTGGCGCCAATGATACGTTTGCGACGTTGACAGCGTGGCTGTCAGTGACCATCGCTGGAGCCGGGCGTGCTGAGATTGGGCGAGCTGACGGCCGGCGCGTCCGCCGCGGGTGAGTCGTCGGGGGTCGCCGCTGCGTGGCGCGCGGCCGCACGCGCGATTTCGTCCGCCGACGGCGGCAGCTGCTGCGCCAGCAGCGTGGTCGTGTTCACCACCGCTGGGTCATCGCGCAGTCGGATATACAACTGGCCGTCGATGGGGCGCGGCACCGGCATGACATTGCCGGTGAAACCGTCGGGTACCTGCATCGCATGATCGAATTGCGGGTTGGTCGACACCGAATCGATCAGGAACAGGTTGCCGCCGGACAGCCTGCAGGCCAGCTCACGGGTGGCCGGACACTTGAGATCGCTGAGCGCGGGCAGTCGTACCAGCGTGCCGAGCGGTTGCCAGTCGCCCATGGCGTCGTGCGAGACGATGCGGAACTGCAGCGGCCCGAATGCCGACGGGCCGAACGAGCGCGCAGGATCCAGCGTGACGACCGCGACCTGCGCGTCCAGCAGCGTGACGGCGCCGTTGTCGAAGCCCAGCAGCGTGGACGCGGATGGGTTGGCCGCCGCCACCTCGATCTTCTCGTCATAGCTGAACGTGGCCGGCGCCTGTGCGCGTATCGAGAAGGTCAGCTTCGCGTCCTGCGGCAGTTCATCGTCGCTGGCAAGCTGGATGTTGCTGCCACCGCTGCCGTTGGCGCCGTTGACGCCGTCAGTGCCGCTGCCGCCACCGTTAACGCCGCCACCCAACTGGGCGCTCTTGCCGATCAGGACCACGCGCGGCCGGGGCGCGCCGACGACGCTGGTCAGTGCCAGCACCCGTCCATCCTTGAGCGCAACCCTGGCACCGGCACTGTCACCGGCCTTGAGCACCGCGAGCGCCGTGCTGTCGGCCGCGAGCATTGGCAGCTGATCGAGACCCTGGCTCGAGGAGAGCTTGCCGGGCGTGAACTCGATGCCGTTGAGCGCAAGACTGGCGACCTCATCCAGGCGCGTGCCCCTGAGCACGCCCTGGGCATCGCCGGCGTGCAACGTAAAGCTGTCCAGCCTCGCCGCCTCGGAATAGGCGTTCAGCGCTATCGACTGCGGCTGCACGGCGCCGTATTGCGACAGCTGCAGGGTGAGCGCGCCGGGCTTCGCCTGCTGCACCGACAGTTTGATGTCGAGCGTATCGGCGTCCGTGGCGTTCCACTCGGTCGGCAGTTCGCGGCCGGACGAGTCCTTTAGCGTGACGCCGGCGAGGCAGGCGATGCTGCCGCCCTGCAGCGCAATGGTGTCCTCGCGGCCAATGATCACGGAGGCCTGGTCAGCGCCGGCAAGATGCCACGCGTGCCCGGTGGCACTGGCCAACTGGAAGGTGGGTCCGTCGTAGCGGTCGAAACCCCAGTAGCCGTGCAGTGATGCATGCGCCGCATCGTTCACGCCAGCGGCCATCAGCCCGGCGCTGTCGATGACGAAGCCGCCGGCGCGCGCGTCCGCGTGCGCCGCCAGATCGATGCTGCTGCCATCCCTGGCGGCCAGGCTCAGCGTCATGTCGTGTGCGTAGCTGGTGGAGAACGCCAGCGGCGCGCCATACAGCGGCAGCACCAGCGGCGTCTTGCGGGCGCAGTAGCTGGCCTTGGGATCCACCGCATGCAGCGGCGGCAGTTGCGGCTGCTCGATCGCCGGCAGTGCGACCACCAGCACCGATTTCGGATCGTTGAACGACGGCGGCGTGTTGAGCAACAGCATCAGACGATTGCCCTGCGCCGACGCCAGCGCCGGAATGTACTGGTACTGCGCGGTGTGGAATGAATCCAGGATGCGCGCGATGTCGAGTACCGATGCGACGTAGGGGCTGTAGTAACCGTAGTTGAGTTGTGGTGTGAAACTGGCCTGCATCACCAGGTCGCTCGCCGCTCCGGAGGTGAGGGCCTCGACGATCGAGGTGCTGTGGCCATCGTTCAGGATGAGCGAGTTCTGGCCCTGCATCAGGCACGGCGCCTGTACCTCGGCGATGCGCTCCAGGCACTTCTCATCCACCTTGATCGCAAGGCTGCGCGCCAGCAATGGCACAGTGTCCTTGAGGGCACTGCGATCGCCCTGGTCGAGTGCACGCACCGCTGCCAGGTATGCCTCGAGGCGGGCACGATCGAGCGTCGCCTGGTTCAGGTCCTGCGATGCGCGCACGAAGGCGCCGGGGCGGCCACGGACCGTGCTCACCAGTGTCTTGAAATCGCCGCCGGTGGCCGGCGCCAGGAACAACAGCACCTGCTGCGCGCCATCCGGAACCGTGATCGTCAGGCCGTCCTGCACGCAGCGCGCGTTCGCGTTCCAGGTCTCGCACTGGAAGAACCAGCTGGTGGGCGGAGGATTGGTCGCTCCGCGCAGGAACGCGGCCACCATGATGTAGTGCGCCGATTGCGTCGGTGGCAGATCGGCCTTGATCCAGAGCCGGTCACCGACCGAAAGGTTCGGCACCTCGGCGACCGGCAGCGTCGAGCCCTTGCGCGTCACCGTCACATCGACCGTCGGACCGGCAAGGTCAAACGGCGCAGGATCGGCGCGTGCGCCGCTCGCATCGGCAAGCGCCACCGCGGCTGCGACTAACATTGGGCAGAGTCTTGAGATCATGGCGACAGTGTAGCCCTCCCGACGAGACCATGGACCGTTGCTGCCCCGCCGAGTTCCCCCGCTTTGGCGGCCATGCCCGCAGCCATGCCCGCAATAGACGCGCCAGCGCCCGATCACGGTGCAGCCTTGATGTGTGCGCTATGTGTGCGCTGCGGTGAATATCGCGGCTTTACGAGCCAGAACGCGAGGCACGTCACAATTGACCGGTAGAATGGGGCGCAGGCTGTTGGCATGTCATTTGCTCCTCAGGAATTGCGGACCGATCTTCAGAGCCATATGCGCACGCCATCACTGAGGTTTCTGAAAACCTTTCAAATCGCAGCCAAGCGCGGCAGCTTCAAGGCTGCGGCGGATGAGCTGTGCGTGACTGCCTCCGCGATCAGTCACCAGATCAAGGTGCTGGAAGAAGAACTGGGGCTGGCGCTGTTCGAGCGCGGGCCACGATCGCTGGCGTTGACCGAGGCCGGGGCGCATTACCTGGAACACATCGATGCGGTGTTCTCGCGGCTCGAGTCGGTCACCGAACAGTTGCGTATGCGCTTCAGCCGCGCGGTGCTGCGGCTGCAGGTGCCGCCATTCTTCGCCAGCGAATTGCTGCTGCCGCGACTCGCGAGCTTCAGCGCCGTGCACGGCGAGATCGACATCCAGATCGCGACCGACATCACGCCAAACGAAAATCACGCCAGTGACTCGGACGTCTCGATCGTCGTCGGCACCGGTGACTGGAACGACGTGCAGGCCACCCGCCTGTTTCCGCAGACCTACGTGCCGGCATGCTCGCCTGAACTGCTGCGCCATTCGAGCATTCGCACGGTGTCCGATCTGGCGCAGGAACCGCTGATCGCGCATAACCATCGTCCCGACCTGTGGGACCGCTGGGCAGCGATGACCGGCATCGATCCGCTGCGCCCCAAGCAGCTGATACGCTTCGACACCATGTCCGCGGTGGTGCACGCGGCCGAGCAGGGCGTGGGCATTGCGCTGGTATCCACGCCGCTGGCAGCGTCGAGGTTTTCATCCGGTTCGCTGACCAAGCTGTTCGACGCCGAGCTCGCCACCGGCGAGAGCTACTACCTGGTGACCCGCCCGGATGACGCCAAGCGCCCTGCAGTGCGCCTGCTGATCGGCTGGATGCTGCATCAATTCGGAGCCGCAGCCTGAGCTGAACGGAAGTATTGTGCGGTAGCATCGCTGCCGTTAAAATGAATGACCATTTACTTCGCGGGCAGGTCGGGCGCCACGACAGGGCGGGCGCCACGCCGAAGTACACCGATCATCGACCGGCCCGCTCATCGCCCAGCTGTTCGACCAGCTGTGCCTGCAAGGGGTCTCATGGCTGCCTATCAGCTGCCTGCCTACCGGACTGGCCGTCGCTTGTGCCCGGGTACTGTCGTCGCCGTGGTGACGTTGGCGGCCGTCGCGGCGCTGGCGGCCGGATGCGGCTCGCCGCAGGGGCAGATGCCCGGCGGCATGACGCCGGAGGTCGTGGTAGTCACGCTCAAGTCGCAGACCATCGCGCTGACGCGTGATCTCCCCGGGCGCGTCAGCGCATTCCTGGTCGCGGAAGTGCGGCCGCAGGTCAGCGGCATCGTCAAGGCGCGGCTGTTCACCGAAGGCGCAAGCGTGAAGGCGGGTCAGCCGCTGTATGAACTCGACGATGCCATCTACCGCGCGCAGCTCAACAGCGCGCGCGCGACGCTGCAGAAAGCCGAGGCCACCGAGGCGGCGGCGCAGCTGACTGCCGGGCGCGCGGCCGAGATGATCAAGATCGACGCCGTCAGCGCGCAGGACAACGACAACGCGATTGCCGCGCTGGCGCAGGCGAAAGCCGACGTCGCGGCCGCGCAGGCCGCCGTGGACAGCAGTGCGGTCAATCTCGGCTATGCCCACATCGTCGCGCCGATCAGTGGCCGAATCGGCAAGTCCAGCATCACCCAGGGCGCGCTGGTCACCGCCCAGCAGGCCGCGGCGCTCGCGACCGTGCAGCAGCTCGACCCCATCTACGTGGATGTCAATCAATCGAGCAACGAATGGCTGCAATTGAAACAGGACATCGATGCCGGCCGGCTGCAGGCCGACGCCTCGGGTGCGCGCACCCGGATCGTGCTCGAGAACGGCACGCCGTACGCAATCGAGGGCAAGCTGCAGTTCTCGGATGTCACGGTGGATCCGACCACCGGTAATTTCCTGCTGCGCGTGGTGGTCGCCAATCCCAATGCATTGCTGATGCCAGGCATGTACGTGCGCGCCCTGGTCGGTGAGGCTGTCCGGCCGCAGGGACTGCTGGTGCCGCAACGCGGCGTGACGCGCGATCCCAAGGGCAACGCCACGGCGCTGCTGGTTGGCGCGGATGGCAAGGTCGAGCTGCGCGAGCTGCGGGTGTCGCGCACCATCGGCGATCAATGGCTGGTGGAGGATGGACTGGCGGCCGGAGATCGTGTGATCGTCGAAGGGCTGCAGAAAGTGCAGCCGGGAATGCCGGTGAAGGCCACCGAGGCGACGGCGCCAGCCGACGCGACGCCGGCAGCGAACGCGACGCCGGCAGCGAACGCGACGCCCGCGGACGGCGCAGCCGGCGGCGCCGGCAAGTAGGCTGGGACCGCGCATGTCGCGTTTTTTCATCGACCGGCCGATCTTTGCCTGGGTCATCGCGATCATCATCATGCTGGTCGGCATCGTCGCGATCACCCGGCTGCCGATCGCGCGCTATCCGAACATCGCGCCGCCGTCGGTCGCCATCAATGCATCCTACCCCGGCGCCTCCGCGCAGACGGTCGAGGAATCGGTGACGCAGATCATCGAGCAGAACCTGACCGGCCTGGATCACCTCATCTACATCGTCTCGACCAGCGACAACAACGGCAATGTCACGATCGAGCTGACCTTCTCCAGCGACACCAATCCCGACATCGCCCAGGTGCAGACACAGAACAAGCTGCAGCAGGCGGTGCCGCTGCTGCCGCAGATCGTGCAGCAGCAGGGCATTTCGGTGACCAAGAGCAACAGCTCCATCCTGCTGGCGGTCGGATTCACCTCCGAAGACGGCAAGATGAGCGCCGGGGACATCGCCGACTTCCTCGCCACCAACGTCGTCGATCAGATGAGTCGTGTCGAGGGCGTCGGCAGCGTGCAGCTGTTTGGCAGCAAGTATGCGATGCGCATCTGGCTCGATCCGGGCAAGCTCGACACCTACGGCGTCACGACCGCGGACGTGATCGCAGCGATCCAGGGCCAGAATGCGCAGGTGTCGGTCGGCCAGCTGGGAGACCTGCCGTCGGTCCCCGGGCAGCAGATAAACGCGACCGTCACCGCACTCGGGCGCATGCGCTCCGCGGACCAATTCAGCAACATCGTCCTGCGCAGCAATACCGACGGCTCGACACTGCGCCTGAGCGATGTCGCCCGGGTGGAGCTCGGGCAGGCCTCCTATGGGTTCGATGCGCACTACAACGGCAAGCCCGCCACCGGCATGGCGATAACGCTGGCCACCAACGCCAATGCACTGCGCACGGTGCGCGGTGTGCAGCAGCTGCTGGCGCGCCTGTCACCGACGTTTCCCGCAGGCCTTACGGGCAGCATTCCCTACGACACGACGCCGTTCGTCCGCAAATCGATCGAAGAGGTGATCAAGACCCTGATTGAAGCGATCGTGCTGGTATTCCTGGTGATGTACCTGTTCCTGCAGAACCTCAGGGTGACGCTGATTCCAACCGTCGCCGTGCCGGTGGTGCTGCTCGGCACATTTGGGGTGCTGTCGGTCGCAGGCTATTCGATCAACATGCTGACCATGTTCGCCGTGGTGCTGGCGATAGGCCTGCTGGTCGATGACGCGATCGTCGTGGTCGAGAACGTCGAACGGCTGATGGCCGACGAGGGTCTGTCGCCGGTCGACGCCACGCGCCGCTCGATGGATCAGATCACCGGCGCGCTGATCGGCATCGCGACGGTGTTGTCCGCGGTATTCATTCCGATGGCATTCCTGAGCGGGTCATCCGGCGTCATCTACCGGCAATTCTCCATTACGATCGTGTCGGCGATGGTGCTGTCGGTGGCCGTGGCGATCGTCGTCACCCCGGCGCTGTGCGCAACACTGCTCAAGCCGATCGACAAGGGCGCAGAGCGCTCCCGCGGCGCCTTCTTCGACTGGTTCAATCGCGGGTTCGATCGCGCCAGCCAGCGCTACCGCGGTGTCGTCGCCAGCATACTGGCGCGCCCGGCGCGCTTCATGCTGATCTACCTGGCGCTGGCATCGCTGATGGGGCTGCTGTTCTTCCGCCTGCCGACCGCCTACCTGCCCGAAGAGGACCAGGGCTACCTGTTTGCGCTGGTGCAGACGCCGGTCGGCGCCAGCCTTGACCGCACGGTCGCGGCGCTGGACAAGATGAAGGATTATTTCCTGGGCCAGAAGGATTCGGTGCAGTCGATTTTCACCGTGGCCGGCTTCGGCTTCGCAGGTTCCGGCCAGAACGACGGCCTGGCTTTCGTGCTGCTGAAGGACTGGCACGAACGCACCACGCCACAGACCAGCATCCAGGCGATCCAGGGGCAAGCCTACGGCGCGCTGTCGCAGATCAAGGACGCGCAGGCGTTCGCATTTGCGCCGCCGCCGATCCTGGAGCTCGGCAACTCGGCCGGCTTCGACGTGTATCTCAAGGACGACAAAGGCCAGGGGCATGCGGCGTTGATCGCGGCGCGCAACCAGCTGCTTTTCATGGCCTCGAAGGACAAGATGCTCGCCAATGTGCGACCGAACGGCCAGGAAGATGCGCCGCAGTTCCGCCTCGACCTCGATGCGCAGAAGGCCGCATCGCTGGGACTGTCGATGAATGACGTCAACGAGACGCTGTCGGTCGCCTGGGGTGGACGCTACATCGACGATTTCATCGATCGCGGCCGCGTCAAGCATGTGATCGTGCAGGCGGACGCGCCATTTCGCATGCTGCCCGAGGATTTCAGTCGCTGGTACGTGCGCAACGCCGCCGGCAGCATGGTGTCGGTGGCCTCGTTTGCAACCTCGCACTGGAGCTACGGCTCGCCGAGGCTGGAGCGCTACAACGGCGAGGCCGCGGTCGACATCAACGGCGAGGCCGCGCCCGGCGTGAGCTCCGGCGAAGCGATGCTCGAGGTCGAAAAGCTGGTGAAACAGCTGCCGCCGGGCTTTTCGCTCGATTGGACCGGCGAGTCGTACCAGGAACGCGCCGCCGGTGCGCAGACGCCGCTGCTCTACACGCTGTCGCTGATCGTCGTGTTCCTGTGCCTGGCGGCGCTGTACGAGAGCTGGTCGATTCCGACGGCGATCCTGCTGGCGGTGCCGCTGGGGGTCATCGGCGCGGTGCTGGCCACGACGCTGCGCGGCCTGGAGCGTGATATCTACTTCCAGGTTGCGATGCTGACCACCATCGGCCTGGCCAGCAAGAACGCGATCCTGATCGTCGAGTTCGCAAAAGAGTATGTCGAGGCGGGCCAGGACGTCATCGTCGCGACGCTGCACGCGGTACGCGATCGCCTGCGACCGATACTGATGACTTCGCTGGCCTTTGGATTGGGCGTGCTGCCATTAGCAGTCGCGACCGGTGCCGGCGCCGGCGCGCAGCGCGCTATCGGCACCGGGGTGTTCGGCGGCATGCTGGCTGGTACATTCCTCGGGATTTTCTTCATCCCGCTGTTCTTCGTGGTGGTGCAGCGGCTGTTCCACAGCGTCCCGGAAGCCGAGCCGCCGGCCGCGCGCGGCCAGGAGTAGCGCATGCCGCGACCGAACCTGACGGCGACGGCTGCTGCGGTGCTGGGACTCCTGAGCGCCTGCACCATGGAGCCGCGCTACCATGCTCCACCGCTGCCGGTGGCGCCGCAATGGCCGATTCCGGCGACCAGCGCGGAGCCCGCGACCA
>Ga0116229_10010770_pt1 | contig 13641 bp, 19 predicted proteins | sample S1TSphgellanicum_3_FD_87313 | JGI IMG/M metagenome (GOLD analysis project Ga0116229, IMG submission 87313) | Host-associated microbial communities from peat moss isolated from Minnesota, USA - S1T2_Fc - Sphagnum magellanicum MG | ecosystem: Host-associated > Plants > Peat moss > Unclassified...
ATCGAATTGGGACGGCTGCCGAGGTGGCGGATGCGCGCGCATACATCGCCGAGGCCGGCTATGCGACGCTAGACGGCTGCCTGTTAGAGCGGCCGGCTTATCGCAAGGCGCAGAACGCCGGGCATTCGGTGACCGAAACCACATACGCGGGACTGAACGCCAAGGCCGACGCCCTCATTCAGGCCCTTATCGACAAGGTGCAGGCCGATGGCTGACCTCTCCAAGCTGAAGCGCAAAAGTTCGCTCGGAGCGCCGCCGCCGGTTAGCGAGGCGAGCGGAAATCTCGACGCGCCCGAGACAGCACCCAAGGCGATCACTGCGACAGCACGGCCTCCGCACGAGTCACCAGCTCGTGGGGAAGGGGAGGCGATACGGGACGGACGGAGTGCCCGACGCACCGGCCGCACCGTGCAGTTTGCGACCCGCGTCAGTGTCGAGTTTGACGATCGGCTGCGGGCGATCGCGCAACGCGACGGCTTGATGTTGGTCGAGGTGTTGGAGCGCGCCCTCGATGCCTACGAAAAGCGATCCTTTGGCGACGGCTGAAAAAGGGGAGGGGTCTATTACTGAAAGGTCGGTCACATGGGCCTGGGGGCATGGGAAACTCGTTGCAGCGGTGGATACAAGCCATGTAATGTTAAACGCTAATTCCCCCGCGAGCGGGGGGCGTTTTCCATTACGGCTTGCAAAGGGAGAGGCGCCGCCTCCCCCGTTTGATCCCCCTCCGGCAGGGATGCTGACGCCCCTGCACCCAGTCTGGCAGAGAGGGGAACCGCCCCTCCCTGCACCCACCCCGCGCCAAGGAGGCGCAAGCCCGGTGCCCGAGCTGGCCCTCCCTGTCGCACCAACCGCCGGCCCGATCGCCGCCGCCGAAGGCGCGGCACTCGATGCGCCAGCGGACCTGGCAACGGTGGCCGTTGCATCGCCGGCAATGCCGGCGCGCAAGGCGGCACCGTGGCGCGGACGCAAACGCGTAGCCGACGCCCGCACGAAATTCGTGGGCATACGATGCACGCCCACGAAGCTGGCCGAATACGAGACAGCGGCAGCGAAGGCCGGCCTCAGTATCGGCGCTTATTTTCGTGCACTGGCAGATGGCACCCCTGGCCCTCGCGCCGTGCGCCGGCCGCCTGTGGAGCGCGAGCAGCTTGCGCGTCTGTTGGGCCAGATCGGCAAGTTAGGCTCGAATGTGAATCAGCTTACGCACGCCGCGCATGCGGGCGGTGCCATGCTGACCCATCGCGAGCTGACAGAGATCGCCGCCGACGTGAAGGCGATGCGCGCTGATCTCATGAAGGCACTCGGCCGTGGTGATTAAGGGCAACAGCCGCGGCGGTGCGGCCAGCCTGGCGGCGCACCTTCAGCGCACCGACACAAACGAACGCGCTGAGCTGCGTGAGCTGCGCGGTGTTGCAGCCCAAGACCTCGACGGCGCGCTTCGTGAAATGGAAGCGGTCGCCTCCGGTGCCCGAAGCAAGCGGCATTTCTATCATGCCTCGATCAACACCCGCGCCGACGAAGTGATGACGCCCGAGCAGTGGAACCAGGCGATTGACCGGCTGGAACGAGAACTCGGCCTCACCGACCAACCGCGTGCCGTGGTCGCACACGTGAAGGAAGGCCGGGCACACATGCACATCGCCTGGTCGCGGATTGACCTTGAGACGATGAAGGCGATTCCCGACAGCCACAATTACCGCCGCCACGAGATTGTCTCCCGTGAGCTTGAGCGAGAGTTTGGGCACGCGCGCGTGCAGGGTGCTCATATCGAAAGGAAAGGGAAGGGGCGGCCGGAGCGCACGCCATCCCATGCCGAAATGCAGCAAGCGGAGCGCAGCGGCCTTACCCCAGCAGAAGCGAAGATCCAGCTCACCGAGATCTGGAACCGCACCGACAGCGGCCAGGCGTTCAAGGCGGCAGTCGAGGAACAGAGCTGGATATTGGCGCGCGGCGACACGCGCGATTTTGTGGTGCTCGACCCTACCGGCGAGACGCACAGCCTCGGCCGCCGTATCAACGGAGCCAAAGCCAAAGACGTGCGCGCACGTATGGCTGACCTGGACGCCGCCATGTTGCCGACCGTGGACGAGGCGAAGGCTCAGCACCGCGCCCGTGAACAAGAGCGCCAGGTGATGGCAGAGCGTCAGATTGCGCCGCAACCCGAGCCAGTAAAGGCGGCACCGACACGAGAGCTGGTGCCGCAGCAAGTGACGGAAGCGACACAGCCGCCATCGCCGGAACTTTCGCGCCGCGTGCTCGCCTCCGAGGACGAGGAGGGCGGCCGGGACCGAGACAATCCTTCAATCGCTACCACAGACGGCAGCATGGTCGCGCAGCAGAGAGAAGCGTTGCGCCGCTTTGAAGAGAATTCGGCTCAGATGGAATCGCAACGCGAATCTCGGCTTCGGATGATTGATGAGGCTCTTGAGAAGGTTGGGCAAGACGATCGCCACCACCAGGCGGACGCCGCCCGAGCAAGACAACATGACGACTTGGAACGATAAGCCGCTTCGGCCTCGACGGGACGCCGTGGCGGAGACAGGCAAAAACACTGTGCCAAAAAACCCGTCATTCCTCAGCGGACAGTTTTCTAAAGCTGTTTCGGTTGGCGACGACATATCTTTTGGCTTATGGCAAGCCGACGGTTCGCCGCTTTACGGGCTTGATGAAAAACTATTTCACGCCATCAGGTCCAATATAGTTGAAAGGTAAAACAGAAAATACTATTGAGCTAATAAACATAAGAACACATGGTTGCTCAATGGCAAAAACAGAAATACAAAAACTCAAAGAAGAAATACAAATTGTGAGAGAGCGCCTTGACGCACTTAGAGACTTAGAGAAAAGAGATTTTAAGGAGCTTAGCGCGTTGATAAAGGATGTCTATACTAGCGCCTATCAGCATGTTGCCGACCTATACGATATAATCTGGCCAATTGAAGCGAAGGTTTTGCCGAAGGCCCGTGCAGAGCGGCAGAGACTGAAGGCGCTTCTTGGTCCCAAAAAGCTCGGTCAAGGTGAAGCCTGGGACAAGAGGAAGGGCTAGGCATAACTTGCAAGCGATATAAGATCGCTCCGCAGAACGAAGTGCGGAGATTGCCGTGTCACGCGGGCCGAGGGACTATCAAACCCTTCGCGACGATCACACCCGAGCGCTTGAAACGCTCGATCAGCATATTGCACAGCCCGCAGCGCCCGAACACGCGGCCCTTGAACCGTCAGCGGAACGGCAGCCTGAGGCCGAGCCGACCCGGCCTGAGAACACGCATCCCACCTCCCGGGGATGGACCGGCATGGGGGATATGGCTTCGCAACAAGCCTCCGCCAACAATTATAACACGCTGATCATAGCAGACCTCGCAGAGCGAAATCAGGATCAAGGGCAAGATTTAGGCGCGACCGAGACTCCCAGCCAAGGCACCGAAATGAACCGAGAAGGTGCTGAAGACCGCGCAAGCGCTTGGCTGGAGAACGACGACGGGACTGTGACGGAGATTTCGGGCCAACCGACTTCGGATCGGGCCGACGCCGCAGACAGAGTTCAACAATACATTGACCAAGGGGAAGGAAGTGCTCGGCAGTCAGAATTTCAAGACACCGCACGCGAGGTGCTTGACAATCACATCGATAGCGAGCCTCCCGATATTAAAATACCTGAACCACCTGGCCATGGCCAAGAAGTAGAAATCTAAAACAAGAGATTCAAGTTGGTTGATCTTCGTGCTTTCCCACGTGGCGTTCCTGGCCGCGATCTTCGCAGTAGTATAGCCCCTTTTGCAGTCTGGGCTGACCCAAACTGGATTGGGAATCACCCGTTTTGGAAATACGAACCCGGCAAGGTTCTTGTCGGTGCTGTTGACCAAAATATTGTTGGCGTTAGTGATGACCGCCATATGATGACCGTTGCCGGCAGCCGCGCGGGCAAAGGTGTTTCAGCTATCATTCCCAACCTGATCGAATACCCTGGTTCCGTTCTAGTTATCGATCCTAAAGGGGAGAATGCTCGCGTTACAGCGCTCCGGCGCGGGGCTGGGTCAAAAGAATGTCCTGGCCTGGGTCAAAAAGTATGTGTGCTCGATCCCTTTGGTGTCTCAGGTTTCACGACAAGCAGCTTTAATCCGCTGAGCATGATTGATCCGGCTTCCGATACGGCCGTTGATGACGCGGCCTTGATCGCGGAGGCCCTGGTTATACAAGAAGAAGGCCCAGGACGGCACTTTTCCTCTGCTGCCCGAAATTTCCTCAGGGGACTCATACTTGAAGTCTGCACTGATCCGTCACCCGAAAGGCGCAATCTGGTGCGGGTTCGCCAGCTTCTTACCCTCGATGCGAAGGGCTTTGAACTTGTGCTTGGCGCGATGCAGGCAAACTCAGCTTGCAATGGCGTTATTCGGCGTGCTGCCAATAGCATGGCAGCCAAGGCCCCCAACGAAAAATCCGGTGTCATTTCGACAGCAATCGAACAGACAGATTTTCTCGATAGCCCATCATTAGCTCGAAGCCTGGCACAGTCAGATTTTAGCCTTACTGATCTCAAGCGCGCGCCTACAAGTGTCTATCTCTGCCTTCCTGCCGGTCGTATGACGACACATAGCAGGTGGCTACGGATCATCATCAACTTGGCGGTCGAGGCAATGGAGCGAGAGCCAGCGAAGCCGAGACACCCAGTGCTTTTCATCATGGACGAATTTGCTGTCCTAGATCATCTTTCTAGTATCGAGAAGGCTGCCGGTCAGATTGCAGGTTTTGGTGTGAAGCTTTGGCCGATCATCCAAGACCTCAGTCAACTCAAATCGATTTATAAGGACCGCTGGGAAAGCTTCATGGGCAACGCAGGCTTGTTGCAGTTTTTCGGCAACAACGACCTCACCACACTTGAATATATCTCAAAGCGTCTCGGCAAAAGCACAATCATGACAGTGAGTAAGGGAGAATTATCAACCTCCCAAGGCGCGCGAGGTTTTACCGGAGAAACAAATCAGCTCCAGATGACCGAGCTGATGACATCCGATGAGGTGGGAAGGTTTTTTTCGCGGCAGAGCAACGCGCAAGTTTTGATATGGCCAGGTGCTGACCCCATCGCTTTAGATCGAATCCATTATTACAATTCGCCCTTTCTTAAAGGCAAGTTCGTCTCCTAAGAGTGACGTCAGAAATCGGTCGGCCGTGCGGCGCGCAACATTTGCTGTGACGGGTTATCGACATCGTCGGCTAGCGGTGCCGATCGGACTTTCCTGTTTAATGAACTTAGAAATTCAGTCGCTTCCCCTCCATTCCACACGCCGCCGAACTCAAAGCTTCGGTTGCCGTAACGGTAGCCCAAGACCGCCCCCTCGCCTGACGTGCCGACTTTACGATTGATTTTGAAGTGGGCGAAGGCTGAACGCTCCAATCGCTTCCCATCAACAATCACGCTATCTGGGGTTACTTGGATCACGGAGCGTAGCTTGCCGCCAAAAATCAGTATGAGAACCAAGATGCTAACAAAGATGCCGCCAACCGGAATGCCTATTCCCAAGGCCCAACTTTCGTTATCTGCGCCGATTGCGATTCCTAGAATGAAAGAGCCGAGCATAAAAAAGATAGCAAAACATAAGCCGAAGAAAACCCGAAAGAACGAGAGCGGACGAGGCTTGGCGAATTTGACCTTAAAACCGTCTGGTGTCCATTCGAAGTCGCAAAATGGGATGGTCCACTGGGCCTCTTCGTAATCCGACATAGTCTTCGTCCCTACCTGGCCCAGTATCGGCAGAAATGAGGGATAGGAGCAAGATGGCAACGGTTGGGCGACTGGCGCATACAGGAGAGTGTGCAGTTGACCGATTTGTCCAGCCTGGCAAAGGGTAACAGCACGTAAATGCTTTTCAACTTACTTGGTGCAGAATTCAAGAAATCTGCACCAAGGTCTCGCGACTGATTCAGTTGCTTTTTTTCGTTGCAAAAATCTGGTGCTGATCGTGATCGCCGCTTAGTCTGGAATTCTCCCGAGTTCGCGGCAGACCTGTTCAATGGCCCGGCGCTTATTCGGCGGGCATGGTGCAACCCGCTGCCGAGGATCGGCGCGGTTCGGCGCCATGCCTCTGGTCAGGCCGTAGTCTGATAGAATGTGAGCAATCCAGCACGTCTTGGGCAAGAAGCCGTGTTGCTCGCGGACCCGGAGTTGTATTGCCTGGTAGGTTGCCATTGCTGTCCCTCCATAAAGATGCTGATGGAGGACTAAGTCATTCCCCGACCGGCGCGCTAGTTCAGGCAGGGGATTTTTTGCATGTTACGTCATGATAGCTGACGCAGTTGGGTAGCTTGGGCCGCTCCCTGCCCGGCCTTTTTATATATGATAATGTCCTTTATCATATATTGATAGGGTGGTAGTATGGGCTCATTCGGAGGAACGCTCGACATGACAGAAAATGAGACCCGCATGAGCATAGCTCTGCTCAATCACTTGGTGGGAACGCTACAGAACCAGGTAAATGGCCTCGCTGCGACTCAGGCTGCGATTGCAAGCGCTCAACCAGCCTTAAGCCATTCCGACCCAGCACTGGAGGACGTTAAAGCGAAGCTCGTAGCATCTGCGCAGGCCCTGGTCGAAAAGTCTGAAGAACTGCGGAAGACACTGCCCTGATCAGCAAAGCCATCAGAACATCGACTGTTCTATCGGGGCAGTGCACGACATTACCGGTGCTCATAACCGCTGCTGGTGATCGTGCGTCACTGCGCTTCGTAGAATTCTTTGCCGCCAACATTCGCAATGTGCACACGCGCCGGGCCTATAGCCGCGCCGTGGCTGACTTTCTAACCTGGTGTGACGACTACGGCGTGCCATCAATCGCAGCCGTACAGCCGCTTCACGTCGCAACCTGGATCGAGCTGCAGACACGCGAGCTATCAGCGCCGACCGTCAAGCAGCACCTGGCAGCAATTCGGCATCTGTTCGATTGGCTGGTGACAGGACAAGTAGTGCCAGTGAATCCGGCGGCCTCGGTGCGCGGACCGGCGCACGTCTCGCGCACCGGCAAGACGCCGGTCCTAGAGTCCACCGAGGCGCGGGCGCTGATCGACAGTATCGACGTGACGACGCCAGTTGGATTGCGCGACCGGGCGCTGATTGCTCTGATGGTCTATTCCTTTGCACGCATAGGTGCGGCGGTTGGCATGAAGGTCGAGGATGTCTTCACGCAGAACCGCCGCCTCTGGGTGCGGCTACGGGAGAAGGGCGGCAAGGCGCACGCCATGCCATGCCACCATCACCTTGAGACGTATCTGACCGCCTACCTGGAGCAGACGGGCATCATGGATGACGACAGAGGCCCGCTATTCCGCACGATCGGCCGCGGCACAGGGCGGCTCACGCGCACCCCCCTGCCCCAGGCCAATGCCTACGCTATGATCGGCCGACGCGCTGTGGTGGCCGGGATCGACACCAAGCTCGGGAACCATAGCTTTCGGGCGACAGGGATCACCGCTTACCTCAAGAACGGGGGCACCCTAGAAAAGGCGGCGCAAATGGCCAACCACGCCAGCACACGAACGACACAGCTTTACGATCGCCGCCATGACGAAATGAGTCTCGATGAGGTCGAGAGGATCAGAGTTTGACAGCGCCTAAAAACCGAGACGATAAAAGAACGACAATAAACCAGAAAGTGGACTACAGGCGCTTAGCTGAGCTCTCTGAGGAGTTTACGTCGCTTTGGGATCGATTGCAGGCATTCTATTTGGATTCAGTTGTTGGTTTTCACTACGTGCTAGAACGAGTAGCTACCAATCAGCAACAAGCCCGAATGTTTGTGCGTGGCAGTGAGCTAGACTCTGAGGCTTTTCAAGATACCAGGATGTTCAATTATGACGGCATATTTCCCGACGGATTCTGCACGTCTGGTATTCATCGCGCCTCGCAAGGCGAGGTAAAAAACCGCAATACGCAGGGTGGGAAGAATGTAAATACTCTGGGGCAAGTTTGCCTTACATCGTTTTACGACTTTTGGAACGACTATCTTCGCATCGAATACGTCAAGGCAAAGGGCCTATATGACCCAAACGATCGAGACAGGTGTCTTCGAGAACATGCGAGCCACGATCTTTGGGGCGACCTCTATTATTTGCGAACCGCAATTGTTCATCATCAAGGTATCGCTACTAATGACGTGAAGAAATGTAAATTGCTAAAATGGTTCTTGCCAGGAGACGAGATCGCCCTCTCCTCCGACAACATGAGGACGATTCTGCTTGGTCTACTATTATACCGAAACGAATTATATAAAGAGCAATTTCCTCCGACAACGCTTTTAATTGCTGAATGAGCGAGCAAGGTAGGATTGGAAATTAGCCAACAGCAGGGTGTTAAGATGCGCCTTCAGGAAATCTATGCAGCAGTCAAACGCGCTACAGTCGCGATTGTGATGGAGTATCCTGGAAGAATACCTGCTAGGCCGTTTGCCATTCTCGGTTCCGGATTTTGTGTCCATCCAGAAGGTGTGATTGTCACATGCGAGCATGTCTTTAAAAGCTTTGTCGATCCTGCGGCATATACTCGCGTAATGGAGGCGGTCGCCAAAAACAGCGGGAAGGTTGAGCCCTTCCCTGAGTTGGCTGCCGCAAGACCTCACGCACTCTTTCTAGGAGGTGTTCAGGGCACGGAAGTGACAATGTTTCCTGTCCCGATCGTAAATGCGGTCACGAAAACAGACTATGATCTTGCCCTTCTCAAGCTCCACAAGCACGGCGCGTTTGCGAATGGCTATCCAACTTTATCAATTGCAGACTACAGTGAAATACATGAGATGATGGAAATTGGCATCTGTGGCTTTCCTCTAGGCGAAGGCTTGCACGACCAATTGGGAACCGTCACTAGCTCCTTTACCAAAGGCATGATCAGCTCGATTATTCCCGCTTCTGGGATTGCCCGCGAACACCTAAAGGGCTTCCAGCTCGACGCAACAGCAACGAACGGAAATAGCGGTGGACCAGTTTTTTCCATTCAGACAGGAAAAGTCATTGGGGTCTTACAAGCGGGAGCAATGCATCCAAATGGTTACCCAATAGGGCTGACTAAAGCTGAACCGATCTATCCTATTTTTGACAATGTTCTTGTGGCAAGGATGGCTGCAGGTGTCACTCCACCTACATGAGATTTCAATTAGCTAGTATTCTCTTTCCTGTCGAAAGCGTTTCACAAAGTCCGGTGTAAAATCGATCTGTCCGTTATTGGCTCGGCGATGAAGGTCGAGAAACTGCCGAACAATAAAATCGGCAGCACCAATAAAGCTCATTTGCTGTGAGGGGTTTCTCTCGTCGGTCCAGCATAGCTCTCCCGCTACAGAGAGATCCGGACGTATTTCAAAAACGTCTACGGCCGACGGTATGTTGCCAATCACAAACCTTGTTGTATCTCCGGGTATGCCAACAAACGTTTCAAAGTCAGCAAGTTTGATGTGCCCTATTCGGTTGCTATATTCCTGTGACCACGCGGCATGAGTTGTCACTCGACCGTCCGTAATGCCGCAATGTCGTGCGTCTGAGTTTGCGCGAAGCTGAAGGCCGGTTTCAGTGTTGATCGCCTTCGTCAATCGAACTACTTCACCGAACAACTCGGCGACAGATGGCAATACGCTGTCGGATATCCATCTTTGTGACTGAAAAAGTTCCTCTTTTCGACGAAGGCGCTCAGCTTCGGCATGAACAACGCGCGCGTGAGCGAGGGCTGTGGCTGGCACCAGCTCGCCACCATGTTCTTGAACGCGGGCCTTTATGGCTCCCACAGCTTGCTCAAGTCCGAAGCTCTCATAGTTTAGGCGAACATGCGTTTGAGGTAGCCAGATCGGTAATGCGGCGTCGCTATCCAAAGACACAAAAAAGAGGTGGTTCCAACCACGTTTTAAGCAACTATCGGTTATTGCTGTCGCTTCAACGCGGGTCCATGGCGTCTTTCCCCAATCTTCGCGGTATAGCACGACAGTTATGCGAGAGTCCGCAAAGAACGGTTGCCGCATCGACTCCAGACCGTCCGTGCCAGCAAGCTCTTCCTGGTTACGAGGGAAATAGAAGACACTCAAGCACGTGCTCAAGCTGTTATAAAACGCTTCCGCGATCTTCTCATCGCGTGCGAGGAAAGAAATGGCGACGTCGTATTTCGGCTTGGCGACTTCCATCTGTGCACACCTAGCTCGGCGTTTCCATTTGATATTAGCACGACATGAAAAGGCCTGCCATGTCGACACGGCAGGCCCATTTCCTTGACGGTCATCGCCATCCCTGGCTGCACCGTGTTTCGATCCTAGACTGAAAATTTCCTTGGTCAAATATCCCGCAGGGGGTGCGGGGGATGCGAAAGCCCCCGCGTGGTGCCGGCAGCGCATCGCTAAAATCGTAACAAAACGACCGGCAAAGAGCGCGCTTCTCTCGACTCGGATTTTTAGGCAGACTCACAGGTTACGGGGTGATTCGTCGCCTCGTAAGCCTGCAACCATCTGGAGAGAAAAAGACCCAGACAGCAAAAACCCCGCTCGGAAGCGGGGCTGCACTCCGGCCGAGACCGGGGAAACTCGATGGACCTGACAATCCAGAGTTTCCCCCACCTCAGGCAGTTCGTCAAGCGAAAACCCTGTTTTCGCTAATGAGCGGCCTTGTGCCGATTTTCCAGCCCTTTCGGGCGGGTTGCTGCTGCAACCCCAACGGAGAATCTATGCCTAATCTCAGAGCGTTACCGGTTGGCCCTGGCACCCCTGCCCTGCCCGGCTTTGCCATGCCCAAGAGCTATGCCGCCTGGCCGGTGTGGTCAGACAGCACGACCAAGGAAATCAAGTTTCAGGGGATGCCGAAGCGAATCGCCACCAAGCTGTGGCACCGCGCGCGGGAGTTTGACCGCAAGACCCGGCAGAAGGGCAGCGGCAAGCATGGCGGTGCCCTTGGGCACTCGGCCTTGCAGGTGTTGCACACGCTGATCTTCGACTTCCTCAATTTTGCCAGCGGGCGATTAGACCCGAGCTATGCGGCCATCGCGCGCAAGGCCAATTTGTGCGAGCGCACGGTTGCCACGGCCCTGCAGAAGCTTCGCAGCCTTGGCATTCTCAATTGGGTGCGGCGCTGCGCGGAGAAGTGGGAGAATGGCCGCTTCATGCTTGAGCAGGAGACGAACGCTTACGCGATCCTGCCTGACAGCCAGTGGCGCGGCTACACGCCGCCCGTGCAGCCGCCGCCGCCCCATAGCGACACATGGGGGGCAACGCCTCCCCTGCCCTCTCTCATCGCCCAGGCGGCGGCCGAAGCCGGTGCCGGCGGCACCCTGCGCCAGTTGGTGGGGCTGCTCGATGCCGATCCGGCCGACGAGTTGGCCGGTGCTTTGGCACGGCTCGGCCGGGCGATGGCGGTAGCGGAAGTCGCAAAATGTTGAGGTTTTTACTGGACTGCATGTCCTGCAAAGAAACCTCTCTCAGATTCTTTTATCACTTATGCCCATGATCTAAACCGAGCCAACAACAAGAAATGCGGAACGCGCCAAGAGGCGCGTATAGGATTTCTTTGCCTTGGGGGCGCTGCCCCCAAACCCCCGGGATATTTAAGCAAGGAAATTTGCAAACAAGAAAGGCTGACAAGAAAGTCTATCTCTCCCAGCCTCTCGCTTTGTCGGTATTACGTCCGCGTTCACGGCCGATCCCGCGGCTCAACCCTTCGGCTATGATAGCTGCAAGAGTTTGATCGCCGACCTCACGACGAAGCCGCTCAATGTCATACCACGCCTCATACTCGGCGCGGTCATTCGTTTTCATAGCCCGCTCTTCATTCAAGCCAGGGAACGCACGTTCAAAGACAGCCAGGTCACGCGCACGATAGAGCCGATTGCGTTCCTTGGTGCCGACCGAAGTCTTGACCCAATCGAGATTATATCCGGCAGCACTGGCAAGCTCGCGTGTGAATTCTCGAAGCGTGCGGCTGTTGCCTTCATAGAACCCATGCGCGTAATCCAGATCGCCATAGAGCTGGGCTAAGTGCTCGGCGACAACATCGGGTAATTTCCCTTTGATCGCATCGACGCCGCCGAAGTTGGTGAGCGCCGCAGTTATCTTGGCTTCGATGCCTTCGTGCGCGTAGAAAATCACATACCCGCCGCGCTCGCCTTCAAGCACTCGATCTTTGATCCACGCATCTTCCGTGCGCTCACGGATGACACCGGGTTTGTGTTGTGGCAAATCCTGAAAGATATAGGTGTGAACAGCTTTCAGGTGTTCAATATCGAACGTTCCTTTAATCGGCTTTTCGTAAAGCTCTGAAAGCCTATTGGAAACAAGATTGGCTTCGCGTTTCTCACGCGCCAGTTGTTCAGCGACTTGCTTGGCGTCATCACTCACAGATTGTGGTGTGATAGGACAGATGCAGTTAGCTCAGCTCGCGTGATTTCACCATTTATGTAGCGGAGATTTAGCTCTTCAACTTCTGGGCTTACAACGAAACCTTCAAGACGCACACTGCCACGCGCGTAGTCTATCGCCGCTTTGCGGAGCGCGCGCTCTTCCTCGGTAATTCTGACCTTCGGCAAAATGACGTTCATGGAGGCCCCTTTCCATGGGCGATTTCAAAGCATATCCTACATACAGAATTATACCACATTTCGGTGTGATTTGCACAATGAGAAGTGCCTACAGTGCTCGGTCGCGTCAAGGTCCGGTGCTCGCCATCCTCGCCATGCTCACAGCGCCCCGAGCATCCGTGGCCCCCTTCTTTTTCCCGGCTGGCGCTGTTGCGCGTGGCTCCGGGTGGCTCCGCTCCTCCCTTGACCCGCCCTGCGCTCCGTGGCCGCCAGATGGTGTCGGGGCGAAGGGCGCCCCGCAGAAATCGACGCCAAGAGGCCTGCGGCCGGCGTCGAACAAAGGGCATGGCTTAAGGTAGCAGCTAGGTTACAGATAGCTGCTATCTAATAGCTATCTTCTAATTTACAGCGATATAAAGGATAGCTGGTAGGTAGCAGATAGCTAGCAGCTAGATAGCTGCTAGGTTATAGCTAGCGATTATCTAGCAGCTAGATATAATCTAGCTGCTAGATTGATTCGTGGGGGGGACGCTTTGGCTACCATTATTGCTTTTGTCTCGCAGAAGGGCGGGGTTGGAAAATCAACCTTATCCCGTGCGCTCGCGCGGGAGGCTTCGGCCGGCGGCCTCAATACCAAGATCGCGGACCTCGACACTCAGCAGGGCACTTCGGTCGATTGGCACCGGACGAGGCTTAATGCCGGGCATAAGCCTGGCGTTGCGGCCGAGGCTTTCGCGACCGCGCAGGAGGCCATCAAGGCCGCCGAGAAATTCGACCTCCTAATAATAGACGCGCCAGCTCGAACCAGCCGAGGCACGCTCGACATTGCCAAAGTTGCTGACCTGGTGGTGCAGCCGACCGGCGCATCCGTGGATGACCTGCGCCCAGCGGTTCGAGAGTTTCACGCCTTGGTGCAAGCCGGGATTCCAAAAGCGAAGCTGGCCTTCGCCCTCAATCGAATTGGGACGGCTGCCGAGGAGGCGGATGCGCGCGCATACATCGCCGAGGCCGGCTATGCGACGCTAGACGGCTGCCGGGAGCATCAGAATCTTTGTGTAAATGAATAGAAGGTTGTTGTGGTAGTGCCGAGGGAGGAGAAAGACCACGCAGCGTAGCGA
>Ga0116229_10010772_pt1 | contig 13640 bp, 7 predicted proteins | sample S1TSphgellanicum_3_FD_87313 | JGI IMG/M metagenome (GOLD analysis project Ga0116229, IMG submission 87313) | Host-associated microbial communities from peat moss isolated from Minnesota, USA - S1T2_Fc - Sphagnum magellanicum MG | ecosystem: Host-associated > Plants > Peat moss > Unclassified...
AAAAGGTCCGTGCTAGCCCGGGCACTGCCCGAAAACTGCCCGGACAGACAGACAGACAGACATGTAACTTTAATATATAAGATAGCCAATCAATAGTAAGTAGGGTAGAAGCACTCATCATTGAACACTTTCCCATATTTTCCTAGTTCTTTAGCCAAATTGAGTGATTTTTGTGTCATTGGATGCGCAAATGCAAGGCTACGAATGTTCTTTGAGCAACAAAAGTAAAGGAACAACACAAAAAACACAAGAAGAGGATGAATACAGTTTGCTTCAATTTTTTTGAAAAAATAGCTGTAGACCCTTTTCTAGTTCCATCACCATGTCTTTCTCATTTTGAATAAGTTTTGAGTGATTTAAAACCTGATGGGTGCGCGAATTAGGATTTTACAAAACTTCTTTGTACTCCAAAGGCAAAGATGCAACAATCAAATATCTTAAGCACAAAATCCTAATCTGTTTTTGTTCACCCATCACCAAACATTGAACCTCCTTACATCAAACACCCCATGTCTTGCACATTCAATGTAGTGGATTTACAAATTTGAATGAAAGTCATGGGAGCAAAATTTTGTTCCAAGCCATGTTGTTGTAACTAAAAATTTGATCAGATGTCACCAATGGATGCAGTTTGGTGCAAGCAGGGGGAGTCTTTGTGTTTGAGGGAGCAAGGCCCAGGTGAGTTACTCAATGTTAGAGAGAGAGTAGAGGTTCTGGGAGATGTATTGATGACAAACCATGAGGGCTGTGGCAACCCTGTTGGTTATAGACATTATTTGTTGAGAACATGAGAAGTAAAAGCAGGGTTTTAAAGAACCCTTTTGCTTCTTTAGTTCTGATGGCTACTGTACAGGTAATATGATTGTGTACACTGTATGTAGTTAAGTTTACAATTTTGAAGCTGCACCATTATGCCAAGAGTCTGTACAATTGAGCAGAATCTGGTTGCAACATAACCAGATCTACATTCATTCAACACTGGCTAAATAGTTCTAGTTACCAAAAGTTTGTGCTGGCTGCAGGCATCCAAATTACAGAAACATTTGATCAAATGTCCACCCCTCTGAGTAATCTTTAAGCCACATGCATGTGTTGAAAGTTAGAAGGGAAAATTGATAGTGGTCTCGCAGAGTCTGTGCCTTATGAGCTATTCTTTCATAGAGGATAAAACTACATGACCCCGGGAGAAAAAAAGGGGAAAAAAAAAAGAGTTTGGCAATCCTTCTTGTCAAGCGGGGCAAAGCTAATGATGAATCTAATTATGAGTGACCCAGATGTGGCTGTCGGGCAACTACCGAGGCTGATTTGGCATCAAGGTGCCTAATACTGACTAGTTTTTGATCTTTTACTTTTGGCAATAAAAATAATAATAATTTACAATTAGGCATTATACTAAATAATGAAGCTAGTGTGCTTGAGAGTTTCTTTCAGATTTTCGGCATGGCAGGTAGGTGTTTTTCAGAATTTTTGCAATTCTAAAAAAAATCATTAGTGCATGAAAAAGCCTAGGTTGGGAATTGGAAGTGGGAGGGCCAAATACCAGGTAAACTACAACTTTATCGGCGTTGCCTACCAAGGCAAGGATATTGTGTTTAGATTCATCATAGAGTATATAGTAGCTTAATGGATTTTGGCCCCTAGATGATAGGTCTATTTTTAGATGAGGGTTTTTGAAAGGTGATATTTTGGCTTGCAGTGAAACTTGAGATTCGTAGTTACAGAGTCATAATATCTTGAAGGATTTCAGTTTCTTTTAGAGGATCTTTTGAAGACTATATTTTGCATGGTGAAATATTTGAGTTTCCATTATTCTTCTTTTGCCTTAAAATACTTTTTCATGTAAATGGCAAGGCCATAGTGTGACACACCCCTTGTTGTAGGAAGTTGTAGATGTGACTAACAATAAGGGGACTTTTGTGGGTGAACTGCCATGGACTCATGTGGTTAATATGTGAAAGTCATGTCACACCTTTGTCTGCTGCATGGCGTATTCAGGTTAACTGGATGTATTCAGGTTAACTGGATGTTGGGTGGAGAAGCAAATGTTTTCTTTCTGTTTCTTCTTTTCTCCCAGTCTCCAACTTAAAGAAACACTCCGCCCTCATGCTCGCTGCCACTAGCCTACTAGTTAATTGGATTGAATGCTGTGAAGAGGTCAAAAAGGAAGATTGTACTGGGATTGGAAAGGCGGAACGGTCAAGATTTGAAGGAGTAAGTTAAAATGGTGAAAGTCAAAAAAAGAATCGAGCAAGGCTGGAGAATTCACCATGTGCAAGGGAAGAAAACTGAAATACTTAAAACAAAAAGAAAATGAACTTTGGTTCTTTATGTACACACCCCAGAACTGAGCGGTGGTTTTTTTTTTTTTTTTTTGTTTTTCAATTTTGTGATGTAGCTAATGTGGTAATTGCAATATAAACCGACTTAGCCAAATTTGACTATTACAAGTGTTGAAGATTTTTTTTCTAATATTTGTTTAATTTTTTCTACCTATTTGAACAATGCTTATCTGGTGAATTTTAAAGATGTTTCGAATTTTTGAGTTTAAAAAAAAAAGGGGGGTGAATTTGGGACAAACAATCTCAAAAAGACTTCAGGGATACAAAATTTCAAAACAAAAGAAAAAGGCACTCACTACAATAGTGAGAACTCCAGTAAGATAGTGAGGTCAGTATTGCAACTTTTTACATAAACACTCCAACTATTTGAGTGAGGATAGTACAAATAATGGGTAAGTGAGAGAGATCATGGAGACACACACCCTTAGGCCTCAACACTGAAGGGGAGGAAAGGAAAAAGAGGTGTTAATTAACATGAAACTTATCCTGACAGTCGGGTAGTGATAATCATTTGGTTCCCCACCACACCCATTGTGAGCAACTCCAAACATATCGATCCAACCATGAAGGAAAAAAGATAGGGATACTTTTGGAAATTTCCATAGATGGGTAGTAGCTTGATCTTTGTTTGATGCGGAGTAGTAGCCAGGTTGGTGGCAGTGGGGCTCTAGTGCTTGTCTCTTGTGAGCATCCTTGCCAGACTGGTGAACTGGCACATCTATATCACTTGCTTTCTGCAGAGACTGAACTGAAATGAACGGAATCATTAGCAAATTACGCCAGGCTGCACAATCCCTCCAGTACCAGGGGGCTTGGGCGAACCGGCCACAGTGAACCAGCACCCACTGGCGCACCATGAAGTGTTAGGTAAAGCCCTAGGGGTAGGCCATTCTCAGTATAAGGGGCCTGTGTGAGGCGGAGCTGAATATCCTCCACCCAAGGTCTTTTACCACACGTAAAGCACAGCTACTGAACATTCTAAATCTGAAAAGTTTGGAACTTTCATGGTTATAATGTGCCCTCTGAGTAAACTGAAAATAACAGCAGTGCTTTATGGATGAATGGTAAGTGGTTAGGAAACAGGTTTTTTTGGTTGGGTTTCCAGTTCCCTAGCTAACCATGGCAGTTACCTTGGCTGCTTTTTTTCTTACTACTTACCTACTTACTTGTGTGTTGTTAGTACGTAGGTAGTAAAAACAGCCCTTACCTCTGTATAAACCATCTACTTACATAGTAGTTACTTATTTTCCTACCTTTCTACCTATATATGAGACCTATTTCCTACAGAATTGGTTACCAAGGTGAAACCAAATATTAACTCAGTTGAGGTTCATCCACAACTGAGTAATAATGGGCATCCAGTGGATGGTGCACTGGTGGGTGCTGGTTCACTGTGGCCAGGTGAACCTGCACCCGAACTGCTACTGTAATAACAAGGGGTGTGTCACATTGTGGCCTTGCCATTTACATTAAAAAGTATCTTAACACAAAAAGAAGAATTTTGGAAATTCAAATATTTCACCATGTAAAAGTATAACCTTCAATAATATCCTCTAAAAGAAATCAAAAGTCTTCAAGTTATCATAACTCTATAACTAATCTCAAGTTTCAACACAAGCCAAAATATCTTGAAATCCTCATATAAAAATAGACCTATTATTACCTCGGAGCCAAAATCCCTTAAGCTACTATACTCCATAATGAATCTAAACACAATAATATCCTTGCCTTGGTAGGCAAAGCCAATAATAACTAAAAACCACAAAGGTTGTTGGGTTGCTTCTAAATCGTATTATTGTTACTCTATCCTCATACTAAACCAGGCTCTCAGAGTCCAAATGTAAAGTTTCCTGGGTAAAATATAATGTGAAGCTCACTCAAGAGGTGAAGGTACCAACCAGAGGTAGCTGGTTCACCCTGGCCAGCAGCAGGGAAAGCTGGGAATGTGAAGAAGTTGGGTAGTGTAATCCTTTAACTGCCTTGGTAGGTGGGCCATTGAAAGGGGCACATACTATGTACTCAAGGAGCAAGAATGCTGCTGTATTGCGTTACTGTGAAATAAAACCTCATCAACTATGATATCGAAGCAAGACGTGAGGTGGTGGAGTAAATCAGAGTACAGCTTCAAGAGGTTGTTGTACCATGTTCTCAAATTGGGCATTTATTTTCATTACTAGCTTCCCTCGGAAGGGAAGATTGTTCTGGCTGACAACAAGAGCACAAGGTGTTTAAAGTGGGCTCTCTCCAGTGGATACAGCTATTCAGGACAGGGCTCTGCAGCATATTGGACTCCACTGGACAAATGGCATCTTTTGCGAGGGCTGGTTCCACTGGCTGCTAGAAGCAAATTCAAACGTTCCAACAGGGTCGCTTCTTCACAACTCATAAGGTGGAAAAAGACAGACAAACAGACAGAATGTATGGTGATCACAAATCCCTGACACCCATAGCCACCGCAGAAATTCCTTCTCCCACAGCAAGCAAGTTAACTGTCGTTCTCCAGATCCTCAAGTGTAACAGCTTGGTGGACTGGACTTTCCTATCATCCATGCTTCTAACTTAGCAGAACCACATCATTGTGCAGGCTGTCTTTGCCCTTCCCTTCATCTAAATTTTTGCCTTTTCATGAAGGCCTCCCCTATGTGCCACCCTTTTCCTCTTTTCTCCTGTCCAGCTCCAATTTCATTCACATATACTTTACCCAAATTTAAACTCTGACTATCCTTTAGGACACAGCACATAGAAGCCAGGTATATCTCACTACCAATTCTCATCAACCAGGAAATGGTTGATGAGATTCCTCTCTCTCCTTGCATGCACACCTTGTGAGCAGCATCATCATAACCATCAGCATGTCTTTCCTCTTAACATTTTGTATTTGGTCACAAAATCCCCAATTTTCATCACAATGTCCTCAATTTTCAGCCCATGAGACCTCCTTTTGACACTTTTAGGCAGTAATGGGCAGAGTTGCAGTGTTTGGAGCCACTGAAGTATAACTTACATGGATTTTCTTTGTTAGTTTATAAATTGTTTTGCATCTCCAAGGTTTGCAACTTCAACTTGAGATAGAGGACATTTAGTGATGCTGGTTGGAAAACTTCAAGTAGGTGCAAGTGTTATGTTTGAGCTTTAAGGAACGATAAATTTCATTATTAGAAACTTCCCAAATGAGAATTGAATCATAGTCATTTGGCAATGCAAAACAAGGTAGGAAACTAGTCAAAGTTTATTGTAAGGTTGCATATTTTTGTGAACTTATAGGGAGGTAAAGATGAAAGTCGTGTAGGTTACAACCAGTGTTGTCTGGTTTATCCATTTTAGGACAACCCTCCAGCTATCAACATAGCTTTTTTCTCTTTTTTTAAGAGAAGGATATGTATTTTTGAAATTTAACAAATTAGTTGTAAAGATGGTTATGTATTCAAGCATTTTTTTTCCCCTTTTGCTAGTTGTAAATGAGCTGGGTCTTTAATTGTTAAGAAACTATGGATATGTATAGATCATATGCATTGCCAAATTTTGAAATTTGAGTTGTATACAATTTTTTTGCAATTGCACAATTATTCATAAATGCAATGAAAAAACATGAACACCTTACAAATTCAAGTAGCTTGTGAGGGAATTGAACACTAGTTCTTGAAACAAGAACTCTGCCCACTACAACACAAGCTACCTGCAAAAAACAAATATTCAAAACCACCCTAACACCTAAAATCTAAAAGCCCAAGAAAATATCAAAAGTTTGATGCAACTTATTCAACAACATATGTGTGAAATCCATAAACAATAAATCTTGCAACATCACAACAATTGAAATCGATTGCTATGATATAAAAAAAATCAAAAGCAACTTGGAATTTGAAAGTATTAACTAGAAAAAAAAAGAAATTGTAAACATGGTTAATTTGGTGATTTACTTAATCTACATCAACCTACAATTGTTCAAAAATGTCAACTTCTTCAATCAAATCATAATTATCTTTAGTTTAAAAATATTTTACTTTCATATAATCTTTAAAAGTGGCAATAGGCATGCAATCTAGCCATGAATCATGGACACCAGAATTTTTACCACCATGATTATTTGGTCTAGACTTTCCATTTGTAAACAATAGTACTGCAAGGCCTCCAACACACCAACAAGGCTAAAAACACATTCAATCTCAATGTGGGACCTTAAAATCCCAAGGATTTTCTTAACTAGAAAGCCAACATTTGGAAACTAATTTTTATGGGACTACCAACAAGAAAGAGAATCCACACATGCAAATGGGAGGATAAATAACCTCATATATACATAAAGTTTTCCAATAACAAGAGCATGAGATGACTCTTCCATGGATGCTCCAACACCGAACATATTAGTTTTTTCTTCTTCAAACAAAAAATTAGGCACATCAATCATGTTGCAATGCTTGGGAAATAAGATTGAATTGATCAAAACAAGTCATAACACTACACCATAAATGCCACTCTATGATTGGTCCTTATTGACTATATTATTACTTATGCCATTTGTAGTTGTTTAGACCAATCATTTATGCCATTTTTAGTCACTTATCCACTTGGAGTTGTATAAGATTAATCATAAAATAACATTTTTGGCATAATGTAAGCGGTGGAATCATTATTTTTTCATCATATTCAAAAGCAAAATGAATTATTTCCCCACACCCCACATAATTCTCCACAACTTGTAGATTTGGAACAAGGATCTAACATGATGGCAAACATGTTATGAACATTTTGTGCATCAAATGTTTTCAAGAACAAGAAAAAAGGTTTGATCACCTTAATGACTTTTTACCACATGTTTTTTTGCAAGCTGATGAATTCCAAATCAAATTCACCAAGAATTTCAAACCCATCACTAAATCCCGCTACCTTAATTTACATGTTGAATGAAGTTAATAATAATAGTAAAAACATTTAACATGAACAAATTCCCTCTTGTCTAATTCATCACATAAGCACTCATAATAAGGTTTAAGCAAAAATAATTGTTTTTGCAATAGCTTAGACTTAGGCTTTAAGAATTCATTATCACAATGTCACCATTTTTTGCCTACCATAACAAAGAAGGACAATGTTTTTGAACTCAAGACATTCTTCAAACATAATGACCTGACATACAAGCCTTGTTTAGATAGGTATCTTTAACATTTGTGGTAGTGACTCACTCTCAACACACTTTTTTTTTCATTATTGCCTCCGCTTCCATTTTGGTCCAAGTAATTATTTTCTGTAAACCTATTTGGGCATCTTTCACACTAACTTGCCTCAAACCCATAAAAACTTTATCATCATTTGTAGCATATTGACATGCTTTAAACAACACATGACCAAAACATGTATCTTCATAAATTTGTAGAAGGTTCAATATCTCACGATCAACAATAGAATACAATGTTATAGCCATGGGAACCAAATTGTTGCCCTCACTTTTACAAAAGCAAGAACTTGATGAATCAAAACAAATTTATCAAGAATGATTATAATTGTTATGCCATACAAAGGCCAATTGTTTTGTTTACCTCAAATAACCCAACAATAACATGCATAGGTTCCCCAAGCTTCAATGAAATAATTAATAACAAAAGGAATGTTTCAATGCCACCTTTAAACATCCATAAATCAAATGAAGCAAAAATAGTTGTTACATTTGCAAGTTTTGGCAAATCATGCATTTCTATACACTTGGTGACCATAATAGGAAGCATTTAGTGAACAAGATGGGAATAAAACACGAAAGCATCGATGTAAAACTAACCTTTGTAACCAAATGCATTCACAAGTGGAAAAAACCCTATAGTCTTTACAAATATACAAAACCAAGTCTTCAAAAAAAAATTCATCACATTGTTTGTAAGGATTTAAGGCCCTAAAAAAATTTGTGGTTGTTCTGGTAGTAATTCCAACCTTTTTCTTTGTTTTTTGTTAGGTGTGCTATAATTGAACCACATTAATAAGTTGCAATATCCTAACAATAAACAATTTTGAATGTGCATAATCAATGTGTGTATTCATTGGAATAACCCCATTACATTTGTTGTATTTTATAAGCCCTTTCCTTATACATTACTACAAATCGTGGTTATTTAAGAAATTCAAGTTGACTAATTTATCATTTTGACCAATGGACATGTACATTTTGATTGAAGGCCAAGGGCTTAAATGACACACATATTGTTTGATTAATCAATTTGATTATAATGATTAATTTGACTAAATGCATATAATCAAATTATACAACCTTCATCAAAATGACCAATGGCCTTTAGTCAAATTGAACATTTATTCAAAATGGCCAATGATCTTTAATCAAAATGACCAATGGTTTTTAATTGAGCTGAACATTTAATCAAGATGACCAATGGTTTTTAATCGAGCTGAACATTTAATCAAGATGACCAATGATCTTTAATCAAAAGGACCAATGGTCTTTAGTCAAATTGAACATTTAATTAGAGTGGCCAATGATCTTTAATCAAAATGATCAATGGTCTCTAATCAAATTGAACATTTAATCAAGATGACCAATGATCTTTAATCAAAATGATCAATGGTTTTTAATCAAATTGAACATTTAATCAAAATGGTCAACGATTTTTAAACAAAATGACCAATGGTCTTTAATAAAGTGGAACATGTAATCAAAATGACCAATGATTTTTAATCAAATGTGACATGGTTTACTACCTTATGTATCTATCTCTTACATATTTACCCACCTATTTACCTAACTAGTTACTTACCTACCTATTACCCATCCACCCACCTATTTATTATTTACCTACCTACCTACCTACTTACTTATACCTTTTCATCTACTTACTTATTTGCCCACCTACATGCATATTACCTACGTCATACCTATCCACCCACTTACCTATGTAAATTTAACTAATAGTTGTAGCCATTATATTTAACCATTAAATTTAGCCATTATGCTTAACCATTATATTTGGCACTAGGTTGAACTTAAATTGAAGTAATAACTTTGGCCACTAAGTATAGCCATTAAGTATAACCTATGTTTAGCAACTATGTTAAACCATTAGATTTACCCATTAAGTTCAACTTAAGTTTGGCCATTATGTTTAGCTAAGGTTTAATCACTATGTTTAACCATTAAATTTAATTATTAAGTTTATCTTATGTTTAATCAACATTACAACAAAAGGTGTCCCCATACACCAAATGATTTCATTAGATTTTGAATGAATTCACTAGTCTTAACAAATGGGGATTAGTTAGAAAGTAATGAATTCATTGGTATAATGAACAGGGACTGGTGAATTACACTCACATTTTGTAATAGTGCAAGGTTTAATCATTATGCTTAACCATTAAATTTTGTCATTAAATTTAACTTAAGTTTGGCCATTATGTTTAGCTAAGGTTTAATCACTATGTTTAATCATTAAATTTAATCATTAGGTTTAACCAAAATTTAATAATTATGCTTGGCCAAGGTTTAATCAATATGTTTAGCCATTAAATTGAACCATTAGGTTTAACCAAAATTTAATCAAAGTTTAACTATGAAATTTAACCATTATGTTTATCAATTAAATTTAATCATTAAGTTTAGCCAAAATTTAACCATGAAGTTTAACCATTAGGTTTGTCAATTATGTGTAGCCAAAGTTTAATCATTATGCATAACTAAAGTTTAATCATTATGTTTGGTCAAGGTTTAATCATTATGCTTAACCATTACATTTAGCTAAAATTTATCCATGAAATTTAGCCATTTAGTTTATCAATTAAGTTTAACCATTATGTTTAACTAAGGTTTAATCATTATATTTAACCAATAATTTTAACCATTACGTTTAGCCAAAGTTTAGCTATGAGATTTAGCCATTAAATTTATCAATTAGGTTTAGTCATTATATATGTTTAGCAAAAAATTAATCATTATGTTTAACCATTAAGTTTAATCATGAAATTTGACCTTTAAGATTATCAACTAGGTTAGTCACTATGTTTAACCAAGGTTTAGTCATTATGTTTAACCACCTACTTACCTACCTAAACTTATTTACACAAAAATACATATTTTTGTAATAATCCAAAAAAAAATTGGGTAGAAATTTGACTAGTCAAATGGTCCACTATCCAATAGTTAAAATGACTAGTCAAATAATCCAATAGTCTGCCAATTAAAAAGACCACCCCTAGTCATGCAAGACATGGCCAAAATGACTTGTCCGAATCAACAAGATGGATTTTTTACTCAAAATAACATGTTTTTGTAATAATGATAATAAAACAACTTTTGGTCAAAACATTATCACTTGTTTCCTCAAACTTATAGATAATGCATTCTAACATCTATGGGTTCACAACATCAATAAGGTTGTGTTAAAGGTGTTTTTTGTCTTTTTTTAATTTCACATTTCTTTTCAAATTTCAAATTTTGTTTATTATCAATAGGTTCCTCCAAATCTGAATATTAAAACATAACGAACATTGTGATTTCTTGCTTATTCATCAATAATTACATTTTTCAAGCTTGCATTTTAAGAATAGAAATGGAAAAGCTTCATAAGAAAATCAAAATAAACATGATTCAGAATTCAAAAACTCTTCAAGAGTTACAAATAATGAAAAAAATGAAGATCCTCTTCTATCTCCAAGTCTTCTTAGTTATACCAACTCGTAGTGTTATTTGTAACTTAAATAATCACTAACTACTACAACTTCAAAATCAAAATAACAAGTTATTGGTCACAAGTTCAAATTCACTTGTTTTGTTAATCAATTGATTATTGTAATAGATCGATTGCCGGTTCCTACAATGGATCGGTTAACTTAAGACCTATTAACCAAAAACTAAAATAACCTTAGGTCATATTGCCTCACTGGTTACTAGTTGGTTAAATCAATTACTATATACATATTGAAAAATTGGGTTAACAGTTATTATCATTAATAACAAAGAAACCCCAGCAAATGGATGAACAATGGTGAAATTTCCACAATGTAGTTTAAATTTTTATAGCTACAAGTTGCACAACCTTTATTGATGCCACATGATTTAATCTAATTTGTAATTTAAAAAATTGATATAGATATTATGAGGTCTCAAAGTAACATGATGTGGATTAACATGCCACATCATCATGTAACAAGTTTTTTATTTTATTTTATCCTTTTCTTTCTGGTCATAGATTGTAAATTTTTTTCACTACACGTTGTGATAAAAATAGACACCATTATTTAAATTTATTATTATTATTATTTGTGTTTGGCTTGGATTTTTTAACAAAATGTTTTGAATATATTCACCCTTATAATACACGTTTCCTATACCATATTTATACATGATACATCAATGTATATACACATTACATACATAAATGCATAGATTCATCAAGGTTTAAATTCAAGACCTCATGGAAATGCACCAAAGTCTTCACCACCAAACCACTTCAAAACTTTGATGAAATAAAAAGAAAGTTTAACTTTATAATTTTCGACATAAATCTATTTAAAAAATTCAAACTTTAACCACATTTTTTTTTTCAAACTTTATTCAAATGCTTCAAATGAATATACAATCTTGAAGCTTATTCAATAATCTATTCATAAAAATAACTTGAAGGGTTCAAAAAATAACTTAAAATAACATGTTATGAATAAATAAAAATCTACAAATCTTTTATGTTTAAATTCATCTACAGTGTTCATAAATGGGATTTAATTCAATGTGAATTCAAAAGTGATTTCATTAAATTTTTTACAAAGATATATTTTTTGTGTAAAATATATGTTCAATTTTTGAAAAATTGTAAATTTTTTTCCTTCAATATGATTATGTTCAATTTTTAAAAGAAAATTTTGTGATGTTATTCAAGTTATAGTAATTCATAAGTAGTTTTGCCCACATTTCCTTATTATATGGAGCTGAATTTTTTTTTAAATCCTTCAATATTGCCTTCAAAAATTATCAATTTTAAATTAGATAAAATTTATTTATTTATTTGAAAAAAACCACTGTTGATGTTTTGCCCCTTTTTAATTGGCCACTAAAAGGAAAAGTAATTAAATAATCAATATAACCATTTTTTTTCAACACCATATTTATTTCACAACATTAATTATAGATTAATAAAAATTATTAATTGCATAACTTTGAAAAAAATATCGCAACATATTATTCATATTATTTTTTCTAATAACATAGCAATACATTTTATCTTTTTAGAAGTAAAAGAAACATAAATTGGTGATATTTTGGTTATATAGTTCGATTATCCACCTCGCCCTTTAGTCAACAATATATATTTAAAAATCTTTGGTTGTAAATTTTTGCAAGTTGATGGTTTTTTTTGGGGGGGAAATTAGATGTATTAGACGATTGTTTAACCTTTTTTTTTCACCTTATTACTACCCAAATTTCTAAATACACACATATTTAAACCCACATATATATATATATATATTAATATCTAATTATTACATAATCTATATTAATTATGGACATAAGTTTGAATAAATAGTACCATATTTTAGAAATAATTAAATTACACCTTTTATCCAACAATGAATATATAACATGTTATATGGGTTGGACAAAATGGGAGAAACGAGAAATTGATTTGGGGCGATTCATAGAGATGCATTTATCTATCAAGTTTGCACTTAGATTGGCCATGCTTGAATGGTTTTAGTTAGATAACCTGGTGAATGTCACTGATATTTAGGTTTAGACATAAAGTTTAGGGATTTCAATGGTGAAATCTCTTAAGTTGGGGAGTTCAATGTTTCTTTGTATCATTGCATAATTTGGGGATGGGTTAATAACTCAATTGGACTGAACAAACATTGAGGGTTTTGACCTCAAGCTATACCTTCATAGATTTGAACATTTGAATATTTTTGGATGATCTTATAGGTGAATTATTAATTAAACTTTGTCATAGTAAATTAGGAATAAACATCAAGTTTATGCCAATTAGAAAGCAACACATCAAATTCTTAAAACTAGTTATATCAAGCTTGCAATAAGAATAGAATGTTGGCAATTTTAAATATGTCTCCTTTGTGATGCACATGGTTGGAATCAATAGTATTTGCACTTTTGTGGATAGTGTTTATAATGTGAGTATTAATTGTACAAGATTTTTTTTCCACCCTTCTTTTGGTTACATAAAATCCTTCCCACTATTAAGGAGTAAGTGTGAGAACCCTATTCCTCCCATGACTTGTGATTTCGTAATGTTTAGGTTGATGATAATGTTTGCCTCATGCTTTAAATGGGTAAAACCCAAAAGGGGCCAGAGGGGG
>Ga0116229_10010773_pt1 | contig 13639 bp, 12 predicted proteins | sample S1TSphgellanicum_3_FD_87313 | JGI IMG/M metagenome (GOLD analysis project Ga0116229, IMG submission 87313) | Host-associated microbial communities from peat moss isolated from Minnesota, USA - S1T2_Fc - Sphagnum magellanicum MG | ecosystem: Host-associated > Plants > Peat moss > Unclassified...
ATAGCCAAGTTCGGTCTTGCATTCTTCCGGGGGGATGGGTGGGGGGGTACCTAGGATGATGGTGATGATGATGATCTCCACTTCTTGGAATGTTCCACCCCCATCTGCATGAGCTTTACGCAATGTAAAGCACATGATGCTAGCATTATAAATGTATGTAAATCGCAAGGCTAACATTATCATGAACTTAACACATATGTAAATTACAAAGTACAATGTAACGTAACGCACGAGAGCTCAGGTTACCAGACATAACTAGCTTATAGATGGATGAAACAACCTCATAATCGAGGACTGTCTGGATGAAGTACATGCAAGAAAGAAGAGTGAGTGAGAGAAGTTATGCATAATGAGTGATGGGAGGAGGACCAATTAAAAGCTTGAGAATCTTGATACCGACAGTATACTATGTGTATATTATCATGAACCCTAAGCCTAAGCATAGGTGAATTACAAAACTAAAATATTATAATGAACCTTAACATACATAGATCATGAGGAGGTGTAGAAGGATGCGGGATCTTTAAGTAGGTGTAAAAACATGCCCGGATTTTTTAAGTGTAATTGAAGAGCATGTTACTTAGTAACATATTTTGATTTAATGGGTGTTTTGTTTTTGCGAATGCTCTCAATTTATTTTTTTGTTTCTTCATGTGATATGTAAAGAAAACAAAAATCGAAACACATCTTTATACTCAACAATGGACTTTACTAGAATATTGGGTCCACACTCAACATCACCTTGTCGGAGCCCTTATTCCAATAAAGCCCATAGTCTTAAAAGCTTTTACCTTTACACATAAAATTCTCTTTACACACACTCTTTCAAAGTGTAATAAAGTATCTTAGTTCTTAATGGAGGGGGTTCTATAGTTCTTATGGCTACTCTTAAAAGTGAGACAAACCTTATGCCTATAAGACTTTATATGTGACAACGTCCTTCTCACTCTTCAAAGAAAAAGCATAAGATGCTTCCTCTTTTCTAAGAAGGAAATTCATATATATACAAGGTGCCCTCCAAATACACTTGTGTAAATTCTCGGAGTCTTTATTATATATGAGAGCAAAATACAAGAGCCTAGTTAGTTAGCACTTATCACCCACCAACTCACAAATAATGTTCTTCTAGAATCTAGATACATAGAGATGAGTCATGGGTCATGACCAAGTACTTAGTTTTTAAAGCTCAAAAATGCAAAATAGGATGCAATTAACTCATGGTTTATTATTAACTCATGGGTTTACTCTATGTGGTTACAATGAGTTACACCAGTTATATAATTAATATACATGGAGTTGTTGAAAGCCAATGGATGTTTTACCTATTATACAAAAATATGGTGACTTGTATTTTGTTCCTTTCAACATTGGCCTACTTTGGTCTTTGTTGGCCTTGCCTACCAAGGCAAGGATAATAGTGTTTAGATTCATTATCGAGTATAGTAGCTTAAGGGATTTTTATAGGTCCCTAGGTAATAATAATAATAATAATAATAATAGGTCTATTTTTATAAGGAGTTTTGAAAGATTATATTTTGGCTTGTGTTGAAACTTGAGATAAGTTATTATAGAGTTATAATAATATCTTGAAGGATTTTGGTTTCTTTTAGAGGATTTTTTTGAAGATTATATTTTTGCATGGTGAAATATTTGAGTTTCCATAATTCTTCTTTCTTTTGCCTTAACATACTTTTTCATGTAAATAAATGGCAAGGCCACCATAGTGTGACACACCCCCTTGTTGCATAACAATCCTTTGCAAAGTTCAAGATGAGATTTGTCTGCTAAAAAAATTGCAAAAACAAGGGTTGAGTTTATGGCTAACTCGAATGCCCATATTGTGCTTTACAATGGGTAATCTCCACACAAAGAAGGGGAATGTTCCTCAAATGTGGGTCTAACTCGGTGACCGTATTGTCCTAATCGTGGATTAAAATTTAATCCTGGCCAAAGGAAAAAGCCCATGAGAGTGTTGGACTATACTTCCCCCGGTGGTGCAAATTCTTTGTTTGCAAAACTCGAGTCCAAACAAATTGTAAACACCTTGTGGACTTCAATATGTTTTGAGGTTCACCATTGTTGCTATGTCTTTTGCATGTTTAGAAAGCCTTCTCTTTTCTTTGGTTTTCCTTTTTTGTTTGATTATTAAAAAAACTATTCAGATTGAGGCTTTTGGGACCATCTTCTAGTCTTTAGCATTTAGACAAGGATTTTGTAATCTTTCAAATGAGGTAGGTATACCCAAATGTGTTAAAAGGAATGAATGATGGCCCACAACAACAAGAGTCCAAATCCACTAAATGACAAAGAAACCCATCAAATTGGCCAAAAAAACATGATATATTTTATTGGGCTTTCTTTTCCTTTGCTTAGTCACCATGGTAAAAACTTAAACACCTCAAGCAACATTTTAAACCATGCTTAGTCACCATGGTTTCAAAATATCCCCCCCCCCCCAAAAAAAATTTGGTTGCTTATAATGATCATGAAAATCTCCACATGTAAATTAAATGCAATTCCCACAATTTAATATTTCCTTGGTTAGACATAGCCACTAGAAGAAGCCTTCACTCTAGAAGGTGAAGAAGGTAGAAGGACCAAGCCTATAAAGAGGCTCCTTCTTTGGGTAAACAATATATGGGGAAGGAGAACATATCTCTACTAAGTAGCATTATCTTCATCTCCAATATAATCCCCTCTCCCATATGTCCACAATGAGAGTTGGGAGTGATTTAATTTAAGAGTTAAATCCATCTGATCTTGAAATGAGTATCTTTCTCTCCTTTTATCTTTATTTTCAAACCTTTTTGTGTGTGATGGCCATAATTTTTATTTTTATTTTTTCAATTTTGTGGTTTTTTCAATTTTCAAAAAATTCCCAATATTTTTCTTCAATTTTACAGTTTCAAAAAAAATCATTTTTTTTCAAAAAACATAATGCAAAAATTCACCCAAAAAAAGTTCTTGGTGATGGCATTGTGAGCATGACATAAGAAATTTGTATATTGAAAGTTGTTTGTTCTTACATAGCTGTTAAGTCCCCATCTCATCTCTATGTTCACATCATCTCCCTAAAGTTGTTGACATGTCTTCTTCTCTTAATTTAATATGTTCAAGCTATATAGAAAACTTGGGCTCCATCATATTGCACAACACGAGTGATGATCAATGAATTTTTTTTTCTTATGTTCCCACATGGTTTTCAATAGTTCATCATTCTTTATGTCAATGTCAAATTTAATTTGAATTGATATAAATATCATGGAGATGAAAATGCACATGTTGGCGACAGAAAAGGAACGAAATAGTTGTAAGAATAATAAATAATTATTTTTTTTAAATGATGTGGTTAAGCTTGAAAATGAATTTTTTTAAAATTATATTTGAAATTGTCCAAGGATGACCATATGAAGGATTATGTAAAATCTTTCATATAATAGTTTTTTGAAATTTCTCATCACTAGAATATGGGGTCATGTGGTTAGGTGCTCATGAAAGCATATTTGCTAACTATCCTGACCCTACTATACAATCATTTTGTTTTGTAATCTAGCTTTTTCCAAATCTAGAAAACAATATTTTTGTGCATTCGATTGTTGGTTGAATTTTATTTTAGTTTGTGTGAATAATTGGATTCAAATTATAACAATATTGCTAGACAAACATTTTCTGTTAATTGAAGTTTCTTTAAATCTTGAAATTATAAGTTTTTAAATTTTCATTCAAATTTTTTGACTTTTGAAAATTCTTTTTAAAGTAGCTTAAAGGAGGAATCATAGCCTTGTTTATCACTTTTTGCAAGTTAAAACTACATTTTAATCTGATATTTTTGTCTTGTCATGATGAAATTGTTTTGATTTTTTGGTTCAACATTCTCATTCTTTAGTTGAAGTTAATCATGATGTTAATTTTTTTTCCCATGGGCAATCTTTTTTCACCTCATATAGGAGACCAAGGTATCATAGTGTGTGGGACATCCGAACTATCATATGTTCATATTTTGCTATCATCTTAAATTGTGCATATTCACAATTATTTTATTTGATTTATCACCTTATTGGTAAGCTTATCTATATTGATATATATAATAAAATATTTTAAAAAAAGTTTTCATCCTTTCTGTAAAAGTATTTTCAAACTTGTTTCATGATAATAGTTCATTTCTTAACCTAGATAGTCAAAAAAATTGTTAAAATTATTCATGCATATTTGAAATTTTCATTTGTATAATTATGAAACAAAATGTTCCAATTACATTGTGTAAATTTCTTCACACATATAATAAGAAATAAATCATAAAATTTATGTCTCTAACTAATTTTCTAAACAAAAATGTTTCAAAAAGATTAATTTTTTAAATTAAAAAAAAATTAGATGGGTTGTTTTTATTGAATTTACAATGCTACTACTTACAAAATCTTAAATCTACTTGAGCTATGTGGATTATGAAAGAAGGTAGAAATAGTTGTAAGAAGGATGTAGAGTTTAAAATTTATTTTCCAACCTTTTTATTTATTGGCTAAACCATTATTTTTCAACACAACCTTTTCCTTTTCCTAATTAAACCCTTATTCCTTAGCAAAACTAATATATTTTCTCGACTAAACTTTCACCTCTAGATAAACCTTTCTATTTTTTGTTAAACCTTTACTTCTTGGCCAAACCAATATCTTTTCTTGGTTAAACTTCTACCTATCCCAAAAACCTTTTTATTTATTGACTAAACCTTTGCCTTTTCCTAGTTAAACCTTTATCTCTTAGCAAAATTAATATCTTTTCTTAGCTAAACTTTCACCTCTTGGCAAAACCTTTATACTTTTTAACCAAACCGTTATTTCTTGGTCAAACCAATATTCTTCTTTAATTAAACTTCTACCTTTTGCCAAAACCTTTTTACTTATTAGTCAAACCACTACCTCCTAACAAAATATTTACCTTTTATGGGTTAAACCCTTATTTTTCGACAAAACTAATATATATTTTAGCTAAACCATACCTACTTACCTTTATATTTAAAATGTATTACTTTCATCCCCACCTACCTACCTACCCACCCATCTATTTACCTACCTATTTGCCTTTGTGCCTTCTTATCTACTTGCCCACCCATCCATTTATTTGTTTATTTACCCTTGCACTAAATTTTTACCTACTAACCCTTTAGGTAAATACATACTAAACCCCACCTACATGGCTAGACCTAACTACCTAGTTAACACTCCAACAAATCTTGTAATTACCAAAAATGACGAGGAAAAAAATAAATTAAATGTATTGCATGGAGCTTAGATTTGTTCATTCAAAAAAAAATGTAAGGGCACAATTAAACTATTTGTCACCACCCATATAAGGATATTGTAAATATGCATTGGTTTGAAACATTATGTTTTATGGGTTTGTGAACGTACTACACATTTTTTGAAGAAACACATTAATTTGTACAAAAATGTTCAAAAAGTTACCAAAATGCACTTTTACATTCAAAAAGTTACTGTTTGATTGTCATCATTAAAACCATGAACCTTGGCAATAAGCCTTGGCCACCTCTTCTATTAGTGTTACGTGATGGTGGGTGTACATTTAGCGTCGTTCTATAAAAAAATGAATTGCATTAACCACAAATTGATCCATTGTAGTTCCACAAAACCTAAATCAAATTTAAATATTTGTAAAAAATAATTTCAAACTTTGATTGAACAGTTGAACTTAAAATAATGGAAAGGTTTGAAAATAAATATCATCCATGAATGGTTTCTAATGCATGGACATCAAAGATTGCATGCAAGTTTTCAAGTTGAATGGACTTGTTGGATTTTTGTTCCCATATGATAGTTTGCATTGAAGGATGGTGTCACTAGGTTTTTCATTTTTCTCAATTCATGAAAATGCATCTTGAGGGATGTATCCCATACCCTTCTTTGCAATTTGAGGAGGGGGAAGAGAATATACATCAAAGGTTGTTGGAAGGACTTTTTCATGGGTTTCGTCTAAAACATCAACCCTTCCCTTTTGTTCAGTGGATTTGAAACTTGAGAAAATTGTAGATGCAAAAAAAAATTTAAAATTTAATCACAAGACTATGCAAGTCAAATCATAAAACTTACCCAATCCTAAGTATTACAAAAACAAATTTGAGAAAAAAAATCGTGACTTCCTCCTTTCATATGAATATGTGATTTAAGGAAGGTATGATTTGATTTGGTGAAACATAACAAATTTAATCCAATGTTTTAACTAATCCTAACTAATATTAACCAAACTAAATTTGTAGGAATTTATGAAGCTAACTGAACTAATATACTTACATTTGCAAAAATTTGCCAAGCTAATTCTTCTTCAACTTCATGGTTGTGGTTGGATAGTTCAACAAATGCATTAGGTTCAAGATTTGGAATCACACTACCAAGGGCATCTTCCTTGAGGTTGCCCATGAGAATGGAAGGTTTTAGGGCACCCCTTTGTGTTTTTTTGCACATTTGCACCATGTTGTAAAAAAAGAAAAAAAATTATTATAATTTTTAAAAAAATCTTAGGGTTTAACTATATTTGCTAGCCCCATCTCTCACTAGCCCCTACTCTTCTTCTCCCTAGTAATTGGCGATAGTGGGGGACAAACATTTTTCACCAATGGCCAACCTTTTTTTCTCTCTAGCAATGGCGGACAGTTATGGGAGAATTTAAAGTGCACACACACACACAAACAAAAACTCTCTTTTAAGACCCTAAAAACAATAGAATGCAAAAAATAAAAAAATTATCTTACCTTTTTCATGCTACAACAATGTTGAAAACAAGGGAAGGCACTATAATGACAATGGAAGGTGTTTGTCCTTTCCTTTTTCTAATGATGGTGTCATTTTTCCTTTCTTTTTTACCTCAAAGTTCTTTATTTAGTGACAATGGCAAAGGTGGTTGCTATAACAACATTGTTATGAAGGAAAAAGAAAAAAAATGGAAATAGAAGAGAAAGAGGGGGTGACATAGGTGTTTAGGGGTAAGTAGGTGCTTAGGTTTCAAATTCAATGGCATGGCGAAGTAGGGAAAGGAAAAAAAAACGTCCCTAATGTAAGTTAATTCAAAAATAACCTAAATAGATTTATCGCCCAATTGGTGCACTAGTGGGTGTTGGGTAAAAGGAGCCCCAAACTACATACATAGAAAACTTTTAAAATATAATGCTTGAGAAAACATTGATGGTGTTTTTTCCATCACCAAAAATGTCCATTTCACACTATTCAAAACAAAGATTATTTTCCATCTAAAGTTGCTTATTGAGCTCTCTCTAATGTCTATGTTTGTGCATAGCATGTTAAGAAAACACATGCCCACTTTGACGTTGGAAAACATTATTGTTATCTAACATTTTTGCTTTTATAATAATTGAACTACCTTCAAAACAAAGGCAACATCTTGGAGGGTGAGAATTATGCCATAGCCTATCAATGATTAATTTGGAATGGTCCTCCAAAATCCAATTGTTAAATGAAGATGGCAAAAGTAAATTATTCAAACCTTCACCCATGGTTAACAAGGTGTCCATGTTTGGCAAAATATCCAAAAAAATGCATGTATTTGAAGAAAAGGATGTAAAACAAATGCCATTCCTAGGAATCCTATGGTTATGTTTTCAATGCATTTTTAGCCAAACTACTAAATCAAAGCATCTAATTCTAGAGTCACATCTATACAATGCATCGTAAGAAGAAAATCCATCTTCTTTTGAATTATCACTTAAACGAACTTGAAGTCTTCAACAACAAGTTTTGTTTGGGCTAGTCTTAACTAACCTATCAAAGTTTGAAATGTGTTCAAACTTAATGCACAATATTGAATTTTGCAAGATTGTTTGGGATTTTATAAATTTACGAAGGCATAAGATAGGTTTGTGATTTGATTAATTGACCTAGTCACTAAAAGTGATGCTACCAATTGAAGATTTTGCATCCTTGGGATGAATTATAGGACATATTCCTTTGTGTTGACCAATATAATTATGTGCCTTTGTGCTTCTATAAGGTTTTTCATCGTGAGACAAATAATCATCCATTAGTTGCATTTTTTGGTTTTTCTAATTCCTTCTCATATCAGATTTTTATTATTATTAGTGATATATATCAAGATTACAAAAATAAATATAAACCTACAAAATTCCTTAGGGACAATCTAGGTGTTAATCATCACATTGCACTAGCTCCCCTAATGTTTATTGCCAATATGCATTAATTTCAATGTCATTTTTTGTTAATACTTGTTAAACTTGATTACATTTCATATTGTTTCCTTTTCTACATTGCTCAATCAATGTTTTAGTTGTCCTTCCATTTTTTCTTATTGTTTTCCCCTTGATTTTATGTTTTTTGGTGCTCAATCAATATCTTTAACTACAATTGCATTTATTCTTACTTTTTTTTTTCTTTTTTAATGTTTTTTGTGCTTCATTTATGTTTTTACTTAACATTTGTGAAGGAATCACCTAGCTTCAAAGGTTCGAAATATTCTATTAGCAAATTTTAAACAACCAAATAACTCCATAACATTAAGTTATGTAGCCATAAATTATATTTATGCTTTGTAAATGTTGCTAACTTTTGATATTATAATTGTTGATTTCTTAAATCAACTCTTACTATTTAATTTTTTCAATTTTTAATTTATTCAAACTATCATTAACTAGAGGTTCCATACTTGAACTCTTATAATATCACCACAAATGCACCAATGTTTTTTTTACTAATAGTCATTCATTCGACATTATTTTTAAAAAGGTTGCTTATAATGTGAATTATTGGTGAGAAACATTAAACTTATGATGTGAGAATCGATTAGGGGGAAAATTGTTTATGTTATGAAACTCTAGACCTTGGTAAAATCCATTATCATCTAACATGAAATAACTTCAATCAAAAACATGATGTGCATTAACTTTTGTATTAGTGAAATTATGATTTGATAAATATGATTTTGACCTTTGCAAAGCATTTCTCATGGGAATAATGGCCCAAATTTTCTAAATTCTGATTTTTTCGCCCAAATCACCTTGATTTTTATTATAAATTTCAGTTTGGATCTCAAAACGTAAAAAGATCTTTATTTATTTTTATTTCCATATTTTGGTATGATTTTTCACCTAGGTGATTGTCACTTTGACTACATCACGAAATTAACAATTTCTTTTGTGAAACCATGATTTATTTTCTACATTTGTGATATACAAAATTTGGTGTTTCCCCCCACAAAAAATAGCAAAACTAATTGAATTTACACTAGGAAAAATATTTCAAATTTTTTTTTGAAGAAATAACATTGTGTAATAATGGGCCTTAGGTACCAAGTAGTGGGAGTCAATATATAAATATTTTCACAAAGGTTCATTTGCTCCTTATTTAAGGTCAATCCTTGTAAAATAACAAGCTTCTTGTTGCTCCCATCAATGAAAATCCCATAAAAAATATTAAATATATTGTATTGTTGTGGATTTTTATTTTTATAACTTATTTTATGAAGACGGTGCAATTGTGGAACAACTCTTTCAATTCATGGGTTTCAATCAATATGAGAATATGACATTATTTCATATCAAGTTGATTACTTACTCAATTCAAGAAGAAGTAGCTCCAAGTAATTTATTTGCCTTTTATGGCAAGTTCACATTAACAAGTAATTCCATCAAAGTCCTAAGAAAGTACCCATTATTCATTGTGACAATTGGTGAACATTCCCCAAAATGTGGTATCAAATGAAAACTACATTGTTCCACAATCTTTCCTTATAAACGCAATGGATATATTCACTCCTTGAAATACAAGGGTAAATATTATAATTTATCTATCAATGAAGGTTGTTTGTTTCTTTGTCACATTGAGATGTCTTAAACCACACGATGATTGCATTGTACCATTGGAATAGTTCTTGATGCATGTATTCCTAGAAAGCTCTTAAGAAATGAGATTTTATGGAGGTGATTTTGTAGTTTTTAGACTAAAGGTGCATGAGTTATTGAATTTTGAATTATAATTATTGTCAGTGAAATTTAACTATATCACAAAAAATGGGCTTACAAGGAAAAATTAATTGGTAATGAAAGCACACTCTAACTAATGGCACAAGCCACAATAATATGTAAATATATGCAAAATATTTATTTGAAGAGGTTGATTGATGATTGTCCAAAAATATGATCTTACTAAAATAACACCTTCTAATGCACCACAAAGGAGGGATCGCAAGCAGTTAGGAAACATTTTTTATTGGGTTCCAATTCTTTAGCTAATCATGGTAGTTAATTTGGTTGTTTTTTCAACTATTAGTAAATAGGGAGTAAGAAAACCTCTATTTATGTATAAACCATCTACTTACCTAATAGTCATCTATTTCCAAATACTTGTTATTAAAAAATACAATTTAAACAAAGATTAAGCAAGTAATTCAAATGTAATCAAATGAATTTTGAAGAAAAAAAATTTCAAAACAAAATCAAATAATTTCATCCTTAATTTGGAGTTGACAAGAATTAAAATTGAAAGCTTGGAGGCCTCTTAATATATTACCTTGTAAAAAGGTGCATTAGGGCCTTCCTACAAGCACACAATAATGTAATAATTTTTGCAAAGGTTAATAATGAAGCTTAGGTGCCCCCTATGCTTTTAAAACCATATAAAAAAGTCATAAACAATTCATAGGTGTCCCTAAAAACTTTTAGGATTGTATGGGTAGTCACATAAATAGATTTTATGTTTCTTGAAAATTATAAAAAACTTTCAACATATTTTTTCTTTAAATATTACATATATGCCTTATGAGATTTAAAAATAGGTTTTTTTAAAAAATATTTTTAAAAAATGTCCCTTACACCTATCTACCTATGTAAAAAGACTATTTCTTACATAATGGGTTATTTAAATGAAATTATATTAAAGTTATCCATAATGTTTGAGTTCAACCTCACACAAGCCTTGTGTTTTAATAATACATGAACCAACATGCGACACATGACACAAAAGTTTTACAAAACAATTCAATGAGGCAAGACTTTTGTTTTTGCATCCAAATTTAGGGTCATGAATTTGGTGTTGAGTTATGGTGCCTCTTATGAATGAACTTTCTTTTTTTTTCATTTTTGTGTTTTAACAACGAGTGTTGTGAGAAAATTAGCTTTTGGGTAGTGACAACAAAAAAGAACTTTACCATATCTTTGTTTTTTGGCAATGAACATTGTGCTAAGGTTATGGGCCATGACAAGGAATGTGAAAGGAATTCCTTAGTGTTGTCTAAAGAAAACCAAGTTGTGCGTTTTCATTTTCATAAAAAAAACTTTGTGCAAAGAGGTTGTGGTGTGTGTGGTGTGATTTTATTTTCTAGTTTGAGTTTCCATATTTGTGTTAATTTATTTTTTAAAGGTCTTCATGTTTTCATTTTCAAAAAACAACATTGTGGAGATGTCAAGGTGTGTTAATGTGTCTTTCATTGTTTTTTGTGTTTGTGTTTAATTTGGTCCCTTATGCGTATGTATATCCTTGATTGTTTTTTGTGTTAATGGTCCAATTCATAAGGGATTGAGTTGAGAGAATGTCATGGGATTCAAACACAGTCTCACAAATGTGAAATAATATATCCCAACATTCCCAAGTGATATCCCTTGCAAGTCGCATGATGTTTTGAACCTTTGAAACAAAAGTGCAAATAATAATTGACGTCCAAATTGAGCTTTGTGCAAATCATTGAAAAGTTCTTGAAATGTAGTTATCAAAAACGAACTTACATTTTCCATTTGGAAATTTGAAATTCAAGTTAAATGGCCAAAAGAGTGGTTGGGAATCAAATTTGGTTGGAAATCCCAACCATTCTTTTGGCCATTTAACTTGAACCTAAGAACCTAAAGAAATGTGATGGGAGATGACAACACTTGAACCTAAAAATTTGATAAACACTGAACGTTTTTATGTATTCACAAACATTTTTACATGTGTGTCAATCAAGGAAAATCTCTTTATTGGCTATATTATAAAATTTTCCACTTATAATATCATGATTTGTGTGCACATTTGGTGGGCTATTATCCATCTTTGGTATTATTTTGAATAAAAATCCATTGTAGTTTCTTTCTTTAAGGATTTTTAGTTTAGAGGTGCACAATGTTAGGTCAAACCCAAACACCAAGTGGCCAAATTTTGACATCCTTTTAGGCTTGCAACATGAATTGGTGAATTTTTTGGTTTTAAAATATATTTTTGCTTATGTTTTGATTATTTTGTTACATAAAAGGAAGGATTGTCATTATGAGTGGAGAGGGCAAAGTCTCATTTGATGATTGGATGACCACATATCATGGAAATGAACATTGTTTGGAGCTCCATGATCAATGGCGAATGAAAAATGCAAAGAACACCTTAATGCACATGCCACAATGGGTATTTGCTAAAGTGTTGTTTTAAAGTGGAAGTAATAATGTCATTTTTAATGTCTTTTAGGATTATTTTATGTCTCAATTCAAATGTTTTTATTTTATTTTTATTAAAAGGGATTCATATATATATATAATTACATGCTTAATTTAATAAAATATGATCATGATCTTATTTGAAAATTGATGTTTTACATCAAATGGGTGACTTTTTAATGTGCATCATCACCATTGGTGTAATAGTCCATAAAAAAACTTGTAAATGGACTAATCATAGTCAAAAATTTGTAAATGTGTTTAAATTATTTGAGCATTGCCCAAATGGGCGAATGAATTAATGTGTTTAAATAATTTGTACAATTCTTAAAATTATTTACAATTAATATGAAAGAGGGTTTAAAGACAATTTCAAAGTTGGTATATGTATTCTCTTGGGAGGTGTAGGAGATTCATCTATTTTCAAATCGAGTCTTTTACACGACACCTTGAATTTGATGAATGTTTTCATGTTTTATCAATGTGATTGCATTTTGGGTTATAAGACATGGATTCTCATTTTGTTACATAAATTAGAGTTTGATTGTGTGTGTTGTTTGATTATAAGATTGTTACTATGTGTTTTTAGTTATAAACAACGACAGATGTATGCATGTTAATATGATAATGCATGAAAAGAACAACAACAACACGATTTATGCAAAATTTGAAAGAAACATTAACACATAAAATCATCATCATAATTATGAAAAAAAAAGACAAAATAATTGCACCCAAAAACACAATTTTGTTAGTGCCCAAAAAATGAAACAAAATTAAAAACAAAAAAAGTGCGATTATTAGTAAGAAAAATGAGATGGAAAATCCCAAGCTTTCTTAGTTATGAAAAAGCATCCAAGAATCAAGAATGTGAAAATGTGCGATTAAAAAAAAAATCAGCAAAATGATGAAAAAAAGAAAACAGGATCAATAACAAGATTGAAAAAATGGAGTTAATAAACGAGATTAAAAACATGATTAATAAACAAGATTAAAAAAATGGTGTTAATAAACGAGATTAAAAACATGATTAATAACAAGATTAAAAAAATGGGGTTAATAAACGAGATTAAAAACATGATTAATAACAAGATTATGATAATTATCAAGGAGAACGGGAAATTAGGGGGGTCCTGTGGATGGAAAAATTTTAGAGGTCAATTCAAAATGGCCGATTAATTTGTAAAATGGAAAAAAAAAAAT
>Ga0116229_10010774_pt1 | contig 13639 bp, 7 predicted proteins | sample S1TSphgellanicum_3_FD_87313 | JGI IMG/M metagenome (GOLD analysis project Ga0116229, IMG submission 87313) | Host-associated microbial communities from peat moss isolated from Minnesota, USA - S1T2_Fc - Sphagnum magellanicum MG | ecosystem: Host-associated > Plants > Peat moss > Unclassified...
ACCACCTTGGCCATACTTGATAAATGTCATATTCCATACCTTGTTATTTGATGTCAACAAGTTGAATTTCAAACAAATAGGTTATGTTTCTTAATTATCATATGATGTTTTATAGGTATGCATATGGGTATGGTCTAGATGATCATCGTGAAAACCCAAACTAAGGAAAATCTATGAAATGCGGTTGTTTAGCTTCAATTTCCATCAAATGGTTATACATATGGCTTGGGGTTGGGGATGTATCATAAGATGATGATTAGTGAACAACTTCCATTAGGATGCCAAATTTTTTGGAATTATTTTGCCATGGGACATGGCAAAGGTGAAGTTGATGGAGTAGGTGTTTTGTTGAAAAGGGAGCTGCGTAAGGAACAATTAAAACCTCAAGGCTTAAAAATCCAAAATGCCAAAAAAATAGTTAATTTCCTAGAATCAAAAATCAATAAGTTTCATGCAACTCACCCAAATGCATGAAGAACTATGAACAAGATGTTTTGGGAGGTTAAAATGGGCGATGTTGATAAAAGAAGCCCATTTCATTGTTTAACTGTAACAAGAAGTCAAAAAGCACACCAAATCAAGTCTGTCACAAGTTGAGATCCAACAATGGTGGAATACAAAGACCTTTCTTGTTTTTGTGTTCAATATCAAGATTCTAGTGCAACAGACTTACCATGTGAGCAAGTACCTTTTTATCAATTTATATTGTTCAAAGTTTTCTTAAATGTTCACGTCCATTGCTTGTTGATTTAATGACCTAATTATTGATTTGTTTACCAATCTTTGAATGTACATCAGCCATGTGCACCCATGGCAATTAATAAGGTTGAAGCCCACTAATTGGGCTAAACTATGATAGTCATTTGATGATCCTAATGAGGAAATAGAATATGGGAATGGGGGAGAACAAATGGTAGAGGATGTTCATGTTGGAGACAATGTGGTTGTGAAGTGCGATGTTGCTACTAATGAAGACTATCAGATCTTGTTATGTGATAAAGGTTTACATATGATACAACATGGATTCAAGGATGTTGGGGCCAAGATTGGTCCCATGAGATTGGGTCATCCAAGGCGTGTGGTATCAAAGACTATGATTAGGTAGTAGTAGGTCCTATATCTTGTTAGAGGACTCTGCACTTGCTTTTGTTTTTTTTCATTTGATTATTGTTTCCAAGTTCAGGATGGGTTGCCTACTACACATAGTATTAGAGGTTCTAATGTTACTTATGAATTGACAACTAATGTGATTGGAATTATTCACCAAGGTCTTTACACTCATAGGCTTGCTGACATACATCAAGAGTAGTGAATTAGGTCATATTCCAGTTATGTATATTGTAGAGTTACAATATGGTACTTTATATAAACATGTATAATGTCTTGGAATTTAGTTCAAATCCAGGCATTTTTTCCTAATGGAAGACATTAGTTCAATAATTAGAACAAGGTTGCATTTGTGTACGATTGTGCACAAGTTGTTAAGATGATCAAGGCAAGTTCCAAACTCATTCATCTTCCACAACTAGAGGTTTGTTTTTGTTATGATTTCTATTCAAAGAAAGTCCCTTAACTTTTCTTGTTCCAATTGTTTTTTTAGTTACATGTGTTTGAAATTGTAACAATACTGATTGTACACTTTTTGTAACACCAAACTTGTATGTATTGAACTTCACTATACTGGAATACCATTGAGATAGGATCTATAACAATTTTTGCTAACACTTTGCATGCTCCTATTACCATGTAGGGAGCAGGATCAACTCAAATGTGAATGCCTAAAAATGTGAAGCTTGGAAGGACCACATTTTTGGGCCTATATTTTGGATTATGTTAACAACATATGTACAATTTCTGGGTTGTAATTTGAAGGTGGTGCTTTTGTGTGACAATGAATTATTAAGTTTACTATTGTAAACTTATGATGCAACTCATAGTATTATGTGCGTGTAGAGATATTGATGTTCGTGTTTTGTTACCCGTGATACTGTAGTGTTGAGGAAACCAATACTTCTTTTCATCTTTTTTGCAATTGCATTATAAAGTGATAGCTCTAACTGTTGTTGTTTGGAGATTAGAGGGATTAGTGGGAGTAGTTCATATGTGAGGTTTTCAATAAGTGTTCAAAGTATTGACAATGTTTGCATTTAGTTCTCAAGCATAGAAGTGAAATTCTAGTTTTTTGCCCTCAACAAATTGTCTTAGTGAATATGTGCATGATTTTGTGGTTGTGGGGAAGTTTAAGTGGAGATTTTGATCATCTTGTTGGTTTGGTAGATGTTTGAGATTTCGTTGACAAAAGGAAACAAAAATTATCTTTCCTGATTATTTTCCTTTTTAGTCTAATATGTGTGCCTGCTAATAAGCCCGCATATAAGAATGAATATTTTGTTGCTGATGAAGAACTTAGCTCATGCCAAAGTCACTAGTGGTGAACTTGGTTTATAAGCTTTGGATGGAAATTGCAAAACATTAACCCCTCTTTCCCTTTTGCATTGTTAAATGTTTTTTGTGTCGTTTTTGTGTTGTTTTCCATGTTTAGTTTGTTTTTGGTTTTTCTTTGAACTAGCCAGTGTAATGACATTCTTATTCCTTGTTAAGATAATTTCCAAAGTTTTTATGTCACCATCTAGTGATGGTAGGCACCAAGACATGAAAGCATTCAATTTGTCATAAGTTGTTGCACCCAAAGAATTGTGGCAAGAAGCTGAACAATGAAGGGCTGTGAACATAGGTACCCTAGATGCAATCTAGTTGTTCAAGGATGATGTTACTTCAAATTGAGCTTACCTAGCTATTGGTAACTGTTGCTTGGCATGTCTATATATGTTGCAATGCATTTTTTCAATTATTGTGCAACCATTGTTATAATAGTATACACAATGCCAAATCATGGCAATTATGATTACAAAAATCTAGTCATATGTGCCATTTATGACTAGAGTTGACTACATGAGTGCCTAATCCAAATGACCACATCACAAATCCCATTAATTGCATTAGTCGCAACCACATTAACAACTATGGTTCGCCATGACTATAGTCGCAAAAGACATAGTCTTAGATCTAGTAAAACACATGGCAACCTCATAAAGTGCCACGTGTCACAATTTTTCTTTAAACCATTTTTTCTTTCCAATCAAATATTGCCACGTACTAACCTTTTAACCTAGTGGACCTAGCCCTAGGAAACCTAGCCTAGGCCACCTACCCTGGCTTCACAAAATGCCATGTGTCACAATTTTTTTTTAACCAAATTTTTTTCTTTCCAATAAAATATTGTCACGTGCTAGCCTTTTAACCTAGGGGACTTAGCCCTAGGAAGCTAGCCTAGGCCACCTACCCTAGGCAACCTAGCCTAAACATTAGAAAAGTTTTGTAAGTTAGGCAAGCCACTAAGGTATTTAAGTGTTTAGGTGCTTAATTGTTTAGGTGTTAAGATTTGCAAGTGGGAGGATTTGAACTCTCTTCACCTCCACTTTGGGGAATAAGTCCTTAATCATTGCACCACATTATTTATTTATGATAAAAACAATGTACCATTAATGTATAAACAATGATATTTTTAGCTCAAATTAACTTAATTCACCCTAGGTTGACCTAAGTTAACATACGTTAATTTAGGCCTAGCCTTGGCTAACATAGGTTAACCTAGATTAACTTAAGTATTTCTAACCTAAATGTAGGCCTATTTACCATAAACTAACATAGACTTAGATTGAGGTAAAGTGTGTTAAACTTTACTAAATTAGGCTACACACAATTGTTTAGACTAAAGTTGGATGAATTTAGCTAAACTAAAATATTGAGGATAAACTTGGATAAATTTAGGTTAAACTAGAATATTGAAGATAAACTTGACAAAACTTGGCAAAACATTGTTATTTAAATTAAACTTGGCAAAATTTGGCTAAACATGGTTATTTAGGTTAAATTTGGGTAGACTTGGCAAAATTTAACAAAACTAGACAAAACTTAAATAAATTAGGCTAAATTAGGATATTGAGGCAAAGTTTGGCTAAACATGGCTATTTAGGTTAAATTTGGTTAGACTTGGCAAAACTTAGCAAAACTTAGCAAAACTTGACAAAACTTAAATAAATTAGGCTAAACTAGGATATTGAGGCAAAGTTTGGTTAAACATGGCTATTTAAATTAAACTTGACAAAACTTGGTTATTTAAGTTAAATTTGGCTAAACATGGCTATTTAGGTTAAATTGGGCAAAACTTGGTTACTTAGTTTAAACTTGCTTAAACATGGCTATTTAGGTTAAACTTGATAAAATTTGACAAAACATGGCAAAACATGGCAAAATTTTGCAAAACTTGACTACTTAGGTTAAACTTGAGTAAACTTAGCAAAATTTGGCTAAACATGGCTATTTAGGTTAAATTTGACAAAATTTGACAAAACATGGCAAAATATGGCTAAACTTGGCAAAAATTTGGCTATTTAGGTTAAATTTGGCTAAAATTGGTTGTTTAAATTAAACTTGGTTAGACTTGGCAAAACTTAGCAAAGTTTAAATAAATTCAGTTAAACTAAGGTATTAAGGCAAAACCTAGCAAAATTTAGATAAATTAGGCTAAAATAAAGTATTGAAACAAAATTTCGCAAAACATGGCAAAACATGGCTATTTAGGTTAAACTTTAATAAATTTCGCAAAACATGGCAAAACATGGCTATTTAGGTTAAACTTTACTAAATTTGGCAAAACATGGCAAAACATGGCTATTTAGGTTAAAATTTACAAAATTTGGCAAAGCATAACCAAACATGGCTATTTAGGTTAAACTTTATTAAATTTGGCAAAACATGGCAAAACATGACTATTTAGGTTAAACTTTACTAATTTTGGCAAAATTTTGCAAAACTTGGCTATTTAGGTTAAACTTGGTTAAATTTAACAAAACTTGGCAAAATTTGGCAAAACATGACTATTTAAATTAAACTTGGCTAAACATGGTTATTTATGTTAAATATGGCTAAACTTGAAAAAAATTGGCTACACATGGCAAAACATGGCTACTTATGTTAAACTTGGCTAAAGATGGTTATTTATGTTAAATCTAGCTAAACTTGGCAAATTTTGGCTACACATGGCTATTTAGGTTAAATTTCGCTAAACTTAGCAAAACATGGTTATTTATGTTAAATTTGGTTAAACATGGTTATTTAGGTTAAATTTGGCTAAACTTGGCTAAACATGGCTATTTAGATTAAACTTGGTTAAATTTGGCAAAACTTAGCTAAACATGGCTATTTAGGTTACACTTGGTTAAACTTGATAAAACATGGTTATTTAGGTTAAACTTGGTTAAACTTGGCAAAACAAAACATGGCAAAACATGGTTCTTTAAGTTAAACTTAGTTAAATTTGGTAAAACTTGGCAAAAGCTGGCAAAGTTGGGTAAACATGGCTATTTAGGTTAAACTTGGTTAACCTTGGCAAAACTTAATAAAATTTAAATAAATTAGGCTAAACTAAGGAATTGAGGTAAAATTTGGCTAGACGTGGCAAAACTTAAATAAATTAGGCTAAATTAAGGTATTGGGGCAAAACTTGGCAAAATATGGCTAGATTTGGCAAAACTTGGAAAAATTATGTTAAATTAGGGTATTAATGTTATATTTGGTTAAACATGACTATTTAAAAATTCAACTTGCTTAGACTTGTCAAAACTTAAATAAGTTAGGTTAAAATAGGGTATTGACATTAAACTTGGCTAAATTTGGTTAAACATGGTTACTTAGGCTAAACTTGAATAGATTTGGCAAAACATGGGTTAAATTTGGTTAAGTTCCCTAAACCAACTAAAATTAGCTAAACCAAGTTAAACTAAATTATTTATATTTTGCTAGGTTAAAATTAAGATATTTAAGCTAAAATAAATTAGTTTAAATTATATTAAATTATGTTAAATTGGGCTACATTAGGCTAAATTAGACTAAACTATGTTATTTATGCTAAATTAACCTAAAGCAAGTTAAATTGTGTTAAAGTAGGTTAATCTAGGTTATGATAAATTAAAATATACTACTTCAACATTTGTTTGTCCATTTCAAATTAAATTCAATTTGGTTAAACTATTTCAAATTCAAATATTTTTTCAATGTCAATACATTAGTTGTGTAATCATATTTTGAGTCATAATTACTTTTAATCCTAATTATAGTCATGTAGTCATAATTTTGACCAGAGTCATTAAAATGGTAGTGACTAAAGACCACATATGACTACATGATTATGTTTGGAGATTAGTCGCAAGATGTCCTGGTCATAAAAACCACATTTTGTGTTGTGATATCCACATATGTTTTAATAATCTACTATTGTTCACAAAATCACTTATGTATATAATTTGACAAACTATAAAGGGTATCATCCATAGTTAACAATGGGGTTTGGAAAGACGTCAACTATGTTTTTAAAAAAATATGAGTATTGACTCAGGGATATCATTAAAAGAGCCACAACTAGGATGGTTGCAACTGCATACATGTCATATTTTTGGCATGGAATGCAATGGTAATTAATGATGTATTTCCTAACTTATAGGGGCTTTGGGGTTGATGACCAAACTCCAACCACTCAGGTAGTAATTATTGTGGATAGCTAGGTGTATTATTATTCTACATTTTTCAATTCCTTGTTTTCATTTATACGTTGCATACCAAAAAAATAGAATAATAACTCTTCCTTTATAACTTGGACTTAGATTTGCAACCCATGAATGTTCTGATCTATTTGTATTAGGTGCAGAAAACATTTCTAATTGTAGTGGCTATTGTTAGTAAACTTGCAGGTGCAATTGGTAAAATGGGCCTACTCATGTTGCCTTGCATAATCTATAATCTTATTTAGGTAATTTTTCAAACCCTTGTCATTTTAGGAGCATAGTCTAAAAGGGGTCTATAAAATCAACCTTGATTTTAGTGTTTTGTTTAAAAGAATATAAAACTTTTATGACTTGTGCCTTGTTTAGAATTTTACACCCTCTTTGTTCCCTTTGTATGTGTAGTGTAGATTATGTTAAACTTCATTATGGTCAGCTTTTGGTTAACTTGACAACCTATAAATAAGTTTTCAACATCATGACATGAAAAAATGTTATTGCATGGAACATTTGTTGGTGAGTTGTTTAAATAACAAGTTAATTCAGCCAAGTGTGCATCTTATACACCTTCCAAATGGAGAACATACCATGCAAGTCTAGTTGGATAATAGGCTACTCTCTACAATGTTGTGCATTAATTGTGGATTTGTGGGTCTCAATGCCCATCTACATTTCGACTACCTTACTTTCATAATTATAACAGGGATGTTCAACACACTATAATTTGGCGTTTCAATGTGGCCCATCTACATACATCTTGGCTACCTTTCTTTCATAAATGAAGGAATGCCTTTAACATCAATGACACAAAAATAAGGTCAAAAACATATGTGAACATCCCTAGATAGATAGATCAATGAATGACTAAGGTAGTTATTACAAAAAATATGAGTGCCTAGAAAAATACATGAAGTTTGGAAGGATCATAATTTTTGTGCCTATATAAATTTGAATTGTGTCAAGAACACAAGTTCATTCCTAGACAATAGATAGATAAGATTACTTGACATAATGTGTTGAATGCCATCTTAGACAAACAACTTGCCATTTATTGGTTTAAAATAGAATCATTTAATAAATTTTTTGAAACATTCATCTATAATACTCAGTGACAAAAACAATGATGATTTGCCTACATCAAGCATTCTCTAGTTTCCAATTTCTCATGTTGCCATGAATTAGATAATGATATGTATTATCAATTATAATCTTGCACATGTTTGGTAGTGCCCTTGATTGGCGTACATTCACAATGCAATGTGATGAACTTGCTAAAAGTTTGGTAGGCCGAGAACCTTTTAAATGTGCCAATTAAACTTATTGAAAAGATTTGTTCAAGTTGAGTATAAACACAAGTCTTATAAACTAAAAAACATAACTTGGATCCAACATCTTGAGTCTTTCCATATGTTTATAAAATTGTATCGTATCAAAATGTGATGTTTAGTGATCGCCAAATGTAACCAAAACATTATCCAATCAATGTTTAGAAAAATGATTGTATGTTTTAATCTTAAGTAAGTCCTCAATCTTCCTGCCTATAGACTTAAAATTGAAGAGCTATTGGATTCCTTCAGGTCAATATAACTGGCATCCTAGTAACAACTCTAATAGTTCACATGTCAAAACTATCCAACCCAATAAACTATCATATTCATTAAGACTTTGACCTAGTACTGACCCCCTTTTTCATTGCTTCCTCCTACTTCCAAGTTGGTACATTTTTTTTTACTAGATGTTGTAGTGCAACCTTTCAATGGTTTGATACATTTTGGCACTTCGGTTTCCACACACTTCCAATAAGATCTCCATACAATAATATATCCAATAGCTCAGGGGTGATGGTGATTTTCTTCAACTTTTCATAACTTAAAGCATGTGGGTTTTTACAGCTTAAAGAACTACTACATAACACTTTTGGGAGTAAGTTGTTCCTAACTCCAAATTGTGTGCCATCAGTTTTAGTCTCATGAATATGGCCACCAATGATCTTAGGGTTATGATCACTATTTGTCGCCTTCCCAAAGTTTATCTTTTTTGCAAAATTTTAGAGAATACATCCTTAGATCCATTGTTTGCAAGGGTGACTTTGGTGCACCTACATAATAACATGTCAAAACAACATTTGTTTTAGGTTAGGCCTTGACAAGAAGTGCATACACTTGATTTGATACACATTGCACAATTTGAACTTAAAACCAAATACATCCCATACCTAATTCCACTAATTTGACAACATCCAATAAATCTTTCACCCCATCTTGTTGACCATTCATTGCTTCAAGTGATTCTTGTTGGTTATTCACTACTTTAAGTTCTTTAAGCAATTTCATTTTGCACTTGGACGTAACAAGAGAATTCACCTCCTTCTCTTCATCAGAAATTTTAACTTGCATACGAAATGGTGAACTTGCAATTGTAGATTTAGTAGGTGAAGCACCTGGAGAAATTGATTTTTGTGCTTTTGAACATGATAAAAGAACAAATGGACTTGAAGTTTGAGTATTGTCACTAAAGGCTTTGCAAAATGGTAGCCCAAAGGAACTTGTGGAACCAAATTTAATTAGTCTCATTTCTATTTATTCACCTACAACCAAAAATCTTGTATTGTTAAACTAGACTTAAAAATCTCAACTCTATAGGCATAATAAACATTGTTACAATAAAAAAATAAAAATTATGTAGAATACAACATATAATACTCTTAAATTGGACTTAATTTGAACTATTTAAACATACAAAACATTGCAACAACAAAACAACAAAAAGCTTACAGATATCAAACATGCCAAATCAAACTTGAATAACATATTTTTTGGTTTCAACTCATATGTTGTAGCTTTTTTAGCCTTGGTCATTATGTCCTCTCGAGCTTGGTTAAAGTTCATTTCCTTTGCAAGTTCCAACAATTTGTCATCTAGTTCCCAGAATCCCCAACTTGGCCACTAATTAGGATGAAGTTTCACATTACATACATAACATTTATTGGATTCCTTCAACATTGCACCAAGACAGAGAGGATGAAATGTGTGTTTACAAGATGTGATAGCAACATCCATGCAATGAAATCCCTAGTTACAAAATCCACATGGTTTCACAATGATGAATGTCTTGCCACTATCTTCCAAAGCATCTTCAAAATGCAAAATTGGGTTTAGGCTGAAAGCCATGCCCCTTCTTGTCTCATTGCATTTGAATGTTGTCCAACTTGTTTTGTAGTTGCTTGATGTGCAACAAAAATGTCTCCAATTCTTGATCCAAATTTTGGTAATCAATTTCCACCTCATCAAATAAAGCTTGGCCTTGAATGGCCATTTCTTGCTTATCCTCCATCAAAGTCTTGCATTTGTCCAATTGCTTTTCCAACTTGAGGAGATTTTTTTCTCCTTCATGAACCTTTATTTTTAACCTAATTTTTTTTTGTAATGTTTGATGTTTTAACTATACAATTGTCAACTTGGACCTTCAATTCCTAACAAACATGATAAAACAAGGTGCCAAAAAACACAATGAACATATATGTAACAAAGATCTATCATGAATACTTGGTCAAATCCCTTTGATTCAAAATTCCAAAAAAAAACCCTACCAAATTATATTCAAGAACTTATTGCAAGTTTCTTATTTTGATTACATAGGCATGCAAAATGTTTTTATCTTCTTTGAATTTGAGAATTGAAATTTTAATTGCATACACACTACTTTTTGCCTTCTTGAATTTTGCCTTACAATCTTCCATGATGTATTGTAACCCCACTGGTTGTTCTTTCAGCTCTTGTTTCTTGCCCTACATATGTTTCAACCGACCCTTAACAATAGTCTTCAAATCATGCTTGAATTCCAGTAGTTTGTCCATAGTTTTGATCTCTTCCAAGGTTGCAGGTAAATTTAAGCTTTCGGTAATATATGCTTCCCTAAACATAATTGTGTTTTAAATCAATTCTACAACCCCCATTTGGACAAAATTAGGTCTTCTTGGTTTCTCAAACCCACCACTACACTTTGGATTGTTGGAAAGACCAACTTTTCCCAATGAACTTGCACTTACACACCTTGTTTTTTTCAAATAGCAACAACAATAGCTTCTGCCCCATTGACATCATTACCTTTTTTTTGTTATCCAACCTTTAACCAACCATAAATGTAGCTCATTATTTGTGATATGGCCACTAGCATAAATCTTCCAATATAAAATTTCCAACTATTTTTCAAAAACCTCCAACAACAATGGAATAGTGATCTTGAACTTTGAAACATTGCCAAAAATTTGTGCAATTTCAATAATATTTACATACTAATCAGTAATATCTCCTCTAGTATCCAACCCTATAGTTGGTAGCTTCCTAACATCTTGAAAGAACTTGGCATCTTGGAACTTGTAATCAACCAAAGGCCATGGTGGGTATTCATTGTCTATGTCCCTTTCCCGAGGTTTTTTCTCCTTTCCTAATTCCTTCACCATGCCTTGCACCTAAACAAAATGAATTTACAATTTCAAGTTTTTTATCATATATCTAACACATTCAAAGTGGTCTATATTAAAGAACTAATAAGAACTCTCATGAGTGAAAAAATTCCAATGACATTTAACCATGATTGAAGACTTTACAAACCTATGCTTACAAACTTGTAAGACAATTCTAAAATTCAAACCCAATTAATTAAACAATGTACAAACTCATTTCACATAGTATAATTTAACTATTAATGTAATATTAAGCATGTAAATTTACAAACATGGGAGCAAATGGTGGCAATCAACATACATGTTATTCCCCATTTGTACATGAAATGAAACCAAATCAAGATCTTGACACTTAAAGGGCCCTAAGTTAAATAGTACCTTCTTCAAAGTTGAATAGGTCAATATGCCTAGCTCACTACAAATTGGATGCCCACAACTTTGGATTAGAAATTTTAGTCACAAAAGCTTGAAGCTGTCGAAAGACACATAATTGAGTTGTTAGCATTGAATGGTTAGCATCACAATAATCTATTTGAGATTTTCCTAAGTGAAATGAAAGGAAAGCAAGATCAACCTAAGTGAAAGTCCTATAGATCAAAAAAATTACCTTGTTTGAGCTTTGAATAGGCCAATAAATAGTGCTACAAATTGGATGCTTCAACTTTTGATAAAAATTTTAATCAATAAAATTGAGAGCCTGGACACATAATGAATGAAGAATAAATTAGGTTGTTTTGTCATGATACATTTGCACTATCAAAATTGCCATAGATTAGACATTGTTCAAAGTGTATTACCTTGTTTAAACTTTGAATAGTTTAGTCATTACTACATAAGTGGGGTGCAGTTCACTAACCTAAATCACTATGGGACCTTAAAAGTGAAATAAGTTCATTCCATTTTACTAATTTCACCATGGTGAAAGTTATTTCATTATAATATCTCCATGTAAACATCATGTTTCATTACTAGTTAACATAATTCACTATTATAATTTAATGTAATAAATAGGTTTATTTCTATGTTTTTAAAAATATTATATATATGTTACTTTATGATATACCTTATATTATTTTTAACTACTTTAGTTATTCTAACTTATACATTATGTTATTATAAGTTATTATAGGTTATTACAAATTATTGTACGTTAAATTATTATACGTTATTTTACCTTAAGGTATCTTAATTAGCTTATTATAAGCTTTTAAGTTATTTTAAACTAAATTATTTAACTAACCTTAGGCTATACCTTAGGTTATTTAGTTTTAAATCATTATATGTTATTTCAAATTATACTTTAAGTTATTCAAAGTCAATTTATTTCATGTTATTATAAATTATTTTATCCTAAATATAATAACTTTAAATAATCAAAAATATAATATAATGACGTAAGGTAAAATAATTTAAAATACCTTACAACATAATAATTACTAATAGCCTATGATATTATAACATAGAATATCCAACAATAATTTATAATAGAATAATCACCAATAATCGTAATATAACATATAATAATCAACAATAACTTATAATACAATGACCACCAATAACCATTAATAAAATAACCACTAATAGCCACCAATATAATAGCCATTAATAACCACTAATAAAATAACCACCAATGGTTTCCAATATAATAACCACCAATAGCCATTAATATAATAGCTACCAATAGCCACTAATATAATAACATTAATACGCACCAATATCCACCAATAGCCACTAATATAATAGTCATTAATAAGCACCAATATCCACCAATAGAATAGCCACCAATAGCCACTAATATAATAATAATTAATAACCACTAATATCCACCAATAGAATATCCATCAATAACCATTAATAAAATAACCACTAATAATAGAATAACCACCTATAGTCATTAATAGAATAACCACTAATAATCACTAATAAAATAGTCACCAATAACCATTAATAGAATAGCCACCAATAGTCATTAATAGAATAGCCACCAATAGTCATTAATAGAATAGCCACCAATAGTCATTAATAGAATAGCCACCAATAGTCATTAATAGAATAACCACCAATAGTCATCAATAGAATAGCCACCAATAGTCATTAATAGAATAACCACCAATAATCATTAATAGAATAGCCACCAATAGTCATTAATAGAATAACCACCAATATCCACCAATAGAATATCCACCAATAGTCATTAATAAAATAGGCACCAATAATCATTAATAGAATAGCCACCAATAGTCATTAATAAAATAGGCACCAATAGTCATTAATAGAATAGCCACCAATAGTCATTAATAGAATAACCACCAATAGTCATTAATAAAATAAGCACCAATAGTCATTAATAGAATAGCCACCAATAGTCATTAATAGAATAACCACCAATAGTCATTAATAGAATAGCCACCAATAGTCATTAATAGAATAGCCACCAATAGTCATTAATAGAATGACCACCAATAGTCATTAATAGAATGACCACCAATAGTCATTAATAGAATGACCACCAATAGTCATTAATAGAATGACCACCAATAGTCATTAATAGAAT
>Ga0116229_10010775_pt1 | contig 13639 bp, 12 predicted proteins | sample S1TSphgellanicum_3_FD_87313 | JGI IMG/M metagenome (GOLD analysis project Ga0116229, IMG submission 87313) | Host-associated microbial communities from peat moss isolated from Minnesota, USA - S1T2_Fc - Sphagnum magellanicum MG | ecosystem: Host-associated > Plants > Peat moss > Unclassified...
ATTATTATTATTATTATGAGAAATTGACTATGATTTTATTTTTGTTACAAAACTTTGCAAACTATTATTCTACTACTTTTCTTCTTTTTTTTCTTTTTTTTTTGGTTACTATTTTAGGGTCCGATCCACCCATTCAACATTTATGCAATTGAATTTAACCCATAGGAGAAGAACAATTTTTTATGTGAATATTTTAGCACAAAAAATGGAGCCTATCCCAACTAGGAAAAAAGCATGGATAATGGTCGGAATAGGACTCAAAAATTGGTTACATTGGTAGGTCGGCTTAGGTACCAATCTCATTTGTGGCTTTTAAAAGGGAAATTTTATTGGTGATTTTTTTTTTAAAAGACTAAATAGGTGGTGGTATTTCCTTATTTTATTTTGTTGTATTTTATTGCCTTGAAATTTTTTCCTAATTGCTTTGTTTTTTTTTTCCCTTGCAATTCAAGTTTTGCTAGCATGGAATGAAATGTGTGAAATTTGTTGAAAAAGTGGCAACCACCTCAACAACACCAACAAACTTGTGTTTGTCAAGACACATTTGGAGGTCCCTTCTTTTTCAAGTAGTAATGAGTAAAATAGCTATGTGTTTGGCACCTTATTTTGGCATCTAAATTTTGGCACTATAGTGTCCAAATGATTCAAGGGACTTTGATGATAGGCACTAGAGTGCTGGAAATGATAAAAAGAAACTCTCAACTAAAAGGAATTGATTTTTTCATTAAAGGGGTGGGTTGTACTCATGTTTCATGATTATAATGGTGTTCATAACAACAAACTTATTAAACAACATAATTTGGAGTACCTATGTCTCCTTGGGATGGTGTCCTTTGAACATCACACCTCCTACATGTGAATGGGCATTGAATGTGGGTTCCTCTTTGCATTACATGGGCTTATAAGTTGTTGTACCCACCTCTCAATTGGGGATTCAATGCATTGGGTCTTTGAATCCTTAAAACTCTTATTATTATTAAACATGATCATCTTCTTTGTGGTGAGTGAGTGAGTGAAGCCTCCCATGGAAAATGAACAATCTTTCAAAAACATTACTTAAAGAGTCCCTTTAACAATAAATAAACCTTGGGAGAAAAATCCCATGTAGAGTGGACATGTGAATATATTGACCACCAAGAAATTGGTTCACCTTCCCTTCCGTTGTTTTATACATAAAAGTCAAGTTATGAGTCCGCTATTTTTGTGCATGCTCAAATACAAATTCACATGGAAGCATTTATTTTTAACTTGTACATTTTGGTTTAGCATTGAAAAAAGTGTACATGGTTGAGCCATTTTTGCACGAATATATAGATTTTGAATGTTCCTTGTTAGGCATTGAATACTTTTCGCATACAAACATAACTTTCGTAAAACGTATAAATCTTGTGAATGAAGTCTTTCATGTCAATGGATACAAAAACACAAAATTTTGTTTTTAATTAACTTCACATCAATATCATAAAATTCTAACAATTTATGATCCTTTGCAACATTTGTTAGATTAAAAAGGCATGGTTTTCTAACCATATTAAGTTATTAGTAACCTTGTTTGTAAAATATACAAAAAGCAACAAATAGGTCAAAAATGTTGGTCATTATTATAAACTTTGGAGAATCACAATCTACATGATCTACAACTAAAGAAATTTCTATTTGCACAACTAGTGTTGAGCTCAAATGTGTTCAACAAAGTTTCATGATGTGTTGATTCCACAAGTGAAAAAAATACGCACACATCCAAGGTGAAAGGATTTGATATTTCATCTTCCATTTGCAAAAAAAATCTTCTTATGAATCTAAAAGCCCAAGACCTAAACTAGATTCAAAATTAAGTTTTCAGGTTCCGCATTCAAACAACATACCTTGTACTAATAAAACACAATTTGCACATGAACAAATTGGTTTTCATGTAAAACCAAAAGACATTCCAATCAATCAATCTTTTTATTAGATTTTGAGAAATTTGCACATTCAACAATATCTCACATTATACAACCCTAGATCCCAAGAAAGAATGAATGTTGGTAGAAATCTCTTTATGATTGTTGTCTTAAAACGATCACAAAGCATTTGGTATATCATAATCAACTATTGCACTTCTTCATCTTTCCCACACAAAACATGCACCCCTCACAACCACCGATAGCAAATTGTTATATACTACTAAACATTTTGCTTTTTTAAAAAAAAAACAACAACAACATCCGGTTTATGTTCATAAAAAATTAGGATTTTTTTTTATCATAAACTTACTATAATATATTTATGGGAGTCATATGGACAAGAGTTGGAGTACTATAAAGTATGGAAAACACCCATTTGGGTTTTCTCAAAGTTTAATGATCTCTTATGATTTGTAATGTGAATTGGGGATTGAATGTTAGGCCCATGGCACTATATATATGAACATCCGGAAAGCTCTTTCAGAGCTTTTGAATGCTGCTTATGTGTTGTATGAGTCCCCAGGACAAGTTCACTCGTGAAATGAAGGGCCCAAAACAAGTTCCATACACAGTGTGAACGGGGAAGTCTGCGGGTTTAGAGGATAGGTTACCAAAGTGGGTAATTCAATTGCGGTTCATTCACAGCTGAGTAGTCATAACCATTGATGGGAGGATACCAGGTTTAAAGAACTTAGGGTTTAAGGTTTAGGGTTTACCGAAAACCTAAGAAACCCCTCCTAAGAACCAATGGTGCCTTAGAAATCCAGATTAACTGGAGGTTACCTAACCACCGGAGATTGTTCATAAAAGTAAATGACTGCCCAACACTGGTGGTCATAACAAATTTCCAATGGAGGGTAAAGTGGTGGGTGCTGCTGGGTCACAAAATCCCAATTTATTTGGCCTTGCCTTGGTAGGCAAGGATATTGTTGTGTTTAGATTCATTATAGAGTATAGTAGCTTAAGGGATTTTGGCCCTTAGGTAATAATAATAGGTCTATTTTTATATGAGTATTTTTGAAAAATAATATTTTGGCTTGAGTTGAAACTTGAGATTAGTTATAGAGTTATAATATCTTGAAGGATTTTGGTTTCTCTTAGAGGATTTTTTTGATGATTATATTTTGGCAAGGTGAAATATTTGAGTTTGGATAATTGTTCTTTTGCCTTAAGATATGTTTTAATGTAAATGGCAAGGCCACAGTGTGACAAACCCCCCCTTGTTCCAATTTGTTTGTTTGTTTGTTTTTGAGGGTGAAAAGGAGGAGCAAAGCAGGCACAATATATACCATTGATGGGGCCTACTTTTGCTCAACTCCTATCAAGCTCCCAAGAAAAGCACAACTGTTATAAGTTGAAGTAGTTAAAGCTCAATGTCCACCACACAAGAAGCAATGTCCACATGACTTCACCAACCAGACAAGTCTCTCTCTCTCTCTCTCTCCATCAATGGGGGGGGGGGAGAGTTTTGGAGACAATTTACAATTATAAAAGAGGAACAGAAAAGACAATCCTTAAAGGATGCCCTCCCCCACCACCCAAAACAAAAGCATTTAAGAAGATTGTCAGTTGCAATGGTGGTAGGCTAATAAAACCCACCTCTCCTCTCCTCTCCTCTCCTCTCCCTCATAAGTCCTCTTCTTCTTCTTCTTCTCCTTCTTCTTCTAGGGCCAAGGCATGGCATGAACCCACTTATTATTATTATTATTATTAGCCTAGCCCAACTGCAAAAGGACAGTCTCAAACACTGATACCTACCTGACTATAACTGACTCATCTTTTTTTTCTTCCTTAGGAGAGTCATGGGACTCCATGGATGATGGGTCCCTCCCTACCCTCTCCTCCCCTCCTCTCCTCTCCTCTCCTCTCCTCTCCTCTCCTCTCCTCTCCTCCTTCCAAAGTCAAAGATAGTAAGTACTCTCAGGTGTGTCTGTCTGCAACTTTGCACGGTGTTTTGAACTTTTAATGTCAGAAATAGTAGAAGTGATAACAGTGGTGATGTGTAGTTTATCAAAACCTTTCAAAACTTTATTTATAAACACACTGTTGTTGATTCGGAAAATGTACAAAGGAAGACAAAACAAAGAGAATTAAACGACATCAAGTTAACACAAACAAAATGTTAAAATCTCTCCATCTCAACAATCGATTTGTCTTTTATACATTGGAAGGAAGAAAAACAAGAATTAAAGGACATCAAGTTAATACAAAAGAAAATGTCAAAATCTCTCCATCTCAACAATCGATTGTCTTTTATACATTGGAAGGAAGAAAAAAAAGAATTAAAGGACATCAAGTTAACACAAACAAAATGTCAAAATCTCTCCATCTCAACAATCGATTGTCTTTTATAAGTTGGTTGTAACGATGGTGTGTGTTATGAAACAATGAACCATGAGAGTCAGGAAGTAACTAAGCTTATCATTATTGCCCAACTTAAGATGGAGGACGCTTATATTCTTTGCAATGTAATTTGGTTTCACCCTTTTTGAGCCTTGAGTTTTTCAACATTTAGGTTACAATCAATTTTACATGAAGATAATTCAAATTTTATAATCATTTAACTAATCATTTTTAAACATGTGTAGCGATTTGAAGCTAATTTTTAACATATGATTTTTTGTGTACAAATATTTTTCACTTTGCAATCACAATAACCATTATTCATTTGAAATATTAATTTTGCAAATTTTTAAAAAAAACCCCAAATATCAAATTCATTTTCGTGTTCAAATTAACTAACCAAAGTTACAAGATATATAATTGTATCAAAAAAGGGACAAGGGTGATCTAGCACCCTACATTGATACTTTCACCCTCTTGAACAAGGACTCTTTTAGTTGTTGGGAAATGTTAAATTTAGAGTTAGATGGCCAAGTAGGGACTTTTTTTTAAGAGAAATAATTGAATGTGGATTTCATGTTTTTTTTCTTAATGGATGATTTGTCAATTTCGAGTTTTTAAAAAAAGATTAAACCAAAATTCATCGATTTTGGAGTTGGGTCTAATTTTTTAATTGTCAATTCTCAAGTTGATGATTCTAGTCTTCAAGAAGCTTGTTAGTTATGGTTTCAAGGTGAAATTAATTTTTAAACTTTGGTTATCTTATCCTTCTACAAAATTTCACCTCATCCTTGTGGGGAAAAAAATCATAATAAAAAAGGATGTTATTGGTTCCATCTATAAATTATAGACTAAGGAACAATGTAGTTTTTATTTGGTCTCACATTTTGAGAAATGTTGATCTAATGCTAGTTTGAACTATTGAGTTCAATTTTTGGGACCTTGGATTTTATTTGGTCCCACGTTTTGAAGAGGGTTCATTGCATGTTATTGTGAACTATGAATTCATTTTTTTAGGAATTTGAATTTTATTTGGCCTCACATTTTGAGGAATTTTCACCATGTGCTATTGTGAATTATGAGTTTAATTTTTGGGAATATGGATTTTATTTGGTCCCACATTTTAACTAGTGTTCATCAAGGGCTATGGTAAATTATGAGTTCAGTTTTTGGGAGTTTCATGAAACATTTTATATTTTAAGTATTTTGAATTGGTCTTTTAAGAATTCCATGAATTTTTTTTCTATTGAGGGAGGGGGGGGGGAAGGGGAAGAAACAATATGGAGCAATGGAGGTCTTTGCACAATGTGGGCAATGGCGCATCGGGTTCTAGAGATCATTCAAGATTGTGAAACTTGTGTTGTTCTTGCATATTTAACATTATTCAAAGCTAATTGAGTTCACCTTTCTACAATTTCAACTTTTAACTTCTCTTATCTAATAAGGGGAAAAAATTCTTAAACCCCAAATGTTGCCATCCCTAAATGTTCAAAGGGTGGCAACATTTATAATTTAAGAATTTTTTGCTTTCTTAATCTGTTTGGTTTTTTTTTAACAAAGTTTTGTGGTTACATGGGTGGTTTTCATTGAGATGGTATCATTCAAAGAGGTGTGACAAACCTTTGATTTAACATTACAAGATCGAGGGGAAAGAGGTAAAAGGTGTTTAAAAGCCTAGGTCATGGAAGATGTAAATATGGCAAAAGTGAATGTGTTCATAGATAATTTGATATGTGAAACCAATGCATGCTAATAAAATCAATCCATTTAAAGTTTCACGTAGGGAGATTTTTACAACATGTTTAAATTGTAATCATTGAAGCTTGCTAATATGAAAATCTAACTAAGTGCCACAAGAAGAAATGCCAATTGAAATTTCACAACAAGAGATTAAATAGCTTGCACATTATATTATTATCACCAATTTTGTAAGCACTAAAATCTCTACCCACTATATTGTTGGTTGGGTAGTGTTATGAATACAATTATGAAAACAAGGGTGATCAACTTTTGCATGGACATTGAAAGGGGTTTATGTATGAAATTTCAACAACCACTATGAGAAATTATGTCCATTGAAAACACATTATTCAATAACTAAAACTCAAAAAACAACTCATATATAACTATTGTGCAATTATGACTTAAATATTATAACTATTGTGCAACTAACCTCTTAAAAATGCAATGTATTAATAAATAAACTAACACACTAAAAAATTAGTTAATTGTACTATAGTTGCAAATGAATTACAAATGAGTCTTCTATACAATAATTTATACACATCGTATATACATATGTAATCACTGATGTTTGATTTTTTCAAAAATTACATTATAATTGCATGTGGCAACTATTTTGGAACTATTGTAAATGTGCCACTAAAGCAACAACAATGTTGCAACTAACGTACAATGTACATACATGCGATCATGACACGTGTTCACATTATGGGATACTTTTGCAACTAGTTTTCTACTATAATTCCCATTGATACAATTAGTATGGCCATTAGTACGCCACTATTAAAATGGTATTGTTCAACTATGTTATGACTATAATAAAATTATTTAACTTAATAATGATACATATTCATTAATTATTTATATTTTCATCATATGTACTTCATTTTGAATGATTTAAAATGTTATGAAAATGCTACCTCAAGCTCTAAAAATATCTTTGAAGTGCAAAGGAAAAGGATTAATGAAATAATAATAAGAAAAATATATGTTTTCCAACTTACAAAACATGTTTTTTTCTTTTTCTTTTTCTTTGGACCCCTCCTATTTCAAACCTCATAACTTTCTTATTTCTTATTCATTTTAAACAATTTAAAGTGTTATAAGAGTACCACTTAAAGTTCCACAAATCATTTTGGGACTCTAATAACAATAGAACAACATATAAGGAATTTTTTGGGTGTTCAGGAATCAACCTTTGTAATATTCAGTGCTTTTGTTTTTCAAGTCTTCGACCCCCTCTACTTTGGGGGCCATAACTTTTTCAATTCTATTCCATTTCAAATGATTTTTGGTGCATTAGATGCACCAATGGGAAGGGTTCAAATTTTTTTTAAACACTAGAAACCATGGAACCCTCCCCTTGGATTTGGCCTAACTTGAATGTTTATGTGTTCAGTCACCAACTTATTTACATTATAATTACAATTCAATTTGCAACTAAAAAACAACTAAAAGATTTAACCCATATATTTTTTCTTCAAATCCCATGTTACAAACTATATAAAAAATGTTTTTTTTATGTTCTCACATTAAAATACATGTGTCAATTTGAGATGAATTCAAAAAACTTAACTCAAAGGTAAAACATAAATTTAAAAAATAAAGTTTCATGGTTTTTCTTTAGTTCATTTAATCTTGTGTTTTCCTACCTACTTACCTACCTAGGTAAGTAAGTAGGTCCTATTTTTTAACCTAGGTAGGTAGGTAGGTAGGTATGTAGGTTTTAACACCAACCAACCTACATACCTATGGTTATGTATGACCTATTGAACTACTAATATAGAGTTTTAAAATATTTTTTTCAAAATATAATTAATATGCCATGTGGCAATTTTGATTGTGCCACATGTCACAATCTCGAACCATCATTAACAATCATAATGGACAATGGAGATTAATATTTTGAAAAAAAATTATGTCCAAAAATCTTCATAATGCCACATGTCAAATTTTAATAGATGAATGATAATTAATGATGTCAACATGACATCATGAGTCCAATTATAATGGAGTTGCATAGTAATTGAAAATGAATTGTTTTAACATAGTTACAATTGAATTACAATGAATTACATTGTATATATAGTGAGTTACAACTTTACAATTCATGCAACTTGTCTTTTAACAATCATGGCATATAAATATAGTGAGTTGCAAATGTTCGATACAACTCAAAAATTGAAGTGCAAGGCTTGTTGCAAAACACCCATTCTTTTCATAATGAACTTTGAAAGAAATTAAAACATTGTAGATGTTGACCCCCTCACAAGATGCCATGGAACATAATGATTTACCAGCAATGAGTCTCCATGTTCAACCCAACATTTTTTTCACAACATGAGGATTCTTGTATGGTGCATTTTCAAAATGTTGCCACTTGAATACAAACCATTAGAAGGGATAATCACAGTTCATGTTGGTAAAATATTTAGAAAAAGACCCCAACAATAATAATAAAAACATGACATGAAGTTGTGTCTCAATGGATCCTAAACAAGGATGGGAAATTGTAACAATTAACATTCTAGGTATGAATGGTGATGAAATAAAAGTCGTAATGGAGTTTGAAAATTACCTTCCATCCACTACCATTTTTGTGGAAGTTTACAACACCTAATAGGAAATTGTCCAACCTTTTGGCCACATAAAAATTCTTCAAAGCCTTCAATTGGACCTAACAATAGTAGACAAAAAGGGACAAACAACAAGGAATGGAAAGAGGATTGTACTCAAAAAATGAGATGACAACTAAACAAAGTTCAAGCAAAGAGAGCATTCATGAGTTGGATCAAAACTTGAAGGGTAAAAAAACATCACAAGTGGACAATGAGGGGTTTATAAAGGAGGCATGGAGGAGGAATTGGGATAGACTTAAGAAGACCACATTGTTGTTGAGCCCATTCAAGAAAAAGGTAACTAATAAGGAAATGTTTGTAAGGGGGATGATGCACCTAAGAAGGATCATAAACTTGCTACAAATGATGCAATCCAACTGTGGAGGGGAAAACCCACAAATGCCCCCCCAGAAAAATGAATAATTTTGTCTTAAAAGGGAAATAAATAAGAAAACATAGTTATGATTGAAGATTTTAGCTTGTAAGTGGATCAAAAAGGAAAGGAGGCTCTTGAAACCACACCTATGGCTTGGTCACCCAAATGGTTGGGAGGAACAAAAGGTCAATAGTAGAAATTGAAAGTGATGGAGAAAGTGAGGGGAAAATGGAGAAGATAATTTGAACCCTTCAAGCCATTCTTCAAATGGAAATGATTACCGCACAACTAAATGAAGAAAATTTCCCAATGTCTACTTTGGAGAAAAAACAATAGGTGCAAAAACCCTTAAGGCTCACAAATGTTGAAAACAAAAGAATCAACATCCCTACAACAAATGATGAAATGCACTTTTGATCAATGTCCCAAAAAGAAATTTTTGTTTTAATTGAAAAGCTTTTAATAGCTTTCAAATGAATTTAATTGTCACCTTGTCCATTATAAAAAATATTGGTGTGGGCAAAGCTCCTTGCCACATAGAAGGGGCCATGGACTATAATTCACACATTAGTCAAGGAGACCAAGAGAACTTAAGGATATAAATGGGTGGAAAGGTAATTTAGGACAAAACCCATTGAAATTGCGCTTAATTTTAGAGCCTACAAATGAAAATGGCAATGTTGAAAAGAAGAACTTGGTAAAAGCTCTCAAGATGGCAATTAAAAATAATAAACCACCCACTCCAATTAAGGGGGAAAATGATCCCAACCTATAAACCTTCAATGACATGAAATGGTGCAATGATAGGAAAATTTTGAAGAAATTTTCCCAAAATCTAAACAATGCTTCATGAAAGTACACATAGTCTTAAAAACATTTGGGGGCATGGATGGTAATTTTGTTAAAGGAGTAAGCCCTAAGCCAAATCTCATTTGCTTGCAAGACCAAAAGTTATACAAAAATAAGGGGGCAAACATAAGAAGATACCTTTAACCATGAACAAAAGTGTGAATGAAAAAAACCAATGAAGGTTACATTTCTAAATTATAGTAGGCTTAGTTAAATGAAGAGTAACTTGTATCATGTTGGACCCTAAGTGGGCAAAACTAGTGTTTAAGTATAGGACTATAAAAGGCAATAGAATAAAAATGCTTAAGTTGAAAGGGTTGTCGTGCAATATTCTAAGCATAATTAATGTTTGTATGCACCAAACGACCCATCAAAGAGGAATAATTTGTGGGAGTTGGTTAAAAATGGGATTTCAAAATATTGTAATTAGTTGTTTTGCAAGGATTTGAATATGGTTGAGCAAAGGGAATACACATTTTCATTATGAGAATTTTATTTTGAAAAAGGAATTATTTTCTTGGAGGTTATTAAATTCACATTAGATATCAAAGAAGACCCAAGATTTGAAGGGAGCCTCATATATTCTTGGGACAATTAGAGGTGTGGAAATGATAAAATCATAGCTCAATTAAATAAAGTTTACATTGTTAAAAAGCTCCTCCAAATCCAAATTAATTTGGTTTTCTTATTACATAGTCAAGGGAGATGGGGTCAAGTCCAACCACCATCCAATTTCATGTGTTCTAAAATTGGTGAATGCACCAACAAGATGATTTTGTTAGAAAATGAATAGACAACATTTTGTAGTAACCAAGGAAGAAATTTAACAAATTTGGTGCAATAAATTAGCTAAAGCTACTTTCTTCACAAAGAGGAGGATAATAATTAGGTTCTAAAAGGAATTCTAAATCAAGAAGGTATCAAAATTATAGAAGGAAGAAAGGGAGTTTAGACAAAGTTGAAAATTGAACAAAAATAGTTTTAAGCCTCAATCCAAAATAAAGTGGAACAACAAAAAACTATATACTTAAGGAATAAGTTGCATGAAATAGAAGAGGTGAAAACTGATGGACAAATAACACAAGTTATAATTCAATGAAAACAAAAGGGCGCCATAGTTTCCAAAATATTTTTGACTACAATCAAAATTTGGATCTTAGTTCTTAAAGATGTAGGTAGTAAAATGGTTTCCAAAAAGGAAAACTTGGAAGTGCAATTTGCTACAATTTCTACAACCAATTATAGCAAGCCCAAGTTGTGACCTTTGAACAAGTTGAAATGAGGAAGGGAATTTTGGATTTAATCCCTAGAAAGTTCTCTAACGAAATGAATGCTAAATTGGCCACTCCAATTACTATGGAAGAGCTTCACCTTGTAACAAAGTCCCATAGCTAAAAACAAAACATCTAGTTTAGATAGGGTGGTGGTGGAATTCTACACAACTTATTGGGATTTAATTGGCGAGGAATTTTTCAAATGATTATAATAGCAATGAAGACATGGCATTTTCCCAAGGGTATAAACAAAGGAATGATTACCCTTTTTCTTAAGGCAGGAGAAAAGGAAAGCCTTAACAATTAACACATTGTTACATTTTTGAATCTAACTTACAAAATCCTAACCAAGGCATTACAACTGAATGTCCAATCAATACTCATGAATGTGGTGGACATTGACCAACTTCCTTCCATTGAGGTACATACTTGATGATATATTATTAGTGTAAGAAACAATTGATTAAGCTAAAAAATCCAACCAACGTTTAGTCTTCCTCAAGCTTGATTTCATGAAGGCCTCTAATAAAATAAGTTGGGATTTTTTATTATTAGCATTGGAGAGAATGGGGATGGCCCAAAAGTTCATAAGTTTTGTGAAGGTTGTGTTCCAAAATGTGCAAGTTATGGTTTGTCTTAATGGGGGCATCATAAAACCTTTTTAAATGAAAAAAAAAGTTAAGCAAATATTCCCTTTAGCTCATTACCTATTCATCTTAATGGGTGAAATATTTAATTTCATGGTAAAAGATGCAATGAGGGTAGGAGAAATTGAAAGGATATCCCTTTTAAAAAAGTACAAACAATATTTCAATATGTGAATGATATTGCCATTTCTATCAAATGGGAAAAAAGGAATATGATAAATGTGGTCAAGTTGTTGGACAACTTCTTGCTTAATGCCATGGAGATCAATTGGAGCAAATCTATGGCATATTGGAAAAAATAAAATAAAAGACATAGGTTTGGGTGGGCTATCAATTTTAGGTGGAAATGGGTCAATGAAGGAAACCTAGCAAAAAATTTGTGGGCTCCTTTTGGTTTCAACCTAGATGTGAAAGAAGGATATGCATTTTGGTGAGAAATTTCATAAGAAGCTCAAGTATTTGAATTCAATTCACTTACCTCTTGTTGGTAGGGTAGTGGTGTTCAACTTAATGTTGGCATCTACACTTTGGTTTTTCATTAATGTCTAATGAGGTACCAAAACAATAATAAGAAGTGCAAAACCTTCTTATGAAATTTTCCACAAACAAGATGAAAACATCACACTAAAGTAAAAATCAATTAGGAGGATTATTGCGTTAAAAATGAATGGGAAGCATGTTAGGCACAATTTTAGTGCATCCCTAACCTTCGACATGGGTCACTCCCCCTTGTTTCCTTGGAGATTTACAAAGGGGGGTGTCACATTTTGTTACCTAATCCAACCCCTAATTCCTGATTTTCTACCTTAAGCAAACTCCTATTATTCCTAAACCAATCCCTTCCCACTAGCATTTTGTCATGCCATGGTCTAAACCTTATCTATACTAATTAAAATCTCTTCCTTCTAACTACTTTATTTTTCTATGTTCTTTTATATTCAGTTTTCCTATTTGTTGCAGATAGCAATCATACCTTTTCCTACCACTCCTTTATCCCTACATTTAACCAGCTACAACCCTAAATTAAATTAGCTTCATACAAGCTTTATCAAACTAAAATTACAAGTCTTTACCAAAAAAAAACATAAGTGCCACACCTCCAAGATGTGGTTATAATGTAGTTTTGGTTCAATCCATAAGTCTCCACTCCTTTCTCCTTACTACACCTTAATACCATCTCTACATTATTATCCTCCATTATAATCCTACCTCACCACTACCTATATTTCTAGAATTCTCTACCACCCTCCCCAAAATAATTTTTTTTCACCCTACCTTTGTTGGATAGCCTAAGCTCTAATTCTTGTTGTTCTTGCTATGTAACAAGAAGGTGGACCTTTTTCTTTTTTCCTTAGGTCCAACAACCAACACTCCCCGTTCTCCCCTCCTTTCTATTCTTCTATTTTTGCATCAACCTGATAAAGGTACCTCTTCTTGACCTTTCCCCATTCACCTTTAGTCACCACGCTCATGAAGCCCCTCCATTTGAACAGCCATCACCCCACCACTTGATGACCTTGCCTCCATTCTCGAGGTTAATTGTTGACTTGATTACCTTTGAAAGTTGGTTTTTTCATGATGTTGTAGCCTCTTCACTCCTTCACTTACCTTGCCCCCTCATGATGTGCCAAGATCCCTTTTCCACTTTACAATCATCATCGTCATTCTTCTTTCCTCACACCCCTTTAAGCCCCCACTCATCATTCTAGAAAAAAAAAAAGTAGGTTAGTAATCCCCTTTCTTAGTTCCATGGAATTGTTAATAGTATTGTCCTGTTTAACCCTAATTTACTAGAAGCTTCTAGGAAACATTCCCCCCCCCCCCCCCCCCCCCTCACTCCCCC
>Ga0116229_10010776_pt1 | contig 13638 bp, 21 predicted proteins | sample S1TSphgellanicum_3_FD_87313 | JGI IMG/M metagenome (GOLD analysis project Ga0116229, IMG submission 87313) | Host-associated microbial communities from peat moss isolated from Minnesota, USA - S1T2_Fc - Sphagnum magellanicum MG | ecosystem: Host-associated > Plants > Peat moss > Unclassified...
ACGCGATTCAATATAGGAATAAACGTACTCAGTTCCCGCCGGATATTGCGGCCATTGGCTGTACTTGTACGAGTCAGAATTCAGAATGATGTTGTGTGCGAATTTCATAATATTTAATCTCCTTAAATAATGTGCCTAACTCTCTGTCAGGACTTGTTAGTATAATAACATAGCACTTAGTGATATTACGACCATCTCCTCACCGGAGTACTGATAATTTGTTCCTAATCTATCTTTGGTGTATATCGTTTCTTTATCCAAAAATCGGAATATCGAATCAGCAAACATTCTATACCAATTATTTGACGAATCCTCAAATTCCTCTCTTAATGCAGCGTACTCGGGAACATTAAATTTTATCTGAGTGGTTACATTAAAGCGATAATAGATCACTTCACCCCAAGTGCTTTCTTTTCCTCTGGGGTCAGTTTAGCCAGTGCGCTTGCCTTCAGCTTTCTCTGCTCTTCCTCTCGATGCTGTTTATCGAGCTTCTTATGATTTTTATGCCAGGTGCGCAACTCGGTCTCGGTAATGCCAGCCTCCTTGTAATCAATGGCTTCATAGACGTCTTGATAACCAAAGTCACCGGATCCTTGTTTAAGGATCATCTTTTCAATTGTGCCCAATGCTGCGCACAATGCACTTTCGGCGAAACTGATTTGTTTCTTCAGCGCGGGTTCTGTCACATCCTTAAAATATTGTTGAGGATGGTGATCGTAATAATCTCTACACGGCATATTAGCCTCCTGCAATTATATAGCCTGGTACTGTTTTAGATACTCTTCCGCCAAAGGCTAAAACATAAGCGGTAGCATCTTGCTCGTCTTCGAACTTGAGGTGTGGCAGTACACCCTCAATGGATTTATCCTGCCAACCTCCCTCGTTATACATAACTGTATCTGAAAATCCAAGTCGCGTTAATCTATTGGCAAGTTTGGAAAATTCTTGTCTGCCATTAATTTTATCAACCTGGACATATACAGTCATTTTGCGTGACCAACCATCGTTTGGATGATGCTGTGATGATCCTCAAAAAGTTCTTCACTCATTGCCAATGCGTCATTGATAGTGAACCACTTTGCTTCCTTCGCGTCATCACTTCCCTTAACCTTCGGAAGCTTCGTTTCTCCACCGTTCAATTCAATCAGGAAAGCTTGTGTCAGTGTGCGACCACGCAACGAACGATCAGGATGATCGAAAAGTCTTTCGTAGCTAATACTACCTTGCAGGACGGGAGCAGGAATCTTCAGACGCGTCTCTTCCTTTAGCTCACGAAGCAAGGCCTGAATGGCAGTCTCTTTCTGTTCCAAAAATCCACCGGGCAGTGCCCATAGTCCCTTGCCCGGAGCAAAGCCTCGCTTCACTAACAGTATGTGGCCACCTTGCACCACTACTGCGTCAACAGTGAAGAAAGTGGGTGCATAAGGTGCAGCCTTCCACTTTCCCTTATACTCCTTGATGAACTCGTATTCTTCGACGAGCACCTTATATGCTTCGGTGCCGGTGAAGCCTTTGAGATATTGCATTACCGACTGAGGAACTGCACCCTTGATATAATCAAGGTGACCTTCAAAGAGAAGCTCGCGGATCTTGCTTGCGTCGATTGGATGTGTACCCATTTCAACGAAGCCGTCCAGCGGTTCAAAAGTCCAGGTAGGGAATGCGCGGAGATACCAACTGGATTCGTCCTTGTCGTGACCCAGGATAACAATATCTTCGTCGGAAATACCGGGATTGGCTTCCTTCACAGTGCGCTGTACTTCGCTAATCCACAGATTATTGTTGTACTTGTAATCGCGAAGGAAAGAAAATCTGGTGTTATAGGTAGTACAGGTACTGTTCGGAAGTCCTTGAAAACTATCCAGAATCATTTTTCGACGTTCATCAGCAGTGAACGGATTTTTGATAGTGCGGGGTTGGAAAGAACTGCCGATTAGGATATGAATCCGATCAGCAATTTGTGATGCGTGTGCAAAGTTACGGAAGTGCCCGTTATGTGCGGGTTCGAAACGACCAATAAGGATTGCAAGCTTGTAGCGTTTTGTCATATTTGGCTCCCAAATAAGTTATTTGATGCAGTGGTCTACCCTCTGCGTTGTATTTAGCCTTTAGTATATTACTAGGGCCACTTTTTGTCAAATTACCGCATACCTGTCTTCGGTTCATCGCCTTTCAGTCTGCCCACAATCAACTCAGCTTCTTTATCCTTGGCTTCCTGAAAGGCCTTATGTTCGTTGAAGATAAATTCAACAAGCTTAAAGATACCCAACGTGACCATAGTTAGAATGAGTGTAAGAATAGCTATTCCCGGTCCGGGAATAGATGTAAACAGAAGCAGACTAGAAACAAATAAGATGTCAACCGGGATTATTACGATTAGTACCTTATCGATAGGTTCGCGTCTTTTCCAAAACCAAACGTAGAATTTATCAGTCATTCAAAATCCTCTGTTAGAAATCTGCGAAAAGTTTCCTCTTCTTCGCAGGAATCATCAAAATCTTCCTCAAAGTCCTCATCCAATAAGGGCAAGGGTTTTGGGACATTCTTAGGAACAGTCGGTGTGTTCACGGTTTGACACCGAGAGGAAATGCAGGCTGAGTTGTGTAGGTAACTTCTTCATACTTGGTTTCTGCATACTTGCCCTTGATTTCCTTGGTGAAAAACTTACCCAACGACTCCGCAACAATAAAATCATTATACACCCATTCCGGAACATCGTTATAGGTATAGAAGACCCCACTCTTAAGTCTAACCCAGAGGGTATCGGTTGTGCCATCACTTGTCCACTGTACATCTTTGATAAAACTTGATTCTTTCATTTGAACTCCACTATTTAAGTTGTTGCACCCATCATCGGGTCGCCATCATTGATAATATCAACAATCATCTGTTCCTCTTCGTCGGTTAAGTCAGATCCATCTTGCCATTTTTCCATAACTGCCGAAATTTCTTCTTCACTATAGGTTAAGGTATTAGGATTCTTATAACTGATCATTTCTTCCTCTTCTTTAGTTAGAGGATAACCAGCATCACGTTTATCAATAATTATCACGTGTTGATACTCGTCATCACTCTCGAAGGGATATTTTTCCCGTGGAATGTATCCGGTCATTTGAACTCCACATATTGTTCTATTTTAAATCCACTTTTAATTGGCACGACCACCGCTCCAGTTAAGAATCCACCCTTGCCGCAACCGGTATCCATAAAGATAACTTTACCACCATTTGCATTTGTTTTATGCAGGGGTTCGAGTAGTAACTTATCATACGGCATTCTATCGTGTCCGACTACAACCAATTTACCCATTGGAACTTCGTCTACCCAATTGTAGAGACGTTCTGGATATCCATCATCTGCAATCTTGCCCGTAGTTTCCCCGACTAATGCCCGTGATTGTGCGGTTTTACCTATCACGCCGGATTCCCACATCTCAGGATGACTTGCTGCGTGAACAAGAAGCATATCACCAAACTTATGGTATATACCAGATAAGGTGGGAGTTTCAATCATCTCACAATACATTCGAAGAAATTCCTGCATTCTATCTTCGCCAACGTGTGCAAGCGTTCCTTTTCCATCACGGGAAAATTGAACATTTGCACCGTTCGCATAACGATAAAATTTATTGTCGTGATTACCAACAGTGAATCCACCGGTGCCGTTAGCTACTCGTGCAGAATGCGCCTGCACAACCTCGAATGGCTGATTGCCGCGATCAACTAAATCACCCAACGACATAAAGAATAAGCCGTTTACATCTGCATATTTACTTGCCTTTATGTAGGAAGCAAAATCAGAATGGACGTCACCGAAGACTAACATCCCCTTAAAATTATCTTTTACGTGGTTGGCCAAGCTATTCATACATTCTTTCTTTGGATAAAAGGAAATCCGGCATCAATACATTTTACTGCATTGTATGCCGGATGTCAATGCGGACGATGTTACTGGTTTGCCTTGGAGATAAAATTATTCATCTTTTCAGCTTCAGCAATAACTTCTTCAGTGGTTGGTGCAGTGGTAATGATATGGCCACCATAACGACCGTTTGCGGCTTCGACGCCAGCGGCCGCCGCGTGTTTCGCAGTCAGAATATCAAATGCGAGTTGGAGAAGATCCAGACGAATTTCATAAGGGGTTTTGCCAGACTTGTTCATAATAAGTTTCCTTTGTGTGTTATGAAGTGTTAAGATTTACATCTTCGGGGGTAATGCGATCGGAGACAACACCTGCTCGTATTGTTCTTCCAATTTCTTTGGCGGTAATCCCGTAATAACCGGTTTCGGTATATTAATTGCCTTGTCAGGATCTGCCATCATCATATATGGGGCAAAACGCAATCCTGTTTCAGTTTGAACCATACACAATGGGCTCTTAACCGAAAATGCGATCATTGTTTCTTCTATAACTTTTCCGATAAATTCTTCACCGGAACCGGTCTTAAAAACTGCAATGTAAGGTAATTCTTTTTTTGATGCTAACATTAAAATTCATCCCATCCGTCGACAGCTTCACTGCGACTATATTCTGTTACTTTTGTTTCAAAGAAGTTTTCACGCTTCTCTGTGTTTAAATACTCATAAGGATTCTTTGTGTAACCCTTATAAATTACTCCGAGCCCTAATAATTTACTGCGTTGATTTGCAAGGTACTTAATATAATTTTCGGTACTCTCTTGCGAGATACCTAAAATACGATCACCGTAAATATCCTTACCCCACTCAATCTCTTGTTCTGCAGCCTGCGTAATAGTATCAACTAATATCTTCTTGTCTGCTGGATCATTAAGATCGAACACCTCACGTATAATATTTGCAAATACGTTTACGTGAGTTACTTCGTCGTTCTCAATGTACTTAATCATTTTAGCAACGTTTGCGACTTTATTGCGAGCGGCTAGCTGGTAGAAAAACTGAAAACCGTTGTAAAAATATATACTTTCTAGTGCAAAATTTGCAGCTAATGCAATCTTGAAGTTATGTAATGTTTTGTCATCAATAAACATCTGATATTGGCCTGCAATAAACTTATTACGCTTGAGTAATAGGGGATTATTTCTCCAGTGATTGTAAATATCTTCTCTCTCAACATTTGGAAATAATTCCTGCAGTAAATACTGATATGATTGAGAGTGAATTAACTCTTGGAATGCTTGGATCGTAAATAATCCACTCACCTCCGGAGCAGTAATATAATCTGCAATATTTGGTAAATTACCTACCTGCATACTATCAAGTGCGATAAGAAAAGATAGAGTATTCTTAAATGCTTCCATCTCGTCTTTTGTCAATTCACGGATAGTTACCTTGTCATCAACAAGAGAGATCTTCTCTGGAATCCAAAAATTACCAACCATAATCTTGTACATCTTAGATGCCCATTGATAACGTACACTATTTAAATTTAAGATTCCGGTCGCATTTCCGTTAATAATATTTCGATTAGTGGGAGAATCATCGCCCAATTCGTCAAAGATTTTTTTCTGTGTAAGTCCTGTCACTTATAAATTCCTTTTATTTTTACGAATGCCGTTTCGCTACTGCAATAATCGTATTCGGTATATCTTTCAATAATTTTTTCTATTATAAAATTTTCGCTTCTTATTACCCTATTATTTTCTTTGGTATCTAAAATATCCAGTGTATAAGAGACAATATTGTTTAAGCAGAAATAAAATTCATTAATTTCATCTCTTGGGATTCTTAAGACCATATCAAACTTATGTGATACTTCTTCTACTGAGTAACTCTCTAACATTACCGATAAAATGTCTAAATTAGTACCTTTAAGAACTTCCACAACTTTTTCTTCAGATTCAGGAATCTGGAAAAGAATTCTAAAACTACCTTTAGGAATCGGGTGTGGAAGGTTTATCATATTACCCTGCGCAGGCGACACAATTTTCTTCCGCTTTAATAGCGTTGTCAACTGTGGCATTTTTCTTAATAGAACGAATGTAATAGATTGCCTTGATACCTTTTTTCCAGGCATAATGAATTGCATCATACAAATCTTTAGCGTTAAATGTTTCTTTACGCTGGTCAAAAATAAGTTCCATTGAGCAACCTGTATCAATAAACTTTTGCATCTCTGAAACAACATCAACAATTTCAGTTGCGCTATGTTTTGGAAATGTCTTAGCATATCCTAAAGGATTATCCTTTAGGAACTTAGCAACTACTACCATCTTACCGTTTGCATTATCATCTGAAAAGAATGCATCGTAAACTGGTAGTACGCTTGCACTAGAATCCATATAGATTGAAGTGCTTGTATTTGGAGCAGGGCTTGTTAGTTGACTATTTCTCATTCCGTGAACGTCAATGAGTTCCTGCGCTAATGCCCAATTATACTTGCCGCTTGCGTGTTCCGCAAATTTGGCGATGCGATTTCCGTTTTTCCACTCCGATTTATCAAATGCTTCAAACGATCCAAAACGCTTCGCAAGTTCGATGCTTGCCATTACTGCGTGATACTCGACGCACTCTGCAATTTCTCTAATGTAATCCAGGTCACGGAAATTTAGATACTCTCGTGCTAGGTGATCGTGAAGACCTTGCATACCGATACCGATAGTTCGATAACGGTTATTGTGAGCTGCAGTAATCTTGTCAGGCGCATTAGTTAGGCTAATTCCGTAGTCAAGCATCTTAGTAGATAACTCGGAGATTTTGCCCAATTCCTTAAAATCCTTGATGTTACCGAGAACGATAGAGGCTAGATTACATACGTGACCAAACTCGTCAGGTTTTACATTGGAAAAAGATTCGGTACAAAGATTGACGCAGGGGATACCGATATGTCCGTTGTCGTCATCTTTATTTGGATTATATTCGTTGATAGTATCTGTGAACGCGATATATGGTAATCCAGTTTCAAACTGACTTCTCATAATGATTTTCATCAGATCTCGTGCATTATCGAATGTGCGGGTAATCTTTAGCTTGCCGGCGCCGGCTGCTTTTTCAATAACCAGGTAGGCATCTGTAAATGCCTGACCATACAAACCGCGTACATCAATACCTAATTTCTTCTTAACTTCAAACGGGCAGAATGTTGTCCAGGATTGTTTATTTTCATCACGTTCCATAAAAATATCTGGCATAGTAATCTGTGGAAAGACATCATATGCTTTCGCTCTCGGATCACCGTGTTCTGTTTGCATATCAAGAAAATCTAATACGTCATTGTGCCAGATTGGTAAAGCAATAGTTCCCGCGCCGGCCCTCTTACCACCCTGATTAACCGCAACCAACGTATCGTTTAGGATTTTAATCCATTGTACAATCGAACCTGCAGCATTTTCATATCCATTAACATCCGATCCCTTTGCACGAAGATTACCAAGATAGATACCGAGGCCACCACCGTTCTTTGAAATCAGAGCAACACGTTTGATATTATCAAAGATACTATCAATATCATCCTCAACAGCGATAATGAAGCAAGATGCAATATTTCCGCCTTTTCGAAGATTAGATAAGAATGGTGTAGCTAATGAAATCTTACGCATTGAAAGTGCGTTATATGCTTCTTTGACAAATTTAATTCGGGATTCCTGTGGCTCAAACTGTCCAAATCGCATAGCATTCACCATATGCATATGTTGATTTAACTCAAATTTACCTAAATATTTTTTCTTGGCAGTGATAAGGCTAGCATAACTGTAATCCAGGTCCCGACTCATTTTAACTGCGGCCCCTAAATCGTCTAAATCTTTATCTGTATAGTAATCTAGTAAGTCGCTCGAATAGTGCCCTTTAGAAATATTATGTTGCACCACTTCTTTAAAAGATTTCCCCCTTAATGGGAAATTTGCCCACTCGTCCATCGCTAGCGCGCGGCCTGCAACATTTACCCAGTCTGGAGAATTCGGGGTAGCCAATTGTATCGCGTGTTGAATAACATTCAGCTGAATGTCACGAGTCTTGATACCGGGCTTTAGGAATTGATCAAACTTCGATTCTAGTTCAAGTGGATTAACATCCTGTCCTTCTGATGCCATTTGAATCGACTTCTTAATTTTAGAAACATCATATGGTTCCTTTGTTCCGTCGCGCTTCTCTACCATAATTTCTCTAATTAATGCCATATGTTCTCTCTTATGTTATTTTTTTAATTTCGTTAGCGTGATACCGTTGCAGTATCTTGATATCATCTTTTATATCTGAATACTTACTTACCTGGCCTAATTCATAGTTCAGTACAAAGTGATCATCGATTACTGGAAGCAAAAATATTCCATCACCATCTTCTACAAGTATCAATTCTAAGTTTTTATCGCTCTGCAATAATATTAAGGTATAATACATTAGTACGCTTATTGAACTCGTACAAAAAGTTCCGTGGAATAAAATCTCCCACGGATTTGGCCATTCTAACGGGCTATAGTAATCGATTGTGCGAGAACCAAACGGTATGGTTCTGCAAAACATAGCTAACTGATCGAGTTGTTCTTTAACAGGAAGATCTTTAATGTCTTCTCTTAATGTTTTCCAGAGGCGCAGACGCTCCTCGTTCGGGATATTATTCCAGCTCATTTTTATATCTTTAGAATGCTTGCCATTGAATGGAACTGGTACTAAAATTCAAATTACTAGAAAAATTATGCATATAAGAAATTTGAATATTTGTGCCAGTAAGTGTTGCAATGAAGCTAATGTCGTTTGGCACTTGAGTATTAATCTCTGTGCCCGTTTCAGTGAGTACTGCCGAGTTAGAAATTGCTGTTATTGTAAGTATTCCATTTCTACTGAAGGTTACTCCGGTAGTATTCCAATCCGGCGATGCAGAATCTGTAATGGAATAGAAAAAATCAGTAAAAGGAGTTGCAAGATAAGTTAGTGAGGGTATAACAGTAAATGTCGATACTGGTGGTAAGGTCACCTCTAGAGGACCCAACTGAAGTCCGCTGCCCGCAATATTTTCTGCAAGTTCGAGAAATTCCCCATTAAGATTTCCCATAAATGTTCGACGAGAATCAGTACAAAGTGCCAATTCTCCCGGCATTAATACATTTGGAAAATTTGTCGGTGTAAATGCTGGATTATAGGATCCGCTATTATATCCCCCGACTCCACTATATCCTGGCGGATAAAGCCCGTCGAATTGTGATTGTGTGCCTCTACGATTCTGTATTCTGGAGACAACGACTGGTGCCAATGAGGTTGATGACATTCTTTATTATCCTTTTGATCCTGTGATGTATTTAGTCTTTACCGAACTGATCATAATAGGCGCATAGTTTATTTGCCCACATAGTTTCGTAATGTGTAAACTCATCTCCTTCAATAATAAATTCTTGATATTTTAATTCTCTTGTAGCAATCATAACTACACCACGTCGGATATCTGTACTATACATTTCATTATGTGCAAGCGCGTATGCAGCCAACTGCATAAAATAGTCTTCAATCCATTCTTTCTTTTTATCTTTAAGACTATTCTTAAAGTCCATAATAGAGGGAATACCCTCGTGGACACCAATTAAGTCTGTAGTGCCTGCATATAATTCTTTTGAATATAATCCTACTTCGACACCCCACACCTCATCTACTTTTGGTAATGCCTGCTTAATGATAACATTTGCAAGATTCTTAGACATCCAGGATCCGGACATCTCTTCACCGAGGATATGCTTCTCGAGATTTTTATGCATACCGTTTCCAAGATTAGATGCTTCAGTCTTAATTTTCTCAGCTTCAGCTAATCCGACGCGGGCTTGCCACGCTCTGATGTGTGAAAGGTCTTTTGTTTTTCCAAGAATTGTCGTGACACTGGGGAGCGGCCGGGATTCGCCGACGATATATCGTCTTCCATTTAATCCATCGGTTCTCTGAAGAGGTTTGTATTCGAATTTATTGTGTATAAGCATTAACGAATTGTAACGTAAAGAGCATCACAAGTCAATGTCTTACCAACATATTTTCCAAGAGATGGTTGATCCCGTTGCAGGATTAGATTGTATAGAAATTGTATATCCTAGCCCCGTAAAATAAGATAGAACAGCATTGAGCTGCGCAGAAATTGCTGCATTGGTTGCAGTACCCGCCCATACCTGCCAATAAAGATTAGGATTAGTTCCGTATGTATTTGCTGGAACATTGATAGTGACGACAGCTGGTGTCGCCGGGGGATTTGGAAGTGTTGCGGTTGGGGGGTTGAATACCTGACCGGTTGCTAATTGATCATAACCGGTTCCGGGTGCAGTAACAGAAATTGATGCTACAGAAGTAGCAGATAGACCTGAGCCGAGTGTCACACTAGTCATTGCCCCTGTTCCCGGATCAGTTATCACTAAATAAGGCGAATATACACTATAGCCAGCGCCAGGATTAGTTACGACAACCTGTGTGATAGTTCCAGAGGTATTTGTAGCTACTGTGGACATAAATCCTGTACCCAATGGATACGGTGTTGCAGGATTTAAAGAAGAAACTAATTCAACAGTGGTCACACTTGGTTGATATCCAGATCCCGGATTTAAAACTACTACCTGCACTAATTCACCAGTTAAACTAACAGAGGTTACCTTAAACACCGCATTAACATATGCTACATTAGGAGCGACTGCCCTGGTAGCAGTAATTGTGTCATTAACAGTATATCCAGTTCCGCCAGCAACAATATTGACCTGAGATGCACCACCGTAACCATCAACTAATAATTGTAAATTGGCGCCGGTTCCCGCAACTGAACTGATAGACAATGTAGCAGGTACTGGTTGATATCCTGCACCACCGTTTGTAATATTAATGGAAATAATATTGCCACCGTTAGTGGTAACCGTACCTGTTGCAACAGTAGTTGGAGTAACACCGAGCGGAGGGACAAAACTTACCGCAGGTGTATCTTGGTAATATCCGGACCCACCATTGACAACAGTAACTGTGCCGACGCCAGACACAAATGTCATCGGGGTTGTGCCACCAACAGTTGTGCAAAATTGACCACCGCCGGGCTGACATTGACTTGCTGCTGCCAATATAGCCTGTTGGATCATAGCTTCTTCGGTTGCAATCAGGCCGTAATTGGTAGCAATCTGCTCCATTGTAGAAGCAGTCGGAAAACCTGTGCCGCCCGTCGATGATGATCCTGCTGTTGAATCGCAACTTGACATTTTCTATTCCTTAAAGATCTGTTGCACTTTGTGCCATATCCGACACTCGGCTTGCACTATCTTGTGTATTACCCGAACCTTCGCCTGGTTGGTCCGATGCTAATGTGATTATCTCAGGAGTTGCATTTTGAACACCTGGAATACCGCTAAGGAGCATTGTTAAACTTTCAGGTGTTACAGCGTATCCCATTCCTTGTAATTGCTGAACTACTTGACTGGTTTTTACTTGTGCCGCTCCGGATCCTTTTGCGTTAAGTAGAATATCACTTAAATCTGACTGAAGGCTTTGGTTGTAATCCTCAAATAATTCTCTAGCTCTCATTACGCTCTCTGCGATTCTTTGAGTTTCTTGGCTTGTTCAACAAGCTGTCTCATTTTCGCAACTTTCGCTTGTAGAAAAGATTCAGTCTTCATCGAACGACCGAGAGGTTCTTCACCGTCGCCTGCTCCACCAAATTCGTCGCCTGCATCGAGTTCACCGGCAATGTTATCTAGATCGGCATCCATACCGGCATTGGCATCCATATCGTCCATCCCATCATCCATACCGTCCATTGGGGCATCCATATCTGTTTCTGCGCTGACCTGACCTGTCGAGGCCATATTAGAAACAGCATCGTCGACTTGGCCTTTTGCGGTATACAAGGAATCCATAACACCCTGAAGTGCACCGTAAATCTGTGTCTGGAAAGCAGACGAGGATGCAGTTCCGTATGTTTCGCGCATTTGATCGGTTACTGGTGGGAGATCTTCGTTTTGTAGACGACCAATCTTTTCTACCATTTCTTGTAACTCCTGGGAGAAACCCTTGGCAGCCATCATAACCTCGGCCTGGCTTACTTCTGTTTCGAGTAGGCGACGAAGATTCTTAACTAGGTTTGCGTGTTCTTTCATTTGCTTCATAAGTATTCCTTATTTCATCCTATTTGGTGCTGGCTTCATAAAATTTTTGCCAACCTTGTTATATGGATCTCCAGCGGATGCTGCACCTGGCGAAGTAGTTAGTTTTAGATCTGGATTATCCAATACCTTCATAACTCGGTGCCCTCGTTCTGTGGCCGGGACGGAGGCTGTATGTCCGCCGAGTGCACTTGAGCGCTTACCAACGTGTCCGTAGGGATCGTCCTCTCCTAATATCGGTTCTTCAGAAACCGGATCAATGGGACTATGTTGCCCATCAATATCCATTCCCGGACCGTGGAGTCGAGTCATTGCTGCCTGTCTTACCCTCTGTTCGATAACATCATCTGGAAAACGATATTTGCTCGAACGGTAGTGTTTCATACCGTCCCTGACACATTCTTCAAAATCCTGATGTGTGGTGCCGCCCAAACGGAATGAATCGTGTACGAAATCAGCTAAACCGTTTATCACGTGTTCCAAATCCGGAGATTGAAATTGCACCATAGCAAATTCTCGCAGATTTTGGATACCCTCTAATACCAAAAGTCTCTTAGAAATTTCAGGCGAAGTCTTTGCATCATCTCCTTTAACCTTAAGATCGGTAATTTCTTCTTTGATTTGCTCCATAATAGCAACTAAATCTCTGTCGCTGACATCTTCAGCAATCTTGAAACCATAGTTATTCTGAAGGTGCTGATTTATCTTCTTGAATGTGGTACTTGGTGACTTACCAATATCGTTTAAAAGCATAAAATCGTTCCTATTAAGTTTTATTTCTATTATTTATCATTCTACAGGCTATTTTGATCTCTTAAAAATAGTGATCTTATCCTTAGTGTCTTTTGCCTGTATCTCTGCCATATGGAATTTATCTTCTAATATAGCAAGACGTTCATTATCTTGTCTCTTCTTGGCACCCTTCATACAATGCAGATAATAGATCATATCGGTATGGTGTTTTGAAAACTTACCTTCTAATTCGAGAACTTGTCTTATGGTTGCCGAATCTCCCGATCCGTATCTTTGTGCCACAATAACTGCAACGTCAAAGACTGATATATCTTTGTATAGGACAGTCCTGTCAAGACTAACAACATCATAAAAATTATCTTTATTCTTTTCGACAAATAAATTACCTATCATTGTTGATTTACGAGTAATAGGAATTGGAAAACCCCGTTGTATAGCAAAGGTGGCAGCTTTATCTGTCGCCTTTTCCAATTCTGTCAGGAGTTCTGCTTTTTCCATTATCTCTTAAATCCGTTATTGGCTCTACTTGCTGTTTTCTTACCACGAACAGCGAGATTGGATGATAACTCACCGGAAGCTTGATTTGGCTTTGTATCTCCAACGATTGTCTTCGCTGCTTCTTTAGGAACGTATTCTTTTTTAAGTTCTTCGTCAGTCATTTGACGCTTCTTCATTCCGCCCATTGCTGCAGGTGCTATCGCAATTGCGCCAGCACCAGTTGCGCCGGCGCTGCAATTCTCTTTAATACCTGCTAATTCACGCAATCTTGTCATCTGCTGTGCGTCTTCTGTTGTCGTTGTTATAGTTGTCGAGTTTGCAGGTACCGCTTGATTTCCTGGTTGTGCAGTAGCTGCAGATGCAGT